>Ga0075029_100001546_pt1 | contig 13159 bp, 15 predicted proteins | sample LitLauG_LLR_2013_FD_71391 | JGI IMG/M metagenome (GOLD analysis project Ga0075029, IMG submission 71391) | Freshwater sediment microbial communities from North America - Little Laurel Run_MetaG_LLR_2013 | ecosystem: Environmental > Aquatic > Freshwater > Creek > Sediment | place: USA...
GGCAGTCGTGGCGGGAGCGCCGCTGAAGACGCTCACTGTGCAGAACACGACATTGGACGATGTGTTTGTCTTCTACACGGGGCGGCAGTTGCGCGATGAGCTGGTGAAAGCGCACGCGTTTACCATGCCGCAGAGTCCGGGGTTACGGCCATGAACCGAATGATGGCGATTATCGAGCGCGAGATGCGCAAGTTTTTCCGGTCGCCGGCCCTGATGATGGCGTCGATGATTTTTCCCCTCGTGCAACTGATCATCCTGGGGAACGCGTTCGGGGGAAAGATCCGCGACGCGAAGATGGGGCTCGTGGATGAGGACCACGGGACGCAGGCGGTCCGGATCAAAGAAGCGTTTGACGCGGTACGGGCAACGGCGGGGACGTTTGTGGCCGTCCCTTATGACAATGAAGTGCAGGCGCGGGAAGACGTGCGCAACGGGAAGATTCAGGGAGCGGTGATCATTCCGGCGCAGTATTCAAAGATGGTTTACGAAAAGAACCATCCCCGGATCGCGCTCATTGTCGACAACAGCGACAACTTCATGAGTTCGTCGTTCGAAGACAAGATGACCGAGGTGACGAATGCCCTGAACCAGCCCGACGTGTCTCCGCGTCTGCTGCAACAGACGGCGCTCGAGGTGGTGGAGCTATACCCGTATATCGAGTATATGAAGTACCTGCTGCCCGGATCGATCACGCTGGCCATGTTCGTCTCAGTGATGATCGGCGGAGGCATGCTGTATATCGACGACAAAGCGCGCGGCGTGCACGAGGGATATCTGGTGACTCCCATCACGAAAGCGGAGCTGGTGTTTGGCCTGAACGGAGCGGGGGCGATCAAGGCGGTAATGACCGGGGTGGTGATTACGGTGATCGGGTCGCTGATGGCGGGAGTGGGCACGATATTCAATCCGGCGACCATGCTGGGGCTGCTCGTGATGATTGCGCTCACCTCCGCGGCGTTCAACACGATGATGTTTTTGATGATGGTGCGGATCGAGGACCCGCTGGTGCCGCGGGCGATTTTCGGGATCCTGAATACGCTCCTGTTTTTCCCCAGCGGATCGATTTATCCCGTGGAAGCGTTTCCGGTGTGGCTGCGGGCGATCGCCAGGGTGGATCCGTTTACCTATGCGGTGCATGGGTTCAAATCGCTGCTGCTGAAGGAGACGGGACTGGGCCCGATCGTTCCGGACATGATTTATTTGAGCATTTTTGCCGTCGTGACGCTGGCGTTGGCCGTGCCGTTGTTTAAGCGGACGCTGTAGCAATCGCAAGTGTGGAGACGGGCCCTGCGGTCTCCGCTAAACCCGTTGTCCGCTGTGTTCCGCTGTGTTCTCCGTGATTCAAGCCTTTTTGCCGCAGCACTGTCGGCACCCTCACAAAGATGGTGATGAACTCGCGGATTGAAGATCCCGGAAAGGGAGTGCGAACGGGAGCGGGCGGGCGGAATCGGCGGAGAGGCGAAAGACGAGATTGGTCGGTATGGAGCGCGGGCCGGAACGGGAATTGGACCGGAGATCGCGATGAACATCGAGGCGGAGCCAGATGAAGCGGCCGATGCGGCATAAGCGGACTTGTCCCGGAGCGAGCCGGGCGGTGTAGCTGGCGGCGATTCGTCCCATTTCTGCGAGGTCGTTCATAGGGCCGAATTCTACTTCGCTGGGGCGGGGGGACTGGCGCATCAAGTCGAGTTGGCGGGCGATGCTTTTTCGTCCCGCAACGCAAGGGAGGGTGCGGCAATCGAGAATTTTTTCAATGGCGTAGAGGGCGGCGTGGTCGACGCGCTCACCGAAGGCAAGGTAGAGCGTGTTGGTCGAGCGCGCGTAGTTGAGGGGCAACATCTGGAACGCTTCAAGGATGGGAAGGGGGATGCTGCCGGGGGATTGTATGGTGGACGCGTCGAAGGAAGAGGCGACCGGACATCCCCATTGCAGAGCGAGGGCGCTAGTGACTTCCTGTTCGGTGGCAAAGCCGAGTTTCTCGATCCACTCCCCGATCTTTCCATAGTGGGCGCGGCGCTGGGCTTCGAGAGCGGCGCGGACTTCGAGGTAGGTAAGCTTGCCGCGCGCAACCATGAGGAGGCCGAGAGGAATGCGGTTGGGTGGCTGGGGCGCGGGAGCCATTACGCGCAAGCGGGAGAGTTGGCCGACGAGGGCCGTCTCCAGGCATTGCGGCTGGCAATAAAAGGCGCCCTGGAGGAAGGTGCCGTTGGGGCGGTGACGCTGGCGGAAACGTTGCCAGAAAGATTGCGAACGCGAGCAAGAAGCGAGCGCACAAGGAGGCTCGGCCGATTCGAGGCTGTGGCGTTGGATCCAGTTGGCGGACCAGGTTAGCGGCTTGAGAAAGTTTGGCATGGACGATCCTTTTTAGTTTTTCGTGACGGGACTAACTGACAGCGGCGAGCTGCGGACCCCGTGCTCTCGCTCAAGACGACCATTCAAAATTATGCAGGAGCAGGTGGAGAATCGACGACCTCAGTGACGCGCAGTCCGTACTTGCCATCGACGATGACGACTTCGCCCTGCGCGATGAGACGACCGTCGAGCAGCAGATCCACAGGCGAATGGAGAGTGTTATCGAGTTCGATGACAACTCCGGCACTCAGGGCGAGCACATCGCGCAATAACATGCGCCGGGTTCCGAAGCGGAGCTTGACATCGAGGCCGACATCCATGAGGCGGCGGTAACTGGCCGAGGGTGGGGGCTCGGTGACGGAGGGGAGCGGTGCTGGTGACACTGTTTGCCCCGTTGTTTGCGTAGATGTTTGCGACGACGAAGTCGGCTGGAGCGCGGCCGCAAGGGCTGGGCTGATGCGAATTTCGATGGTGATCGATGCTGTGGCTTCAGATTGCCCGGCGGTTTGGAAACAGACGACAGCGTCCGAAGACCAGGAGGGAGCGGCGGAGGCGGAAAGATGAAACTGAACCTCGCCGCCGGCAGCAGGGGCAAGCGTGGTGGCGGCCAACCCCGCGACCTGACGCAGAAATTCTTCCAGGGCTTCCTTGTTTTCAAGACTAACGCTTTCAGGAGTAATGTTCTCCGGAGTAGCGCTTTCGGTGGCGATGGGCTCGGCAGTGGCGCTTTCGGCCGCAGTTTCAGCTTCGCCGAGAAATTTCCGGGCGAGACGGTTGCCGGAAGCAGCGGGCAGACGCAGGGCCATTTCACCGCGAGCTGCGCCTCCAGCGACGACCGTGTACCAGACGTCGGAATCACTTACGGGCAACGGTTGAACAGAGATTTCGAAAGCGGCTGTTTTTCCGGCGGCTGTCTCAGGCGCGCCTGAAACCTGCGTGAGAACGCTTTGGAGACACGTCTTCCATGCTTCGCACCAATGCCGGAGTTCGGGGCGAAGGCCGGGGTGAGGTTCGGGTGCCGCGTTACTGGCGTGTGCTTCGGGACCGTTGGTCATAAATTACCAGTCACATTCCTCAATCATCAAAACAGAATTGGGATTTGGGTTCTGCGATCCGTGTAAACCGCGCCCCTTCAAGAAACTTCTGCGATTGCCGCCCTTCATGGCTCACCTGCGGGCGGAAGCGGGGCCTCGAGTGAGAGCACGCGGGCGGCGCGACGCCCGTTGACGCGCACCGGAGCCGCCGAGCATAGTCGGACATCGTCGACCATCATGAGAGCCGGGGTCGAGACACTCTGGGGAAAAGGAATCACGTCGCCGGAAACGAGTTCAGTGAGCTTCTGCAAAGGCACCTGCAGATCCGGCATCGAGAGTTCGACGGGGAAGAAGCAGTCGAGCAGCTTTTTCTGAATCTGGCGCCGGGCTTCGATGGGACTGCGGGGCCGCTGATAGCTGAAATCGGCGGAAATCTTCCTCAGCAACGCGTTCGAAACCACGGCGGGAATGGCGAGATTGAGGGTGCCGCGGGTGTCCGACATTTTTATTTCAAAGCTGAGACAAAGATTCTTTTCTTCGGGAGGCATGATGCGCTGGTTCTGCAGGATCTGCTGGCGCGAACCAAAATTGAATTCGAGCGCAATCGCCTGCCAACTGGTTTGCAGTTCGCGGCACACGATGCGGATGACGCCTTCGAGAACCTGCTCCTCGATCTCGGTGACGTCGCGGGTGATTTCGCCACTCTTGCCTTCGCCTCCGAGCATGACGTCGATGACCGGAAAAGCGATGGCAAGATCGAGCTGGAGCACCGCGGTAGCGTCAACAGGAGCGAGGTTGATGGACGCGAGGTAGGTTTTCTCCGGAACGCGCTCCAGAAATTCGCGGTAGGTGAGATGCTCGGCGGAAACCAGGCTGACATCGAAAACAATGCGCAGGTAGCCGCCAACAGCGGTGGTCAGATTGCGCGCAAAGTTTTCGTGAAGCTGGTTGATGGCGCGCAATTGCTCGCGACCGATCTGTCCGGCTTGGCGAATGTCCCAGGGTTGGATGACCGGGCCGGGAGCGACGGCGACACCACCCGAGCGGGCCCTCCGTACCATGTCGTCAATTTCTTCCTGGTTGAGCACTTTTTCCATATAGCTCCGGTCGCATGAAGATTCACGACGCTGAGACGATGCAAACCTGGTCTCTACGAGAAAGCATTTAGGGGGTCCCGGCGGCTTTGGCGCGCGCCGCGGGGGCTGGAGTTGCGTTCAGGAAATTGAGGCGGGCGCGCAAGCGCACCATGGCGAGAGAATGAATCTGGGAGACGCGCGACTCGCCGATGCCGAGCGCCGCTCCGACTTCTTTCATGGTGAGTTCCTCGTAATAGTAAAGGGCGAGAACGCGCTGTTCTTTTTCCGGCAGCTCTGAAATGGCCTGTTCCAGCAGATGCTTCATTTCCGAGCGAAGGCATTGGAAGAAAGGCGTTTCCTCGGGCTTGGAGGGGATCCGGTCGGTAAGATCCTCCTCTTTGCCGTCGCGGGGAGACTCGACGCGCAAGCTGCCGAGTTCAAGGCCGTCGAGTTCCGCGAGCAGGGATTGCAGTTCGTGCAGGCCGATCCCCATCTCATGAGCGATCTCATTTTCGTTGGGCGCGCGTCCCAACCTTCCGGAGAGATCGGAGTAGGTGGAATCGACGAGGCGGCCTTTGCGGCGCAATTCACGCGGGCTCCAGTCAAGTTCGCGCAGGCTGTCGAGGATGGCGCCGCGAATGCGGAACTTCGCATAAGAACTGAACTGCACCTGCTTCGAGAGATCGAATTTATTGAGAGCGTCGATAAGCCCGACTACACCGGCGTGGACCAGGTCTTCGAAGGGAACGTGACGGGGTAGCCGCTCGTGAATACGGCGCGCGATGTAGCGGACCTGGGGAAGCTGTTCCATGAGGACGCGCTCGCGTTCGGCGTCGGTCTGGACGCTTTGATAGGCGTCGGCGGGATGTTTGGTCATGCGGTGGCCTGCTTTCGTAGGGTCGTCATTCGCTATTCGTCGTTCGCTGTCCGTCGTTGGCGTGACCGGTGGCAGAAGCCGGACTGCGAACAGCGGACGACGAACCGCGACCAGCGACGCTTCTTCATCGCACCGTCCCCAGCGACTGCACGGGAACCATGGGAGGAATTTCCAGCGGGGAGAGCACCACCACTTTGGGGAGAAAGGGTTCGAGCAAACGCCGCAGATGAAAGCGCGCGGGCGTGGAACAGAGCAGGATGGGCGCGGTCTGCGCCACTTGATCTCCGGCCAGCGTCCGCAAGCCGTCGAGAATGCGGCGGACAAAAGACGGCTGTAGTCCGGTGCCGGTCGCTGGCGGCGCCTGCGGGTTGAAGGCCCGGCTGAGTTCCTCTTCAATGCCGTGATCGAGCGTGAGCACCCGCAGGCCGCCATCGTCGGAGAGCAACGGGCGGACGAGGGCGCGTCCCAGCGCCTGGCGGGCAGCCTCGACCAGCAGGATGGGATTCTTGTTGATGGCGGAAGCGTCGAGCAGCGTCTCCAGGATGCTGGAGAGATCGCGAATCGAGACCTGCTCACGCAGCAGTTGCTGCAAGACTTTTTGCACTTCGCCGAGGCTCAGGATTTTGGGAACCAGTTCCTCGACGAGTTTGGGATGGCTCTCGCTGAGGCGATCAAGCAACCGCTTGGTTTCCTGTCGAGTAAGCAGTTCGTAGGCGTGTTGACGAATGACTTCGGCGAGGTGAGTGGAGAGAACCGAAGTCTGGTCGACGACGGCATAGCCGGAGGTGAGGGCTTGAGACTCGAGGGCCGCGGCGATCCAAAGGGCGGCAACGCCGAAAGCGGGCTCGCGGGTGGGGATTCCGGGGAGCGCGGGCGGGGCGAGTTCGGAACTGATGGCGAGAACTTTATCCTCGAGCATTTCCCAGCGGGCGATTTCGACGCCGCGTAGCGAGATGACGTATTCGCGGGGCTTGAGGCGGACGTTGTCGGTGATATGAATGGGTGGAACGATGAATCCGAGTTGCACGGCAAGACTGCTGCGCAGCGCTTTGACGCGGGCCAGGAGCTGTCCGCCTTGCTGCGCGTCCACCAGATTCACCAACGAGTAGCCGACTTCGAGAGAGAGTTCGTCAAGCTTGAGCAGATCTTCAATGGAGTCGGATTTCGCGGCTTTCTTGTCTTTTTCGCTGACAGGCAGGGCGCCGGGATCGGCGGCGGGTTCGATGACTTTGCCGTCTTTGTCTTTGACGGGCTTGGGCAGCCGCGCCGCCAGCAAGGCGACGACGCCGGCAATAGCGAGGAAGGAAAATTTCGGCAGCCCCGGAATGCATGCGAGCGCGACCATGACGCCGGAGGCGATCTGCAGCGAGCGGCGGCGGGAGAGCAGTTGGGTGCCGAGATCGGCGGAGAGGGTGGCGTTCGACGAGGCGCGGGTGACGACCATGCCTCCGGCCATCGAAACCAGAAGCGAGGGAATCATGGTCACCAGGCCGTCGCCAACCGTGAGCACGGTGTAGGTCTTGAGCGCTTCGCGAAAAGGAATGTCGAGTTGGAAGACGCCGATCAGAAAACCGGCAAGAATATTGATGCCGGTGATGAGGATGGTGGCGATGGAGTCGCGCTGGTTGAAGCGGGCGGCGCCGTCCATGGCGCCGTAGAACTCAGCTTCGCGGGCGGTTTGTTCGCGGCGGGCGCGCGCCTGATGCTCGTCGATGAGTCCGGCATTAAGGTCGGCGTCGATCGCCATCTGCTTGCCGGGCAGAGCGTCGAGGGTGAAGCGGGCGGTGACCTCGGCAGTGCGCACCGCGCCGTGGCTTACCACGATGTACTGGATAGCGATCAGGGCGATGAAGAGAACGAATCCGACAATGTAGTTGCCGCCGACAACGAATTGTCCGAAGGCCTCGATCACGTGGCCGGCAGCTCCGGCGCCTTCGTTGCCGTGGAGAAGAATGCGGCGGCTGGAGGCAAGATTCAGCGACAGGCGGAACAGGGTGAGCAGCAGCAGCAGGCTGGGGAAAACGGAAAACTGTGCCGGACGCAGGATCTGGAGGGCGGACAGCAGAACGAGCACGGATGCGGCAAAGCTGGTGGCGAGCAAAAGGTCGAGCACCATTGCTGGCAACGGCACGAGCATGACGAAGACCAGGCTCACGGCCGCAATGGGAATGATCCATTCGATCATCCCGTTGCGCGTGGGAGCGGCGGTAGTAACAGCGGCGGCAGCCATCAGCGGCGGCCTCCTCTGGCAGTAGAAGCCGCAGCAGCGGCGGCGAGGGCGCGAGCTTCGGCGCGGTAAACGGCGGCCAGGATTTCGGCAATCGCGGCATAGAGTTTCGCGGGAATACTCTGTCCAACTTCGACCGTGCGGTAGAGGACGTGCGCCAGCGGCGGATTTTCGACCATGGGAATGTTTTCCCAGCGGGCGATTTCCTTGATCTGGGCGGCAAGCAGGTTGCGTCCCTTGGCGACGACAACAGGCGCCGCCATATCGGGACGGTACTCGAGCGCAATAGCGTATTCGGTGGGGTTGGTGACGACGACGTTGGCCCGCTTAGTGTTCTCGAGCATGCGGCGACGCCGCACCTGGCGCTGCAGGCGGCGGATGCGGCCTTTGATGATGGGATTGCCTTCCGTCTCCTTGTATTCGTCTTTCATTTCCTGGCGGCTCATTTTCAGCTCGCTCGAAAAGTGTTGGCGCTCGAACAGGTAGTCGAGAACGGCCCAGATCAGCAAAACGAGGGCGGACTTCCAGGCAACTTCAAAAATGCGGCCGGCGGCGAAGCCCAGCATGCCGCGGGAGGAGCGCGCCGAGAGCGACATCAGTAAAGGCCAGTCGCGGCGCAGGCAACCCACGGCGAGGTAGGTAACGGCGGCGGCGGGTAGCATGGACTTCATGAGCCCGCGAAGCGCGGTGATAGAAAAAAGTTGCCCTAGTTTGGCAGCGGGGCTCATACGCGAGGCGGCCGGCAGCAGCGAGGTGGGGGCGAAAACGAGCCCACCCTGCGCGATTGCGGAGGCGAGCGCGACCACCCATCCCAAAGCGAGAGCGGCGCCCGTCGCGACGAAGAGTCCGGAGTGGTTAAGGATGGCAGCCGGCGTGTCCATCCGAAGATTGCCGGAGACACTGCCCTCGAGGCAGTCATGGAAAAAGACGCGAAAGGCGTGCGGAAAGGTCGACATCAGGGAGAACAGAGCGAAAGTCGCCGCCATACCGGACGCCGCGCCAATAAGATCGCGGCTGCGTGCAACCTGGCCTTTTTCGCGAGCCTTCTGGCGCCGTCGCGGGGTCGCCTGTTCGGTTTGGTTGGCTTGTGGCATGGGTTAGTTGCTAATAGCCACTGGCCAATGACTGGTGGCCAGCAATCGGCGAATCGTTGCGCGTGCCGTAGATAGCTCGCGGGAAGGGCACGGCTTCAGCCGTGCCGCTCAGAGTCCCCAAAACTGCGGGCTTTAGCCCCTGAGGGAGCGGCCTATACCTTCCGTAGTCGGCTCTAGGATCAGTGCGCAAGTTGCAGAATCCTTTCCGAAGCATCGAGAGCGCGGCCGAAACGAGCATCAAAGAACCGTGGCCAGAAGGCTGCCGCTCCGCACAACAGGGCCAGGCCGAGCAAGTTCTTAAGCGAGATCCCGACAAACAGCACAGGCAATTGCGGCGACGCCTTGCCAATAAAACCCAGCGCGACATCGGCGAACAAACTCGCGACCAGCACGGGCGCGGCAATCTGCAGACCGGCCACAAACATTCCCGCGGCAAATTCGAAAAGCGCGCGCACCGCCGGCCAGGTAAGAGAAAAATGGCCGGGCGGCAGGTAGTCGAAGCTGCGCGCCAGGCCGCGCAATAGCCAGTGCGGAACGCTCAACTGAATAAAGAGCAGGAGCACAATCAGTTCGTAGAAAGTGGAGAGCACAGCCGAGTCGGCTTGGCTGTTGTCGGGATTGACGATGCTGGCGAGCGAATATCCCATCTGAACTCCGCACACCTGGCCGGCAATCTGTCCGGCCTCGAAGATGAGTTGCAGGGTGAGTCCGAGCAGGAACCCGATCGCAAACTCGCCGAGCAGAAGCACGATGAGCGCGGAAGCGGTGGCCGTCGGCGTCGCAGGAACAAGCGGCGCCAGAAATAGAGTGAGCAGGAAGGCGAGTCCGATCCTGATACGCGGGGGGACGGCGGCGCTGCCCAGGAAAGGCGCGACGACGAGCAGTCCCGTAACCCGCGCCCCGGCAATCATCCAGGCACCGACCGTGCGTTCGATCGGCAGGGCGAAGGGCATTGTTATGGGCAGTTGCAGCACGATCACCTCTCCAGGCGAAGCTGGTCGCGGATATTTGAAACGTGGGCTTTCATCGCACAAACGGATGGAAGTCGGACCACATCCCGATGGTGAAAAACATCAGTTTGCGCAACATCCAGGGAAAGAAAAGGAGGGCAGCCCCCGCCACCGCCGCCAGACGCGGGACGGTGGAGAGAGTCTGGTCCTGCAGGGAAGTCAGCACCTGTGCGACGTTGACCAGCAGGCTGACGAGAACAGCGATCAGCAGCAGCGGCGCGCCCATTAGCAAAGCCATCTGCAGGGTGTGGCGGAAGAGGGTGACGACTTGTTCGGTTCCCATAAGCGCCTTAGGAAAAACTCCGCATCAGTGAACCGATCAGCAGGTTCCATCCGTCGACGACGACGAATAAAAGAATCTTGAGCGGGGTCGAGATGATGACCGGTGGCAACTGCATCATCCCGATCGAGGTGGTGACCGCGGCGGTGACCAGATCGATCACCAGAAACGGAAAGAACAAAGCGGCGCCAATGCGAAACCCGGCCTGCAGTTCGCTGAGAAGATAGGCGGGTGCGACGATGCGCATCCCGAGATCCTCGGGGCGGGCGGGACGCGGCTCATGCGCCAGTTCGACGAAAAGACTGAGATCCTTTTCGCGAGCGTATTTGAGCATGAAGTGGCGCATGGGAACGATGGAACGGTCGAGCGCTGCCATCATCGTGATGTGCCCGGCGTCGAGCGGAACGATGGCATCGGAATAAATGGCCGCGCCGACCGGCTGCATCAGGAAAAAAGTCAGGATGAGGGAGAGTCCGATGAGAGTCTGATTGCTGGGCGTGGTCTGGGTTCCAAGCGCCTGGCGCAGGAAATGAAATACAACGAGCAGCCGAACGAAAGGCGTCATCGAGAGGACGATGGCGGGAATCATGGTCAGCAGGGTGAGGAGAAGGACAATGTTCCAGGAGGCGGAACCGCCGGGGGCGGAAGCCCCGGGCAAGAGACCGGGCAGAGAGAACCCGGACGCCGGCTGCGAGCGCCCCCAAAGCGGCGCGGCGGTGGTGGCCAGCAAGAGGACCAAGCGGCAGGTAATGGGAAAGGCCCGCGTCAATGTTTTTCTCCGTTTTCCTTCCTGTTTTCTTCCGCGACCGATTCATCTGGCAAGCGCGCCAGCAGGGTGATAGACGAAGGGCTGGAGCCGATCAGAAAGCGCCGGCGCTCGAACTGAATCACGGAGACAAAGCGCCGGTCACCGAGAGCGGCGGTTTCGCGGATGGCCAGAGCCTTGCGCTTGGTCCTCGCACCAGCGATCAGGGAGCGTCCAAAAGCCTGGAGGCGCGCGGAGGCGCGGGCGAGAAACGGCGGCGGCACTTGAGCCGTGTTTTTTGTCCGCATGGGCGCGAGCGCGGTTTCCGTCTGCGTCATCTTCATTTTCATTTCCAGGAATTTCATCAGCCCCAACTCCCTCCGCCTCTGCTCCCGCTAGGCCAGCTCCGTCAGGCGCACGGCGAGACGGTTCTGCACCACTTCAAACTCGCTCCAGGCCATCAATTCGCCGTTGATGCGCAGGGGAACATCCTGCCCCACGGTCCAACGGGTGGCGATGATGCGGCCGCGCCCCAGGCGCACCAGATCGGCAACGGTGAAACCGGGCACCGAGATTTCGATGGTGAGCAGGCAAGGCAGCGCTTCGACCCGCAGCCATCGTTCCCCCAGAGGATCGGCCAAGAGATCGGCAGAGCGATCGGCGACGGGAGCTTCGACTTTGGGCTGGGCGGCGGCGGCCATTGCATTTCCACCATTCACATCTGCACTAAAAACTCGGTGAAATAGACATTCACCACAGCCATCTGCGGCACTCGCTCCTGCAGGGCTTTCAGCAGTTCGTCTTTCAGCTGGCGCTTGCCTTCGAGTCCCATTAAAGTTTCGGGCTGGGCGGTGGCGAGCACGGAAAGGATGGTGTCGCGCACCAGCGCCATGGGCACCGCCTCCGGTTGATTGCGGGGGATCGAGTGCGAGAAGCCGAGCGTGATTCCGACGCGCAGGTAGGCGCGCTGGCCGGAGGCGTTGAGATTCACGACAAAGGTTTCCAGAGCCAGGGTGGATTCCGCAGCGGGACTTTCGGCGGCAGTGGAGGAAGGCTGCGAGCGCAGCCAGTAGAAAATGCCGCCCGCGCCCAGCCCCAGAGCAAGCGCCACGGCCAGCCATACCGTGCTTTTCTTTTTCCCGGGCGCTTTTGCAGGCGCGGGGCTTACCACGACATCCGCCATGCCTGCGATGTTTGCAAGCCGGCTTCCGCGAGCCGCATTCCGGCAATCCAAAGGGCGATGGAGAAAAGCCGGTTGGAATCATGCAAATGGAGCGGTGCGATTGGCTGCGACGACACGGCAGCGCGACCGCAGAGTCTTTCTCAGAGCGCCTTCATGAAGAAAATCACAGAAGGGACGAGGACTCTTGCAGCGCAGCCCGCCACACCGAAAACCCTCTTGCTCGTGCGTCAAGGCAGCTTCGCGGATGGGACGGGCGAGAACGCCCATCCCATCCACGACGTCGGGACCTACGGTTTCAGAGCGATGGTGTCCTGCGCAATCTGGTCGAAGGTCGTAACCACGCGGGCATTGGCTTCGTAGCTGCGCTGCGCGACGATGAGGTTGGCGAACTCGGTAGCGATATCGACGTTGGATTGCTCGAGAGCCCCACCCGAGATGCTCCCCAGCCCGCCGCTGGACGGTGCGCCGATGGTGGGCTGGCCGGAAGCGAGGGTTGGGGAAAAATCGTTGTCGCCATTGCGGGAGAGTCCCTGCTCGTCAGCGAAGCTGGCGAGCGCGATCTGCCCGAGAGTGGCGGTGGTTCCGTTGCTGAACGAGCCGGTAATGGAGCCATCGGAGCCAATACTGAAATTCTGCAATGTGCCGCTGCTGGTGCCATCCTGCTGGATGGAGGCGGTGCTGTTCGGGGCTGCGAGTTGAGAGATGATCCCGGTGTTGTTGGCCCCGAATACATGCCAGGTAAAGGCAAGTTGATTGGCGCCATCGGCAAAAACGGTTTGTGGAACGGCCGTGGGCGGGATAGTGATGGTGGGGTTGGTGGTAGAGGCGGAGCCGCTAGTAGGGGTAATGCTTTGCAGCGTGCCATCGCCGTTGAAAACGAGCGTACCTGTGGCGAGCGAGACGGGTGAGGTGGCGCCGGAGATATCGGCGGCAGGAACAGTAACGGCATAGGTCCAGTTGTTGACGACGGCGGGGACGGCGGCAGCGGCAGCGACGCCGTTCGCTCCCGCGCTACTATTCCAAGTAAGGTTCGCGGAACCCGTGCCCGAACTGGTGGCCGTGAAGCCGGCGCTGCCCGCTACATTTGCCGTGAAATCGATTACTCCATTCCCCATGTCGGTTGCGCCGGCGTCGGGATTGGCGGAAGTTCCGGTTCCATAACCGCCCGGACTGGCGGTTCCAGCAACATCCGCATAGTTGCCGTTGATGGCATTCACCAGGTTTGCTGTGGTTTCCGCCACCGTTGCGCCGATAAGAACGTCATTGCTTCCGGCCGCAGGC
>Ga0075029_100001547_pt1 | contig 13154 bp, 9 predicted proteins | sample LitLauG_LLR_2013_FD_71391 | JGI IMG/M metagenome (GOLD analysis project Ga0075029, IMG submission 71391) | Freshwater sediment microbial communities from North America - Little Laurel Run_MetaG_LLR_2013 | ecosystem: Environmental > Aquatic > Freshwater > Creek > Sediment | place: USA...
CGCCCGACACCCGCAAGGCCACGCTCCTGCGACTTTCCCAGCTCATCTTGGATGCCCGCGACGAGCTGGCAGTCACTGACTCGCGTGACATGGGCAAGCTGGCGGCGGATGCATGGGCGATCGACGCGCCTGGGAGCGCTGCGATTCTTCAGTTCTACGCCGAGACCATCGACAAGGTCGGCGGTGAGATCCCGGTCACGGCCCCGGGCAACCTTGCGCTCGTCCGGCGGGTCCCCCTTGGGGTGATCGGTGCTGTCGTGCCGTGGAACTACCCATTGGAGATGGCTATCTGGAAGGCGGCGCCTGCTCTCGCGGTGGGGAACAGTGTGGTGCTCAAGCCGGCGGAGCAGTCGCCCCTGTCGGCGCTACGCCTCGCGGAGCTGGCCGCCGAGGCCGGACTCCCCGATGGCGTCCTCAATGTTGTGCCGGGCCGCGGCGAGACTGTCGGACGGGCCCTTGGCGTCCACCCCGATGTCGACGCCGTCACCTTCACCGGCTCGACGGAGGTGGGGAAGTACTTCCTGCGTTACGCCGGCGAGTCCAACCTCAAGCAGGTCTGGCTCGAGTGCGGCGGCAAGAGCCCCAACGTGGTTTTTGCCGACGCGGACGACCTCGAGCTGGCCGCCGAGTACGCGGCCCGGGCCATCTTCTTCAACCAGGGCGAGGTCTGCTCGGCGAACTCACGGCTGCTGGTGCAGCGCGAGATCGCCGAGTCGTTCACCCAGGCCGTGGTCCGCCACGCGCGGGCCGTCCGCCTCGGTCACCCCTTCGACCCGGACGCCACCATGGGCCCGCTCGTCGACCGGTCGCACGCCGCACGTGTCGAGCAGTTCCTGACCGAAGGCGCCCGTGTTGGGACCGTCCTGGCCGGCGGAAACCGGGTGACCATCGAGGGGTCCGACTGCTACGTCGAGCCCACCGTCCTGTCCGGTCTGCCGCAGGACAGCTCGCCGGTGCGCGAGGAGATCTTCGGGCCGGTACTGGCAGTCATTCCGTTCGACACCGAGGACGACGCCGTCCGCATCGCTAACGACAGCCCCTACGGGCTAGCGGCGTCGGTATGGACCAGCAGCCTTTCGCGCGCGCACCGAGTCAGCGACCGCCTCCACGTGGGAACGGTCTCGGTCAACACCGTCGACGCCCTCGGCCCGACCACGCCGTTCGGCGGCTTCAAGCAGTCCGGCTTCGGCCGCGACCTGTCACTGCACGCACTAGAGAAGTTCACCGGTCTCAAGACCACGTGGATCCGGTACTGACCGGACTGAGAAGGAGAGCACCTATGAGCACCACCGACATCGCCGGCGTCTCGGTCGACCTCACCGCGCCGTCCCTTGAGGCCCTGGACCGAGCACACCTGATCCACCCCTACCTGCCCAGCACCACCACCGAGCGCGTCATCATGACCGCCGGAAGGGGCTGCAACCTCACCGACGTCACCGGCCGCGAGTACCTGGACGCCACTGGTGGCCTGTGGCTGGCCCAGATCGGGCACGGGCGGGAGGAGATCGCCGAGGTCGCAGCTGAGCAGATGCGCACCCTGGAGTACTTCACCAGCTTCTGGGAGTTCTCCAACGACAAAGCCATCGCTCTGGCCGCCAAGCTCGCGAGCATCGCACCCGACCCCATCAACCACGTGTACTTCACCAGCGGTGGCTCAGAGGGCAACGAGGCCGCGATCAAGATGGCCCGCTACTTCCACTGGCGCAACGGCCAAAAGGACCGCAACTGGATCATCGCCCGCCGCAACAGCTACCACGGGATCGCCTACGGCGGCGGCTCCGCCTCGGGCTTCGACGTCTACCACGACGGCTTCGGCCCGATGCTGCCGCACGTCGAGCACCTGACTCCGGCCTGGCCGTACCGAAGTGAGCTCTACGACGGCCAGGACCCAACCGAGTTCCTCCTCAACGAGCTTGAAGAGACGATCGAGCGGATCGGTGCGGACAACATCGCCGCCATGCTCGGCGAGCCGATCATGGGCGTCGGCGGCATGCTCGTTCCGCCGGACGACTACTGGCCGCGGGTGGCCGCCCTCCTCAAGCAGCACGGCATCCTGCTCATCTTCGACGAGGTCGTCACGGCCTACGGTCGCGTCGGAACTTGGTTCGCCGCCCAGCACTTCGGCGTCGACCCTGACATCATCGTCACGGCCAAGGGCATCACCAGCGGATACATCCCGCTGGGGGCCGTACTCGTCGCCGACCGTGTTGCAGAGGTCCTCGGCCGCGACCACGGATTTCCGATGGGCTACACCTACAACGGACACCCCACTGCCGCCGCCGTTGCGCTGAAGAACCTCGAGATCATCGAGAACGAAGGTCTCCTCGAGCGGGCCGTCACCATCGGCGCCTACCTGAACAAGGGCCTGGCAACCCTGCTCGACCTCGACATCGTCGGTGAGGTCCGCTACGTCGGCATGATGCACGCCGTCGAGCTGGTCGCCGACAGGGACAAGCGCACTCCGCTACCGATGCTGGACCCGATGCTCCCGGACATCGTTCGCCGCGAGACCGGCGTCATCGTCCGGGACTGCGCGCACAACCTGGTCCTGTCGCCGCCGCTGATCATGACTGAGGCGGAAGCCGACCGCGCCGTCGATGCACTGCGGTCCGTACTGTCGCGGACCGACACCACGGGGCGCTGCCGCTGAACTGCCGCGGTGAGCCCTGCTGGCCGGTGGAAGCGTGGTAGCGGCCATCGGGTCCACGCGCGTTCTCGCGGCGCAGGCCCCGGCAGCTCCACTGGCACAGTTTGGGACCGCCGCTCAGCTGTTAGAGCTGGTGCGGCCGCCTTCCCACTATCGGTAGGCCCGGGCCTAGCGCGGCGCCGAGGACCCAGAGCTTCTCAGGCCAGCTGGGGCAGCGTCAGCGGATACCTGTCATCGAGGATTTCTTGCAGCTCAATGACATTTCCGTCCGGATCCCGTCCGTAGGTCGAGCGGAGCGCTCCGGACCCGAGGGATGACGCGGGCGGAGGGGCGCAGTGAAAGCGCATGCCGGCCTCGACCAGCCGGTCGTACTCGGCATCGATGTCGACGACATCGAGACAGAAGTGGGTGTACCCGTGATCGGCGACGGGGCGGTCCCGGTCCTGAGGCCTACCCGGGGGGGTTCGGTACTGGAACAGCTCGAGATAGGCGTTGGCGGCGCCCAAAGTCGCCGTGCGAGCCGACGAGCCGTCAAGCCCGACGATCGCGTCGATGAGCTCTGACCCGGGCGACCATTCGCTCTGGCGCAGGACCGTCAGCCCGATGACGTCACGGTAGAACGCAACCAGCCGGTCGAGGTCGCTTGTGGAGATGGCCACGTGGTGGATCCCGCGAATCATCGAGCAGCCCTTTCTGTACGCCATGTCAAGAATAGGGCACGATCGCGGGATGGACTACAACGCCTTCGACCCGGCGACGCACGCCGAGCCTGACCGTGCGTACGCCGAGCTGAGGCAACGCTGCCCGGTCCATCACGACGTCGCCCGAGACTTCTACACGGTCTCGCGCACGTCGGACATCACGGCGATCCTGAACACCCCGCAGCTGTGGTCGAGCCGGTACCGCAACGGGCTGGAGTACCGCCCTGCTGTCGGCGAGCCGATGCTCTTGGACGCAGACCCTCCCCAGCACACCTGGCAGCGGCGGCTGCTTCAGAAGGCGTGGACCCCGCGACTGATCAACCAGCTCGAGAGTCGGGTGCGACAGATCGTCGATGCACTTATGGATGAGGTGGCGGTCGACGGGCGCTGCGACTTTCACGAGTCGGTGTCAACTGCGGTGCCCACGCTGGTGATCGCGGAGTTCATCGGTGTGCCCGCTTCCGATCGTCATCGTTTCAAAGCCTGGTCCGACGCCCGCGTCGCCGCCACCGGGGGGATGCCAGGACACGCGCAGGCGGAGGTCGAAGCGACCGCTGCCCTGGACGCGTACCTGCGTGACCACATCGGACGTCGCCGGGAACAGATCGCTTCCGGGCGGGCACCGGACGACTACACGACGCAGATACTCACGACGACGGAAGGCGGCCGGGCCCTGGACGACACGGAGGTTCAGCAGGTCCTGCAGCTGCTCCTCATTGGCGGGATCCAGACGACCACCCTGCACCTGAGCAACCTGCTTCACAGGCTCATCGTCGAGCCGGGCCTGCGCGAGCGCCTGGTCAAGGAGCCGGCGTTGTGCGAACTGGCAGTCGAGGAGAGCATGCGGCTGGACTCTCCGACTCTGGGGCTGTTCCGCACCCCGAACGAAGCCACGCCCGTCGCCGGGGTCGACATCCCGAAAGAGGCGAAGACGATGGTTCTGTTCGCGGCGGTCAACCGGGATCCCGACATCTGGGAAAACCCGGACGCCTTCCGGCTAGACCGCGATCCGACTCGGCTGTTCCGCCACTACGGGTTCGGGCACGGCAACCACCGTTGCCTCGGGGCTCCCCTTGCGCGGCTGGAAGGCCGAGTCGTCCTTGAGCGAGTGGTCGCCCGATGGCCAGGCGTCCGTTACGAGCAGCCGCCGCACCGCCACGAGAACATGATCTTCCGAGGGTATGACCGGCAGCTGGTCACGTGGGACGGCTGACCGAGGACATCGGCCGGCCCCGATGCTCCCGCGCGGCCGGTACGGCGCCACGAGGTGTCGTCGAGGACCGGCGCCGGAAGAGGCGCCGCGCGCCCCCGGCCCCGCTGGGACAAGCGTTGCGAATCCGCAGGGGACCCGTGGGTTTCTCGGGCGGGGGCGGTTCGGGACCCGATGTCACTGCGCTACCCGCGCCGACAGAGTCTCACCGGCTTTACCGCACACCACAACGTTGCCTCAGCGCAGAGCGGCCTTACCGGGCGAAGTGGTGGTTGAACAGTCGCTTCGCCCACAGGTAGGACAACACGAGGATCCCAGTCGACCAGGCGACTGCGACCGTCGCGTTCGAGCCGATGGGAGTCCCAAGGAGCAGCCCGCGGATCGTCTCGGTGGTGGGTGTGAAGGGCTGGTGGCTGGCGAACCAGCCCAAGACGGTGGGCATGGAAGTGGTGGGGACGAAGCCGCTGCCGAGAAAGGGCAGGAGCACCAGAAATGTTGGCAGGTTACTGGCGCTCTCGGGGCTCTTGGCAACGAGGCCGAGCGCGACAGACAGCCAGGTGAGCGCGAAGGAGAACAAGGCGAGGATGCCGAGTGCGCCCAGCCAGGCTGCCGGGCCGGCGGTGGGCCGGAATCCGACAGCGACAGCGACGGCGATGACGACTAGCAAGCTCAGCATCGTTTGGACGAAGCTGGCGAGGGCGTGGCCAGTGAGCACACAAGCTCGGGCGATGGGCATCGTACGGAACCGCGCGATCAGTCCGGCAGCCATGTCCATAGCGACCGAGATCGCGGTTCCCTGAGTGGCCGTGGCGACCGTGATCAAGATGATGCCCGGAGTCACGTAGTTGGCGTAGGCGACCCTGTCACCGGCGGCAGACCCCAGGCCCGCCCCGAGGGTCTGGCCGAACACGTAGACGAACATCAGCAGGAAGATGACCGGCATCCCGACTAGGAGCACCGTCATGCTGGGGTAGCGGACGATCCGGCGCAGGCTCCGGCGCAGCATCGTCTTCGTGTCCTGCACGGTGTGGGTCACGGTGGTCATCGCGTACCGCGGCTTTCCGGCTCGTCCCGTCCGGTGAGGGCAAAGAAGACATCGTCAAGGTCAGGCAGGTGCACCGAGAGCTCGTCGACAGCTACCGAGTTCTCCTCGAGCCGGTCGAGGAGGAATCGCAACGACTGGACGCCCCCGTCGCTGGGGACCTGCAGGCTGAGGGTCGTTTCGTCGCGGACGGCTCTGGGGAACGTGCGCGCGCCCGAATCGAGGTCGGCTGCGTCTGCGAACTGCAGCCGGACATGGCCGCCCGGTACCAGCCGCTTCAACTCCGCGGGGGTTCCTTGCGCGACCAGCCTGCCGCGGTCCAGTACCGCGATTCGGTTCGCGAGTCTGTCCGCCTCGTCCAAGTACTGCGTCGTGAGGAAGATCGTGACGCCGTCCCGGACCAGCTCGCGGATGGTCTGCCAAACGGTGCGCCGGCTGCGAGGGTCCAGGCCGGTGGTCGGTTCGTCGAGAAAGATGATCTTGGGGTGCCCAACGAGCGTCATCGCGAGGTCGAGGCGGCGCCTCATGCCGCCGGACAGGGTCGAGGCGGTCTTGTTTGAGGCTTCGGCCAGATCGAACCGCTCGATGAGCTCGTCCACCCGTCGGTGCCGCTGTGCACGGCCGAGATGGTGCAGGTCTGCCATCAGGACCAGGTTCTCCCGGCCGGTGAGCAGGTCGTCGACGGCTGAGAACTGGCCGGTGACGCCGATGGCCGCGCGGACCGCGGCCGGCTCGTTGGAGATGTCGTAGCCGGCCACGCGGGCGCTGCCGGCGTCGGGGTAGATCAGCGTGGAGAGGATGTTGACGACGGTGGTCTTGCCGGCGCCGTTCGGGCCTAGGAGGGCGAAGATCGATCCTTCGTCCACGCTGAGGTCGACGCTGTCGAGAACAAGGGTCGTGCCGTAGGACTTGCTCAGCCCGCTTGTCGCGATGGCAGCGCCGGAGCCGGTCGCAGTGGTCACTTCAGCCTCCTGACTGCCTAGGACTCGTCGGTCTGGGCGCGGCGAATCACGATGTCGCCGTACGAGGTTTCCGCGTGCACGTCGACCGTCGTCTCCGCGGGCAGTGGGCGTTCGGTGGCGTCGAGCGCGTTGCGCACACCACCGAAGGACGTGTGCAGGTCAAGTCGACCAGCGGTCCCGGCGAGGATTCCCACGTCGATCTGTCCGAGTGCGGTCTTCAGGTCTACAGCGCCGCGCTCCACGCATCCGACCCAGATGGAGCCGTTTGCGGTGGCGGCGTCTACGTCGCCTCGAGCACGATCGACGAAGATGTCGCCGTTGGCGGCCTTGACTCTGAGGGCACCGCGGACGTCACCGAGCCGCGTGTCACCGTTGGAGTTCTTGACATCGGTTCGGCCGTCGATCTCGGCGACGCGGATCGTGCCCGACCCGGTGGTGCACTGCGCCTCACCGGCGATTGTCTCGACCTCGATGGCTCCGATGCTTGTCCTCAGGTCCGCGCTGCTGGTGCCATCCAGCCGGATGTCCCCTGCCGAAGTACGGACCCGGCAGTCACCGAGGAGACCAGACCCATGCACCCCGCCGACCGAGGTGTCAGCCTCGAGATGGGAGCCTGTCGGCACCGCCAGTGTGACCTCGACCGAGCCGGTCTTCTTCGTGGGTCCGACCAAGCGATGCTTCGGGCCCGTGACGCGTAGCCGCCCGCCGGTGAACTCGACCCTGGTCTGCTCGGCGGCACGGACGTCCGCCTCGAATGTGTCGTTGCTCGGCGCGACCTCCACCACGGTGTCGTCGCGGTCGCCCGCGGCGACGCGGATGTCGCCGATGGCGATGTCGATAGACGCTGAGATGGGCTCGGGAGTGCTGAAGGTGGGCATGGCAGACCCCTCCGGTTGGTGTGTTGGGCCGGGGTCCTTTGCATCGCGGGACGACCGGCTGGAACTGAGAGGAACCAGCGGGCTATCGCACCCAGCCGGTGTAGTTGTCGCCCCCTCGTGGGGTTCGTCGCATTGCCTGGGGGGTGGCGTCACTAGCCCCCAGGGCAGCGGCAGCCGACCGCACGAGCCAGGCGTTGACCGACAGCCCCGCTCCTCGGGCGGCCTCCTCGACGCGGTCCTTGAGGTCTTGGGCCAGTCGCAGGTTGACGCGAGTCATCGTGGCGTCATCGCCATCTGCCGGCACCCGCCACAGACCCTGCGCGGGGGACATGTCCGGCGGCTCGAAGGGAGGCTGGACGGGTGGAGGCGTCACGACGAAGCTCGGCTCCCGGCCCCGCAGGCGCAGGTCCACCGAGCCCGGAGCCAGGTCTCGGGTGATCTCGGCGACCGCGGCGGACAACGCCTCCAGCAGCATCAGCCGCACGGCCGACTCCAGCGCCACGGTCAGCCGCTCAGCCAGGGCACGTGCCTCATCGCCGCCCGCCTCCGCCGCCACCGCGAGCTCCTCGCGGAGCGCGTCGACATACGGTGTCAAATCCATGGCACCACTATGATGCCGCAATGATGCCATGTCAAACCATTGTGGCTCCGTCTTGGGATGCGACGGCTGGGCTGGGGTACGCCACGCGGCGCGCGAACCTCGGCGACGGAACGATCCCGGGGTCGGTCACTGAGCTGACGGGGCGTCGTCCGCTGGGTTGAGCCGCCGACGGGTGCTCCTGATGTTCCTGCGCGCCCCGCGCGGTCGCCATGCTGACGCTCGAGGTACGGATGGCGATATGAGCCCGGCCACAAGGACTAACACCGTTTCGGCCACGGCCAGTCTGGAGGGGACTTAAGTCCCCCTGGTCGGCGCCGATACCCACCAAGAGCAACATCCGCAACGGTTTCAGCGTCACGCACCTTGGGCTGGCTGGGTGTGCCACGAGCAGACGAGAGAAGTCAATGACCGCGCTTGTAACTGACAACGGTCGCGACGTGGTTCCCGAACGGGTCCGATGGACCCTCCTCGTCAGCGCGGCGATGGTGGTTGCCTTCCTGATCTCGTTGATCGTCAGGCCCACCGGTTCCAACTTCACACCGGTGGACGGATGGGGCGTTGCGCTGTTCGAGATAGCTATGGGCGCGCTCTGCATCGGCCGGTACTTCGACAAGTCATGGCGGAAGAGCCAATCGGTGGCCCGAGCCTTTCCGCTCGTGATGGGGATCGCATGCATCTCCTGGGGGCTGGGAGACCTTGTCTTGACGATCGAGTCGCTCGGAGGCGCGACACCACCGGTCCCATCGATCGCCGACGGGTTCTTCGTCGCCTTCTTCCCGCTCTGCTATGTCAGCTTCATGCTGGTCATCCGACGTGGAAACAACGGATCGCTGGTTGCGACCGCACTCGACGGGTCGATCGCTGGACTCGGTGCAGCCTCCATGTCAGCGGCATTCGTGTTCAACGCAGTCCTGCGTGCGGACGGCGGCAGTGGCCTCTCGGTTGCCACGAACATGGCCTACCCCGTCGGTGATCTTCTTCTGCTAGCCCTTGCCATAGGTGGGCTCACCATCCTTCCCAAGGAGTACCGCCGCTTTCTCACCATCGCTTGTATTGCGATGGTTGCCAACGCCACCGGCGATCTCTACAGCCTGCTGCAACCAGACAGCAAGATCGGCTACGTAGCCAACGCGGTGGCGTGGCCAGTTTCTTTGCTGCTGCTCGCGATTGCGACCTGGGTCCAGCCCGCCAACGCACGGGGTCCGCGTGTCCACGCGGAGAGTGTCACCACGGAGCGAAGCGCCGGATTCACGCTGCCAGCCCTAGGCGCCCTTGCCGGCGTCTTCGTGCTCTTGACGGCGAGCTTTGGCCATGTCGGCAAGGTCGCCGCCCTCCTTGCGACCGCAACCCTGCTGGTCGCTGGGCTTCGACTCGCGTTGACAGTGCGCGCAGGACAGGCGTCCAACTCGGCCCGGTTCCGGTCGCTGATCGACAACGCGTGGGACCTCATCGTGGTTACCGAAGCGGACCTCGACGTCGCGTACATCACCCCGTCGTCGCAGCGTGTGTTGGGCCACCTGCCAGCCGACCTGCAGGGCAGGCCTCTCACCGACCTGGTGCACCCTGACGACACTGCGGTCGTCGTCAGCCATCTGCGTGAGCTCGCCGACGCGCAGACCACAGCATTCGAAGCCCGGATGCGCCATGACAGCGGCGAGTGGCGGCTGATCGCTTGGGCTGCGACAAACCTGCTCGCCGACCCCTCCGTGCATGGCTATGTTCTCAACGGCGGCGATGTCACCGCAGTGCGCCAGTCAGCCCAGCACTTGGCCTCGCTGTCCGCATCATTCAAAGACCAGCTGTCGCAGAGCGCGGGTGAGCTGTTGGCCACTGCTGAGGAGCATGCGGCCAGTGCGACCCAGCAGTCCTCGGCGGTCGCCGAGACCAGTGCCACGATCGAGGAGCTGGCGGCGACGGCGGCCCAGATCGCTGACACCGCCGAGTCGGTGGCCCGGTATGCCGCCGAGACGCTGCGCTACGCCGAGGACGGCCGGGTCGCGGTCACGGCGTCGGTCAACGCGATGGACTCGATCGCGGCCCGGGTCGACTCGATCAGTGTTCGGGCGCTGTCGTTGGGGGAGAAGAGCCAGGAGATCGGCCGGATCCTGGTGGTGATCGACGACTTGGCCGACCAGACCAACCTGTTGGCTCTGAACGCCGCGATCGAGGCGGCCCGGGCCGGGGAGCACGGCCGCGGGTTCGCGGTGGTCGCGGCCGAGGTCCGCAAGCTCGCCGAGCGGGCCCAGGAGTCGACCGGGCAGATCCAGAGCATCGTCGCGCAGATCCAGTCCGAGACCAACGCCACGATCTTGGCCAGCGAGGAGGGCACCCGGGAGGTTCATCAGGGCTCGGCGCTGGCCCGGGACGTGGTCGACGCCCTGGAGCGGATCTCGGGGATGGTCGATGAGACCACCACCGCGGCCAAGGAGATCTCGATCGCGACCCAGCAGCAGCGGTCGGCGTCGGACCAGGTGGTCTCGGCCATGACCCAGGTCTCGGACGTGTCCCGGCAGTACGTGGTGGGCTCCAAGCAGTCCGCCGCCGCGGCCGCCCAGCTCAACGACCTCGCTGGTGAGCTGCGGGCCTCCATCGCCCAGTTCCGGGTGTCCTGACGATGGCTGGCTGGACCGACGACCCCGAGCTCGTCGCGATCTTCCGTGCCGAGGTCGACGAGAAGCTTGCGTCGCTGCGCGACGGCCTGCTCAAGCTTGAGGACCACCCGGCCCCCAAGCAGCTGATCGCGGTCCTGTTCCGGGACGCGCACACGGTGAAAGGGTCGGCCAGGGCGCTGGCGCTGGAGAGCGTGGTCAGCCTCGCGCACCGCGCCGAGGACCTGCTGGGGGCACTGCGAGACGGCCGTTTCGGCGTGCGCCGGGACCTTGTCGACCTGCTGCTCGCCGCCGGTGAGGGCATCGGGCGGGCCATGCCGGGCGCCGAGCGCCCCGTCTCGCCCGAGGACCTCGCCGCACTGGTCTTGGCGCTGGACCGGGCCCTGGACGGGGACGACCCGGTGGACGTGCCTCGACTGTCCGCGCCGGCGGCCGCGGTCGAGGCTGACGACGCCGCGGACGGCCAGGAAGGGCAGGGCAGGCGTGGGGAGACGGTGCGGGTGCCCACCCGGCGCGTCCATGACCTGCTCGACGTCGTCGGTGAGGCAGAGCTGGAGACCCGCCGGGTCGAGCGGACCGCGGGTCGGGTCGCGTCGATCGCCACCGAGCACGTCCGGTGGGGGCGAGCCATGCGCAAGGTGGTCAGTGACCACGCCCAGGCAGGCACCCCTGTCCCGGTGGAGATCAGCGACTCTGTGCATGCCCTGGTGGCACTCGGCGACCGGCTCCAGGCGGCCTCAGGTGATCTTCGTGGGCGGCTTGAGGACGCCCAGGTCCGGCTGGCTCAGGTCCGCGAGGGCGCGATGGGGATGGCGATGGTGCCGGTGCGCCGAGTGGTCGCCAGCTTCCCGCAGCTGGTCCGCGAGGTCGCCGCCGCGACCGGCAAGCAGGTCGAGCTGGTCTTGGAAGGTGAGGACGTAGAGCTGGACACCAGGGTCCTCGACGGGGTGGCTGACGCGCTCAAGCACCTGGTCACCAACGCCGTCGACCACGGCTGCGAGACGGCGGCGCAGCGTACGGCGGCGGGCAAGCCCGGCCCGGCGCAGGTCCACGTCAGAGCCCGCGCCGCGGGCGCAACTGTCGTCATCGAGGTGTCCGACAACGGCTCCGGGGTCGACCTGCAGCGGCTCCAGGTCGCAGCGCTGGCTCACGGTCTGATCACCGCGGACGCGCCGGTGGGTCCGGGGCAGCTGATGAGCCTGCTGTTCGTGTCCGGCTTCAGCACCCGTTCGGAGGTCACCGAGACCTCGGGGCGCGGTATCGGCCTGGACGTGGTGCGAACAGCTGTGGAGGACCTGGGTGGATCCGTGGACGTCGAGACCGAGGCCGGCGTAGGCACCAGGTTCGTCATCACGCTTCCTGTCACCCTCGGCGTCATGCGATGCCTGGTGGCCCGGCTCGGCAACGAGCGCTACGCGTTGCCGGTGACCAACGTGGTGGAGACGCTGAACCTGCGTGACAACGCGACGGTGACCGTCGCCGGTGCGCCAGTGATCATGCGCAACGGGCTCACCATCCCCATCTCCGACCTGGGCGCCGCCCTGGAGGTGCCGGGACAGCGATCTGCCCGGGTGGCTGTTGTGGTCCGCTACGGCGGGGTCGGCGAGCAGCTGGCCTGGGCCGTCGACGCGCTGGAGGGGGAGCTGGAGCTGGTCGTGAAGGACCTGGGTGGCTTCCTCGGTCGGCTGCCGGCCGTCGGGGGAGCGACCATCGACGCGGACGGCCAAGTGATGTTCCTGCTCGACTTGCGCGAGCTCGCCGTCGCGCAGCTGGGCGCAGGTGCGCACCTGCAGGTCGCAGCAGTGATCGGCGCCGGCGACGGCCAGCAGGCGGTGGATGCCAGCACCGACGCGGCGGCCGGCGCGGCGCCCGGTTCCGGCCCCGCGCCGGGGCGCGGGCGGGCGCGGGTCCTGGTCGTGGAGGACTCGGTCGGGGTCCGGGAGCTGCAGCGGGTGATCTTGGAAGGCGCCGGCTACGACGTCATCACGGCGGTCGACGGCCAAGACGGCGCCTCCCGGCTCACCCAGGCACCGGTGGACCTGGTGCTGTCCGATGTGGAGATGCCTGGGATGGACGGCTTCACGCTGACCAGGCAGATCCGCAAGACTCGGGGCTGGGAGAACGTCCCGGTCGTGATCATGACTTCCAGGGGCGACGACGCGGACAAGCGGGCCGGTCTGGACGCAGGAGCCAGCGCGTATCTGCTCAAGAGCGAGTTCGATCAGGCCGACCTGGTTGATACGGTCCGCCGACTCGTCGGCCGTTGACCAGTAACCTCGAAGGAGTACCACTCATGGAGCCGGACAGCGACCACGGGCGCGGCGGGCAGCTCACCGTCGTCGTCGCCGACGACAGTCCCACCCTGCGCAAGATCGTCGGTTCGGTTCTGGAGCGCGACGGGTTCCGGGTGGTCACCGCCGAGGACGGGGTGGAGGCAGTGCAGACCGTGTTCGCCACCCAGCCCGACGCCATCATCTTGGACGTCCAGATGCCCCGCGTCTCCG
>Ga0075029_100001548_pt1 | contig 13145 bp, 9 predicted proteins | sample LitLauG_LLR_2013_FD_71391 | JGI IMG/M metagenome (GOLD analysis project Ga0075029, IMG submission 71391) | Freshwater sediment microbial communities from North America - Little Laurel Run_MetaG_LLR_2013 | ecosystem: Environmental > Aquatic > Freshwater > Creek > Sediment | place: USA...
GTGATGGGCTTCCCGTTGTCCACCGATTCCAGCTCGGCAAATTCCTCCAGGTGCTTCTCGAGAAGATCTCCAAGCTTCCAGATCAGGCGTCCCCGCTCTGACGGACTCAGCCTGCGCCACGGACCTTCAAACGCCCTGCGGGCCGCCTTCACCGCCAGCTCGACATCCTCCCGATCCCCCTCGGTAACCTGCGCGATGACCTGCCCGGTCGACGGATTGTAGACCGCAAAAGTTTTTCCTGATCTGGCCTCCACCCATTTGCCATCAATCAGCATCTTCTTAGTACCAACCAAGAACGGTGACGCATGCTCCAGCCGCGAAGCGTGCGAGGTCTCGTGCGACGTTAGAGTTGTAGCCATTTTCGCCTCCTATTAGGAAATCTGAGCTCAGAAACTTGACTTGGTGCGCAGGGTCAAAACATTGCCGCCTCTGCGACGATGCTGCGCGAGTACCCCCAACCACTGCAATTCCGCTGCCATCGAAAACCTGCTCAGACGACTGCCGCACGCGCAATTTGTGCGCGCAGAACCCTCACCAGCAGTCACATCTTGTTACACCTGTCACTGTACGACTGTCACGGGTGTTACATCGCAGGCTGCCCAGAAGTCTGACATTCGAATCACGAGGCACATTCTACTCCCTCTTATCGAGCACAGTGCACAAATCCGAAGGCCGGCTGAATGGCCACTTTCTTGCATAGCATCTCGCATTGCTTGGGAAACAGCACGTCATCCGAGGACGCAGTCAGTTTCCACTGAAAAAGAGGAGATTCTCATGACAAAGCATCAATCAACCGACTCACGATCCGGTCGGACGCTTCTGTTTTCCCGTTGGTCTGCACTAATCTGTTGCCTGGTTTTGAGCTCAGTCGGCGTCGTGCAGGCTCAGAACCCTGCACCTAGTAGCACGCTGGACCAATTGCTGGAGGCTCTCCGCAGCAATGGCACTCTCACGCAGCAACAGTACGACACTCTGAAACAGAGTGTGACGACCTCCAACATGGCTGCGCCACAGCCGAAGCCGGCCGAGATGCCGAAGGCGGCCGACAGTTCGGCAGCGCCTGCCAAGCTGGTGACCTTCATGGACAGCGGCATTGGAATGCACATCGGAGCCGTCGACCTCACCTTCTCCGGTGAAATCAACGCCTTCTTCGTTCATGATCGGCCAGATAGGACGCACGCGAGTTGCGTCCTGTGCCTGGCGAGTACGGGCGACCAGCCTAATTCGTCGGTGCGTAATGGCTTGCTGCCTGGGGACTTCAACATCCGTGCCGCAACCCATGAGAAAGGCCTCGACATCGCAGTGCAGTTCGGCTTCTATCCCGGAATCCAAAGCCTGCTGACGGGCGGGCTGGCAGGCACCACCTCGTTTGGAGGTGTGAATCTGGCGCCAGGAAACCCGACTGGGTTTGGCGCCCCAGGCATCGATTTCCGCCAACAGTTTGTCACCATCGGCAATTCCCACATTGGAACGTTCAAGGCGGGCCGTGATCTCGGCTTCTTCGGTCAGGAGGCGATCCTGAACGACATGACCCTGCTCGGCGCGGGCAGCACCAACGGCAACGTCAACCCTGGAAGCGTCACGCTCGGCCGCATCGGCCTCGGATACATCTACACCGACTTCATGCCGCAGATCAGCTATACGACGCCGTCATCGCACGGGCTACAGGCAGCGTTCGGGATATTCGCACCCCTCAGTGACGTCGTTCCTACAACTCTGGGCATCACTGGAATCGATGCACCGCTCACCGGTCACGGTTCTCCCCAATTCCAGGGTAAGTTGACCTACACCTCGACGAATAAGGGACCGATAAAGATCAAACTGTGGACGAACTTTATCACGCAGAGCATGGAGGCCCGGGCGGCCGACTTGGCCGCCGATCCGGCGCTCACCATCCCAGTCGGATCCAGTGTCCGTGCCATCGGCGCGGATTACGGTGTGAAGTTTACCGCCCATGGGTTAGATCTTGTAGCCACCGGTTACAACGGTACAGGCATCGGAACTGAGGGCCTGCTCTTCCTCGCTACTACGCCAACGGGACACACGCGTGACTCGCAGGGCTACTACGTCCAGGGAACCTATACCTTTGCCAATAGAGTGACGCTCGGCGCAAGCTACGGCCAAAGTCACCTGAGCTTGGCGCCAGCTGCCGTCGAGAGTGCGTCTGCGTCGGCCCTGGCGAGGAACAACGGTTCATTCGTCGGCCAGGCTCGTTATGGGCTGACCAAGTGGGTCAACCTGGTTGGAGAGTTCACACATACCCGTTCGGAGGGGCAGAGCGGCGTGGTCTCAACTTCGGATTCGATCGCGGCGGGCCCGATCTTGTTCTTTTAGAAGCCGCACGATTGCGGAGCGGCGTACGATCACTGTCACTGGTTGACTCCGTGGCTCGGTAGGTGTAGCGTCGCTCGATAAATTGGAGCTGAGTGTTTGCCATGGACGTTCGTGCTGTTCAAAAGTCGCTGAAGGAGCAATATCGCACAGATGCAGGCAAGTCGCGGATCAAACTAAAGGCCACGGGCGACGCAACCGAAACTCCAGTGGCATGCTCGGTCGACATCGGGCGGGCCATTTACCAGGCCGAAGCGCACACCGGAGTCGGTGGTCCAGGCAACGCCGCTTGTTCGGGGGACCTTCTGCTGGGGGCGCTAGCGGCATGCGCTCAAATCACCTGCCAGATGGTTGCGTCGGCGATGGGAATCCGGACAGAACGCATCCGGGTAACGGTCGAAGCAGACCTCGACTTGCGGGGCACGTTGGGTATCTCGAAAGAGGTGCCGGTGGGATTCGAGGACATTCGTATGAGCTTCGACGTGGTTGCGCCAGAGGCAAGTCCGGACCAACTCCGGAGCTTGCGCGAAAAGACGGAGCAGTACTGTGTCGTGATGCAAACCCTGATACGGCCACCAAAGGTTCGCACGGAGTGGCTGCAGGTCAGTCCCGCAGCATAGCAATTTGTTCGTCAATGAGTGAGGACGGAGGCGCAAAGAGCATGAATCGTGAAGCTGAGTCAAATGGAGCCAACACCCTGAGTTCGGATCTACGCATCAGTCGCCGGGAGTTGCTGAAGGGTGCCGGCAGCTGTGTGGGCGCAGCTGCCATTTTCTCCATCGTGGGCAGTTCGAACGTAAATGCCCAGGCGAAGGACGCCTCAATGCCTCAAGTGGGAGACGTGTTTGTGTTCTCCACGGGGAAGAACAAGGGAAATGTTATTTCACTCAATGACCTAGTGGTTGACGCTCCACCTGTAGTAGCGCGGGCAAAAGATCCGGTGGCTGGAGTGGAGCGGGACCACCGAACGAGCGCGAGCATAGTCCTTTTATTGCGCATCAAGCCCGAGACCGTTCCCGCGGAACTGCAAACAAGTGCGGCCCAAGGAGTACTGGCATACTCCGCCTGGTGCACACACTTGGGATGTGTGATTGACCAGTGGGACGCCAACAAGAAGGTATTCAAGTGTCCCTGCCACAAATCGGCGTTCGATCCTGTACAGGGAGGCAAGGTCACAGATGGGCCGGCGCCGCGCCCCTTGCCAATCCTGCCGCTGAAGATCGTGGACGACAAGCCTACGGTGGCGGGTGACTTCACGGCGCGCGTGGGACCGCAACGGAGTTGAAAGCAAATCGCACGAAATTTTAGTGAGCCTCAAGGAGGGGCTGAAGTATGCGTATCGGGAATGGGAGTACTCTGCTCAGGGTGTTGTCTCTAGTGGGTGTTTTCAGCACCTCTACATTTTGTTTCGCAGGGGGTGCGGATGGAAAAACGCCCCCGTCAACCAGCTATGAACCAGTAACGGACCAGCGCCTCCTTCAGCCTGCGGCAGGAGACTGGCTCATGTACCGCCGCACCTACGACGGGCAGGGCTACAGCCCGCTCGATCAGATTAATTTGAAGAATGTGAAGGATCTGACTCCGGTGTGGGCTTTCTCAACCGGTGTCACCGCCGGACATGAGGCGGCCCCGGTCATCAACAACGGCATCATGTTTGTGACCGCGGCATACAACAAGCTGTATGCACTCGATGCCAAAACAGGCACGTTGCTCTGGAAGTACGCTCGCGAAGTGCCCGACCAGGCGTTAGCCGAGCTCTGCTGCGACGTCGTAAATCGCGGGGTGTCGCTCTACGGCGATAAGGTCTACATGGGCACGCACGACGCCCATGTGGTCGCCCTGGATGCGCGCACCGGAAAAGTCGTTTGGGACCAGAAGGTCACCGACTATCAGAACGGGTACGCCATCACGTCTGCTCCACTTATCGTGAAAGGCAAAGTAATCACCGGAGTGGCCGGCGGCGAATATGGCATTCGGGGCTTTATCGAAGCCTTCGACGCCGAGACCGGCAAGAGCCTCTGGAAGACTTACTCGATCCCGGGTCCAGGGGAAGCTGGCCACGACAGCTGGCCGGCGACTGATGCGTATAAGAACGGCGGCGGATCAACCTGGCTGGCCGGCACCTACGATGCCCAGCAGAACCTGATTTTCTGGGGAGTTGGAAATCCCGGACCATGGGCCGGTGACGTGCGGCCCGGAGACGATCTCTATACCGATTCCACGATCGCTCTGGATCCGGACACCGGGCAGATTCGCATGCACTACCAGTACACGCCGCACGATCTTTGGGACTACGACGGCGTAAATGAAGCCGTGCTGGTTGACGTCGATCGCCAAGGTAAGAAGGTTCGTGGGTGGATCAATGCCAACCGCAACGGATACTTCTATCTGATCGACCGTACGAACTCCCAGTTCATTTACGGACAGCCGTTTGCCAGTCCGAGTACGTTCCTGGGCCTAGATCCGAAGACGGGCCGGCCCAACGTTGATCCCACCAAGAGTCCCGAAAAGGGCAAGACTGATACTTGTCCGGCCTTTCTTGGCGGCAAGAACTGGATGCCGATCTCTTACAGTCCGGCAACCGGTTTTGCTTATGTGCCGACCAACCACTGGTGCATGAAGATTTCCGACCTGCCCGGAGATTACGAAGCCGGCAAGATGTATGTTCGGGCCGACTTCGAGATGCACGCTGCGAACCCGGATTACGTCGGGGAATTTCAAGCCATCGACGTCGCGACGGGCAAGAAAATGTGGTCCAAGAAGTACGAAGCTCCCCTGTGGGCCGGAGCGCTTTCCACTGGCGGTTCTCTGGTATTCACGGGCACGTTGACCGACAGGGATTTTACTGCGTTCAACGCGAAGACCGGCGACGTGGTCTGGAAGTTCCGGACCAACTCAGGAATCGTGGGTGTTCCGGTCACCTACACCGTGGACGGAGTGCAATACGTTGCAATCCTCTCGGGGTTTGGCGGCGCGATTCCAATCTGGGCGGGTCCGGTTCACGACAAGCTGACCAAGGATATTCCCCAAGGCGGAGTGGTGTGGGTCTTCGCCCTAAAGAAGTAGGCATATCCACCGACGTCCCCGCCGTGGAGTTCGCCTCCAGGCGGGGGCTGCAGTCTCTGAGTAACTTCGCCCCCAGTTTGTGGATGGGGATTCGGAGGCCGAAAGTAAGCGACGCTTAACGCCGGCCACGGAAAGGAGAATGCTCAATGGAATGGACCGCACCGAAGTTCGAAGAAATCTGCTTGAATTGTGAAATCAATTCGTATGCTTCCGCGAAGCTCTGAACTGGGCCGGTTCGCATGCGCGGCTTTAGAGATAAAGCCCGCGCGCGAATCTGACCGGGCGGCGGGCGGTCATTGAAACCTAAGTGACCGTCCCAACTCCTCCTCATGGCCAGCCTGGCACCGCAATTCGCTGCATCCCGCTTCTTTTACTAAAACTCGAACCTGATCCCAAATTGCATCCTGCGCGGCGTGTACCCCGTCGCCGTTGAGCTGATGATGCCGAACGTTGGATCGCCGGCATTGAAAGCCGTGTTGGGCGGCGCAAAACGGGGATGATTGAAGCCGTTGAAAATGTCCGCCCGCAGTTGCAGTTTCATGGATTCCCGCGGCATGAATTCCTTGTACAAGCTCATATCGATATTGTGAATGCCGTCGGTTCTGAGACCAGGGAAATAACGTGGTGCGTTGCCCGGCATTTGATCTCCCGGGTCGGCAAAGCAGTTAACGTTCAGAACCGGGGTTTGATTGATCGCGGCCTGATTGCTGCTGATTCCCGTGCTGCCGCCACAGATCACATTCGGACGCTGGTTGCCATCGGTCAGTCGCGATGTGGCCATCGGAATGGCCAGCGGCTGGCCAGACTGCTCCGAAATCAGGGTTGAAATCGACCACCCGCCAACCACCCCGTTCAAAATGGAATTCATCTGGCGACCGATCCACATGCCGCGACCGATGGGCAGCTCGACAATGATCGCCGCCGCGAGCCGCTGCGGCGTGTCGTTCGCGCTGATTCCGTGCTCCGCTTTCAGATTGTCTAGTTGCTGCGGATTCCCATTGTTAAGCGTGCCGACAAAGGCGTTGGCACCAACGGACGAGTCGTCTGTCAGCTTTGACCAGGTGTAGCTTCCTTCAAAACTCACGTGGTGCGTGGTGCGCTTTTGGAAGCGTATTTGCATCGAGTTGTACCACGAGCTGGCCTCCAGCAGCGGCAGCGCTTCAAAGTCCCCGTCGAACTGAGGGTAGGGGCGGAGCAGGTTGACCAACGGAAGCATTGCTTGACCATAATTGGAGTTCGGCTCGTTGAAAATCGCGGGGCCGGCGTTGTACAGGCAACTCCCCGGCCCGTTCACCCCGCCGCCGAACCAGGAACAGAAAGGATTGACAACGCCTCCTTGCAGGAAATTACTGACACAGCTATTCAAATCACAGTCGGCCGGCCCATTAACATCGGCGGCGTGCTGCGCGGCCGAGATCTGCGCCAGCAAACTCGATGAGATGAAATCCCGATTGCGCGTGCTGGAATACCCACCCCATGGAAGATGGATGCTCCGATTCGCCGAATAGTCGATTCCGATGACGATCTGACTCGGCAACAAGCGCTGGATACCGAGATTCCACTGGTAGATGTCGGCATTCCGATTCGCGCTGGTGCCCAGATCGTTCCCGTTCCCGTAGCCCCACTCCGCCAGGGCGCCGTACTGCTTTCCCTGCGGACCAGTTAAGCCGATGGGGAACGGATTCTCCAGAGTCGCATACTGTGAGGCAAAGTTGTCCAGCGTGGCGAATATCGTCGCACTCTTGCGGAAAGCAGTTCCGGGATATTGGAAGTTGGTGGCCACGCTCATGCCGTAGTAAATACCGGCGCCGCCTCGGACGACGGTATTCGGACTCAACTGGTAAGCAAATCCGAGCCGCGGCCCAAAGTTCTTGCGGTCCACAGGAACATTTCTCATTCCGGACGTGGGAAACAGAGTGGTTCCGTTCAATGCTACAGTCCCTAAGGGGGTCAGTCCGTCACTCACCTGTCCGCCGGCGCTCAGGTCGATGGACATCCCGCTATTGCCTGAGAAGTTGCTGAACTCGAGTTGATTATTGCGCTCGGTGTATGGCGTGCTCCATTCGTAGCGCAAGCCGAGGTTGAGCGTGAGTTTCGCGTTCACTTTCCAGTCATCCTGGAAGTAGAAGCCGGTTTCTTTCGACTTGGTGGCTACGGATGGGTAGATATTGATCGTACTCGTCCCATTGGCCCCCCCATTGATGTTGTCTGAATACCCGAACAGCAAGCTGGCAAACGGATTACCAGTGGCATTGCCGCTCGCATCGGTTTCGCTGAGCGGAAACGGCGAGGTCACATAGTCGGTAAAGTTCAGCAAGCTCGTCGGGTACGGAGGTTGAAGGAAGTTGTTGAAGAATATCCGTTGTTCGCCACCCATCTTCATCAGATGAGATCCTTTGGCAATGACCAGCTGAGAGGAGTAGCTGTACAGAGTGTGGGCGAAGGTCGTGTTCAGGCAGCACTGGTCATAGAGGCTCGTCCACGTCGAATTGCCCGTCATCTGGATCGTGGGCATGCGGTCGATCCCGCCATTCGCTTTCAGCACCGCAGGCAGATTTGCGCTGCTTAGGCTGGGAAGGTTCGTGGTTGAGACCTGCGCGGCACGATCCACAGCGGCGTGAGTTGTCCAAATGATCCTCGGGTTGAGAGTCCAGGTGTATTCCAACGCACCGTTCTGTGCCGTGAGCGGGTCATTCGTGATCCCGTCGCCGGCAATATTACTCGCAAACTCACCATCCCCAAAAACCGTCGGCGCGGTATTGTTATTGTGCAGCCGGCTGTACCGGCCATTAATGCTGTGCTTATCAGAGATCTGATGGTCGATCTTGATATCAAACTGATAGTCCGGGCCATGTGAAAGAACCGTCGACCGGTAGTTGTTGAATTCACCGGGCAGGTTGGGGTGCGGATACTGATTGAGGATGGCTTGACCGATCTTGTCGATCTTGCCTAGCGGAATTACATTGACGGGAGCAACCTGCTGGTTGCTGCAGTTATAGCCGAGCTGCGGCCGGAGCACGTTTGTCGCAGAACCACAGTTCACGGTCGGGTCATAAATTGGATTTGACCCCACGGCCGAGAAATCTCCAGCCCGTTCGTTCGACGTCCCTGGAAAGGACCCGTCCATGGGAACACTGGCTACGATGTTGATCGGCTCGTTGTCCCGCACTTTCTCGAAGTCAGCAAAGAAAAAAGTTCTATCTTTCCGAATCGGCCCACCCAGGGAGAACCCATACTGGTCGCGCGCGTGGCTCGGCTTTTGGTTTGGTTCCGGATTGAAGAAATCACGGGCATCGGTACCGGCGCGTTGCATGAAGTACCAGCCGCTTCCATGGAAGGCATTCGTGCCGCTTTTCAAAACCATGTTCACTACGGTGCCGCCGTTATTACCGAACTCCGCGGAGAAACTGTTGTTCTCGACCTTGAATTCCTGAATGATTTCCACGGAAGGTTCGTAGTAGACGTTGCTGGTCGCGCCTTCACCTTGCTCCGGCGCGCTGATCAATGCGCCGTCCAATCGGACTTCCGCAGTCGCATTGCGCTGGCCGTTGGAAACAAAATTGGTTCCCTCCGGATAGTTATCTTGTGTGCCCGATCCAGCGACCTCCGTAACTCCTCCCGAAAGAAAGGTCAGGCCAAAGAAGCTGCGGTTCAGCAAAGGAAGATTCTTTACGTATTCGTTGGTGATGTCGGTGCCGAGTGTGGAATTTTCTGTGTCTAAAAGTGGAGCGGTGGTCGTGACCTCTATGTTCTCACTCACTCCGGCGGGTACGATGGTGAAGTTGAGCGTAGTTTCCTGATCGACAGCAAGAACCACATTCGTCCGCTCCTCCTTTCGAAAACCCGTCTTTTCAACCCTCACCGAATAAGTGGACGGCCGTAAGCCGGTCAAGAAATACGCGCCCTTGTCGTCCGTATGGGCAGAGCTGGAAATATTTGTCCCGCTGTCGGTGATGGTTACGGTTGCATCGCGAACCACCGCGCCGGTAGCATCGGAGACGATGCCCCGAAGCTGCGCCCGATAACTGCCCTGCGCGACCATCAATGCCGCAAAGCCTCCGAAGAAGCACACCACGAAATAAGAAAGAACTCGTCTCGTCGGTCGCATGAAGATCCTCCACTCTTGCAGTTATCTAAAATCTCTTGATTTTTGCACTAGCCCTTCAAGGGCAATTCTCCCCTCGCCGAGTCCCAGTGCTGGCGCAGAAAGCTGAGCAATTCTTTGCGGTCTCGAAACGCTTCCGTCCCGCCTTCTTTAGTGACCGAATACGCTGCAGCGGCGTTCGCGAATGCGAGGCAATCTTCCAGTTTGGCTTTTCGCAAGTACATGTAAATAAACCCTGCATCAAAGGTATCGCCGGCTCCGACGTCGTCCACCATTTGAACGACCGGCGGCGCCAGGCTCCACTGTTCGTCTCCCATGCGACAAATGGCCGATCCCGAGCCTCGCTTCACGACCACGACCTTGGAGAGCCCGGCCAACGAGTTGATGGCGTGCGAAAGGTCCGTCGTGCGCGCGATCTTCTTGGCCTCGCGATCGTTGGGAAGGAACACGTCTACATACTTCAGAACTTCATGCAAGTCGTGTCCCCAGAGATTTTCTGGGTCGTCGTTCGTATCCAGTGAAGTCGTGAGGCCCGCGTCTTTAGCCTGCCGGAACAAATCGACAATCCTCGGCCGCAAAGCGCGGTGCAGAAAAAAGGACGACAGATGCAGATGGCGCGCGCCGCGGACGTACCCTAGGTCAATGTCTGAATATTGCATATCAAACATCGTCCCCGGATACGTCAAGATGTAGCGGTGCTGCGTGTGAGGTAGTACAACTGTCAGCCCGGTCGATATCTTGCCGGCGGCCTGTTTCACGCGGCCGGTTTCGACGCCCGCGACAGACAGCCGCTCCATCGCAATTTTCCCCAGCGCGTCGCCACCAATCTTCGAAATAAAGCCCACCTTCGTGCCCAATACGGACAAGTTGTGTGCCAGGATTGCCGACGAACTCCCCAGTGTGAAGCCCATGCCGCTGGCCAGCAGTTCCCTGTCGGGCGTCAAATCCTTCGGAATTCCGTACAGGATCAGATCCAGGTTGAGTTCCCCGACCACGCACACCTCGATCACTGTGTACTCCTTCTAAGAGTGGATCTTTACGTTCTGTACGACCCGGCTGATGGCGCCGTTGGGACTGGGATGATCCGGCTGCAGATTCCAGCGTAAAGAAAAAAACAAACCAAGCATTTGGCCGAAAATGACATCGACAACCCCACAATAGTCGTCCGACACCGCGATTGGAGAAGTCGGTGCGACATAATGCTCGGCATAAGAATCCTTTAGCGGTGGGTCGTTTGCCGCCACAACGACTCTGGCCCCTACAAGCTTCTTTCTCCCGACCTCCTCGAGCAGGTCCAGTTCGTACCGCCGGACTCGCCGATCACCAGAAAGAAAACAAACGAACAGTGTTTCCTTATCCAATGCCGCCATGGGCCCGTGACGCAGGCCCAACGCGGACTCGGAGATGGTAAGAGTTTTTCCTGCCGTCAGCTCCAGCACCTTGAGCGCCGATTCTTTGGCCACCGCTCTCAGCGCGCCTGATCCGACAAAGCAGACTTTGGTGTACTGCTCTTGTGCCAACGCCGCTGCGCAGTTTGCCGCCGGTCGCATCAAAGTTCTTCCGGCCTGGACCACGTGCGGCAGAATGGCCTCGTATTTGCCAATGTCCTCCGTATGCGCCAGGCACTGACCGAAGACCACCATATTTGAAAAAGAACTGGTCATGGCCAGCCCGCGGTCGTTCACGGCATCGTCAAGACAAATGCCGAGAGCCCGCGACTGGCCCGGGTTGCCGCGGATCATACGCCCATTGGCGTTGCAGGAGATAACGAGATGATGCACGTCCGGGTACTTCCTGTGAGCGAGGTCGAGCACGGCAACACCCTCGGGACTATCCCCTGAACGTGAGAAGGAAGTCCACACATATTTCCTGTCTCGAATCATCAAGTCGCCCATATGCGTCAAAAGATCAGTGCTCGGTATAGCGGCCACTTCACATTGCCAGAGCTTGCGAAGCAGAGAAGCAAGAGACTGACCGATATAGTCCGAAGTCCCGGCACCAACGAGAAAAACTGTCGGGCCGGAGCCTGCCCTCCCGCCGATTCCCGCGTTGGACAGAAATTCCGCGATCTGGGCGCGTTTCTGACGAAAAAGCTGAAACGTTGAAAGCCAACTGTCTGGCTGTTGAGCAATTTCCGCTACAGTGTAGGTGACGCCCAACGCCACTTTTTCGCTGGCTGGCAGCCTCAGCAAGTCAGAAAATGCATCCATCGGCAATTCTCTCGATTCAATAGACCCTGCTACCCGGGCGCTTTCAGGGCTCATACCAGAAAACTCCACCCTTCTCGATTGCGGGAAGCTTATAACTGATGCCGGCTTCGCCGATTGCTCCATTCAGTGGCTGTGTTTCTCCCAGAAAAGGAAGAAAGAATCCCTGGCCTTTGGTTACTGCCGGCACCGTCACTTGCACATCAGTTTGCGGGGTTTGGATCGGATTGATTCCACCCTGCAACCCTGTGAAATTCACAAAAAAAACGTGCGGCTGTCCATTCACACGCGCCATGGACGTCGCGACCCTGGCGGACGCGGCGACGCGAAGCGGCGCCCCAGACTTCAGGCTTTGCAGGAATTCGTTTTCTCGGTCAGGAATGGTTCCGTCAAAATCCTTGTTGAGTGCCGCGTAGTAGTCTTTCCCGGGGCATTGGCGAAAACGGACCACATTCGCGGCAGCGCCGAGTTGCGTCGCGTCCTCTCCAGTGATCACCAGGGTCTTGCTGCCGCCCAGATATTTTCGAAGCTGCGCTCTTTCAACGTCGTTCATTACCCGAACGTCTGGAAAAACCAATGTCTCACCCTGGAAATCCGATAGCGTGCGCGGAGTCACCACTTGAAACTCCAGGTGCTTCTGTATGAGAAGGATGAGAATGCCGCGATAAGAAGAAACGAACTCGTTCGCATAGTAGTTTCGCGTTGCGGGCGAAAAATAAACACCGATGGGAGCAATCGCTATCCTTGGGCGGTAGAGTGTATTTTCATGCATCTTGATCCACGAAAAGATCTTCCTACGAGTTGCGGCATCGTTCGATCCTGCCATCTCGTGGCCGGGCGCATCCCAGAAGTTCGCTCCCGCCATGACCTCCGAAGCGGCGAGATTCATCATCGCTTCGCGGCGGTCCACTTTCGTGTCGCCATCCCACGAGTAATTGAGTATCCAGGTCGCTTTACCCTGCGCGAAGGCACGAAACGAATGCATTCCTACCTGATAGTTGAACCAGTCCAGCGGAGTTCTTGACGACGCCATGTGGTCGCCTTCGCCAAATTCGTATTCATGGGCGATTGCATCCACGACTCCGTACAAGCTATAGACATCGGCGCCAACGCGAACCGCCTCTTCCTCGATTCCCGGATATATTTCCGGAATCGTCTTAATGCCTGGATTCACTGACTTAGCATTCCGGTCAATTTCCTGCATGAAATCGGTGAAGGTTTGAATTCTGAAATCCACCCACTTGCGGAAGTTCGGATCGGAGAAGTCTCCCAGTCTCAGGTCCGTCTTCGCGTTGAGACCTGACGCCTTCCGGAAGGCCGAAACCGTGTAGTCGTCGAAGCTTGCCCAGGTGTTCTCCCAGCCCTCGAAATGTGTCATCCAATACGGGATATCTACGTAGAGGCCATCGATCCCAGTCGCGGCAATCTGCCTCACT
>Ga0075029_100001549_pt1 | contig 13138 bp, 15 predicted proteins | sample LitLauG_LLR_2013_FD_71391 | JGI IMG/M metagenome (GOLD analysis project Ga0075029, IMG submission 71391) | Freshwater sediment microbial communities from North America - Little Laurel Run_MetaG_LLR_2013 | ecosystem: Environmental > Aquatic > Freshwater > Creek > Sediment | place: USA...
GTGTTTATCGGTGGAGGGAAGCGTCGCGCCGTGGGCTTGGCGGTTGTGGGCGCTGTGCGCGTTGCAGGCCGCAGCGGGCATTTTCGTGGTGCACTCGCGCCTGGACGCGGTCATCGCCGCGCGCAAACATCAGGACGCAGAATCCGGATCGCGGCGCGCGGCGGTGCTTTCGGTGGCCGCTCTGGCACTCTCGGCATGCGGATTTGCTTCCGTTCGCACCTTTTGGATCGCTGCTGCGCTGCTGACCGCTGCGGCCGGGTACGCATTCGAACTGCGGCGGCAAGGGCAGGCGGCGGCGCTGCAATTGCCTCTGAAGCGAGTCGGACAGCAGGCGCTAGCGCTTTCCGCGCTTTATGCCGCGATGATCGTCGCGGGCCTGTGGAGTTAGTGCGCGCGTCTGCGCCATTCGAACAACATGATTCCAGCGGCGACGCTGACATTCAACGACGCGACTCCGCCTGGGGGCATCGGGATGCGGACGAGAAAGTCGCAGTGCTTCGCCACGTGTTCATGCAGACCTTTACCTTCGCCGCCTAAGACGATGGCCGTCGGCGCGGTGAACTCGACCTTGTCATAAGCTTGATCGCCGCGCTCGTCGAGGCCGTAGATCCAGTAGCCGGCGTCCTTCAGCGCTTCGAGCGAGCGGTTGATGTTGGTGACCTTGACGATGGGCACGTACGCGAGCGCTCCGGCGGCGGCGCGCGCGACCGATTCGGTGAGGCCGACGGCGCGGCGTTCGGGGATGACGATGGCGGAGGCTCCGGCGGCGTGGGCGGTGCGGACGATTGCGCCCAGGTTATGCGGATCCTCGACGCCATCGAGAATCACGTGCAGGCCTTTTTGGGCGATGGTTTCCTCGAGCGTGGCATAACGCTCGGCCGCGCCAAAGGCGACGATACCCTGATGTGCGGCCCCCACGGCGGCGCGGTCCACCGCTTCGCGCGATTCGAAACGCACCGGAACGCGGCGGTCTCGGGCGAGGTCGACGATTTCCTGAATGCGCGGGCCGGTGGATCCTTTCACGATAAGGATGCGGTCGAGCGGACGCCCGGCCCGGAGGGCTTCCCGGACGGGATGGATTCCTGACAGCGGAGACATTATGATAAGGTTACTCTCTCATGAGCGCGCCAGAAAACGCCGCCGCCACCATTCCCGCGCAGGAAATCCCGGACAAGCTGTATTTCCGGATCGGCGAAGTCGCTCGTCTGGCCGGCATCAAGCCCTACGTGCTGCGATTCTGGGAAACCGAGTTTCCGTCGCTGGGTCCGAAGAAGTCGGGCACGGGGCATCGCCTGTATCGCCGCAAGGAAGTGGAAATGGTGCTGGAGATCAAGAGGCTGCTGTACGAAAAGCGCTTCACGATCGAAGGCGCGCGGAAGTTCTTAGAGACGCGAGCCAAGACCGAGCCTGCTTCACGCGCGGCGAAGGCGGCCAAGCCGGTGAAGAAGATGCAGGCAGAGCTGTTCGCGTCGGTATCTGCCGGAAACATACCGGATGCAATGCTGGAAAATATCCGTAAAGAATTACGCGAAATTTCCGAAATGTTGAAATAGCCCGCCACGGGCCCGCAGGCGCTCCCACAATTCAAGAGTTTCCAGGACTTTCCGATAAGGGTACTGGATGTGGGCAGCATGATCCGTCTGACGCGCATAAATCATATTCCTCTTGTTCTCAACTCAGACCTGATCGAGCATATGGAGGCGACGCCGGACACGGTGATCAGCCTGATCAACGGCCAGAAGTTCATTGTGCTGGAGTCCACGGACGATGTGATCCGGAAGGTGGTGGAGTTCCGCCAGGAAATTTCGAGCGGCTTGCCACCTCGAGAGTAGACCATGGCTGAACCGACAAAACCCGCGGCGAGCCCTGCGAAGCCCTCCAAAAAATCCGGCGCGCCGGACCTGGTTTCCATCGCCGGCGTGGTGATCGCTCTCGGCGGCATCCTGGGCGGACTGATTCTGGAGAAGGGAAAGATCAGCGATGTAAAGCAGTTCACGGCTGCGCTGATCGTGCTGGGCGGAACGTTCGGCGCGGTGATGGTGTCCATGCCGCTGAAAGTGCTGGTGGGTGGATTGAAGCGGCTGAAAGACGTGTTCTTCGATCCGCAAGTGGACTTCGAGAGCGTGATGGAGGAGGTGATCGGGTTTGCAACCAAGGCGCGCAAGAACGGCCTCGTGTCTTTGGAGCAGGAAGCATTCGGCATTGAGAATCCGTTCCTGAAAAAAGCGCTGACGCTGGCGGTGGACGGCACGGACCTGGCGGAAATCCGCAAGATGCTGGAACTGGAGATCACGCTGAGCGAACAGCATGGCGAGGCCGAGGCGAAGGTGTTCGAATGCGCGGGCGGCTACTCGCCGACGGTGGGCATCATCGGCGCGGTGATGGGGCTGATTCAGGTGATGAAGAATCTGGCGAACATCGACGAAGTGGGGCACGGGATCGCGGTGAGCTTCGTGGCGACGGTGTACGGCGTGGGCCTGGCGAACTTGTTCCTGCTGCCCGCGGCGACCAAGATCAAGGCGCGCTTGCATGACGAGACGCATCGCAAAGAAATGATCCTGGAGGGCGTCGCGGGCATTGTGGAGGGGCTGAACCCGAAGCTGATCCGGTCGAAGCTGGAATCGTATCTGCCGCCTGGCGCGACCGAGCCGAGGAAAAAGAAAGTGGAGAAGTCCACAGAGAAAGCGACGGACGGCGCCGCCCCCGTGCGCGCGCAGGCATGATGCGATGGCACGAAAGAAAAAGCCGCCCGAGCATGAGAATCACGAACGATGGCTGGTGTCCTATGCGGACTTCATCACGCTCTTGTTCGCGTTTTTCGTGGTGATGTTCGCCACTTCGCAGTCCGACAAGGGAAAAGCGCAGCAGGTTTCCGAGTCGGTGAAGAGGGCACTGGAAGGCGAAAAAATGTCGTCGGTGGTGGCGGCCATTCTCGGCGGTACGGTGACGGATACGGGCCAAGGCAACGCGATGATGAAAGGACCGGGCGGCGCAAAGACGTCGTCGGACGACAAGAAGGACCAGAAGCTGGCGGAATTGCTGCCGTCGCTCAAGTATCTGTCGGAGGCGCTGAAGAAAGAAATCGACGCGGGGCAGATTCAGATCAGCATGCAGGCTCGCGGGCTGGTGGTGAGCTTCAACCAGGCGGCGTTGTTCGCACCGGGCGAGGACGTGATTTCAACCGGCGCGTACGATGGGCTGGGGAAGGTGGCGGGCGCGCTGGGGAAGATGCCGAATCCGGTGCGGCTGGAGGGTCACACGGATTCGACGCCGATCAATACGGCGCGCTTTCATAGCAACTGGGAGCTCTCGTCGGCGCGCAGCATCGCGATCCTGGAGCTACTTTCCACCCGGTACGGGATCGACCGGACGCGGCTGTCCATCGCGGGGTATGCCGATACGGCTCCGGTGGCGCCTAACGATACGGAAGAGGGCCGGGCGAAGAACCGGCGGGCCGATATTGTGATCCTGAACGAGCAGGGAGTAATCGGGGAGCCCGAGAAGCGCTAACGCGCGAGCAACTCCGCGACGTACTGCCTCCACAACTTCGCCACCGAGTGGGTGCCATGGCCCCGTGTCTCATCGCTGATCGGAATCAACACGTAGCGGCCGTGCTTCACACGCTTGATCTCGCGCTCGAGGATGCCGAGCTCCGGCGGATTCACCTGATCGTCGGCGGAGTTGACCGCGATCAGCCGCGCCTGAATCTTTTCCAGCTCGGGCTGAGGGTTGTAATCGGTGGAGGATTCGAACTGATACAGCATGTCGTTGGCGTCGGCGCGGACAGCGCGCTCCTTGATGCGGTCGAAAGCGGTGTCGGCGGCGGCGCGCGTGGGCGATTGCTTCAGCATCTGCAGCGGACTGGACGTCATGATCGTCAAGCCGTATTGCGCGCCTAGTAAACCGTGCACCGGAGGCTTTTCGTAGTCTCCATTCTTCCAATCCGGATCGTCGCGGATAGAATCGATGATCATGCGGCGCAGCAAGCGGTTGCGTCCGGCGATTTCCACCGGCGCGCTGGCGAGGGGCATCAGCGCGTCCATAAAATCGGGATACATTACGCCGAACAACCAGGAGTGCATTGCGCCCATGGACGTTCCCATGATCAGGCGCATGTGGCGGATGTGAAGCTGTTCCGTGAGCAGGCGGTAATCGGCGGTGACCATGTCGTGATAGCAATAGCGCGGGAAATGCGCGCGCAGGCCGTCGCTGGGCTTCGACGACTGACCGTGGCCGATGCCATCGGGCAGGATGATGAAGTACTTTTGCGCGTCCAAGGGCTGACCGGGTCCGAATAGCTCGCCGGCGAATCCCGTGGAGAGGAAACTGCGGCCCGTGCCTCCAGTGCCGTGCATGATCAGCACCGCGGGGTGCGAAGGATCGCCCACGGTGGTGTAGTGCAGCTTCAGTTCGGGGATCTTTTCGCCGTCGTGGAAATGAAACTCGCGGATGGTGAAGTCCGATTCCGCGGGCGTGGGGTAATCGGCGGCGTACAGGGCGGTAGCGATGAAGAGCAGCGCTGAAATTCGCATGATCGATTATCTCGCTAGAATGAGTACGATGATCGCAAAGGTCCGCAAAGCAGTGTTTCCGGCCGCCGGCCTGGGAACCCGATTTTTACCGGCGACCAAGGCGCAGCCCAAGGAAATGCTGCCGCTGGTGGATAAGCCCTTGATCCAGTACGGCGTGGAAGAGTGCATTCATTCCGGCGTGCAGAACATGATTATCGTCACCGGGCGCGGCAAGGCGGCGATTGAGGACCATTTCGATGTCAGCTTCGAGCTGGAGCATTTGCTCGAAACGCGCGGCAAGAAGGACCTTCTCGCCACCGTGCGCAGCGTATCCGATCTGATCGACGTATCCTATGTGCGTCAAAAGGAAGCGCTGGGGCTGGGGCACGCCGTGTTGCGCGCGCAGGAACTGGTGGGCAATGAGCCGTTTGCCGTGATCCTGTCCGATGACGTGATCGACGCCGAGGTTCCATGCCTGCGGCAGCTTCTGGACGTCTACGAATTTTACGGCGCGCCGGTGGTCGCGCTGATGGAAGTGCCGAAGGACCAGATTTCGCATTATGGCGTGGTGGATGCAGAGCCGGTGGCGCACGCCGGCGGGCGTGATCGTCTGTATCGCATCCGTAACCTGGTGGAGAAGCCGAAGGCCAGCGAGGCTCCGTCGAACCTGGCGATTATCGGACGCTATGTACTGACGCCGGAAGTATTCCTGTCCCTGCGCACGATTGAGCCGGGCGCAGGCGGCGAAATTCAGTTGACCGACGGCTTGAAGCACATGCTGCGCAGCCGTCCGATTTACGGCTACCGGTTCGAAGGCCAGCGCTACGACGCCGGCGACAAACTGGGATTCCTGAAAGCCACGGTGGAGTTCGCCTTGAAGCGCCACGATCTGGGCGCGGCGTTCCGTGAGTACCTGAAGACGTTGGCACTATGACGCGAAGAACGTTGCTGGCGATGGCTCCGCTCATGCAGACTGTGCTTGCCGATACTGGCGTGCGCCTGGGCGTGGATTTGTTCAGCGTGCGCAGTCAGAAATGGTCGCCGTTCGAATATCTGGACTATTGCGCGAAGCTCGGTGCGCGGCTGGTGCATTTTTCGGAGCTCCAGTATTTGGGATCGCTGGATGAAGCGAATCTTCGTAAGGTGAAAGATCACGCCGCGCGGCTTGGAGTCGCGATCGAGGTGGGCACCAGGACCTGCTGCCCGACATCGAAGGCGTTCGACCCCAAGCTCGGCTCGGGCGAAGAGCAGATGATGCGCGCAGCGAATGCGGCGCACGTGGTTGGCTCGCCGATCGTCCGGACGTTCATGGGCACCCTCGCCGACCGCGATCCCATAGAGCGTCATATGGACGCGATGGCGGCGCTGTTAAAAAGCGTGCGGTCGCGCATCATGGATCTCGGGTTGAAAATTGCCATTGAGAATCACGCGGGCGACATGCAGGCGCGCGAGCTGAAGTCGCTGGTGGAAGCGTCGGGAAAAGATTTCGTCGGCGTGTGTTTGGATTCGGGAAATCCTTTGTGGGCTTTGGAAGATCCGCATCTCACGCTCGAGACGCTTTATTCCTACGTGCTCACGACGCATTGCCGCGACACAGCGGTGTGGCGCGTGCCGGAAGGCGCAGCGGTGGCGTGGGTGCGCATGGGCGATGGCAACGTCGGCATCAAGGAATATCTGCAAAAGCTGCGGCGGCTGCGTCCGGACTTGCCGGTGACGCTGGAAATTATCGTCACGGGGCCGCGCGTGTTCCCGTATTACGACGAAAAATTTTGGGTGCCGTACAAGAATCAGCCGGCGTGGGAGTTCGCGCGCTTCGTGAAGATCGCCGAAGCGGGGCATGCGCCCGCTCCGCTGCCTCCGCTGAAAGGCGAGGCAGCGCAAGCGCGGGAGCGCGAGGATTTGGAAGCCAGTCTGCTATTCACAAGGAACCTGTTCAACGTATGAGCATTCTAAAAGACAAAGTTGCGATTGTGACGGGCGCGTCCAGGGGCATCGGACGGTCCATTGCCGAGGTGTTCGTGCGGGAAGGCGCGCAGGTGGTGATCTGTGGGCGCAAGCAGGACACTCTGGATCAGGTGGCGAAGGAGATCGGCCCGGGCGTGAAGCCTTTAGCGTGCCACGTCGGCAAGTCGGCCGATATCGAAGCGCTGGTGGCAAAGACGACCAAGGAGTTCGGCCGCATCGACATCCTGGTGAACAACGCCGCGACCAACATCGCGCAGGGGCCGGTGCTGGAAATGGACGAAGGCCAGTTCGACAAGATGATTGAGGTGAACCTGAAGTCGACGTTCCGGCTGATGAAGCTGATCGCGCCCGGCATGTGCGAGCGCGGCAGCGGGTCGATCATCAACATCGCGTCCATTGCCGGGCTGAAGCCGCAGTTTCACGGGATGCTGTACAGCCTGACCAAGGCCGCGCTCATCATGATGACGCAATCCTACGCGGTGGAACTGGGTCCGAAGGGCGTGCGCGTGAACGCCATCGCGCCGGGGCTGATCCAGACGGTGCTGAGCGAATACTACTGGAAGGATCCGGCGAGACTCGATAAACAGGTGGGGCATCAGCCGATCCGCCACCTGGGGCAACCGGTGGAGATCGCCGAGATCGCGCTGATGCTGGCCAGCGACAAGGCGTCGTACATGACCGGGCAGACGCTGGTGGTGGACGGCGGCTATTTAATGACGTCGATGTAACGCATGAGAGTCCTTCTTTTCCTGATTACGATAGCCGCGAGCGCGGCGGAGCTGGTGACCAGTGTGCGCCAGGCGCTTGCGGTCAACAATCTGGCCGGCGCCACGGAGATGGTCCGCAGCTATCGCGCGCAGAAGGGCGCAACGCCCGAGGCCGTGGAGGCGCTGAGCTGGATTGCGCGCGCGGAGCTGGCGCAAAAGAACTCCGTCGCCGCGGAAAAGCACGCGGCGGAGACGTACAAACTCGCGCAGGAGCAGGCGAAGGTCTATCCTCTGGCGCGTACGCCGAATCTGCAGGTCGCGCTCGGCGCGGCCATCGAGGTGGAAGCGCAGATCATGGTGGCGCGAGGGCAGCGCAGCGAAGCGATCGTGTACCTCGACGAGCAACTGAACGCGTATCGCGCTACGGTGCTGCGTCCGCGCATTCAAAAGAACATCAATCTGCTGAGTCTGGAAGGCAAGCGCGCGCCGGCGCTGGAAGGTGTGACGCTTCCGGCGGGCAAGCCAACGCTGTTGTTCTTCTGGGCGCACTGGTGCGGCGACTGTAAATACGAAGGTCCCATTGTGGCGCGCGTGCGGGACGAATTCGCCCAAAAGGGATTCACCGTGATCATGCCGACGCAAAAATACGGTTACATCGGCGCGACGCAGGACGTGCCTCCGGAATTGGAACTGCGTTACATCGACGCAGTGCGGAAGCAATTTTATCCCATGCTGCTGGATGCCCCTGCGCCGGTGAGTGAAGAGAACTTCAATAAATACGGGGCTTCCACGACTCCGACGCTGGTGCTGGTGGATGGGGCGGGCGTCGTGCGGCTCTATCACCCCGGAGTCGTGCGCTACGAAGAGCTGCACGCGCGCGTGGCCGCGCTGGTGCGGTAAAAAACCGTACTACAAAAAGGAACGGCCCCGATTGCTCGGGGCCGGTTTGATTCGAACTTGAATTTGACTACTTCTTCTTCTTCGGAGCGGCCTTTTTCTTAGCAGGCGCTTTCTTCTTGGTTGCGTTCAACATTGAGTGATTCTCCCTTACATCAAAATTTCGCGGCCTCCGAGGAGATCGCGGTTGTGTCCCCTTTATAAAGTGGTTTCGAAACAAAGTCAAGAAAAAAATGATGGCTGCGGAGAGGCGCGAGTACGCAAAAAACTAAAAAACGTAATCGTATAGAATTGTTTTAGTGTTTGCGAGGCCTATTCATGCGGGTCCGATGCGATTCGCGCTGGCGATGATGCTGTGTCTCGCCGCTCTCACCGGGTGCGCAAAAAAATCTTCCGCGCGCGCGCCATCGCCGGTGAAGCCGGCGCGCATCGGACAAATCGAGACGGGCATCGCGAGCTGGTACGGAGTTCCGTACCACGGACGCCGCGCGGCGAACGGAGAAATTTACGACATGGAAAAGTTGACGGCGGCGCATCGTACGCTTCCGTTCGACACGTGGGTGGAAGTGACAAATCTCGCGAACAACAAAAAGGTGGACGTGCGCATCATCGATCGCGGTCCGTTCGTCGATGGCCGCATCATCGATCTGTCGCTGGCGGCGGCGAGAGAAATCGACATGGTGCGGCAAGGAATCGTGAAGGTGCGAATCAAGGTAATCAGGAAACCGTGAGCGCCCGGAGGGTATATATAGAGGATGCATTGCGCGCGGGCCAGCCGCGAAACAGCGCCCTCGCTTTTGGAGGCGATGCTCCCGGCGCAGTTTCACCCCAATTGAGCACGAGGGAGTTCAACGGGACACAGATTCCCTGGTTCTACAACTTGGACGGGCCTTGGAAGATGGGCGAGGGATTCGGCTTCGGGTCCTGGTTGATGGAATATCACCCGGAGTTTCTGGCGAAGTGGCATCCGGAAGCTCCGCCCCGGAATGCGCAGCCGAGCCGGGCGGCGGTGCTCGAACGGTACAAAGCGATCCTTTCAGAGAAACCGGCGTCGCCTTTATTTGGCGTCGTTGCGCAAATTACCCTGGCAGCCAAGCCCGCTTCCCGCACCCGTTACGAAGCTTGGCTCAAAACCATCGGCGTCACGTTCCCGATTCGCTTTATCGACGCCGGCGAGTCAAGCGAAGGAATCAAAGCCGTTGAGTTTCGGCTGGACCACGCGCCGCTCCGTGCGGAGACGATCCGATTTGGCGCTCATTCGACAATTGAGGTGCGAATGAATGGCACGGCCACTTGGAAATTTGACTCGCGCGAGGCGCCCGCATGCTCACGCATGGCGGCTCAATTTCGCCACCGAGCCGCCACGCGTCACAGACTGCGGAAAAAGCCATCTGACAGGCGGAACCGTCTGTCCACCAGTCCGCAAGTTACTTGATACGCCCATGGTAGGGCAGGCGGTTCCGCCTGCCAAACGCGGCAGAGAGCGACTTTTTCCGCAGCCTGGTCAGCGTGCGGGCTGGTTCGTTAATCTGCGCTTCTGAAAGGACCGGGACGGTGCACTCGATCGCCGATACCCCCATTTGCGCTACGGCCCTACCCCCATCAGACTTACCCGCAATCTCCCTACGGGGGACTTGAGGAAGTTTCAAATCGACCGTAGAGTTTATCTTTGTCCAACACACTCTACTTAAAGAACGCCGATTGGGCGTCCAGGATCGGGACCGGTACCAGAATGCTTCCAAACTACGACGAATCGAGACATGTGCTGGTGGGGCAATCGCCGCGCGCACGCCAAGTATTAAGGATGGTGGAAAAATTGGGGCGCTGCCGCTGGCCTGCGCTGCTGCTGGGCGAGACGGGCACTGGCAAGGAAGTGGTTTCCCGCCTCATTCACCAGAAAAACCCGAGCGGGCCGTTCGTGACCATCGACTGCTCTTCGATGGTGGGTCCCCTGATGGAAAGTGAGCTATTCGGCCACGTGAAGGGCGCGTTCACGGGTGCGGCGGGCACGAAGATGGGCCTGATCGAAGCGGCCAACGGCGGCACGGCGTTCTTCGACGAGATCGGCGAGCTGCCTTTGGACCTGCAAGCGAAGCTGCTCAGGGTTTTGCAGGAGAAGGAGTTTCGTCCGCTGGGGTCGCTGGCGACCCGACGCTCGGATTTCCGCATTATCGCGGCCACGAATCGCGACTTGGCGAAGGAAGTGGAAAAGGGAACGTTCCGCCGCGACCTGTACTTCCGCCTGAACGTGATCAACATCCGCCTTGCGCCTCTGCGGGAGCGAAAGGAAGACATCCCGGAGCTGGTCAACCATTTCCTGACGCGAGTCGGCGGGAATTACACACTAACGGCGGAGGCGATGGAGGTGATGCTTAGCTACGACTGGCCGGGCAATGTGCGGGAGTTGGAAAATTGCATCCAGCACATGGTGGCCATCAACTCGGGTCCGCTGCTGCATGCGGCGGACCTGCCGTCGAACCTGCAAAATCACCTGATGCAGAAGAAGACGCAGTACCTGACGGCGTCAGCTTCGGCATGGGGTGGATCGACGGCGGTGGCGCCGGCATTGGAGGCTCCCGCAGCGGCAGTTCAGCCGGCCATGATGCAGGCCGCTTCCATTGTTCCGCTAGTAGAACTCGAAAAGCGCGCCATCATGAGTGCGTTGGAGTATACAAAAGGCGACCGGGCAGTAGCAGCGCATCTTCTAGGGATCGGGCGGACGACGCTGTACCGGAAGTTGAAGGAATATCAGTTGGGGGAGTGAGCAGCAACGGGCGGCCCGGTTGATATCATAGGCGGGATGATAGGTCTAACAGTTTTCCGCTCCTTAGGCGCAACTCGGCGGAATACTAAAGCCAGCAGTAGGATGAGTTGCTGCCTCGCGTTATTCGCGGGCGGCCGCGCTATCATCTGGACTACCAAATGATTAAAAAGGTCTCTGTCAGGTCGTTCAAATCGATCGAGGCGGCGGAGGTGGAACTCGGCTCGCTCAACGTTTTCGTAGGCGCAAATGGGTCCGGGAAGAGTAATCTCCTGGAAGCGATCGGCGTTCTCTCGGCTGCGGCGGACGGTAAGGTAAACGACCAAACCCTGTTGCAGCGGGGCGTGCGTCCTGGAGTCCCAAGCCTATACAAGTCCGCCTTTCCAACTCCAGGAAGTCAGCAATCGTCCCACATCTACTTCAGCGCTTCTTCGGAGGCGGCGCACTACGACGTCTCTCTGAACAACCCGATGCGCGATCCAAGCCCCTCTTGGAGATTCAAGACGGAGTTGCTTGAGCGCGACGGCTTCAAGCTCGCCAGCCGTGGGCCTAACCTGCGAGACAACCCTAACACCGAGAACGGCCTCGCCGCCTTGAGAGCCGTCGAATTCAGAGAGGGCGACCCCGCTCTGTCTTTGTTGCGTCTGCTTCAGAACTATGTGATTTTTTCCCCAACAACTCCCGTATTGCGCGGCGTTGCACCGGAAACCCAACCGAGACAGCCCCTGGGCCTATCGGGAGGCAGGCTCCCAGATGCGGTTCATGAGTTGCTCATCGGGCGGAGTGAAAACCCGCCCGCAAAACAGATTTGCACGGATGCACTTTCCTTGATTGGTTGGGCAAAATCCTATGGCTCAGCGTCGGCCTCCGAGCTCCCTCTATCGCCGGCTGCGAGTTCGGCACCGAAGGTGATCCGATTCGTCGATAGGTTCATGAAGCCTGGCCGAAACAGGCTCTCCGGATACGACGCAAGCGAGGGAGCTCTGTTCATACTGTTCCTGGCGGTCCTTGCGGGGCACCCGCAAACCCCGGCATTCTGTGCCGTCGACAATGCCGATCACGGTTTGAATCCTGGCCTTGCAAGCAACCTGATGAGACACTTCTCAAAATGGATTTTGGATAGCGACAAAGAACGCCAGATTTTGATGACAAGCCACAATCCCGCCGTGTTGGACGGGCTTCCTCTCTCGGATGACCGCATCCGTCTGTTTACCGTCGACCGGGATAATCGAGGACGAACCACAATAAAGAGGGTGGCCGTCACGCAGGAGCTTCTGGACATGGGCAAAAAGGGTTGGACTCTCTCTCGACTGTGGATGAATAAGCTCATCGGGGGAATGCCGAGTGTCTGACGTAATCCGAATTGCTCTGGTAGGCGAAGGTGTGACAGATTTCGAGATCCTGCAGGCTGCGATACAGGCGATGCTCGGGGAGCGAAGATTTATTCTGACGCTACTTCAGCCCGAAGGGAGCATCGCGTTTATGGGTGGCGGGAATGCTGGCCCTTTCGGGGGCGGCTGGAATGGCGTCTTCAAGTGGTGTCGGCAAGCGGTACTCCGGGCTGGTAGGCTGAGCGACGATCCTCTGTTCGCCGTATACGACCTACTGATCCTACACCTGGATGCCGACGTTGCTGCGGAGCAGGCGACGAATGAGATGGTCAACGAAGGGATGGGTACGCTCTTGCCCTGTGAACGAGTGTGCCCACCGCCGCGGGCCACTACCGATGAGCTCCGGGCGGTGATGCTGACCTGGATCGGCGAGACGCAGACACCCGGCCGGACGGTGCTCTGCACGCCCTCAAAGAGCACAGAGGCCTGGGTTATGGCTGCGTTTTTCCCAAATGATCGAGAAATGGCGAGGTGGGGATGGGAGTGCCATCCCGATCCTGAAGGCCGTCTCGCGCTCCAGCCAAAGTCTCTACGCTTTAAGAAAACTCGCGTGGCCTACCAGGAGCGTGCGCAGTCATTCCAAGACTCCTGGTTCACTGTGTGCGGGATGCTCTCCGAAGCTACAAGATTTCGCGATGATTTCTTATCGGTTGTTCCGTAGGCCACAGCGAATTGAGTCGAGCGCAGCAAGGCGGACTTTGGGGGATGCGAAGCGGTAGGCTTTGGGTAGGTGCTCCATGGCATCGCCACAGACTCAGGTCCTGACCCACGCCCCCGCGGAGTTAATGCGCGGCAAACTTGTCCGGCTGGGCGAGGGGATTGGCAAAGTGGTCTACGCGTCGCCGAACTGGGTGGTGAAGCGCGAACGCACTCCGTTTGAAATCGTCGGGCTGATCGTCGTCTGGA
>Ga0075029_100001553_pt1 | contig 13110 bp, 9 predicted proteins | sample LitLauG_LLR_2013_FD_71391 | JGI IMG/M metagenome (GOLD analysis project Ga0075029, IMG submission 71391) | Freshwater sediment microbial communities from North America - Little Laurel Run_MetaG_LLR_2013 | ecosystem: Environmental > Aquatic > Freshwater > Creek > Sediment | place: USA...
ATAGCGAGGAAGGATGGGACGCTCGGTCCCTCGCTTGTCGAATCGAAAGAGGGCGGTTGCGCGGTGCGCATCCCGGGTAATCCTCCGCCACGGCCCGACCCAACGAAACCGGCCACGCGCTGGTGCGGCCTCTTGATGATGCGCCCGAGAAAGCTGAGCGGCGCTGCGGTCCCGATTGTCGTCCTGGCTGAGCAGTTTGCGTTGAGGCTCGGGCGCACAGTGGTCGACATGACAGGCCTCAAAGGGAACTACGATATCGATCTGGAATGGACTGCGGACGAGGGAGCGATCCCGTTTCTGGAGGGGTCGTCGGACCCCATCCCGCCGCCTGATCCGCAAGGTCAGACTATTCTCACGGCACAGAAGGAGCAACTTGGCCTCAAGATCGAATCGCGGAGGGCACCCGTGGATGTGATCGTGATCGACCACGTTCAGACGCCATCCGCGAATTAGTTGGTCGCAGTTGAGAAGCGGTTACCGGAAACCGTCTGCCCCTCCACTTGGCCGTATCACGCCCGACGATGAGAAGTGGCCGACGCCGGATTGATCCACTGTACGGCGTAGCGTGTACAAATCCAAGTTGCCCGCATAACCGCACTTATGCTGACACTGGCCGGAAACGGGCAATTGGGGAACGGTCGGGGATGGCATTCCTCAACTGAACCGCACCGCTTCTAAGCCGGCAGACGCGGCGAGGCCCTCGCCGCGGTCCCAGGGCGCCCGCCCTACAGGCCCGGAATCCGCTGCCGCAACAGCCTGGCCTGCCGCGCGCTCACGGCGATCTCGGCCGCATCCGGCATCGCCAGCACGAAGCTGCTCTTGAAGAACGGACGAATCTCTTTCACCCGCCGCAGATTCACCAGCGTGGACCGGCGCGCGCGGAAGAACGCCTGGGACAGCGCCGCTTCCAACTCCGCCAGCTGATAGTTGACGACATAGGACTCGGTGGCCGTCTTCGCCCGCACCAGGCCGTTGTCAGCGCTGAAGTACAGAATCTCGTCCGGCTTCAGCAGAACGAAGCGGTCGCGTTTGCAGCCCGCAATCTGCTCCAGGGCCGGCGCCCGCGCGCGCGCCACCTCGTCTACCAGGCGCTCCTCTTCGCGGCGCAGTCGCTCGAACCCGCAGAGCTTCCCCGCGCGCTCCAGCACCTGCGCCAGTTGCTCCTGTTCGACCGGCTTCAGAAGGTAGGCCAGGGCGTTCGCCTCGAACGCCTCCAGCGCATGCCGGTCGAAGCCGGTCACAAAGACCACCAGCGGCCGCGGCACCGCCGGCGGTATCGAGCGGATCACCTGGAATCCATCCAGCCCCGGCATTTGAATATCCAGAAACACCAGATCGGGGCGCAGCCTCTCGATGCTCTCGAGCGCCTGCAAACCGTCGGACGCCTCACCCACGATCCCCACCTCCGGGTGCTTCAACAGCATCCGCGTCAGACGCGACCGCGCCGCCGCTTCATCGTCCACGATCAGCCCGGTCATTCCGCTCACACACCGGCCTCGTGCCGCGGAATCAGAATGGTCACGCGGCTTCCCACACGCTCCGCCGGCCGCATGTCCAGGCTGGCTCGCCCGTTGTAGAGCGTTCGCAGCCGTTCCGCGATGATCCTCAATCCGAGGCCGTTGCCCGCCGCCGCCGGCGGAACCGCGGCCTTGACCCCTACGCCGTCATCCTCCACCGCCAGCCGCACAAACTCGCCGTGGAGCGCCGCCGTGATGCTGATATGGCCCTCGCCCACTTTGGAGGCCAGACCGTGCTTGATCGCATTCTCCACCACGGGCTGCAGGATGAGCGATGGAATCGGCGCCTCCGAGACCTTCGGGTCCATATCCATGCTCACCCGCAGCCGCGCGCCGAACCGCACCTGCTCGATACCCAGGTACGTCCGCAGGAACTCCATCTCTTCGGTCACCCGCGAAAACTGCTGGTCGCTGTGCATCAGCACGTGGCGGAAAACCTTCGCCAGCAGCACCGTCATCGCCTCCGCCTTTTCCGGATCGGTCACGATCAGATCGGCGATGGTGTTCAAGGAATTGAACAGGAAGTGCGGGTTGATCTGCGCCCGCAGCGCTTTCAACTCCGCCTGCGCCGCCAGTTCGCGCAGCGTGGCTTCCCGGCTCTGCCGCTCCATTTTCTCGATTTCGTGCGCCAGCGCCTCCAGGCGGCTTCCGATCTGCCCCGCGGCATTCTCCAGGAATTCGATTTCGCTGTTCAACAGGCTTCGGCGAAACCGGCCGGGCGCCACCGCCATCACGTGCGTCACCTCGCCGTGCACCCGTACGGGCACAAGCACTTCCACGTCCAAGGCCGGCAAGATCCGCCGCAGCGGATCGCTGCACGCCAGCTCCCATGACCGGCCGGCGTTCGCTTCGGCGTGCGCCTCCATGCCGGGTATCTCGTCGCGGCGCAACGCGCGCGCCGCGCCGATATCCAGCGCCTCGCAGATGATCCCCTCGGCCGTGGGAAACAGATCGGCGCCGGCGTCGATCTGCACCATCCGCTCCCAGAGTTGCCGCAGGGTCGAGCGAAAATCCGGTTGTCGCAGAATCCAGGCGTCCACCATATCTCCGATCAGCCGGGCCAGAACGTAGAACACCAGCAACAGCGATGCGATCAGGCCGCCCGCCAGCGCGGCCCGCGAGACTTCGGGAAAGGCGCCCAGGCGCAGCGCCAGTCCGGGCAGCGTCCCCGACAGGAAGAACCACGTCCACACGCCGATGCACACGGCCGCCACCACCCGCAGGCTGTGCTTGATCAGCAGATCCGAGGAGCGGAAATTGGCGAAGAAAAACATCGCGCCCAACACCGCCAGAAACGGAGACTGTTCGCGCGCGATCGCCAACACGCTTTGGATCTGGGGCGAGACCCGCGCATTTTCCAGCACCAGGATGGAGACCGTCGATCCCCAGGCGCCCACCAGCGTCAGGGCCAGATGGATCCGGTCGGACGCAACTCTAAGCCGGCCCCGCACCAGCAGGAACGCCCCCGCGCTCATCAGGATGGAAGCGTTCCAGGCCACGACGTGCATGGTCAGGCGCATCAGCAGCGGGCTCGCCAGAAAGGGGCAGGCGAACAGCAAGGCGGCAATCCAGGCTGCGTTGACCTTGGCGGCCCGCACCAGCCACCGGTTCGCCCGGCTTTCCCAGCTCCCCGGCGCGGCCGGATGCGACCAAAGCAACAGGAAACTGATCGGAAACATCGCCCCGCCGGACAGGTAAACCGCCCGCGCCAGAAACACCGGCGGTGAGCTCATCGGAACGCCGGCGAAAATCAGCAGATTGACAATCAATCCGAAGACGTTCCACAGCAGCGCGCAGAATCCCAGCAGAGGAGTGCCCGGACTGCGGTAGGCCGTCCGGCGGATCAACAGCACCAGCAGCACGGACAGAACCGTTCCGGTGCCGAACCCGAGCAGCTCCGCGATCAGCAGGGAATCGGGCATCGCTTGCGTCATCTGCCCCTTCGCCTCATGGTGACTATCTTAGTCTTTTATCCCACTCCGCGCCGCGGCGCCAGTCTTCCCGCATAACCGTGGAATTTGCCGCCCCAGCGTGGATCTTTTGGGGTTGAACGCATCGCCCCCCCGCCATCGCCAGCCGCGTTCAGCAGCGAATTTCCACGCTCATACGATTCCGCTGGAGCCCACGTTCGTCCGCCCTTACGCTCATCGTATGAGCTGGACACTGGTAGGAATTCTGCTGGCGGCCGCCGCGGCCAACGCGGATGAGATCGCGCCGGCCCGCGAGGCTCTGCGCCAGGCAACCACCGCGCTGGGCGAAGATCATCCGGTAACCGCCATCATGCTTCGCAATCTGGCGCTTGCCATGCAGCAGGGAGGCTATTCTAACTACGCGGAACCCTACGCTCAGAGGTCGCTGGCCATCCTGGAGCGGCACTTCGGAACGGACGATGTGAGCCTCGTGCCGGCGTTAAACGTGCTCGCCGAAGCGGCTTTCTCGCAGGCTCGTCTTGCAGAAGCTCGCCAATTCGCAATTCGCGCCGTAGCCATCGGCCCTGCCTCCGGCGCGCACTACGGCACCGCTCTGCACAACTTGGCGGCGGTCTTCCACGCGGAAGGGAAACTCCAGGATGCGGCCGAATTCTATCGCCAGGCTCTGGCGAACCGCGAGCAGCTGCTGCCCGCGGACCACCCCTACATTCGGCTAACGCGCGCGGCCTTGCAGCGGGTCGAGCGTTCGGCCAAAATGATCGCCCGCCGCTGAGAGCGCTGGGGTGAACTGATTTCCGGTAATCTAATCAGGTGCTCTTCGACCAGGCCGAATACGATCTGCGGTGCGAATGGGGCCTACCAGGGTTACTCCATCTCTCACCGGTCAGCGATGCCGTGATCGTTGTGGATATATTGTCGTTCTCGACTGTGGTGGATATGGTGGTTGCACAGGGGGCGTTCGTTCTGCCCTTTCGATGGAAAGATGATTCCGCGGCCCGGTTTGCAGAGAACAAGCACGCGCACCTTGCCTGCGGCCGCCGTTCCCAAGCCGCGTATTCTCTTTCGCCCGCTTCGGTTCGGGCGATCCCGTCCGGCACCGCTCTGGTCCTGCCGTCTCCCAACGGAAGCACCCTCTGTCTCAGCGCGAACAATCTTCCCACCTTCACCGCGTGTTTCCGGAATGCGCCCGCGGTTGCGGCGCACGTGGCGAGGTCTGGCGTGCGGAGCGCCGTGATTCCAGCAGGAGAGCGTTGGGGTGACGGCACACTCCGTCCATGCTTGGAAGACTTGGTCGGAGCCGGGGCCGTGTTGTCTTTGCTCACGGGTAGACGGTCGCCAGAGGCAGAGCTGGCCGTGGCGGCCTTCGACCGCTTTCGCGCTGACCTGGCCGGTGTGCTGTCCCGCTGCGGCTCGGGCCGGGAACTCGGGGACCAGGGGTTCCACTGCGACCTCGCGTTAGCCTCCGAATATGCCGTGAGTTCAGCGGTGCCGATGCTGGCAGGCGACAGGTTCGTCAACTGTGCCTCTTAAATCCCGGAGGGCACAGGCATTCATGCCGTCTTGATTTTCAATTCCCGTTCATCCAGACCAGAACCAGCTTCATCACTTCGGGCCGGTCAGGACTGAACCACTCATGGTTGGCCCCGCGGAACACAACCAATTCGGCATGTTGGGGATTGGCATCTCGCATGTCTTTCCGCGGAAGCCCGTCACGAGTACGGGATGATGCGGGAGGTGGCCCGTCAGTCGGATGAGCAGTACCGGACGGTGACCTCAGGCGGCGATACCACCGTCTAACCAAGTTCGGGCGTCGAGTTCTGGAGGCGGACGTATCGCGCCTCCAACGAGTTGTGCGCGAGGCAAGTTTCGCTCTGCGAGAGCCGCATCCGAGGAGGACCTGATGGTGCGCAAAGCTGTATACCTGTTTGCTCCTGATGCACCCGCCGGTATTCCGAAGGCGATTCGCGGCAGAGATGCTGTGCGCCTTCGTTCGGAATCCTGGAAGCTAGCCCTGGCTATTGTTGGCGCTTGCCTTCAGGTTACAGCCGGAGGTCTGAAGCGCCTTAATGCGCGACATCTGTTACGATATGGTTTGTGTGGCAGCGTCAAGCAGTCCGGCATTCCCGGGCTTTCCTGGAACATGTCGTCCCGGCAGTGATCAAACCAGCCCGGACCCTCTGGAATGAGGTCATCGGCTTTCTTTTTGTCTGTCTGGCGGTGATGTTTGGTTTTGGGACGGTGCGTTCCTACCTGGACTTTACCAAGGCTGCGCCGGAAGCGGCGGCCGGGCCTCTTCTGCGCGCCGTCGCGGGGATTCTTTGCACCTCGATCACGCTCTGGTATGGAGTCTCCTCTTTCCTTCGGGCGCGGCGCATTTCCCGTTCATGAACGACCGGCTGGGACAACCCGGCGAATTCCCGTACACCCGCGGTATCTACCGCGAAATGTACCGCAGCCGCCTCTGGACCATGCGCCAGTACGCCGGCTTCGGCACCGCCGAGGAGAGTAACCGGCGGTACCGCTACCTGCTCTCGCAGGGCACTACGGGTCTTTCGGTGGCATTCGATCTGCCGACGCAGATGGGCTTCGACTCCGATCACGCCATGGCCGCGGGCGAAGTGGGCCGGGTCGGCGTAGCCATTTCGTCGCTGGCCGACATGGAGCGGCTTTTCCAGGACATTCCGCTCGAGAAAGTCTCCACTTCGATGACCATCAACTCGACGGCGGCGATTCTGCTGGCTTACTATGCGCTGGTGGCCCAGCGGCAGGGCGCCGATCGGACGAAGCTCGCGGGGACCATCCAAAACGACATCCTGAAAGAGTACGTGGCGCGCGGCACCTACATCTACCCGCCGCGTCCGGCCATGCGCATCATCACCGATGTATTCGCCTGGGCCGGCCGCGAGATGCCCGAGTGGAACACCATTTCGATCAGCGGCTACCATATCCGCGAAGCCGGTTCGACGGCGGTGCAGGAGTTGGCGTTCACGTTCGCGCACGCCACTGCTTACATCGAAGCCGCGATCGAGGCCGGATTGGCGGTGGATTCTTTCGCGCCGAGGCTTTCCTTCTTTTTTAACTCGCACAACGATTTCCTGGAGGAGATCGCAAAGTTCCGGGCCGCGCGCCGGATTTACGCCTGCCTGATGCGCGACCGCTTCGGCGCCAGGGACCCGCGCTCCCTGATGCTGCGCTTCCACGTGCAGACCGCGGGCTCCACCTTGACGGCGCAGCAGCCGGACGTGAACATCGTGCGCACCGCTATCCAGGCCATGGCGGCGGTGCTGGGAGGGGCGCAATCGCTGCATACCAATTCGCGCGACGAAGCCCTGGCGCTGCCCACCGAGGAATCGGCACGGATTGCGCTGCGCACCCAGCAGATCATCGCGCATGAAAGCGGTGTCACCAATACGGTGGATCCGGTGGGCGGCAGCGAGCACATCGAGGGGCTCACCGACAGCATTGAGCAGGACGTGCTCGATTACCTGAGACGCATCGACGATCTCGGCGGCACGCTGCGCGCCATCGAGACCGGCTACCTGCAGAACGAAATCCATAACTCGGCGTACGATTACCAGCGCGCCATCGAGGCCGGCCAGCGGATCGTGGTGGGGGTCAACCGCTTCCAGAAGGACGAGGAGCGGGCCGTACCGACTTTCCGGCTGGACCCCGGGCTGGAGCAGGCGCAGGTGGCGAGCCTCCGCCAGGTGCGCGCGTCGCGCAGCCAGTCGGTGGTGGCTGAGAAACTAGACGCGATCGAGCAAGCTGCCCGTAGCGGCGCCAACCTGATGCCGCCGATTCTGAACGCGGCCGATACTTACGCGACGGTGGGCGAAATTTCCGACCGGCTTCGTTGCGTGTTCGGGGAGTATCGAGAACGGTAGGCGGCGAACCGCAGCAACCGAGCCTCACCGCTGCCTGGCGTTGACTGCGCGCACTACGAAGGCTATGTCTTCCGCGTAGACGGGAGAAGTCAGGTGCGTCTGCTGGCTTGGGCTGGTCACTTTGAGATCCTCAGTTTTCTCGTCCACCCCGCTTTTGGTGCCGCGCCACGTAACCGTGTAGGTCCCGGGAGGTAGCTGGAGCGTGACTGGTCGCGCCGCCTCCGCCTCATCCACCTGGAACCGTGGCTTGCCATCCTTCACCACGCGTCCGTGATGAATGTAGACTGCGTATATCTTGCCCGGCTCCTCCAGTGCGTGCACGGCCGCACCTTCCGGCCCGCGTACCATGCCTTCGGCAGCCGGCTGCATGCGCCAGAACGGAATCTCGTCGAAGAACGCCCGCAGGTGGCGCAATTGACGACGTAGCGCCGCGCTCCCGCCGCCCGGAGTTGTGGACGGCGGCCCGAATGTGCCGTCTTCATGGCCCACCGTGAAGGAATAGTCGAGGTTGTTGTACAGCGCTCCTCCAGCCATGAGAAAAGCCCATCCTTGGATGCGATAGGTGGCATCCGCGGCCCCGTCAAAACCCGTTTCATTGTTACCGATCGCGCGGTTGAGCTTCCAATTCATCGCCACCGACGCCGGCGGCCGGGAGTAATGGAAGTTGAACAGGCCGACCAGAGGATTCGGCCGGTCGATCGCCGCCGACCCGTTCGCCCAGTTCTGGGCAATCAGGTGTATCTTCCCGGGACCCGCCTCCGTTTCAGCGATCACCTGGGAGATGTGTTCCTGCCATTCCAACGTCACGCCTTGAAAGTACGGTTCGTTGCAGATCTCATAATAGACATTGTCGAAGCCGCGCAACTCACTGACGATCTTCCGAGTCATCGCGTCCTGGACTGCGGTCAGCCGCGCGTCCTTGAGCGCCAACACGCCGGTGCGGGCTACGTCACCGATGCCGTTTACATTATTGCGGATGTTCATCGGACTGACGCTCCACATGCTGTCCTCATACAGCGGGCAGAACAGGACTAATTCCACCACCACGTGGCTCCGCCCGGCGTAGGCCACGAAATCCTTCAGCCGCGTGAAGTAGGCGTCGTCCCATTTGGTAAGGTCGAACTTGCCGGCGCGCTGCCACCATGGCGCCATGTATTTCCCCGGGGCTGGCGCCAGCGTATTGGCGGCGATCTGGAAGTTTCCCGGCACCTCCCGATACGAGCCCGAGAAAGTGCGGGTCAAGTTCATATTGCCGGCGCGCAGCGTGTCCAGGTAGCGCAAGTAATCGAAGTCGCGGTTCAGGACCGCCCCATAGTGCTCACCCGACCCGATCAACACCGCAGGCTTGCCGGCGAAAAGGAAGTAATGCGGATTCTCAGGATACAGGCTTATAGGCTGCGCCGACACGGACGCGGCGGACAGCAGCGTTAGCAGAAGCAGTCTCATGCGCACCAATCTAGCACTGCCGGCGTTGAGCTTGGATCCGATGGTGACGGTAGTGTTCGTGCTGGCGCCGGGCACGTCGGCGCCCATCGGCGGCGATTACCGCCAGGGTCAGATAAACTGCGAACTTCACCCCCGGCTGCGACGTAGTAAGCTTTTGAGCCCATGGGGGGAGGTTGTGTACCGTGATTTTCGTGAAGAACCGGTTCCGGCACGTTTTGCGCAGGTTGAGGCGTTCGCCGATGTTCACCACGGTGACGCTGGTAACCATCGGCATTGGAGTCGGCGCCAATAGCGCAATCTTCAGCGTGGTCAATGGCATTCTGCTCAAACCGCTTCCCTACCCGGAGGCAGAGGCGCTGGCGGGCGTTTGGCAATCCGCACCCGGGATCAACATTAAGCAGTTGAATCTATCGCCGTCCGACTATTTCACGTTTCGGGAAGAGAACCGCTCATTCCAGGAGTTCGGAATGTGGGAGGGCAGCTCCGTCAGTATCACCGGACTCGCGTCGCCGGAGGAGGTGCGGGATATCACGGTCACCGAAGGTACGCTCAACGCGCTGGGCATTCAGCCGATTCTCGGACGGTGGTTCACCGCGAAGGACGACAGCCCCGATAGCCCCGAAACGGTCATCCTGACGCATGGATATTGGCAGCGCCGGTTCGGCGGCGAGGCGCCGGCGATCGGCCGGCGAATCGTGGTGGACGGGAAGGCCCGCGAAATCATCGCGGTGATGCCGCGGAGCTTCCGGTTCCTGGACGTCAAGGCTGATCTGATCCTTCCTTTCCGGTTCAATCGCGGCAAGGTTTTTCTGGGGAATTTCAGTTTCCAGGGGATTGCCCGGCTCAAGCCGGGCGTAACGCTGGCTCAGGCAAACGCCGATGTGGGGCGCATGATCCCGATCGTCAACACGAAATTCCCGCCGCCTCCCGGCTTCAGTGCCAAGTTGTTCGAAGACGCCCACATCGTACCGCTGGTTCGCCCCTTGAAGCAGGACGTGGTTGGCGACTTGGGCAAAGTCCTCTGGGTGTTGATGGGGAGTATCGGTCTCGTGCTGTTGATCGCCTGCGCGAACGTAGCCAACCTGCTGCTGGTCAGAGCCGAAGGGCGGCAACAGGAACTGGCGATCCGTGTGGCTCTGGGCGCCAGTTCGGGGCAGGTGGCCGGCGAAATCCTGACGGAGAGCGTGCTCCTCGGCATGGCCGGAGGACTCGTGGGACTTGGTTTCGCCGACGCGGCGCTACGCCTTCTGTTGAAGATCGCGCCCGCTTATCTTCCGCGGCTGGAGAACATTACGATTGATGTGCCGGTGCTGTTGTACACCCTGGCGATTTCGCTGGTAGCCGGCCTGCTATTTGGGCTGATTCCAGTGATCAAGTATGCCACGCCGCGCGTGGCGGCGGCGCTGCGCGCCGGAGGCCGGACGTTGAGCCAGAGCAGGGAGCGGCATCGCGCGCGCAACACACTGGTGGTGTCGCAGACCGCGCTGGCGGTGGTTCTGCTGATCGGCTCCGGCCTGATGATTCGCACGTTCCAGGCGCTGCGCCAGGTGCGGCCCGGATTCACGGGCGCCGGCCAGTTGCAGACAATGAGAATCTTCATTCCGGAAGCCCAGGTGAAGGAGCCTGAGCTCGTGGTCCGCAAATTCCAGGAGATTTCGCAAAAACTCTCCGCCATTCCCGGTGTTTCCTCGGTGGCCGTTGCGAACTCCGTACCGACCGACCAGAACAACAGTACCGACTTGCTCTACGCCGAAGACCAGTCTTACCGCGAGGGACAACTGCCGCCTCTCCGCCGCTTCAAGTTCACCACTCCCGGATATTTTCAAACCCTGGGAACCCGGTTGATCGCGGGCCGCGATCTCACGTGGACCGATATCTACGATAAACGCAACGTGGCGCTGGTCTCCGAGAACATGGCGCGGGAGATGTGGCACGATCCGTCCGCCGCCCTGGGAAAGCGAATCCGGGAGGGCATGAAAGACAGTTGGCGGGAAATCGTCGGCGTGGTCGAGGATGTCCGCCTGGATGGCCCCGACCAGAAGGCTCCCACGACGGTTTATTGGCCGCTAATGATGAGTAACTTCTGGGGCGAAGAGACGAACCTGCAGCGCAGCGTGGTCTACGCCATCCGCACCAGCCGGGCAGGTTCCGAGAGCTTTCTCAAGGAGATGCGCGAGGCGGTCTGGTCCGTCAATCCGGATCTGCCGTTGGCCCGCATCCGTACTTTGGAAGAAGTCTACCGCGGAAGCCTGGCGCGGAGTTCGTTCACGCTGGTGATGCTGGCCATCGCCGGCGGTATGGCGTTGCTGCTGGGCCTGGTAGGAATCTACGGCGTGATTTCCTATTCGGTCTCGCAGCGGACGCGCGAGCTTGGCATTCGGATCGCCCTCGGCGCCGGGCACGGAGAGTTAAGAGCCATGGTAGTCAGGCACGGTGTGGTGCTGGCGGCGATCGGTGTAGGCTTGGGCATGGCGGTGGCGGCAGCGGCTACACGCCTCATGTCCTCCCTGCTATTTGAGATCAGTCCGGTCGATCCCCTCACCTACGGCGCGGTATCCGCCGGCCTGCTGGCCGCCGCCGCGGCCGCGAGCTATGTCCCCGCTCACCGCGCCTCAACCGTGAACCCCACCGAGGCGCTGCGCGCCGACTGATTGCCCGTAAGCCAGTTTCCAGGACTACCCTCGGGTACACTGTAAGCATGTCGCTCAGAGAACGCATGCGGGGAGTATTGGGTTTCCCCGTCACGCCGTTTCGCCAGGACCTGTCGCTTGACCTTGACGCCCTGGCCGCCAACGTGGATGAAATGGCGAGCTATCCGTTCTGCAGCCTGGTGGCGGCCGGCGGCGCGGGCGAATTGTACTCGCTGACGGCGGAGGAAGTGGAACAGGTGGTGCGCGTCACGGTCGACGCGGTTCGCGGCCGCATGCCGGTAGTGGCGGGCGCGGGCTACAGCGCGCCTATCGGCGCCGACATGGCCCGGCGCGCGGAGAAGGCCGGCGCCGAATGCGTCCTGGTGCTGCCGCCCTACTATAGCAATGCGCCGTTTGAAGGCCTGATCGAGTATTACCGCGCCATCGGCGCGGCTTCGGGCCTCCCGCTCATGCTCTACAGCCGGGATTGGGCGGCATTCACGCCAGGCATGGTGGCGCGGCTGGCGGACCACGTGCCCTCGCTCAACTTCTGGAAGGATGGCCAGGGCGATGCGCGGAAATATTCACGCATCATGCAGCAACTGGGCGACCGCCTGGTCTGGTTGGGCGGTCTGGGCGACGATTGCGTGCCCATGTACTTCGCCATCGGCGTGCAGGCCTACACGTCGAGCATCTCCAACATCGCGCCCCGGCTTTCGATCGAACTGGCCGAGGCCGGGATGGCGCACGACGTAGTGCGGCTTAGGGGCCTGATGGCCCGGTACGTGCATCCGCTGTTCGCCCTGCGCGAGCGGTCGAAGGGCTACGAGGTTGCCGTCACAAAGGCGGCCATGGAGATCCTGGGGATGACGGCGGGACCGGTCCGGCCTCCGTTGACCAACTGTGCGGCTCAGGATATTCAGGATCTTCGGGCGTTGATGGAAGTGTACGCCGACGTGATCGATGGCAAGACTGCCTCCGCGGTGAGATAGACCATGGGCCTGAGGAGTGGGAGCATGTGCATCTGGATGGCGATTGGGGCCGCTCGGCTGCATGCGCAGGTAGATTTCGACCGTCAGGTACACCCCATTCTGGCGGCGAGATGCTGGTCGTGTCACAGCCAGGAAAAGCGGTCGGGCGGGCTCTCGCTGGGGACGTATGCCGACGTTCTCGATGGCGGGCGCAGCGGCGCGGCGGTGAGGCCGGGCAGCAGCGCCGCCAGCCTGCTGGTCGAGCGGGCCAGCGGAGAGATGCCGCCGCGGATGCCGCTCGGCGGAGCGGCGCTGTCCGATGCGGAGATGTCGATTCTGCGGGACTGGATCGATCAGGGAGCACGGGCCACCCCCACTTCGGCGCCGGCGAAGCCTAAATGGGAAGCGCCGCTGACACTGGCGAGGCCGGCGGTCGCGGAACCGGTCTGGAAGGACTGGCAGACGCCGGTGGACCGGATGGTGGCCTGGTATCTGCACCGGGAAGGCGTGGAAGAGCCTCCACTGGCGGGCGACGCGGTCTTCGCGCGGCGCGCCTATCTGGATGCGTGGGGACTGCCGCCCTCCCCGCAGGAACTGCGGCGGTTCCTGGAGGACTCGCGGCCCAACAAGCGCGACCTGCTGGTGGCAGCGCTGCTGGCAGACGGCCAGAAGTACGCCGAGCACTGGATCTCTTTCTGGAACGACCTGCTGCGCAACGACGAGGGCGTGAA
>Ga0075029_100001555_pt1 | contig 13104 bp, 13 predicted proteins | sample LitLauG_LLR_2013_FD_71391 | JGI IMG/M metagenome (GOLD analysis project Ga0075029, IMG submission 71391) | Freshwater sediment microbial communities from North America - Little Laurel Run_MetaG_LLR_2013 | ecosystem: Environmental > Aquatic > Freshwater > Creek > Sediment | place: USA...
CATCGCGACCTCAAGCCGCAGAACATCATGATGAACAAGCGCGGCGAAGTGGTCATCATGGACTTCGGACTGGCGGCCATCGCCGATCAGCTTTCGGGCGCGGAGGCGCGCAACGGGACGCCCGCGTACATGGCTCCGGAGCAGTTGAAGGGCGCGGAGGTGACGGCGCGAAGCGATATTTACGCGCTGGGATTGGTGCTGTACGAGCTGTTCACGGGGCGGCGTCCGTACGACGCGAAGACAGTACCGCAGTTGCTTTCGCAGCAGGAAGCGGCGCAGTTGACCAACATGTCCTCCATTGCGTCGGACATTGATCCGTCGGTCGAAAAAGCCATCCGCCGGTGTTTAGACCCGGATCCGTTGAGGCGTCCATCGACGGCGCTGGCTGTTTCGGCGGCGCTGCCCGGCGGCGATCCTCTGGCGGCAGCTTTGGCCGCGGGCGAAACGCCATCGCCGGAATTGGTCGCGGCGGCGGGCAAGCAAGAAGGCATGCCGCTGAAGTATTCCATCCCATGCTTTGCGGCGGTGGTGCTCGTGGTGCTGGCGGTGCCTGTGCTGCGGCAGCGCAGCGAGGCGATGTTGCACGCCTCGCTCGAATACTCACCCGAAGTGCTGGAACAGAAGGCCCGCGATTGTGCGTCGGCCTTCGGGTACGCGAAGAAGCCTGCCGATACGGCCGTCTCGATCAACCATCGCAGCGGGTTGGTCAATATGCTGCGCAGGCTGCCGGGGCCTCGCCAATGGGACACGTGGCTCGAGTCGGAAGCGCCTTTGATGGCGGAGTATCGCGAAAGTCCGTATCCGATGGTGAGTTGGCCCTATGGCTTCCTGGGCAGCGAGACGCCCGCCGAGAGGCTGCCCGGAATGGTGTCCGCGGAACTGGACGCGCACGGACACCTGCGGACGTTCACCGCTGTTCCCCTTAACGAAGCAGTGGCCCAGCCAGTGGAAATGGACACGGTGTTCCGCGCCATGGGTTTGGATCGCGCGAAGTTCTCCGAGACGCAGCCGCGCCTTGTGCCGGAGCACGCCTCGGATACAGTGCGCGCATGGAAGGGGCAGCACCCGGTGCTTCCCGATACTCCTTTGTGGGTGGAAGTCGCGCTCTGGAAGGGCCGCGTGACCCAGGCGCAAGTGGAGTTTCCCTATTATGACCCCGGGGTCACCGACGATAGTCCACAGGGATGGAAAAAACTGCGCGGTGCGTTGCTGTTGCTGGCCTACGCAATGGCGGGGTTTACCGGCATCATGTTGGCGCGCAAGAATTGGGTGAAGGAGCGTATTGATAAGCGCGGCGCGCTGCGGCTGGCTTCGTTTTATTTCGTCCTGAGCGTCCTCACCTGGTTCGGACGCATGCATCCGGTACCGACCGGCGATATGTTCTGGCAGTTGTTAAACTCCATCGGCGATGCGCTGCTGTGGACCGGGATCTTGTGGGTGCTCTATCTTGCGCTGGAGCCCGCGGTGCGCGCACGGTGGCCGCACGCCATCGTCACCTGGAACCGGATTCTTGCCGGGCGCTGGTCCGACGCTCAGGTGGGATCACATGTTTTGATCGGAGCACTGCTCGGCGCGGCGACGTCGATCGTTTTCGAGGTGCGGAATGAATGGGGTAACCCGGGCCTGGGCGCGACCTTGGAGTTGTGGCCCATCATGGGACTGCGGCAGGAAATCGCGTCCTTCGCGGCGATGTTTGATACGGCCCTGCTGGCGGGACTGGCGGCGTTCTTCGCGATCTTCGGAATGCGCGCCCTGCTGAAGCGAGATTGGCTGGCGGCGATCGTGGTGTCGCTGATGTTCACGCTTAGCGAACCCGCCGTGGTGAATTCGCCTCATCTAGTGGCCTCGGTGGCCATTTATGGATCGCTTTACGTCATCCTGATGTTCCTGCTGCTGCGCTTCGGTCTGGTGAGCACCATCAGCATGCTTGTATTTGTGAACGGCATCAGCCGCATCACGCTCGGCACTGATTTGCGCGCCTGGTGGGCTCCGTATGGGCTGCTCGCCATGGCGCTGGTGCTGGGCGCGGCAGGTTACGCGTTTTGGCGGTCGATCGGCACGCGCGAGGTCATCGAATAGCGGTATCTTAGGTAGTTTCCAGATGACGACGATCTACTTCGCGGTGTTCGCCGCCGTATTCCTGGCCGAAATTGTCGGCGACAAGCTTCTCTACACGACGGGCGTGCTGGCGGCGCGCTATCGCACGCTGCCTATCATGCTGGGTATGGCGCTGGCGTTCATGCTGAAGATGGGCGTGGCGGTGGTGGTGGGCGAGCAGATCGGCAAGCTGCCTCCGGTGCTGGTGGCGTCGATTACCATGGCCAGTTTCATCGGCGTGGCCATCGCGTTGTGGCGCAAAGACGTGCAGCGGTCCGAGGGCAAGCGCGATACGGGCGTTTCCAAAGCGATGATGGTGAGCTTTGCAGCAATCTTCTTTTCCGAATGGGGTGATGTGGGACAAATTACAGCGGCGGCTATGGCGGTGGCGCATCCGGGCATGCCGTGGCTGGTATGGGCCGGAGCCGTCAGCGCCATGGTGACCAAAGGGATTCTGGCCGCGACGCTGGGCGCGGGCCTGCGCCAGTGGGTGCTGGATCGCGTGTCGCCGAAAATCATCCGCTACGTGGGCGTCGGCGCGCTGCTGGTGCTGGGCGTTCTGTCTGTGGTGGAGACGTTGACGGAAGGCCACGCGTGACCGGGGTTTCCGCGATCGACCGCAAGACAGCAATCCGTTTCATCCTGTGCCTGGGCGTGGTGAGCATGTTCGCCGACATGACCTATGAAGGCGCGCACAGCGTCATCGGGCCGCTGCTGAGCGATCTTGGTTCGAGCGCCACGCAGGTGGGGCTGATCGCCGGCATCGGCGAAATGTTCGCGGCGAGTCTGCGCTATTTCTCAGGCCGTTTGGCTGACAAAACGCGCGCTTACTGGACCATCGCCATTCTCGGCTATGCCATCAATATCGTGGTGGTGCCGGCTCTGGCGTTCGCCGGAAACTGGAAGGCGGCCGCGCTGCTGATCATCATGGAGCGTACCGGCAAGGCTCTGCGCGGACCGGCGCGCGACGTGCTGCTTTCCGGCGCAACGGAAAAGGTTGGGCATGGATTCGGCTACGGCGTGCACGCGGCGTTCGACCAAGCCGGAGCGGTAATCGGTCCTCTGTTCGTCGCTTATGCGGTTGCCAAGACCAGCCATTTCGGGCCGGCATTTTTGTGGCTCGGGATACCGGCGGCGGGTGCGTTTACGGCCATGATCGTGGCGCGGGCAATCAATCCTGCGAGCGAGGCCAAGCCTCCCAAGAAAGTGGACCAGAAGCTACCCGATGTGTTCTGGCTGTACGTCGCTGCCGCGGGGCTGCTGGCCTGCGGATTCGTCGATTTTCCGCTGATGGCATTTCATTTCCAAAGGACGGGGACGGTGGGCAAGGAAACCATTCCGCTGCTCTACGCCGCTGCGATGGGGGTCAACGGCATCACAGCGGTGATCTTCGGCCGCCTGTTCGACCGCTTCGGTGTGTTGGCCCTCTCGGCGGGAATTTGCGTTTCGCTTCTCGCCTTGCCGTTCGCGTTTTTGGGCGGACACACGGGAGCCTTCGTCGCTGTCGGCTGCTGGGCGACAGGCTTAGGGGCGCAGGATGCGTCGCTGCGCGGAGGAATCGCGCAGGTGGTGTCGATGAACAAGCGCGGCACGGCGTTTGGAGCTTTCAATGGAGTTTATGGCGTCCTATGGTTCGTGGGCAGCGCCGTGATGGGGCTACTGTACGACCATTCGCTGATGGCGCTGGTGGTGTTCGGCATCGTCGCACAGTTACTGGCGGCGGGGATGTTCGTGTGGCTGAAAAAGCCGCTGGCCGAGGCGGCGCAATAACCTTGGCCCGTGGGGGCGGGGAGCCCCGGGCTTACGAGTCTGTGTGAAAAGTCGTCTCCCCACGGGCATCCCGCGAGCGAAGGGGACAGCCCGCTGTGTCCACTGATCACTTCTGTTAAAGCTGCGGCATTTGTGGATTGGGGACACAGTAGGCTGTCCCCTTCGCCGGTGGAGATTTTAAGCATATCCCAGCACGATGCTGCGCGCTGCCTTTACTGCGATCCGGTCCTGCTCCCCGCGCCCTTCCTCCAGAAACTGGTTCGGATTCAAGGCGGAGATTCCATGCAGCGTCGCCCACAGGCACAAGGCCGCTTCGGCGCTCTCCCTTGCGCCACTGCGGGCGCATTTCACGACGCTGGAACACACAACCTGAAAACACCGGTCCGCCATCGCCCTCATCTCTGGATAGTGGACCTTGTTCGCGACTTCCACCGAAAACATGACGGAGTAGAGCGCTGGATGCTCACGGGCGAAGGATAAATACGCCCGCGTCTCCCCCTCGATCTCCTGGCAGCCGTCAACCGCCCTGTCGCGCGCGAACTCAAGACATTGCAGCAGTTGAGCGTAGCCCTGCAACGCGATTTCGATTAACAAGGCTTCCCGGTCCTTGAAATGATGATACGGCGCCGCGGTCGTCACGCCGATCTTGCGGGCGATCTCCCGCAGAGACAGGCTGTGAGCTCCGGACTCCTCGATCGTTTGGAGCGCGGCATCCATGATGGCTCGCCGCAAATCGCCGTGATGATAAACCGGCTCCCCCGCACGCATTTTTTTCTTCATCATCCTCTTGACATTCTATCTGAACACCGCTAAGATTAGCAATTGAGCAGTGCTTAGATATGCGGCGGGAGTTGGAAAGGACCATTTATGAATCGCAGGGAGTTTTTCGGGAAAACGGGCGTGGCCATCGGACTTTCCGCCGCAGCGGCGGCCGGTTCCAGCTATAAACAGGGTGTGTTCAGCACCGGCCAAGGGGAGGCGTACGCGCCCTGGAAGGACTGGCTCCAGGGCGCTGGCCAAGGGCCTCTGCGGCTGGTCCGCGCCGCGATTCTGGCCGCGAGCCCGCACAACACCCAGCCGTGGCGATTCAACACCTCGGCGTCCGGCATTGAACTGCACATCGACAGAGAAAGGAATGTCGGCGCGCTGGATCCGTACCTGCGCGAAGAGTTCATCGGCATGGGCTGCGCGCTCGAGAACCTGATGCTTGCCTGCCCGGCCAACGGGTATGCCGCCACCGTATCGGTACCGCCCGGAACGGTGGACTCAGGGCGGCAAAATGAGCTGGTCGCGAGCGTCGCTCTCTCGGCTGGCCCGCGTCAGGAAACGGAGCTGTACCGCGCGATTCCGCGCCGCCACACCAACCGCACCGTTTTCGACCGCAGCAAGACGATCTTGCCCGACTTTATCGACGCGCTCCGCCGCCTCTCCGGCCCGGACGATGGCGTCAGGCTGTTCGTTCTGACCGAGGAAGAGGAGCGGACAAAGATTGTCCAGCTCAGCGCCGCTGCGAACGAAGAACTGTACTCCGATGCGTCCATTGAGGCGGCCAGCGACCGGTGGCTGCGGCTGGGCCCGAGCGAGGTGGAAACCTATCGCGATGGATTGACCATCGACGGCTTCGGACTGTCGCCCGTGATGACCGCGGTCGCCAAGAGCCTTCCCGAAAGTATGCTGAGAAAACTGGTCTCGAAGGGTCAGAAAACGGGCTATACGGACCGAATGATGGCGGCTCCGTTGATCGGCATCATCGCGGCGCGCGATCGCTATGACCGGCGCTCCTGTGTCAGTGCAGGCCGCCTGTGGCAGCGGGCGCATCTGCTGGCGACCATCGCCGGAGTTTCCGCGCGGCCTGGCAACGAGGCGATGGAGATGGTGGATTATGAACGCGCGCAAGGCCGCGCACCCCGATGCCTGGCGAAACTGGCTGAGATTACGGGCGATCCCGCCTGGGAACCCACCTTCGTTTTCCTGATGGGCTACGCGACAGGGGAGGCTCATGCCAGCCCCCGTCGCGGGGTTCCACAGGTGCTCACCGCGCAACTTCAGGGCCAGCGGCTCGGCGCTGGCATCGCGTTGCGCAAAGAACTCATTCACAACTTACAACCAAAGAGGATAAATCAATGAACACTTCCATGATGTGTATGGCCGCGCTTTGCGCGTTTCAAATGATGGCGGCGGCGGATACGGCGGCTTGGTCTTCATCGCGCGCGCAGCACTTATTCGGGCTCCCCGGCGTGAAGCAAAAGGCGGCGGGAAAGCTGACCGTCACCCCGGCGGGGATTGGATTCGAAAGCAACGGCGGAAACTTCTCAGTGGACTCCAATCATATTCTCGGCGTCTCGCGCGGGGATCAGCGCTACTTAAAAGGAGGGTTGCTCGGCCGCATCGCGCGGTTTGACATCCCCGTGGCCGGAGGGATTGCCACCGCGCTGAGCGGCGTCGCCCAGGTCTACTCCGTGGTTCCCACCGCCTTCGGCGTCGCAGTCAGCGCGGCCAGTCAAGGACGGGAGGATCTCATCACGGTGGAGCACCTGGATCCAGGGACCGGCTATCGCGCCGCCGTGTTCGCGGTACCCAATCACGCAACCGACGGCCTGGAGAAGAGCCTCCCGCAGGGCGCGGCCCGTTTGGACACCAACTCGCGCGGCACCGCCTGTCCGGCGGACAGTCCAACGTCGCTATCCTTGCTCCCCATCGCCAGCGAAGGGGCGGATCTACCGGCGGAATATCGCGCTCTTGTGTATGAGCGCCTCGTCGCCCGCATGCAGGGCCCAAACTGGGATGGCGGGTGCTCCGAGCTGGCAGCCCCGCGGAGCCTGCCGGCTGCAATTCATGGGCGCTCAAAATGACCGTGGATGCCTTCCACAAGGGCGACGCCGTGACGCGGGCTCTTATTGGCCCGGTGGGCCTGTTCGTCGGCGCGACGAAGGTTCAGTATTATGTTTCGGTCACGGACGGTCATGGCGCAGCCGTCATGGATGAGGAGATGAAGGCGACCGTTCGCGGGGAAAGCGAGAGCCTGAGCCTGGGCGACCGGGTGGCGAAGGCGGTCGGCCGAAAACTGCAGGCGAAGCGGGTGGCGGCAGGCAGCTAGTTTTTGCTGCGCCATCTCCACTTTCCACACGTGCAGCAGGCTCGCGGGCTGGGCGGCCGTCGACCAGGTGGTCGACGCCGCTCGCCGGGCTCATTTGGCTTTACAGAAGGGGGCGCTCCGGTATACTCGGGGAATGAAGCTGCGGACCCTGACGCTTCTCTCCCTCGCCCTGTGCCTCCCGCGCCCGCTTCCTGCGACGACTTGCATCGTCCCTCCGCCCTGTGGACGGATTCATCAGGACGCCATCCTGTTCGTCGGCACCGTGCTCGATTCCGGAACGCCGGAAGGGAAGAACCGGGTGGTGCGCGTCAAGGTCGATGAGGCCTTTATCGGCGTCCCTGCCGGCACGAAGGAAGTCACGGTCGTCTCGGAGGGCGACTGGCTGATCCGCGGCCGGGGCTATTTGATGGACATTTATCGCGGCGAGGATGGCCGCTACTATCCGGCCATGTGCGGAGCAACCGAGGAAATACCCCTTCGCTACAACCCGGAGCTTTTGGACTATTTGCGGCTGTACGCGAAAGGGCAGGCGAAGACCTCGCTAACCGTGTCTGTCCGCGACGAGAATCGGCCTCTCGCTGGAGCGCGCGTCACGGTCACGGGCCCCGAGGGAACTCTGAAAGACATTACCGGGCCGGAAGGATTCGCGAAGTTCGAGAACGTTGCGCCCGGCAAGTACACGGTCGCCGCCACACGGGTGCATTACAAGGCTACGGAAGAGGGGAGCTTCAATCTGGAGCCGAATGTCGTGCCCGGTTCCTGCCCCACTTCGTCGATTGCGCTGCAATCGGAGGCTTCGGTGAGCGGGCGGGTGCGCGATGCCCAAGGTAGTCCCGCATCCTCATTGGAGATGGAACTGGTCGCCGTGCCGGAGTCTGACGATGGGAGTCTGTTCCATACACCATTTTTCATGGCGAAGACCGCCGCAGACGGGTCCTTTGTTTTCGAAGGTGTTTCGCCCGGCCGCTATCTGCTGGGGTCGAATATCATCGGCCTGCAATCTTCCGCCGTGCCGCCGACGTATTATCCTGGACGCCCGGAGAGAAACGGGGCGATAGCGATTGAGGTGGAACCGGGCGAAAGCGTTGGCGGCTTGGCGATGAATCTGCCCGACTTCGGCAGCCAGCGCGACATTCGGATTTGCGTGGTGGACGACAACGGCTCACCTGTTCCGGGTGCCCGCGTGAAAAGCCCAATTGGCGGGCCTCAATCCAGCGCCGGCTTGGGGGAAGATCTGGTCACCAACGAGACAGGATGCGTCAGTGCACGCGGATACGCTGGCGCGTCCTATGCGGTGATGGCTTCCATCACTCCAGCGGACGGCAACCTCCGGCAGATGAGGTTTTCGGGGACTGTTGTGATAGCACCCGGCGAAAAACCCACCGTTCAGGTGCTTAAGCTGGGCAAGCCCCTCGGTTTTGCCCCGGCGAAGTAGTCTAGAGAACTTTCCTCAGCCGACCCTACTATCTACACGTGCATCCCGCTCGCGTGAAGTCCGATCCTCAGGCTGCCTTCGCGGCGATTCATACGTTTTTGAAGGCTAGCGGACAGCCTGTGCTTTTGGAGGCGGGGGACGATCCTTTTCCTATCGCGGCCGACAATTTTTTGCTCACTCCCAGCGGCAATATTCTCACCGTCCAGTGCTGGAGCGCGACCAAGAACCTGGTCCGGCGGGTACGGGGCGTCCGCAGCGAGCGGCGAGGACGTCTGGAACTGGATATCGAACGCTTTGGAGCGCTGACCGGGACTTTGACGCTGATCGATTTGGCCGATCCGTCGAACCGGGACGCGGACCGGCGCGGGGCGCGGCTGAAGTATCGCGAGCGGTTCCGCAACTCGCTGCAGCGCCAGTTTCCGGGCTACCGCATCGTGGAACTTTCCACTGAGCAGGACTTGCAGCACACGTTGTCGCCCAGTTTTCCGCGCGCGCTGCTGCGCAAAGGGACCACGGGAATCGCGGCCATCGGGGCGTCGGAGGAAGCGCTCTCACCCAACGACGCGCTGAGCTTCGGGCTGATCTGGCTGGACCATATGCGGCGGCGCGATCGGCAAAAATCCATCGGCACGCTGGCGATTTTCATGCCCGCCGGCGCTGAGGCGGCGACCTGCCACCGGGTCCGGTGGTTAGACCCTGCGGCGGCGAATTATCTGGTCTTCGCGCACCAGGGCGGCGACGAATCGCAGGTGGATCCGCGCGAATATTCGAACTTCAACACAGGCCTGGCGACGGCGCTGCGTCCGCTGCACGGCGCGTCTTTGAACACGATTGCATGGGTGAACAGGCTAACCTCGATCGACGGCGTGGAGCGGCGCGACCGCCCGGATGGCTCCGTCAGTCTGGCCGTCAGGGGCTGGGAATTTGCCCGTGTGTCCGGCGACGAACTGCTGTTCGGACTGGACCGCAAGCACTCCGCTGGCAGCGAGGCGCATATAAAGGAAGCGATGCGAGTGGCGGGCGAAATTGCGCGTATGCGGAACCCCGCCGCGCTGGATCGCGGCAATCCGATGTATCTGCGGCATCCCGAAGCGTGGCTGGAATCGATGGTCCGTTCGAACATTGAAACGGTGGACGCGATGCTTTATCCACAGCCCGTCTACGGCCAAGTGCCGCAATTTGCCGGAGGCGACCGCGGCCTGATCGATCTGCTCGCGGTGGATCGCGACGGGCGGCTGGCGGTGATTGAGATCAAGGCGGAACAGGATATTCATCTGCCTTTGCAGGCGCTGGATTACTGGATGCGCGTGAAGTGGCACCTGGATCGCGGCGATTTCGCGTCAAAAGGCTATTTTCCAGGCATCCCTTTGGCAATGACGGAGCCGAGGCTGCTGCTGGTGGCTCCGGCAGTGGAGTTTCATCCGTCCAATGAAACGGTTATAAAGTACTTTGCAAACAGGGTCCAGGTGGAGAGAGTCGGCGTCGGGTTAGAATGGAGGAGGGAATTGCGAGTGATGTTCCGGTTCCCAACGCAACCATGGCCATCGCCGTCCTCCGCCAGATCAAGGGAGCGCTCTCCAGCCTGAATCCAGGGGCTGTGCGGGCTGACGCGGATAGGGTGGTTCGCGTCTCGCTGATCGCGGCATCGCCCGAATCGCTTGGCCGGATGGAAACGTTCTTCGCGCCGCCCCATTTTTCCATGGAACGGCGGGCGGAAGCGGTCCGGCTGCTGGTGCGCGGTCCGGCGCTGGGGTGCGACCTGGAAGTCTACGATTCCTCGCTGTTTCGTCCGGGCAAGGGGTTTGCGCTGGACCTGGAAGCTCCGGACGAATGCATCCGCCGCATCCTGAAGAAGCGGGAAGACCTGATGCTGCCGCTGGCGCGCCATCTGGAACCCTTCCGAAAACCCGCCGCGCACAAGATTATCCGCGCCGTGGCCAAGGAAAACGCGCTATTCAGCCTGGCCACTGCGCTGCCGGACGTCGTGCCGAGTTTAATCTCCATCCCATGGGCCATTGGCGAATTCGGCTCCGACACGGCGTTTCTCACCATGAACCAGATCCGGATGGCGTTCCAACTGGCCGCCGTCAGCGACCGGCCCATCGGTTATCGCGAACAGCGGTCGGAGGTCGCCTCGATCATCGCAGGCGCGTTCGGCTGGCGGGCGTTGGCGCGCGAACTGGTGGGTAAAGTGCCTTTTGGCGGAGGCCTGATTCCCAAGGCCGGCATCGCTTACGCGGCTACTTATGCCGTGGGGTTGTCGCTCGAACGCCTCTATCGCCTCGGTTACGGCTTCACGCGCGACGAGCGCAAGGCGGTTTACGAGGAAGCCTTCCTGCACGGCAAACAGATCGCCGGGATGCTGCTGGATTCCGTGCGTCAGAAAAAAGCGGTGTAGCATGAAGCTCGCCTGCGTCGCCGGGGCCCCCCGACCATTGGCTGCTCTGCTAAACTGAAAGTTCCCTTTTTATGATTCCAGCAACACAACTGCGTCCGGGCATGGTGATCAAGTTCAACAATGTCCTGTTCTCCATCTTCAAGATGGAACACCGCACCCCCGGAAACCTGCGCGGATTCGTCCAGGTGAAGATGCGCAACTTCAAGACGGGCACGATGGTGGAGCACCGCTTCAGTTCGGAAGACAAAGTAGAGCGCGCCTCGCTTGAAGAGCATGAGATGGAGTATCTGTACGACGACGGCGAGTTCTTCTACTTCATGAACACCGAAACGTTCGAGCAGATGCACCTGACCAAGGACCTGCTGGGCGACGCGACCTACTTCCTGATCCCTTCGATCAAGCTGAACGTGGAGTTTTACGAAGGCTCGCCCGTGGGCGTGGAGCTGCCTCCGGCGGTGGTGATGACGGTGATGGAGACGGAGCCGGGACTAAAGGGCGCGACCGTTTCGAACGTAACGAAGCCAGCCAAAATGGAGACGGGACTGGTGGTGCAGGTGCCTCCGTTCATCAATGAAGGCGAAAAAATCCGCGTGTCCACGGCGGAGCAGGAATACCTCGAAAGAGCGTAAAAATCCGATTTCCGTTTTAAGGCCCCTAGCGCGCGCATAGGCGCGTTTTCGCCGTTTTCAGGCACCTTACCCTTGCCGCCGCGTCGACTTTCGCGGTCGCAACACGTAAAAATTGATTCTGCTTGGGTTAGGCGCTGAAATTGCTACACGAAATTTCTATGAAGACACTTCTCTTGGCAACTGCGCTCGCGTTCGCTCAGAATCCAGTGGATGCTCCGGTGATCCGGTCGATTAAGTACGAGGGGTTCAAGGGCGTCTCAATGGATGACGTTATGAGCCGCTTGAGAGACCGTGGCGTCCGCGTCGCCGTGGAGCAGATGTACGACCCGGCGCAGGTGGATACGGCGCGCACAGTGTTGCAGGAATTGCTCACGAAAAAAAGCCGTAAGGGCGTCGAGGTGACGAGCATGGTGAAACGAATTCCGCCGGCATCGGTCGAGGTGACGTTCGAAGCTGTGAAGAAGTAGCGCAGCGCTCAGTGCGGCCAACCGCCTTTGAGCGGAACGTCTCCGGCCTCGGTGACGAGGGTAGCGGGCGGAGGAAGATCGGCTGGGCAACCCGTGTCGAGGTCTCCCGGATATTCGAGGGTATAGAGGCGGCAGAACTCCGTGCGCAAAGTGCGGTTATTCATGGCGGTAAGCATCCGCCGCGACTCGCGGTCGACGAAGCGCTCCCACCACCACGTTGCGTCTCTCTCGTGGTTCCTCGTGCGCTCGGCCTTGATGTCGTCCTCCAAACAGCAGACATAGCCGCTGTAATGCAAATGCGTCCGATCATCCGGGGATAGCGTTTCCCAGCACTCATCCTGCCCCCAACCGCTGAGTTGCAGGAGCTCACGACACGCCGGTACTCTGACTCCAGGGCTGGGGTGCTTGACGAGGCCGCGCTCCAACTTGATGATCCGCCAAGTGCTGAGAGCATTCCCGGGATCGTTGTATCGGAAGTGGATAACTAATCCGCATTGTGGGATCGCTCCCAGGGATCCACCAGTTCATGAGGGCGATTCGTTCGTAAAGCGAGTGCGTTTCATCGAGCGGCATCCGGCTATGCGGGCCGCTGGTGACGGGGAAAATGCTGCGCCACCAGTCCTGGGTCAAGCGGTAGTCTGCGCGGTCGGAGCGGACGAAGAAGAGCGCGCGCTCGCCGTCCCATGTCAAGTTCCAGTCGCCAGATGTTCCACCGGTCCAGAAGACCTCGTAGATGTCGATCGTCTTGCGGGGTTCGCTGCCTCGGAGGATCGTCTCGATCCGGACGCGGCGGCGAAGGACTTGCCAATACTTCTGATTCGACAGGTCCGGGGGAAGGGAGACGCGGAACCAGGGCCAGGAGGGAAACTCGTGACGCTCGATCACGCCGACAAAGACGAGGTCGGCGCGGGAGAGCAGTTCAGCCCGGTCTTTCGCGCGGTTGAACTCCAAGACCCGACCGCAACCGGTGAGTAGGAGACACGCGAAAGCGGCGGCGAGGCGGCCAGCTTCGGGCATAATCTTTAGACTCCTTGCAGCGCGACTTTGTTCCTGGATGGAGGTCGCTTCGGTGACGGCAGGCATTATGATTGCTCCGGTTTGAACCAGCGCTCAATCGTCGTCCTCACATCGACCGAGTGGCTATGGAACATCACCTTCGCGTGTGGCGCAGCCTCATGAACTGCGTCGACGATTTGTTCCAGGAAATGCGT
>Ga0075029_100001559_pt1 | contig 13092 bp, 14 predicted proteins | sample LitLauG_LLR_2013_FD_71391 | JGI IMG/M metagenome (GOLD analysis project Ga0075029, IMG submission 71391) | Freshwater sediment microbial communities from North America - Little Laurel Run_MetaG_LLR_2013 | ecosystem: Environmental > Aquatic > Freshwater > Creek > Sediment | place: USA...
GCGCGGCGCCGAATCGATCGAGGCCTGCATGGCGAGTTCGATCACGCAGGCGCGCGAAGGCACGCTGTACCTGATGATCGGCGGCAAGCGCGAGATTTTCGACCGCACGAAGGCCCTGCTCGAAGCGATGAGCTCGTCGCTGCGCTACATCGGTCCGGCGGGCACCGCGGCGCAAGTCAAAGCGCTGGTCAACATGGTGATGAACATCAACACGGCCGGACTCGCCGAGGGCCTCGGCCTCGGCGACGCGCTCGGGCTCGATCTCACGATGCTCCGTGAGGTCTTCTCGCAGACCGGCGCCAATTCGCGCGTCCTGGAAACCGACGGGCTCGACATGCAGAACCGCGATCACGAAGTCTACTTCTCGGCGGCGCACGCGGCCAAGGATTCGCACATCGCGACGGCCCTCGCGCACGACGTCGGCCTCGCGCTGCCGCTGGCCGAAGCGACTGCGGCGCAGTACGACCGCATGGTCGCCGTGGGCGCCGGCGAGCTCGACAAGTCCGGCATCGCGGAACTGACGTTCAAGTCGCGGCGCGCCTCGGCGGCCGCCGCGCCGGCATCCCGTTAAATTGCTCACTCGCAACGGAGACGAACCATGATCGCAAGCGATACGAAAACGATCCCGCTCATCAGTTCCGGAACCGCCGGGCCGCTCGGCGTGGTGCACCTGCCGCGGCTGTGGCTCAAACTCACGCTCGCCGCTCACGGCAAACTCGCCGACGGGTACTCCGAGTGCGGCGCCGGCTTCGACCAAATGACGCTCGACGCGCTCGGCCTCGACAAGGCCAAGACGATCGCGTTCGTGCGCTCGAACCATCCCACGTACATGCAATTCGAAGAATACGTCGTCAAAGAGAATGGCGGCCGGGTCGATCCCGCCAAGATCGCCGCGCACAACGCGGCGGTGACGGGCTACGATCACGACGGCACGTTCGCGGATCCCGCCGAAATGCGCAAGGATTCCGGCATCCACGACGCGTCGGTGAAGAACGCCGTGCTCTTGAACACCATCAACGACCTCGACGGCCTCTACAAATCGCTCGAGGCTTCCCGCTAGGAGCTCTTCCCCATGTTCACGGTTTCCCGGGGACGGACCGCCGCATTGGCGGCGGCCGTCGCCCTTCTGGCGTCGGGCGCGGTGACGTCGCGCGCCCACGCCTCGGCCGCCACGGCCGCGTCGGCGCCCGCGCTCTTCACCGCGGCCCAGGCCGCCGCCGGCAGCAAAGATTACGAAGCGAAGTGCGCGGCGTGTCACGGCGAGCAACTCGAAGGCGGCGCGGGCCCGGCGCTTTCGGGCGATACGTTCCGCACGCTCGCGAAGAACACGAAGCTGACGGTCGGCGACCTCTTCAACTTCATCTCGCAGCAGATGCCGCTCAACGAACCGGCGACGCTGTCGCACGGCCAATACGCCGCGATCATGGCGTTCATTTTGAAGACCAACGGCTATCGCGCGGGTCCCAAAGCGCTCACGTTCGCAGGCGCCAAGGTCTCGAAGGTCCGGATCACGCCGAAGTAGCGTGAAAAGCGAAGTGCGCGAACGCCCGGTCGTCTTCGACGACGGTTCGTCGACGACGCTCGAGTCCTGGGGCGACTCGGGTCCCGTCATGCTCTGCGTGCACGGGATCGCGAGCTCGCGCCGCGCGTGGACGCGCCTGGGCGAGCGGCTGCAAGGCGAGTTTCGCGTGTTCGCTTACGATCAGCGCGGTCACGGCGACCGGGCCGCGAGCGGCGGGCCGATGACGCTCGACCGCAGCGTGCGCGATCTCGAAACCGTCGCGGCCGCTTTGCCCGCGAAGGTGCACGTGCTGCTCGGCCACTCCTGGGGCGGCGCGGTGGCGGTCCTCGGCGGTCGCGCGCTCGCGCCGCCGCGCGTGGTCGCGGTCGATCCGATGCTGCGCGTTCCGGCCGGCACGTTCGACGCGGAGTACGTCGACGATCTGCGCGAAACGCTCGCGCTCGAGCCCGTCGCCAAAGAGAGCGCGATCCGCGCGATGTACGCCGGTTCCGATCCCGTCGACGTCGCGGGCAAACTGCACGCGATGCTGCCGATGTCGATCGGGCCGCTCGAAGCGCTCGGCCGCGACAACGGAGCGGAACACGGCTTGTGGGATATCCGCGAGAGCGTCGTCGATTATCCGGTGAAACTGCTCGTCTGCGCGGCGGGCGAAGATTCCGTGATGTCGCCGGACGATCTCGCCTTCGTGCGCGCGCGCGGCGGCCCGAACGTCGAGGTCCGCGTGTTCGAGGGCCACGGCCATAACTTGCAGCGCACGGCGTTCGATGCGTTCGTCGACGCGGTTCGTGCGTTTGCTTAGAACGATCGCGCCGGCGCTCGTGCTGGCCCTGCTGCCGAGCGCGGTTCTGGCGGGCGGCGTGCAAACGGTGGGCCGGCCGGCGCGTCCGTTCGTGCTCGAGCGGCCCTCCGGCGGCGAAACGACGCTCGCGGCGTTTCGGGGCCGCCCCGCGCTACTCAACGTGTACGCCGCGTGGTGCGGTTCGTGCCGCGTCGAGGAGGCGCGGCTCATCGCCGCCTACGGCCGGTACGGCGATCGCGTCGCGTTTCTGGGGATCGACGAACAGGAAGGTGCGGCCGTCGCGACCTCGTTCGCGCGGCAGATGGGCGTGCCGTATCCGATCGCGCTCGATGCGGGCCAGTTCGCCGCAAGTTACGGCGCGTCGACGATTCCCGAGACGGTCTTCATCGACGCGCGCGGCATCGTGCGCGCGATCTGCCACGGCACCATCTCGAGCGCGCGGCTCGAGCGCGAACTCGCGCGCATCGCGCCGCCGGAGGACAAATCGTGAAGCGACGCGATTTCGCAGCCGCTTTGGCCGCCTCGGCGGCGACGGCCGCGCCGCTCTTCACGTTCGCGCGCGCGCTCGTCGGGGCGCGCGTGACGCAGCGCGAGTTCTTCGCCTCGCTGCCCCTACCGCGCGTCGGCGATTGGCTGCGCGTCGATTTGGGTTCGGGCGTCCGCTATCAGAAACAGATCGGCCTCGGCGTCGAGCACGCCGATGCGGGCAGCCGGCTCTACGTTGAAACGCAGATCGGCGAGATGGGCGCGCTCGCGTGCAATCCGAACACTCTGAAGAAAACCTACCTGCGCGGCGATCGTTTTCGCGCGATGATCGATCCGTATCCCGTGCTCGCCATCGTCGCGCGCTCGGGCAACACGATCACGCGCTGGGCCGACGCGGACGACGGTCAGCCGCAAGACCCCGCGGACGCGCATCTGCGCTTGCTCGACGCGTCGTATCTCTACGGCGATGAAACGCTGACGGTTCGCTCGCTCGCGCCGGCGACGGTGCACGTGGCGGGCACGCCGCACGCGACGACGCACGTGACGGCCGACGTCGCCGCCGGTTCGCGCCTGCGCCGCGTCGAGCTGTGGCACACGCCGCACGTGCCCTACGGCGTCGCGCGCTATCGCGCGACGCTCGCCGACCTCGATCCGTTCGAACTGGATCTCACCAAGTACGGCGCGGCGTTCCGCAGCGACTTACCGCAATCGCTCGAAACGCTGCGCGCGATGACGCCCGACGGAATGAACGTCGCGAGCTGAGGGGCCGCCGCGACGGCGGAATCGTATGACCGGCTTCGCTCGCTCGAACGGGCTTTAGGGTGTTTCGGCGAACCGCTCGTCGATGATGAAGACGGCTTGGTTGCGGACGTATCTCCTGTCGATTGCTTCGATATTTGCTTTCGCGTCGAGCGCGGCGGCTGAACCGGCGCCCTTAAAGCCCGAACTTTCCGGCATCGCTTTCCTCGTTGGGAAGTGGGATGGCGGTACGGGGCAGGTGGCGGAAACGGGCGGAACGTCGCGCGGTTCCTCCACGATCGTGCCGGAAGTGGGCGGCTCGGTTCTCATCCGCCGCGACCACACCGATCTTTTCGATCCCGCTGGGAAAGCGAGCGGCAGTTTCGACCAGATCATGATGATCTATCCCGAAGCCGGTACGCTGCACGCCGATTATTCGGACGGCGAACATATCATTCACTATACGTCTGCGGTCGTGGTTCCGGGAAAATCGGTCGTCTTCGCAACAGCGGCCTCGGCAGGCGAGCCGTCATTTCGTTTGCGGTATGAGAAAACCGACGCAACCACGTTGGCCGTTCAGTTCGAAATCGCTTTGCCCGGTCAAGATACGTTTCATTCGGTAGCGAAGGGCGAGTTGCACTCGTCGCTATAGCGATGCCTGCACGTAGGTGAAGTGCGCCTCTTGCGCGGCGTTGAGGCCCATCATCCCCGCGGGGATCAGCAGCGCGCCGGGAAAGAGCGAGGCGCGCAAATCGGCGCGCACTTCGTCCGGCGTGAGCCTGCTGGTCCCGAGCGCCGCGGTGAGGTAAGTCGCCCAATCGGTTAAGGCGTTGTCGCAGACCAGGAACGTCGCGCCGCGCGCGGCGAGCGCGTTCATCTCGTCGCCGAACGGGTGACCCGGCGCGTCGAGCGAGAGCGTGTCGCCGCGTTTGCGCAGCGCCTCGGTCAGGCGATATGTGCGCCAGGCGCGATCGCCCAGACCCAACACGACGCCGCGGCCGTAAAAGACGGCCGCGACGTGCATCGTCCCCGGGCCTTCGCCCGCCGCGAACTCGTACGCGTCGAGCGCACGGCGCATGTAGCCGAGCGCGATGCCGTCGGCCGTCCGTGCGGCGGCGAAAACCTGGCGGTGCCGCGACGGGCGGCCCAGGTGCGCTTCCAGGGCCGCGAAATCGTAGGGCGACGCGGTCGCCGCCGCGGCGGTTCCGTTCGCGTCGAGTGCGGCAAGCGCGACGGTCGCGCCGATGAACGTGCGTCGTGTCGTCATGGGGAAATCGTACCACGTGTGCGGCGCCGTCCGGCGCGCGAGCGGGGCGCGAACCGCCCGACCGTCGAAACCGGAGGACGACCGCAGAGAGGTAAGCGTGGCTAAGGCAATCGACGCTCCGCGAGGAGCGGCCCGGTCGCCTTCGACATGCCGACGCTGATGGGCTACCACTCCGACGCCGCCGAAGCGCGCGGCGAAGTCGGCAAGTGCGGCGTAGCGATCGACTCGCTGCGCGATAAGCAGACGCTCTTCGACGGCATCAATCTCGGCGAGATCACCACGTCGATGACGACCAACGGCCCCGCGGCGATCGCGCTCGCGCAGTACATCGCCACCGCCGAAGCCAAGGGCACGCCGCGCGCGCCTCGGCGGCACGCTGCAGGCCGACATCCTCAAATGCTTGAGCACCTAGCGCTACTGCTGGCCTTGTAAGTAAAAGTGCCAAGCGCGGCAGTACCGACGCCTCCACTCTGCGCTATTCTGCGTTTGATTCCTAAATTAGGGGCAGGCGCTGGATCCTGTCCTTGACGCGTTCATTTGTCGAAGAAAGGCTCCCATTGCGATTGGCCTGCGCGGTACAGGCCATGACGCGAAGTGAGCTGCGGCTCACGCGCACCAGACATTTCCGTGACCAGTCAGGACCGCTTCCTTATTGCCAATAATTCATGCAAGACAACTTCTTGCCAAGGCGCCGGATTTGAGTTATTCTTATTCAAGAGAACGGCGACAAAAAATGGTATCGTTTTGTTGCGTCTACACCGTAGAAATATCTAGAGTTTTCTACACTGTCATCGTTTTTGCCAGGACTGATTGCGTTTGAAACCACACGATTTACGCGCCGGAGGGGTGTTTGTGTCCTGTTCAAGTCGTGGCGCCGCATGCGCGCGTTTCTCTCGTGATCACAGTTATAGAAGATTGGCGTATAAAGTTCTGGCGTGCCTCTTAATGGCGGGATCGCTGGCGGCTTGTTCCGGAGGTGGCGTGTCGCCATCGCCGGGTTCGGGTTCCACTGCTTCGAACCGAATCGCAAAGTTAAAATCGATTGTGCAGGCTTCGGCAAACGGGTCCTATATTGGCGCCTATGTCAATCCAACAGGCGGACAGGGCCCTACGGAGGGTCAACTCGAAACGGAGACCGAGGCACTAGAAGGCGATCCTCTGGTCAATAAATTCCTGACAACCCACCTCCACTATATGAATTGGACGGCGCTTCTTCAAGCTACGAGCGATAGCGGCCTTGCATCAGATAGAACGTTGCATCGAACGCCAATTATTTCCTGGAGCTGCGGCGACGATCACACTCTGGACGGCAACGGTAAACCGCTCGACCTCATAGAAATCGCAAATGGGTTTGCGGATGCCGACCTTGAAAATATTTCGACTCAACTGGCGAAATTACAGGGAACACAAGGCGGCAGCTATCCTGTATTGCTTCGCTACTTCTGGGAGTTCAACATTAATGCCGCCAACGTCCCGGGCTATACCAATGCTTCCGCAAAACCCACGAACGACGGCTGTTTTACCCCGCAGGGTGCAGCCACCGGAATTCCTGCCGAGCCGTATGCTCCCGCTCTTCCCCTTCAGTTCAAACAGGCGTGGATTCATATTTGGCAGGTTTTTTCCGCAGTCAGACCGCGGCCGAACGTTTCGTTTGTGTGGAACCCGAGCGTTATTGGTTCGATCGACGACGGTAATGTAGCGATCGACGCAAGTCCGTACTATCCGGGTAACCAGTACGTTGACTGGATTGCGGGCGACGGTTACGACCGTGTGCTTAAGTCCACGGGTCTTCCGGAAGGCTACGCCCAGGTTTTCGGAAGCTTTTACAGTGAATATACGCAAAGCCTTTACCAGCCTAACGGGATTCAAGTTCCTTTGATGATTGGCGAGACCGCGGCTTGTCAACAGTATGACGCTTTATTTCCGCCACAATATGATCAGGTCGCGTACATCAACAGCCTAAGCCAGGCGCTTCAATCACTCGAAATAGCGCCTTCCCCGAACTTTCCTGCTATACAATCGCTAAATTATTTTGATTCTGATACGGGCTCATATGAAATTCCAACAAATCACGAACAGTGCATTTGGGCGCTCACGTCAGGTAGTAACGGTGGTGTTGGTGCATATGGCCAGATTATGAACACGCCCTTTTTTGAGCAGTCCATCCCAGGATCATAGGTGGCTGGTATCCTGACGAATCGAATGCTTGCTTCATTAATCGCGGCTCTTTGGTTTTCTGAGTTGGCATCATCTGCGCTGAGCGCCGAGCTCAGGCCGCGCGGCGTAGCCTCAGCCTACGGTGGGGATAGCGTGGCCAGCCGGAGCGATGCGAAAGATTTTGTCTCGCAGCTCGACAGTAGAGAAATCCTTGTCCTGAACAGTCGCGGGAGAATTGTCCAAAAAATTATTGCGAATTATCCGTCGTCTGACGTTGCGACGGATTCGGCAGGGAATCTCTACGTGTCTGGGGATGCGAAAGAAAGCGCCTTCGAAATTTTTCAAGCGCCAACGTACAAGATTTATGAGAGCGTACGCCTTCCGGCCCCCGTTGTGGGGCGCGTGTTCGTGGACGCGAGAAATGGAATTTTTGCAGTCACGACGGCGCATCCACATGGGCCGACGGAAGTAAATTTTTTTCGACACGGGGAAACGCAGCCGTGTCGAATTGTCAGCGAGAAGCTCGGAAGCCTAGTTTTTGCTGGATACGGCGGTTTCGATGCTGCGGGCGTCCTGTACACCGCGGTAAACACTGACAACGGAAGCTTTATCGCATCAATTTCCGGCGCATGTGGCGACGGACCGGTGAAAGTTCTTACGTTTAAGAAGCCGTTTAAGTATTTTGCTGAATTTACTTTTAATGCCAACGATGACTTGGTTATTCAAGCCACGCTGTCTCCTAATAATTGTCCAATTTATACGTATCGCCATCCGATTAACGGGCAAGTGGGTTTGCCGATCGCCACGACGACGCTCGCGCCATATCGCGGGGAAACTCCATTTTTCCAAACGTTTACTAGCGACGGTCGCCATTTGCTTGCCGGCGGGTTCCAAGCTGTCGGGCAGTATCGATACCCTGCTGGAGGCGGTCCTGAGTGGGTGCGAGCGGACGGAGCCGGCCTTAGTGATGCATCAGTCGTTCCGCCGCTGAGGCCATGATTTCTTCAGCACCACGGAAGCTCTTTCACGCTGGCCTCGTTGGCGTGACGCTGAACGTCGCGAAGCGGTAAGACTTTAACTCTTCTTCGCTGCCTTCTGGCGGACGGCGGGAATAGCTGTGCAGTCGCCTGGGCTTTCGGGACTGAATTGCCATTGTTGGGCACGGTGAATTAGATTAAGCACTCCTTGGCTAACCATATCAGCGGACTGGAGGACGGGCGCAACGTTCGACGCGGCGGCCTTCGCTGGCCTCGACCTCGTAGGCGTCCGAAAGCGGCAGTCGTAGCAGGTGTGCGGCGCCCTCCGGCGTGAGAGCGGGGCGCGAACCGCCCGACCGTCGAAACCGGAGGACGACCGCAGAGAGGTAATCGTGGCCAAGGCAATCGACGCTCCGCGAGGAGCGGCCCCCGAACCGAACGAGACGTATCGCGCCCAGCAGGCGCGCTGGGAAGCCGCCTACGCGCGCGGCCGGCGGCGTTCCGACCCCGGTTCCGGCGCCACCGACCGGACGATCTCCGATATTCCGCTCAAGCCGCTCTACGGCCCGGACGACGTGCACGCCGACCTGACGAACGACATCGCCTTCCCGGGCGAATATCCGTACACGCGCGGCATCCACCCGGGCGGGTATCGCGACCGGCTCTGGACGATGCGTCAGTTCGCGGGCTTCGGCAACGCGAAGCAGACGAACGAGCGCTACCACTTCCTGCTCTCGCAAGGCCAGATGGGCCTCTCGGTCGCTTTTGATATGCCGACGCTCATGGGCTACGATTCCGACGCCCCCGAAGCGCGCGGCGAAGTCGGCAAGTGCGGCGTGGCGATCGACTCGCTGCGCGACATGCAGACGCTCTTCGACGGCATCGACCTCGGCGAGATCACCACGTCGATGACGATCAACGGCCCCGCGGCGATCGCGCTCGCGCAGTACATCGCCACCGCCGAAGCCAAGGGCACGCCGCGCGCGCGCCTGGGCGGCACGCTGCAGGCCGACATCCTCAAAGAATACATCGCGCAGAAAGAGTGGATCTTCCCGCCGCGGCCGCACGTGCGTCTCATCGTCGACATGATGAAGTTCTGCACGGCCGAGATGCCCAAGTGGAACACGATCTCGATCAGCGGTTACCACATCCGCGAAGCCGGCTCGACCGCGGTGCAGGAGCTCGCCTTCACCCTCGCCGACGGCTTCGCGTACGTCGAGGCGGCGATGAAGGCCGGCATGGACGTCGACTCGTTCGCGCCGCGGCTGTCGTTCTTTTTCAACTCGCATATCGACTTCTTCGAAGAGATCTGCAAGTTCCGGGCGGCGCGGCGCATCTACGCGCGGCGGATGCGCGAGCGCTACGGCGCCAAGGATCCGCGCTCGTGGACGCTGCGCTTCCACACGCAGACGGCCGGCTGCAGCGCGACGGCGCAGCAGCCCGAGAACAACATCGTGCGCGTCGCCTACGAGGCGATGGCGGCGGTCCTCGGTGGAACGCAGTCGCTGCATACCAACTCGATGGACGAAGTGCTGGCGCTGCCGACCGAAAAGTCCGTCGAAATCGCGCTGCGCACGCAGCAAGTGCTCGCGTACGAGACGGGCGTGACCAACGTCGTCGATCCGCTGGGCGGCTCGTATTTCGTCGAAGCGCTGACGGACGAGATGGAGCGCCAAGCCGAAAGCTACTTCCGGCAGATCGAGGAGTTCGGCGGCGTCGTCGAGGCGATCGAAGCGGGATTCTTCCAGCACGAGATCGCCGACGCGTCGTACCGCTACCAGCGCTCGCTCGAAACCAAAGAGCGCGTGATCGTGGGCGTCAACGCGTTCGAGAACGATCGCGAAGAAGAGACGCTGAACCTGCTCAAGATCGGCCGCGAGATCGAACTCGGTCAAGCGCGCGCCGTGCAGGACGTGCGCGCGCAGCGCGACGCGTCGGCCGTCGAACGCGCGCTCGCGGACCTCAAGCGCGCCTGCGCCGACGAGTCGATCAACGTGATGCCGCCGCTCATCGCGGCCGTCAACGCGCTCGCGACCGAGGGCGAGATCGTGCGCGCCATGGTCGACGTCTACGGCCGCTACACCGAACGTGCGGCGTTTTAGCGCCGCGGCCGGCGCCGCATTCGTGTTCGCGTGCGGCCTCGCGGCGGCGAACGCGGCGGACGCGCCGAGTCCGAGCGCGCCGAGCCCGAGTCCGTCGAGCGCTCCCGCCGTACCGATCGGCGTAAAGATCCCCGTCGTGCTGACGGTGCCGCTTTCGTCCGGCACGGCGCACCCGGGCGACCTCTTCACGTTCAAGACCGCGAAGAACGAAACGCTCGGCACGCTCGCCGTGCCGGCCGGAACGATCGGCAGCGGCCGCGTCGCGATCGTGACGCCGGCGCAAGACAAACATCGCGGCAGCCTCGCGCTGCAGGCCGATTCGTTGACGCTCGCGTCGGGGCAGACCGTGTGGGTAAACATCGATCCGACGATGCCGCTCGCCGGAAAGCTCTCCGACAAGCACATCCGCTACTACGTCATTCCGCTGCCGATCGGCTTCGTGCCGGGCGCCTTCGCCAGCGCTTCCGGCAACGTGGTTCTCGACGCGGGGACGCCGTTTCGCGTGATCACGATCGCGCCGCGCAAGGCACTCGCTCCGCTCGCCACGGCGCCGCCCACCGCACCGCCGCCGGCGACGCCCGTGCCGAGTCCGGCCAAGACCTGACTGTGAAGCTGCGCGCCCTGGCGTGCTGCGCCGCGCTAGCGGCCGCGGTGCCGCCGCTCGCGCGGCCGGCCGGGGCCCTCGAGGGCGATTACGAGTTTGCCGTCACGCGCATCGCCGTGAAATTCACGGCGCGCGTCAGTTCGCAAGACGCGAAGCCCGGCGATCGCTTCACTTTCGACACGACTTCGAGCGCCGTGGTCGACGCGCGTTTCTTGCCCACGGGAACGCACGGCCACGGCGTGGTCACGGCGGCTCGCGCGGCCCGCGGTTCGGAGCCCGGCGTGCTGACGCTCGAAGCGCGCAGCCTCGACCCGGCCGAAGGCAACCCCATCGCCGTCGGCTTGGACTCGCGCAGCCTCCCCGGCCCCGCCGCGACGGCCTCGCCCGGCGCGGGCGCCGGCCGGGGCAACGTCGCCTACGCGGCCGGGACGCCGTTCATCGTGGTCGCGCCGCCGCCGCCCTCGCCCGTCGGCTCGGCCGCACCGTAACGCCCTCGGGAATCGCGCCCCGCACGGCGAACCCTGGTCGTCATATGACCAGCGACGAGAGGCCGCTTCGCATCATCGTGGCCAAGGCCGGCCTCGACGGACACGACCGCGGGGCCAAGGTGATCGCGCGCGCCTTGCGCGACGCCGGCATGGAAGTGATCTACACCGGACTCTTCCAGACGCCCGAGCAGATCGTGCAGACCGCCATTCAAGAAGACGCGGACGGCATCGGGCTCTCGATTCTTTCGGGCGCCCACATGACGCTCTTCCCGGCGGTGCTGGAGCAATTGGCGGCGCAGGGCGCGAGCGACATCGTTTTTTTCGGCGGCGGCACGATCCCGGCCGACGACGCGCGCGAATTGCGCGCGCTCGGCGTCCGCGAGATCTTTACCCCCGGCGCGCCGCTTGCGAACATCGTCGATTTCGTGAAGCGGGAGTGCGGTAAACGGCGCGAGCTCGTCGGGTAGCGGCTGGATGAAGGTCCGCACACGCGTCGCGCCGTCGCCCACGGGCGACCCGCACGTCGGCACGGCGTACGTCGCGCTCGTCAACTACTGCTTCGCCAAACAGCACGGCGGCCAATTCCTCTTGCGCATCGAGGACACCGATCGCGTGCGCTCGAGCGAAGCGTCGGAGGCGGTCATCTTGCGCGCGCTGCGCTGGCTCGGTCTCGCTTGGGACGAAGGCCCCGACGTCGGCGGCCCGCACGGACCGTACCGGCAGAGCGAACGGCTCGCGATCTACGCCGAGCACGCAAGCCGGCTGCTGCAGAGCGGCCACGCCTTTCGCTGCTTCTGCACGCCCGGCCGCCTTGCCGAGATGCGCGAGGAACAGCGGCGCAGGAGCCTGCCGCCCGCGTACGACGGCCGCTGCCTCGAACTTACGCAAGCGCTGGTCGCGGCGAACGAAGCGGCGGGGTTGCCGTCGGTCGTGCGCTTGCGCGTGCCGCGCGAGGGCAGCGTGACCGTCGACGACCTGTTGCGCGGCCCGATCGAGTTCGAATGGTCCGCGGTCGACATGCAGGTGCTCGTCAAGAGCGACGGCTGGCCCACGTACCATCTCGCCAACGTCGTCGACGATCACCTCATGGAGATCACGCACGTGATCCGCGGCGAAGAGTGGATTTCTTCGGCGCCCAAGCATCTGCTGCTGTATCGCGCGTTCGGCTGGGACATGCCGCAGATCGCGCACTTGCCGCTGCTGCGCAACGCCGATAAATCGAAGCTCAGCAAACGCAAGAATCCGACGAGCATCCTCTTCTACGAGCGCATGGGCTACCTGCCCGAGGCGCTGGCGAATTTTCTCGGACTCTTCTTCGCGCCGCCGCAGGACGGCGAAGAGATCATGGACCTGGGCACGCTCGTGCGCGCCTTCGGCTTCGCGCACATCGCGCTCGGCGGCCCCGTCTTCGACGTCAAGAAGCTCGATTGGCTCAACGCCCGCTACATCCGCGAGCGGCTCGATACGGCGCAGCTCGCCGAGCGCGTGCGCGCTTGGGCGCTCAACCCCGCCTACCTCGGCGCGATCGCGCCGCTCGCGCACCAGCGCATCGAGCGCCTCTCCGATCTCGGCCCGCTCTGCGCGTTTCTCTTCGCCGGACGCATCGACGTGCCGGTCGCCGAATTGCGCGCCGGAAAACTGGACGACGAGACGCTGCGCAAGGCCTTCGTGCTCGCACTCGCCGGTTTCGATGCGGCGTCCGAGTGGAACGCGCAGGCCGCGCAAGACACCGTGCGCGCCGTGAGCGACGCGCTCGGCCTCAAGCTGCGCGACGCGGTGCGGCCGTTCTATCTCGCGATCGCGGGCAGCGCGCAATCGCTGCCGCTCTTCGACGCGATGGCGCACCTGGGCCGCGACCTCGTGCGCGAACGCTGCCGCGTCGCGCTCGAGCGGCTGGGCGGCGCGACGAGTGCGGAAGTCGAGGCGTGGAAGCGGCAAGCGGATCGTAACGG
>Ga0075029_100001560_pt1 | contig 13082 bp, 12 predicted proteins | sample LitLauG_LLR_2013_FD_71391 | JGI IMG/M metagenome (GOLD analysis project Ga0075029, IMG submission 71391) | Freshwater sediment microbial communities from North America - Little Laurel Run_MetaG_LLR_2013 | ecosystem: Environmental > Aquatic > Freshwater > Creek > Sediment | place: USA...
TCCTCGACGTAGATCCCGGTGAATTGAGTGCGGGTTACCGGCTAATTCCGGCTGTGGGCGAGGAAGATCAGGGTGCGCTCGGTGTCGCGGATTTCTATCTCTTCGACACGGCTTCCGGAGGCGCTGGGTATGCAGCGGAGGCAGGAGACATGCTGCCGCGAGTTTTAGATGAAGTGCTTCGGCTTCTTGAAAACTGCCCGCGCGGCTGCGAAAACTCCTGTACCGAATGCCTGCGGCATTACGGGAACCGCTACTGGCAGGAGCGGCTTGATCGCTTTCTCGCAAAGGATCTGCTCAGCTATGCGCGGATGGGCACGGCGCCGTCGGTCGCGTCGATAGAGCGCCAGTCGTGGCAGCTTCATCCGCTCCAGAGGTTCCTCGAGTTGGAAGGTTGGCAGAGCGAAGAGAACGGTACGGTGGCGGGCGTGCGCGTGCCTTTGGCGATTCGATCGCCAGAGAACGCTGATATCTTTGTGATCGGAACATATCCGGCCTTGCTTGACCGAAACGCTGAAGCATTTCGCCATCCATTGCACGCGCTCGACGGAGAAGACGATGCAAGATTGATTTTCCTGAACGACTTTGTCGTTTCGCGAGATCTCCCGGCTGCGTACCGCGAGTTCCGAAAACAAGCGGGACTGGAACGCTAGGACGGCACCAAACGATGAAGGCTTTGTATCAAATTCGAAAACCGACGAGAGGGGCGCACCCGCCGAAGTATTACAGTTACACCGGCTTGACACAGATCGAGAATTGCCCCCGGCGTTGGTGGCTGCTGCATGCCGAGTACGACGCGCTCGCTGGGCCGTACCCCGAGCCGGTGTCTTCCGGTGCAATGCGGGGGAGCATCGTACACGCGGCCCTTGAGCGATTTTCCGTGGAATGGTCGCGATCGGCCATGACCACGCAGCCAGGGGGCATCAAGGCGTTCCGGCGGCAATTTCCAATTCGAGAGGTTGTGCGAGAGACGAGAAGGCGGCTTCTGGGGAACGCGCGCGGCAACCCAAGAGCGCAGATGGCGACGCTCGAAGCAAATGTTTCGGTGGATGGCTGCATTTCCCTTTTTAAGGACCTGGTACGCCGAAGTTACGGCGAGCCTGCTTTTGAGAGTGCCGTGGCAACGGGCCGATTCGAGGACAGAATCGAAGAGCGACTGGCCGGGGCGTCCACGGAACTCATCGGCGAGAGAGCGAAGAAAGAAGTGCCTTGTCCGGCGGTTCTACCCGAAGTGACTTTGAAAGTCGAAGATCCCCGGGTGCATGGCAAGATCGATCTCATCGCAACGACGGAAGACGGTGACAGCCTTGTCGAATACAAGACCGGCGAGCCAAAACCTGAACACGAAAAGCAATCGCGGCTGTACGCGTTTCTCTGGTGGGCTGTGACCGGACGGGTCGTCCGCGAACGCCAACTGCTGTACCCCAACCAAAACCCCGTAAAGCTGGGAGCGATGACAAAGGCCGAACTGGAAAAGGAAGGGGTTCAACTCAGAGCGCGGATTGCCTGGGCGAATGGAGAAGTCCAGAGCGCTTTGCCCATCGTACGCGTCGATGCGGAACGATGCCGCTCGTGCACGGTGAGGCAACTCTGTGAGGAATACTGGACAGCGAAGGAGACTGCCGCATCCCGTTGGACGCGAGACGATGCTGGCCGGATGCGGCCCGGTGCAGGTAATCCGGAATGGCGTGACCTCGAAATCGAACTTCAGCAGACAGAACAACTGGCAGAAGGGTTTATCGTGCGCGGCAAGTCGAAGGGGGGCGCGCAGATTGTGTGTAAGATTCCTCCGCAATTTCGAGCGTCCTCGGCAGATTCCTTCAAGAGTGTGCGATTGCTAAATGTCGGGCTTGTGGCGGACGGCGAAGGAGCAAGGTTAGTTTGGTCAACTGGTTCCGAGGCCTTTTGGGGCTAGATCGAATCAGCTTGAATATCGGAGACTCGCGGCTGGTCCAGACCGGCCGCAACACCCAAGGCGACTCGTGGATATCCTCAAGGTGCGCGATCGAGCAGATGGCGTGAGGTTGCTAAGGCAGCAACCGACAGTGCTAGGCAATCGGCGGGGAGGGAACCTCCGCGCCGATTGCATTGAGAATCTGGGTGGTTGTTTTCTGGATGTACCCCAGGCTGGCCGTCAGAAGTTTCGCGTCACCTTCGTAAAGCTGAATGTAGTCTTGAGACGCTGAGCCCGTCTCTAGGCCGATGGCGTGACAAACCACGAACGCAACAGCCTCAGCTTCGCTCTCGCGGATGCGCTTCGACGTGCTGTTGCGGCGCTCGTCGCGATGCATAAGTTCGTGAGCCGTCTCGTGCGCGAGAGTCGCAAACTCCTCAGCCGGAGACTGTCCGGGCAGCAACATGATTTTGCCGCCTGATGATGTTCCACGGGCCGGCGCGATGTCGTCGGAATATTCGAGCGCGACGCCCTGCTCGACGACGAATTTCGCAAGCCGCTCGCGATACTCGCGCGGATCGCCATTCACGTTGCCGATTTCCGCCAACGGCTGGCCGTCCGTTTGCGTAATATCGAACACGTAGGCCGCGCGGAATCCGATTGCGGTTGAGGATTGGTCGGGCTCGGTGTCGCCGCTATCGGCCTTCCTCCGAATGATCGGCGCGAGAATCAGAATGCCTTTCTCACCCTTCTTCACAGAGCGGCCCAGCTTGTGCCACGCGTGAAAGCCCGCTACATGCGATGCAGTCGGCTTTTGTGATGCGATAAGCATCACGTTTCCCAGACTGTAGCGATGGAATCGGCCAATCGCTGCAAGATACTGTGTCAACGTCTCGCTTCGACCTTCGTTTAGGGCTGAGACCAGTTGCTCGATGGCTTGATTTGTAATTTTCTTGATGATTTCTGAATTCATTTTCTTTGTCCTTTCGGTGAGTTGAGAGTTGGTTCTCTCAACCAGAAAGGAGAACCAAATCGCAACGGACTCACTGAAAGGACTGAGAGCGAAGTGGTCTAGGATTTGAGGCTGCAGCGGATGGCAACGGGCGTGACAGGTTGTCTTTTATCCTGGCGCGACCGTGTGCAAGCGCAGGCCGCCTCTCCAAAAAGGTGATGGGAGGGTTGCCGCAAGTTTAGAAATTGTAGTTGCAATAAACACAACTGTTGGTGTAATATCAACTCGTGAGTCGCGATTATCTCAGCAAGCCGGATGCAGTCAAAGCACTTCGGCACTGCCTTGAAGATGGCGACGTGGTGCCTACGAAGCATTTTCGCGATGAGTTGGAAGCGGAGGAGTTAACCATGGCAGACGCGTTATACGTGCTTCGGAAGGGAAACGTTTATAACGAACCTGAACTGGACGTGAAGCTCCAGGAGTGGAACTACCGGATCGAAGGAACAGATGGTGAAGGAAGACGCCTTGCCATCGTTTTTTCTGTTCCCGAGGACGATCTGGCCCGGCTGATAACTATTTTTAGCATTCGGACTTCTTGATTTGAATGAAATGGGACAAGAGGCCAAAAGGAATGCGACTGAAAAGGTGGATAAGAAAATGAGTAACTCTAGATGCAGCAATTGTGGCGAGGTCGCGCGTAAGGTCCGTGAAAATTATTTGTTCAAAGAAAGTGGGTTGAGCAACGTCGTACTGGAGAACATTGAAGTGATCAAGTGCGAGCACTGTGGAAACGCCGACCCGGTCATAAACAAATTAAATGAGTTGATGCGAGTGCTGGCTCTGGCGGTTGTCGAGAAACCGTGGGGTTTGACGGGTGGAGAGGTGCGTTTTCTCAGAAAATTTGTGGGCATGAATGGGGAATCGTTTGCGAGCCTACTACACACCGATAAGAGTTTGTTATCCAAGTGGGAGAACAATCACGAAAAGATCGGCTCGAAGAGCGACCTACTGATTCGTTGCGTAGCGTTCAGTCTAGGTCCAGGCATGGAGGAGGAGAGACTTAGGCGGGTTGTAAGGAAATTCCCCGAAATCAATGAGACTCCAAAGGTCGTGCCTGTAAGAGTGGACTTGAAAGAACTGACGTACACGTATGCTTAAGGAGGATCAGTCCGTGCCACACCCGAATGAAGTGCACATCACAATCGATCGAAAGAAATATGAATCGCCAAATCCTACAACAGGGCGCGCGCTCTATGTCCTAGGAAGCGTTCAAGCTGGTTACGATCTGTTCCGTGAGACTCATGGCCCAGGAGATGACCAGTTAATTCCAAATAACAACGATGCGGTCGAGTTGCATGACGGAGATAAGTTCTACAGCGCGCAATCGACACTAAACCCTGGGGCATAGTATTCGATGGACACATCTATCGTCTTGCCTGAAGAAGATCGTGAATTCCTCGGTGCGAGGAACATCGCTTTTGAATTGACGAGTACGACTGGCTGGATCAATTTGATTATTAAGGGCTATTGCCTTCCAGGCGCTTACGTTCCTGAAACGTGTGACTTGCTTCTTCGTCTCCCGCCCGGATATCCCAATGCCAACCCAGATATGTTTTGGACGACTCCAGGTGTACGTCTCAGGAACGGCGGTGCTCCACTAGCGGCTGACGTTTTGGAAACCTACGACGGTCACAATTGGCAGCGCTGGTCGCGTCACAACCAGACGTGGAGAGCTGGAACAGACTGTATTCAGACTAAGCTCCGCGCTGTAAGGACAGAACTGGAACTTGGGCGTTGATGCGCTACACGATCACTTTCGCTGAGGATCACTTCGAAACTCTCGTTGGCCATCTTTTTTCCGATGCGTCTACTGAGCGTGCTGCTTATCTGCTTTGTGGAGTTTCCCATACTGTAGAAGAAACTCGGCTTTTGGTTCGAGAGGTGCATCCGGTTCTTGCTTCGGATGTGTTGAGCGCCTCTCAAAGCCACATGAGCATCAACTCGGCATCTTTCATGCGCGCAATGAAGAGAGCCGATCGCCTGAAACAGTCTTTTGTGTTCGTACATTCGCACCCGACAGGGTTCTCGGAACACTCTGCGAAGGATGACGAGGAAGAGCTGAAGTTGTTTCGAACGGCCTACTTGCGCATTGAGGGTGAACGGGCACACGCGAGTCTGGTGTTTTCGGCACCAGATAGACCCATGGGAAGGGTTTGGTTACGAGATGGGTCGAAGGTCGAGATGGATGTTGTTAGGGTGATCGGACAACGATTCCGCTTCTTCAGGCGAACCTCTTGCTGTTCGAATGCACCACTCTTCCATCGGCAGGTGCAGGCCTTTGGAGGTGGGCTTCAAGATGAATTGAAGAGTTTGAGAGTTGGCATCGTCGGAGCCGGGGGCACTGGTTCTTCGGTGGCGGAACAGCTTATAAGATTGGGTGTGGGCCATCTGTATCTCTTCGATGGGGATACATTGGAAAAATCGAATGTGACGCGCGTGTACGGGTCGGGTGTTTCTGACGATGGCTCCCTGAAAGTAAAAATCCTGGGCGATTTGGCGAAGAAAATTGGTTTAGGTACTGAGGTCACGGTGATAGATCGATTCATCACATATCGCAGTGCTGCAGAGAGACTGCGCACATGCGATCTCCTGTTCGGTTGCACTGACGACGAATGGGGTAGATCGATCCTGACCCGTTTGGCCGTCTATTACTTCATACCCGTGTTCGACATGGGTGTGAAGATTTCGTCCGCGAATGGAATTATCGAGAGCATCCAGGGGCGAGTCACAACCCTAACGGCAGGCAGCGCGTGCTTGTTTTGTAGAGGACGGATCAGCTCGGATCGAATAGGTGCCGAGATCATGCAAGCTCACGATCCAGAGCACGCGGAAAGTTTGCGAAGGGAGGGTTATCTGCCGGAGCTTCCTGGAGCTGCTCCAGCAGTGATCACGTTTACGACTGCCGTAGCTTCATCGGCAGTCACAGAGTTGCTGCATCGGCTGACCGGGTTCATGGGAAAAGATCGCGTCAGTACGGAGGTTCTTCATCTTTTTGAGCAAGCTAGAGTGCGGACGAATAACAGAGAGTCGAATCCCGATTGTGGAATTTGCGCGAATCGAGAGAAGTGGGGGAGAGGGGATTGCGAGCCATTTCTCGATGTGACTTGGCGAGTGGAGTAGGAGCTTATGCTTTTATGCTCAAATCATGGAAAAATTTGTGGCGACCAAGACTACGGGGAAAACCCTACTATCAAAACGTTGTAACGGTTCCCTCGATGGACGATGTGCCTGCGGACCTTGAGCTAAACATCTACCTGGTCAGTAGAGGGGGCATTTATCGGTGGGCGGTCCTACAGTGCCCTTGCAGGTGTGGCCGGCGGATCGAAGTCAACTTGATGAGGAGTCGGTTTCCATACTGGAGGATCAGAAGGCATGCAGGTTCAATTTCTATGAGTCCATCGTTATGGGTATCTGAGGAGTTGTGCGGTAGTCATTTTTGGGTGAAACGGAATCGAGTAGTGTGGGCGGAATTGGAACCATTTCGCTGGACGAGCGAGGGAAGACCTCCTGACAATAGGGGTTAACGAATTCGGGAGCTGACTGTTTGCCGTCACTTCCGATCACTGGTTAGGCTCAAATTTGGTTGCTTCCAAAAGGCCCAGCTCTAACTCCTACGACCGATGGCGGAGGTTAACGTGGGTGGGTCGCTCGCTTGTTGAACACGGCGATCCATGCTTCGTGTTCATCTTTCAGCGCTTCGACCAGATCGTTTATTATTTCCTCATCAATTGTCGCCGGTTGCCCATGTGCGAATTCGTTTCGTCGCTGCTGGATGTATTGTAGGAGCGTAGCAACCCGCTCGAAACCCAGATCGCTTAGGTCCGACCAATACGTCGCCCCAAAGACAATTCGGTACAGCCGATCGAGTCGCGCGCCAACCGATGCGTACCTGCGGAGAAGATCCTCTCGAATGGCGGCCCCTACGTCGCGCATACCCTCACGAAAGAGACGGTCGATTCGCGTTTCGAAATAGCTCCAGAAAACAAGGACGATTGCGGCGCGCGGCGCAGGTCTATTTGATTCCGCTATCCCTGGATAGCGATCCGCATCCACGAGCGGGCGCTTCCATTCCCGTTCGAGCATCATCAAGTACACCCAGTCTTCGTATCGGGCTTCGGCACCCATGAAGGCGTCCGCTACTTCCACCTCAGTGCCGCCTTCCAGTCGAATTAGATGTCGCTTTGGAAGAAGCGCCGGTGACTTACAAGCAGGGCAATCCTCCGCGACCTTGCGAATCCCCGAGCAGTCACCACACAGGATGTACCCGTGCCACAAACTGGCCCACGAACCACCCTCCGGGAGATCATCGAACCACATCGCTGGGCGTCCTATGTCTATCTGCCTAAAATTTGTTTAGGCCGACCTGCCTAAACCATTATGGCGCGCGGCCCAATAGTAGGCACGAAAAGTTATTTGGGCGGAAGAATCTGCCTCCCGAACTGTCGCATCGCCATTACGTTCAACGCCGCATGAAAGTCCCATTTCACATTTTCAAAATAGCACGAGGACGTTTCGACTGGTCCCCCTTCGTAAATCCCCTGGCAGTCTCGCAACTGCGAATCTTTTTTCAGAGAGTAGCCGCCTAGTGGAGCCCAAGAGATACGCAACCACCGCAGCCTTTCGAAGGGCACGGCCGAACTTGGAGCAGGGTCAACCGGCTGATTCGAAGATTTCGATCCAGCGCTCCAAAGTCTGGTCGTGCTGTTCGAGGGGGCCGATTAGATAATCCCGCAATTCCCGGTGATACCGTTCTCGAAGAATGTCGCTTTGCAGCTTCCTGGATCGGAATAAATACACGGCGTCGTCGGAATCCTTCAACCCCGCCCTCTGCAACTTCGACAAGATGTAATCGTAGGGGTCGGGTACGAGAAGCCTGAGCCGTTCGAACTGTCCACTCGCCATTTCCGAAAGTCTATCTTCGTACTCTTCAGGCAGAGTTGCGACCGTGACTCGATGAAGATAGATCTTGTACCTGCGATGCAGATCGGAATCATGGCCAGCTATTTCTTCTAGATTGAGGTCTGCGGGCACAGCCGTGTAGTAGTCGATATCCCCGGTCGTGCGCGGAATCCCGTAATAGTAGACGAGCGCAAAACCTCCGATGCAGTGGATTTCGAGCGGTTTTTCTAACGCTTTGTCGATCTCTCCGAGGAAATCCTTCCACGGTGAAGGGAGCTTAGCGCCGGGCGTTTCATCGGGCATAGGAAAGCTGTTCCGACCGCATGTCCGCGAGTAGGTTCCAGTGTACCGCGTCGGCGGTTCGATTCTTCGAAAGCCACTCTCGTTCTGTCTCGGTCATGGGGGGACGATAGAAAAAACCCTCTTTCGCAAGACGGCTCTCCTCAAGCATCTCTTCGAGCTTGCCGAGTTCCTTCGATCTGGTGTTGTCGCTATGACTCTCGGCCACACGCCGCCCAAGCCTAACGACAAAACCCAGCTTGTTTTGAAGATTGAATTTCCGGGCAGTCTCAACCAGCCACGTATCCGGCCGCGCGTACTTCATCGCTACCCACGGCAAAGCCTCCGCCACGCGGCCATCGAGACTCGTCTGTCCCAATGCCGTAAGCAGCACCTCATAAGGGTTCTTCCTTGCGGTATGCGTTTTGAGGTAAGCGAAGCCCGGATATTCGAGTCTCGCCAACCACTCAACTAATTGGTCATCGTTTGTCCGGGCTGGCACAAAATCCTCTTCAAGGGGAAGAACCTCCGGCGACAGGCCGTACACAGAAACGGCCCGGCGAACCACCCGAGGTGTCAACCGCCGTTTCCCATTTTCAAGCAGATTCAAATATGCCTGGGTTACCCCCAGGTGGCTAGCCGCCGCCTCCTGCGTCCAGCCTCTGTGCTGACGGGCCTGCTTCAGTTCCTGTGATTTCATAATGTCAATTTATAACAGACTTGTCATATTTTGTCAATGGGATCACCATTGGACTTACTTACCACGATCTCAATTCGCGTTTCCGATCCAATACGGAGATTGGCTTCTCGAAGACAAACGGATCGATTCGGTCGGCCTGTAATGTCGCCCATTCGATCCATGCATTGTACTCGGGCTGCTTCTCGGCACTCCTGGTTCGAGTCTTTTCGGCATATACGGCTATAAACCGTCGCATTCGCTCTGCACTTTCCCACGAGTCTATCCAAGTGTTGAGTTGCTCAAGTTTCTTCTCTTCTTCCTCGATGTCCTTCTGGAGCTGCGCCCTTTCCAGTGCTCGCTTCTGATGCTCGGCCTCGCGCCGTTTGCGATCTTCTTCCCGACGCCGCTGCGCGACCGCGAGTCGCATCAGTCCGGAAACAAAATCGGGAATGCGGTTCTCGATTCGTTGGAGTTTGGCGTCACTCCATTTCGTTCGTTCTTCGTGTCGCTCCCATGTTCCCGAGTGAATGATGAGCGCCAGCTTACCCGAGGGTTCATGTGTAACGACTTCGTCGTAATCCCAGCGATCGGTCGGATTGGGAACTCGCGGCTTCTGTGTCACGACTCTGCGGATCGGTTCCTCGATGCCAAAAGAAAGATGCTCTCCGTTGATCAAGGCCAGCGTACGACCTTGTTCCGATACTTCTACGCTAAACCCTTGTCGCTCCAATACAGAGACGACTTTCGCCATAACTTGCAGTGCTCGATCCAGCATTCCTTCACTCACCTTCACGTCGAGCCCGCCGGGCTCACGCGGAAGCAGAATGCCGTTTTCGTCTTTTCGACTGTGACTCCGGAGACGGCTCGCAGTGCCGCGAATCAGAGGATGCGGACGAGCGGTGGGATCGATTGTCGGAGGATTGAGTGCACCAGAGCAAACCAATTGGTTTATCGCGGCGAAGTCAGGATCGTTTTGATCAGAGCTGGTCGGTCTTTTCTGTGCGATGGGAGAGCGGTATATGATGGGAACTTTATCGAGCTTTGGCAGCGGAGGTCTCTTGACGCTTGCATGTCCATGAGCAAGCTTCGCCCAGTGTCCCCGTCCCGGAACCGGGACGGATAATTTCCTGCATGTTTTTCCGAGCGCGACGGCCGATACGCCGTACTCTTCGGCAACCTTCAATAAAGGTTGTTCCCAGACCTTCCGGTAAAGCTCTTCTCGATTGTATTGCTCCAACGCCGTGTCCTCCCATTTGGCGATTTTGCCTTCTCAATCTCTTTGTTGTCAGCGGCTATCCTATGCCCGGCTAGGTTGTCGGTGACTGGAGTTTGGCCGAGCCTCTAAATGGATTCCGAGTCGCGTTAACGCATCGATTTTGGGTTTCAGGTGCTCCTTCATTCGCGGTGTCCCCAACAGCTTATGCACCTTCTCGGCGGGACATGCATTGTGCTTGCGAAACATCTGGAGCAACTCAATGGTCACATCTGGCTCGCACTCAAGAAGCGTGCGGCGAAGAGAATTCAGATGGTATGCGTCGTCGGGATTCCAGATCGCGCCGTGGGAGAGCAGCTCACGCATGCAATCAAGGTCGTTCCAAAGATCATATTTCGATTTCAGCCGTTTTCCGCCATAAGGATCGAAACGCGCGAAACTCAGGTGCCACAGAGCGGTTTCGAGTGCCGACGACCCACCGTTGGGCTTATCGTTCGGATTGGCTCCGATCCCCAGCAAGTACTCCAAGACAGGCTTGCGACCTGAAGTGGCAGCGCAGTGAAGAAGCTCGGACAAATTATCACGGCTTGCGTCGGGTTTTAGCTTCTTCAGTACGTCGAGACTTTCTGAATGACACGCCTCCTCTAGCCCCGACGTGTAGCATTCCGGATCTTCTGTGTATTCCTTCTCCAGGCACGGGCCACGGGAGCGGGGATCGCCTCCCGCCCACATAAGCAGACTGACCCATTTCAAATCCCCCTCACCGCAAAAATGGCGTAGAGCGTAATCCAGTTGTTCTTGCAATTGTCCTGCAAGTTCCGGATGTGCCCGTTTGTAGTCGACAAGAGGTCGGAGTGCGGTGCGCACTTTTGCGCCGAATGCCACCGCAAATGGCCTGCCCTCTAGGAGATCAGCACCGTGGTCGAGAAAGAAGTGAATCATTCTTGGTTCCCAGGTGAGCAGCACGTCTGCAAGCGGGACAGCCTTGATACTTGCACCGTTGGCCAGAAGCAATTCGACGATATCTAGCCTGCGCGATGACACTGCGTCGCCCAACGCCGCGTCTTTCGCTGATTGGCTAGTCTCGCGTTTCGCAATCAGCTCAACCAGGCTATGGAATCCGATTTCCACAGCGATTTCCAAAAGGCTCCTCTGCCTGCCGCGTTTTATAGCTCTGGAAATATCGAGGGGCCTGCCGTCTGCGATCCACTTTTCGATCTGGTACAGCCGTCCGGCGCGGCACAGCGCCACGAGTTCTTTCGCATCGTTTGCGACAGCGTCGCCATCCATGTTACTCACCACCAACACTCCGTCGGACTTACTATGTATAAAGACGAATGCCCGCCGAGAAGGCGGGCATTGACATCATGTAAGCTCTGAGCCGGTAAAGGCGTTTCGGGGTGATTGGCCGCCCCAGTCAGTAGGCCGTAAATATCGGCCAAGTCGCAGAGCACGGCGATAGCAAAAGTTTTGTCAAGAGATAAGGACCTCCCGCCTTCCACCTATCATAGCTTCCAGCCGCCAAAACTTACCACACGAAATCAGCTTTCATTAGTATTTCGTATGTGTCTGAGTGAAAGGCGCGATACGCATGGCAGTGTAAAAGTCGGACTACAATACCTGGGATGTGATATCAGTACTCTTCGAGAAATCGTTGCGAATCGTCCCAGTTACGTTGAGTGTTTGGGACGACCCGCGAGAATTCAGTTCACACGTCTACCATGCTCATTACGTTTCCCTCTGTCTATGGCATCGACTACTCCATAAGAAGCAATCCAGTTCGTCAGATTGTGATGGAGTGTTCTCAACGGGAGGGTGTTCTTTCCCCGTTCACCCGCGGAAGCCTCAAGGCATTTGTGTTTCAACCGGGCGTTGTGGACCAGGAAGTGCTGATTGTTCCATCTGAAACAAAACGCCTTCCGGCAGGGCATCAGCGGATTTTGCGGGCGACTATCGACTCAAATGTCCAGGCCCTTGATCTGTCAGACAGAACTTGGCTGCGGCACCCTCTGCGTCATGTAGAAGAGGGCCAAGTTGACCATGAGCGCCAAATCGCCGAGTGCCTGCAGTCGTGGATCGGAGCATTCTCATACGTTAAGGAAGATCCGCCGCGCCAAATCGTGGGGCTCAGGAATCCGCAACTAGGCGCCTTGCATGCGATTCATGCGCATTGGTCGGTCACGGACGCGACAGCGACCATCGTGATGCCTACTGGAACGGGCAAGACCGAAGTCATGTTGTCAATTCTGGTCTCATGTCGCTGTCCGAAATTGCTCGTCATTGCGCCGACCGATGTCTTACGCTCGCAGCTTGCCGAGAAGTTCGCGACGCTCGGCGTTTTGAAGTTACCGGGATGCGCGCTACTAAACACTAACGCCAAACATCCTGTGGTTTGTATGTTGCACCACATTCCGAATACGCCTGATGAGGTCGACTACATCTTTGCGCGGTCACACGTAATTGTGACGACGAGTATGGTGGCCGGACAGTCCAAAGAGGCGGTCCAGGAACGGATGGCCCATCATTGCTCGTATCTTTTTGTTGATGAGGCGCATCATGCCGAAGCCCCGACATGGGTTGCCTTTAGGGAAAAGTTCAAGCAGCGGCGAGTCGTGCAGTTCACGGCCACGCCGTTTCGGGAAGACGGAAAAGCGCTCGACGGTGACATTATCTACAAATATCCGCTCAAGAAGGCACAAGAGGAGGGTTATTTCAAACCGATTCGCTTTGAGCCTGTGGTCGCTTTTAACCGTAAGAAGGCAGACCAGGCGATTGCCGCCAAGGCCATTGAATGGTTGCGGGTCGATGCCGATAAGGGGCATGTCCTTATGGCCCGTGCGGAAAACGTGACCCGGGCGCGGGAAATCTTCAAGTTGTATGAGCCCTACGAGGAGTTCCATCCTGTCGAATTGCACACCGGGATCAAGTCGATCACTCAGCGCGAGAAGATTCGCCGCCAGATTATTACGGGCAACTCGCAAATCGTCGTCTGCGTGGATATGCTCGGCGAGGGATTTGATCTTCCGACGCTGAAGATTGCTGCATTTCACGACATCCGCAAAACCTTGGCGGTCACGTTGCAGCTCGCTGGTCGGTTTACGCGCGCCCG
>Ga0075029_100001562_pt1 | contig 13069 bp, 18 predicted proteins | sample LitLauG_LLR_2013_FD_71391 | JGI IMG/M metagenome (GOLD analysis project Ga0075029, IMG submission 71391) | Freshwater sediment microbial communities from North America - Little Laurel Run_MetaG_LLR_2013 | ecosystem: Environmental > Aquatic > Freshwater > Creek > Sediment | place: USA...
ACTCTGAGCCGAGCCGAATAGTGGCTTCGTTAGCCTTTCTTTCGATGAATTTCGCAATTTCAACATTCTTAAACTTAGCCTCCATCGAATCAAATGGGATCATGTGACTCTGTAAATACGAGTGCCATCCCAACCAACCTAAACCCACCGCACGATGACGTTCTGCAAATCTAACAGCACGATCAAGCCCATAGATACCACGGGCCTTCTCGATGAATTCAGTCATCACTGCATCTAGGAAGTAAATCATCATCTCTACTGCGTCGGTGTGTTTCCATTCATCGTAGTAGAGGATGTTCATTGAACCAAGGTCGCAGACAAATGATTCATCGCTGTTGTCAGGAAGGAAAATCTCTGTACAAAGATTTGAGTGAGTAATTTTTCCTCGATATTCGGGGGGAGCGTTTTTGTTAGCATTATCAATAAAGATGATATATGGGAATCCAGTGTTAGCGCGGACCTCAAGTACTCTGGCCCATACTTTCCTAGCTGTCTTATCGCCATCTATCATCCTTTGCATGAAGTCATCTGTTACGCAGACCCCAAAAGACATTTGCTGGATAGGATTCCCGTCGCTGTGCAGCTTCAAGAACTCCATAATGTCAGGACTTTCAATGTCGAGATAGGCCGCAAAAGAACCACGTCTAGTAGACCCCTGACTAATAACCTTTATGAGCGTCTCATAAGGGAGCATGAAACTTACAGGCCCCCCGGATTCGCCGTTGTCTTGAATCAAACTCCCACGCGGTCGCAGCTTGCCAAAATAAGCGCTCGTACCGCCCCCATACTTAGTCATCATCGAAACTTCAGCGTATGTACGCACAATAGATTCCATTGTGTCGTCCATATACGAACCGAAGCAACTTATGGGTAGTCCACGCCGTAGCCCAAAATTGGCCCATACAGGCGTACTAAGCGAGTAATAACCCTTTTGGATGTACTCTTTGAACTTCTCTGCAAAACCCGGTTTGTTCAGCAAGCGTTCGGCATGATAACAGATATCGGTTACTCTTTGATCAACAGTTTGTCCGTTTATCAAGTATCCGTTATCTAAAAATTGTTGAGCCTCTTGGTTGAGCCATCGGTATATCATTAGAACAATTCTCCCTCATTGATTGGTGTTTGGAATTTTGAGTATGTGACAGGTTTTTTGTGAAAGAAATCGGTATGCGTCCGAGCTTCGATTTCCTCATCAAACCATTCAAGACCCACGAGTTTAGACTCGTCAATCTCGAACACAGGCTCCCCACCAATCATCTGAAGGCTAATGTTGAAACGGTTACGAACAAATTCCTTAACGGTGTCTTTAGACAGAAAGTCCAAATCACCAGCTTCGAAAATCCAGTCAATGATCTTTTCTTCGGCTTCGCAGGCTTTCTTACATGCTCGCGCTAGTTTGGCGTAAAAATCCTCATTGAACCACTCAGGGAATTCTTCCTTGATTTTACCAACTAAATACACTCCAAACAGAGCGTGGATCAATTCTTCTTTCTGGGTGGCTTGCACGACATTATCAATGTCTTTCAGTACGTGTTTATACTTCCAGAACGACTTGATAATCAAAAACTGTGAAAAGAGACTCACATACTCAATGAAGATTGAGAATAGCGTGAGGGTAAGAGTGTAGTTCTCGTTGGAGTTGTCAGAGGCCCCCTTTAGGTACTTCTTTAAGTAGTCTACACGCCCCTGAATGACCGGGTTCTGTAGAAGGGTAGCAAACTCATCGTTTAGTCCAAGAATCTCAATCAGGTGCGAATAAGCATCAGCGTGACGCACTTCTGATTCACCAAAGGTGATGCCGACTTGATCGAACTCAGCTTTGGGGAAACGGTCGCCTATCTTGGACCAGAATTTCTTGACATCTACTTCGATCTGAGAGATGGCGAGCATCGCATTTTTAATAGCGTGTTGCTCAACCGGCGACAGCTTCACGTGGAAGTCTTGAATGTCGCTCGTAAAACTGAAGTGACCGACCTTCCAAAAGGAATCACTTACAGCGTCTTTGTACTCAACAACTTCGGGGTATTCAAATGGCTTGAATGCTGCCCTCTTATCAAAAATTGACATTGATGCTCCATTCAGTTGAAATAAATTCTATCGTTACCAAGCGAGCCGCCGCGTGCGCCTCTGCGCGGTCCCATTGACATTCCTTGAACATTAGCTTGGAAGTTCACAAATCTGTTGATCATTCCGTTAAACTGGATCGGAACTGATTTGAAACCCATGATGAGGCCACTAACAGCTATCGTGGGTGGCGCTACTTTTTCTGGGACTTGTTTCTTGGTGCCAACTATTCCGTCGTAAAACTCATTGAGCGTTTTGTGTTGTAGCTTGCCAAAAATTTCATCAGGCGTAAAAAGAAAACTCATTCTCAATCTCCAATGTAAAACTTCCCGTTCTTAACTATAGTCCCGAACGGAAGAAATCATGAATCCCATTTGATAGTTGGTTGTTCAAGTTTTCAAAAATTCTTGGGAGACGGTGACAACGTTCCATATAACCACTTTCAAACCATGACTGCGGATAGGCATAATGGCGTTCTAGTGGAAAATCATTTGGTAGATTTTCTTGTATGGGTCTGTCAAGCTGAATAATTATTTGGTAAATGTGTCGCGTAAGATTTGTGCGATAGTTCTCTTTGGTCCATACAGACTCGTCTAAATCAAAAAACTCACGTCCCAAGGCAAACCGGGTGGTGTCGATCACTTCCATAACGTCGCCCGTGGTGACTCCATTACGTCTATGATCGGCAGCAACTCGTTCTGCACGAAACGTGAGGTATTTTTTGATCTTGTTGATGAACTTGTCCAAATCTTTCAACGCTTGGTTTTCAATAATCATTTGTTGTCCTATTTCAAACGAAGTGTGTACTGCTTTGCAAAAATGGTTCCACTGAACTTAGCTACAGCCGTTTTGAGGGCGCGGTTCACCGTTACCTCATTGATTCCAAGATTGAACGTCATGAGAGAGATAATCTTGACAAACGGCTGCTTATCTTTTTCGAAGTTGACAACGATTGAATCGTCGTTCAGGCGTCTACTGGTAATCACAATCTCGCCGGGAAGTTCGATATCCATCACGGTGTTCATGAGAACGTAAACTGTGTGGACGTAAGATATGATGCTGATCAGCGTCAAAATCCCGATAAAGCCCTTTGGCTGCTCTCCAGTGTTCATTGTGCCAAGTTGGTCGTCCACCATCTTTGTAAGCCCGTAGACGCGAACCTTGCCGATATCAAAGTCGATACCGTCATCGTCAATGGAGAATCCAAACTTTAGGTGACGAATTGGTAGTTTCTTAGCTTCTGGTACTGTGCCGTCATACTCAACTGAAAGTTCATTACTTCCGGTTTTACCAAACAGCGTTTCAAGAGCAAGCACCGTCTTTTCCTTGTGGCCCATCAAATTGAATGAACGGGCACCTGATCGTTGAATCACAATCTTTCCGGTCGCCCCTTGTGGTAAGTAATCTCCGTACCATCCAAACATCTGATCGACATAAGTAAGACACTCAATAGCGCCCGCTGGCTGCTCTTGTTGTTGCTGCTGTCGTTGTTGTCTGCGCCATCCAGCCCCCATACTCAACGGGGCCGATGGATCGGTCTTCATTGGTTCAGCTTTGGTCAACTTGCACATATCGTACAATTGATCAACTGTATAAATACCAGATTTGAGGGGCCATGAATAGTGGTTGTTACCGGTAGACCAAACCCCGATTGGGAGTTGATAGTCTTTTGGTAGCTTCTTAGCGATCCACTCTGGGACTGGTTGATCTGACCACGTTGCGACAATACGACGGTCATTACCAGCAAACATTTCAGCTTGCTTGCGAGCCAAGTCAAACTTGTCAATCAAAGCCTGTAGAGTTTCCTGTGTCTGGATGCCCACTAGTGAACTATCCATCACGGTCCCATCCTTCATTAGAATGAAGCGTGGAATAGACCCCACGTTGAATCGTTTGGCAAGATTAGGACACGTATCGAGATTGATGTGGGCGACTTTGACAAACTTCAGCTTCTGGATGATTGGTTCCATCGACTTACATGGGCCACACCACGTTGCCCAGAAGTCAAGTAGAACAAGACCCTTGGCAGTTTCAGCATCGAAACTTTTCTCATCGACTTCTACAACACCAGTATCTACGACAGAAGGGACTCCCCCATAGAATGTAACATTGTAAAATGTAGGAGTGAGTAATGGAATCAGGGGGCCGACACGAGTATAGATTGCGAGTCCCCAAAACTTCTGGTCCATTTCCTTGACATTATGCTTGACAATGCCTTGGAAAGTCCCAACAAGTTTTCCATTTTTATAAAGTCCAGCACCGCTACGTCCGTGGAGTTCAGCGCCGTCTGTGAAGATCGTATCTTTCTCAACAAATTTGATGGTTTCCTTAATTTCCACCATCATATTGAGTTGTTCTTTATTGAACTTGGCGGCTGGTAGAAAACCAGCACTTCCATAAGAAGTCAGTACTTCACCAGCTTGAATGTCTTCTGTGGAAAGTTCAACACCGGCCCCCATATCTGAACTAAACTCCAAGATCGCTAAATCGTGATCAACATCCTTTGCTACGAGAGTAGCGAAAGGTTTGTCGTCAACCATAATCGTATCTTGTGGAGTAAGTTTTGAAACCGCGTGCGCACACGTCACACCGTAAGCACATCCTTGTGGATTTGCGACGGCGACTACTGTGCTATAGGCGTCTCCCACTCCAATGATATGTGTGGCTTGTTGTGGCGTTGAAAATTCTGGTTCGCTAGCAGATGCGGGTAACTCATACGCTTCAAACTTAATTTGAGCGGGAGCGCTAGGAACTGGCTGAACCTCTGGAATGGGCACAAGTTTAACTTGCTTAGTTTGTCCCAAATCGAAGAATGACTTTATTTCCTCACCGTGGAGAGGCAACGCCATTTGTATCATAAGAACAATGGCGAGAAGTTTTTTGAACATGGTTGATCCCAATCCTTATGAGAACATGCTTTCTTTAGTCCAATCAACATGGCGACCGCGAGGGACGGTCAAGTCGGAAAGACCAACGACGGAAGTACCGCGATTATTAACCATCTCATTGAAACCTTGACGGTTGAGATAGAAGAAGCCCTTATCTTCAAACTGAGTACCGTGACTGTTTGCAGCAATCAAGTAGTCTTTGAGATAGCCAAGAATACACCAAGCGTGACCCTGAGAACCGTAGTTACGGAAGTTCGTTACTACGTGATTAGAGTCGATATTGAACGGCCAAGGTGCGCCAACAAGGATGCCTCCAAGTCCCGATGACAGGTAGGAAAGCGCTTCAGCAAATGGATCGTTTGTGGTCCCGATAACAGAAGATGACCCAATCTTAAAATTGGGAGCTTCTTGAGCGGCCTGTTGCGGCATATTAGTCGTGTAAGATTGTGGATATGGAAATGTGGTTTCCAAGCAAAGTCCATTTTCAACAGATGCCTTTCTAGCACCAGCAATCAAAGCACCGCCGTCACGACCAAAGTAACGCATACCGGGCTGAACGATATCAGAATACTTCTGAGAGATCAGATAGGCATACATACGAGAGAACTGACCAATCTTACCCGTGCGGTTACGATAGCTAACCTCAACGGGACCGGTTAGTCCGTGACCAACACAAGACGACATTTGAGCCTGATATTCAATACGATACCAAGTTCGTGGGTCGAGAATTTTGGGGCCTTCGAAAGCGCCGCACGCCTGTAAGAAGTCCACGTGGTTATCGTGGATGTACTTCTTGTTTTCGTTCGTAATATCATAACCATTCATGGTTGAATCTCCTATTTCTTAGCAGGAACCACGGTGGGTTCAGGCTTTTCAGGGTATTTGAGTTCAACTTTATGATGTGGATCAAGGTTATCGGCGATTTCCATGAGGATTTTTGCCGCTTTGTCTTTATCGAGTTCGTCAGAACCAAGTTCTTTCATGAAGACGTTGTCGATTGGTTGAGAGCGTTTCGTTTTTGCCTTCGTGTCCAAAGCGACAGAAGCGTCGATAAGTTCACTTACATATTCGAACTTGCCGTCTACGCAATCTTGTGCTAACGCCCTAAAGTCGTTGGCTGTATCAATAGTATAAGCGTCGAAAGCCGCCTTTGGAGTGACGGCTTCGACGACTACGGCTGGTTCTGGTTTCGTGTTTGTCTTTGGTGGTTGATATGGAGGAACGCAGCCCCCCACAAACAACGTAATCGCAACAAACAGAAAGGCTAGTTTCTTAGCCATTGGAGAACCCCCTTAAAAATTAGGTAGCTGGAGTTTCAGCTACGATTGGAACTGGCTTAAACTGGTTCGTTGCCACCTGAGTAGCGGTTGCACTGAGGATGTTCTTGAGTTCTGGATCACTTACAGAGCTAACAAGCGCGGTAAGCATCTGAAGAACAAAAGCCCCAGAACCTTCTGGGTGTTTCTTAAGAACCTCCATAGTATAGCCAAGAATTGCTGAACCAAGTCGGCGTTGAGCGTCTTGATCTGTTGGTGCTTTTTCAAAAGCCACAACAGCAGCGATTACTTCTGGCTGCACCTGAACACCAGTGAAACGACTCACAATAAACGATACGATTGCTGTGAGTGCTGACAAGCCAAGTCCAACGAGGTCTTGCGTACTTGGGCCAACGGCTGGAGCGTCGCCACTACCGTAAGACATTGGGATAACCCTGTTTTCCAACAGAGTATATCCAAAATACAAGGCCCCCAAACATACAACAATGGAAATTCCCTTTGCCGACAAAACTTTGTTCCAAACAAAGCTAGCTACATTCTGAGTAGCCGTTGTCATACCTTCTTTTGTAAACATGATCTTTCCTTACTTCTTCTTGTTGTTTTTGAAAAACCGCAAAGCGGCATCAATTGCACCAGCAACGATTGGTGCTATCGCCATAGTGGTCGCAGTAACATCCACAGTCATAACGTGGAGTGAAAAATACGTAACCACGTAACCAACACTAATGATTACGAGGTTCTTACCAAGAGCCTTGTAGTCTGACATATCAAGTTGATATGCGCCAGAACCACAGTCTGGTGATGGCACCGGCTGAGGAAAATCGACTACTGGCTCTGGAACCGGAACGCTTTCAGGCATTACACATACCGGAACGGTCGTGCTGGTGCTTGTGGTCGTGATAAGTTCTGTTGTTGTGGTGTCTGTTGTGGTTGTCTTTTTTCGTGGCATTTGGATACCCATACTCTATCTAGCGGAGATAGTATTTGTACATCCGTCACAGGTACATTGAACCTCGACAGCGTCGAGAATTCCAATATAACCCATAACATCGCCAGTGTTCGAAACCACTGGGTATCCGTGAGCATGAACCTTGTATTCGTCACCATTAGAACCTACGATGGTTAGCTGATGGTTAAAAGTTCTTCTTTCGGCAATGCTTCGTTGCCATTCGTTCTCTATGTAAGCACGTTCGTCTCTTTTGACTATCATCATCCAACCCCTGTTTTTAAGGTGGTCTAATGAATAGCCGGTAATGCGGGTGTAAGCGTCGTTTACCCACTCACAATTACCATCCGCATCAGACTCCCAAATTGGTTGCTTTTGCAGAGATAAGTATGAACGAAACTTGTTGTTGTTGACATGGATCGACGTTTCAATCCTACGTACAGCATCTTTCAAACTAGCACCACCGTTGTGTGTGAGTTCTTTTTGAATGATGTTGTGAATGTTATCAGCGTTTGCAGCAATTCTGAAAATGTACTTGATGTTATTACTAGCACGTGTATAGGCTGGAATGATCCAATATCTAAACACAGCAGCAACAAACCCCCCAATTGTCAGAAGCGCCCCTAACACCTTCCCAAGAAAGATTACCCACTCGTATGTTATAAAGTTGAACATCTATAACCCTTCGGAAAAAGACCCCTCCCATTTCTGGGAGGGGCGGTTTAACAAACGAGATACAGATTACACTTCGTACTGGTCTTTTGGACGGTAGTTGCCGCTTGTTGGAAGACCCACAGCGTTGAAGTTGTAGGTAAGTTCGCCGGGCAAGTGACGTGTTGGTGATGCTGCATTGTCGATAGCAGAAGTAACACCGTCTGTTGCCATAACGAAGTTTTCCAAGTTGCCAGCACCAGTGCCGCGAGATACAAGTCCGGGGTTAAGAACACCACCGCTTGGCTTAGCGAGAATGTTGATAACGCGACCGTTGTAAGCACCTTGCAAACGAGTGGTCGTAAGGCGATTGATCATGTTTCTGTTCTGGCCGTTTCCAAGCCAGTCAGAACCTAAAGTAGCAAGGTTTCCATTGGCGTTTCCACCAATAACCCCACCACCAAACGGCATGATCCATCCCGTAGGATTCTGACGATATGGGAGCGCCACGTTAGGGTTAACACCAGACACGCCGTGTGGATCGTGTGTGTTACCCAAAGTACCATCTTGGAACAAAACCTGTGAACCGTATGGGTCGCCCGGAGAGCCACCAGTAGATTCCGTTGCAAGGCTAAGACCCTGCGTCATTGGGGTTTGTTCTGTGATGTCTGTGATTGATTCGCCAATGAATGTACCGCCGTTGTTTTTGCGGTTTGATGGCGTAGAGGGGGCAAGACCATTACCAGATGCGGCAATGTATCGCTGCGTAGAACCCGGAACGCTACCATTGAATGAGTCAGTCATTTTGTTTCCCCTTATAGGAACAAGTTTGTTTGTACAACTTCCAATTCCGGTAGTGTCCTAATTCTCCTACTATACAATACACAATTCATGGCTCTGTGTCAGTCTTTTCTTCTTGCTCTTAGCTATTTTTTTGCGCACGGTTTCAAGGCACACGCCACGGCTGGCAGCAATTTCCTTGGTGGAAAAATTGTTGATGTACTTGTCTATGAGAATGTCGCGGTTTGGATCGTTCTCAATCTCGTCCATCAAATCAATCATGCTATAGGCGTTTTGCTTGTCAATCACGTTCTTGTCACATACAAGGTTTGGCACGCGGTGAGAGCCGGTGTTGAGTTTCTTCTGTGACAAACACTCCATTATAACCCCCCTATAGAGATAGGTGGTGAATTTCAAGCCCTTAGTAGGATCGTGACCCCGGATGGTATTCCAAAGCGCAATCAGAATACATTGGTCGATTTCGTCGGGACTAAGCTGATTAGTAAATTGCTTAGCCGCCTTTCGGGTGAGCTTAACAATTTCTTCATCTTTCGCCATCGTCTCAAATTCTGTAGTCATATTCATTATAGTCCCCTAAGATGCTATTTTTTCTTGAATGCTTTTTCTAACAGTGGCGAAGTCAAACATTTTGCCAACACCAATTAGAAAACGGTAGCGGCCACATACTTTTAGAAGTTCCACCCCCTCTACTTCTTCTTCGAGAACTGTTTTTACGGACGGCGTGATATCAAAATTCGTGTACGCCATCCAACAATCGAAGTTCGTGACCATTGAGATTTCACTAGTCACACTATCTGGGAGTCGCATGACGATGCGTTCGTGTCTCCCGAATTCATCCATATCGTCGTCTTCGTCTTCGTCATCGTCGTCTTCATCGTGCCCGCGATGGCTATCAAAATAAGTGTTTGCAATTAAGTTCAACATCGGGGACTTGAGTTGACCTTCGATAACGTCTTCGTATTTCTGCCACTTAATAAGTTTTTCTGGCATGTGAAAGGCCCCTATTTTATGATGTCTGTTGGACTAACGCAAGGTTTTTCCTTTCCTATTACATTTCCAAACACACTAGATACGCCATTTTCAGCGGCAGCGTGAATTAACGCCTTCATAAAGACCTCTAATAGATCGTTACGTTGTAGCGATATCAAATTTTCTCGTACTATCCCAATCGTTTGTGCTTGCACCTTGATGTTGAATGTGCTAGCTATGATCTTTGCTAGGTCTTTGACGGATTGTTCGTCGTGGCCCGCACTAGAAATGTCAAGGTAAACAGTGCCTTCTGGATCGTTCTGGACCGTGAAGTAGCTTACCTTCGCCCCCACTTGATTCTGAGGCTCCGCAATGACGTTCTCTGGGAGCGCTTCGCTTGTTATAAATAGAGTTTCACTAGCTGGATCAGGGGGGTCTTGAAGCGCCTTCAGCGCTTCTTCTACACGTTTTTGTTCAGACCCAATAAAACCACTATTGTCTATGGTACGATCTCTATTCCACCATTCTCTCAGCCACTTAAGCATCTAACACCCCTTGCATGGTTCTCGCCGCGTTCGCCCACGAGAACCTGTTTGCCGTTTTGATTCCTGCGTAGTTGGTTATGTTCTCGTTACTAAGTCGCTTGTGGTGAAAGCCCCACATATAATTCGAAAGCTGATCAATCTGGTTTTGACCTAGTTTCGCCCACGACCCTTGACCAAAAAACCACTTCTGATCAAAGGCGCGCTCTGTTTCGTCAATCCTCACTAAATCAGCGTTCTCTGAATCGCAGTACTCAGTGTGAGCAGAATAGTCTGTAATGATGACGTGCTTACCACATGCCATCATTTCGATAGCTTCCAGATTCCAACCCTCAGCACGGGCCGGAAAAACGCCACAATGAGTCTGGGACATGATATTATACACATCCTGTTGTGTTGGCACACGCGGAATAAAACGCATACGCGGGTCACTGTAGAGCAATTTCCAGCGTTCGTTCTCTTGTTCGTTGTTGAAAACGTTGTCAGTCATCAACCACAATTCAACACGCTCATTTTTCTGAAAGGCTTCCTTGAAGGCCCTAATCAGAACGTCGTGACCCTTACGAACCTCCCACTTCCCACCATTGAAGAAGATTGTGGGGCGTCCAGAGGCTTCAAACGGCGAAGACGGGCGAAAGATCGAAGTATCCACGCCAAGCGGCACAACGCTCGTAGGGACGGTTATACCGTTCTTCTCTACGACGGATTTGGCCCACTGTGATGGAACTAGAAGATGATCGACTGAAGACAGGTGATGTTTTTCGAGGGGGCTGAATTCATCGAGTTCGAAGATGGGGAACCCGTAATGTTTGCCGCGCCCCACAAACTGCGCCATATCATGCTGGTGCCACAAACGGACGCATGGGGCAGACGTATCGAAGAATTCTGCGTTCTTGAGAGAGGATTTGATTGAATCTACATCGGCGGGGTTTGTGACGGTGATATTTGGACTGATGGGCCATAAAGAAACATTGTTACCCCTCGCTGTCAGTTCTTTTACAAAGTTAATTCCAGTGTAACCGTATGACAGGTTGTTGATTGGGGCAACAAAGTTGATGTTCATGTTTTTCTCTTGTAGTAGTCGTCCAGAAATTGCTGGACGGTGACAATTTGATTTGATTGAGTGAAGCGTTGAACTTCACGCTTTGCATCCCCGGCCTTAAATCCAAGGGCCACAAGCGTGTCTACACAGTCTCTGAAAACTTCTGGAGCCACAGTAGCGAGAGCCTGTCTTGAAGTCCGCGCCACAGGTTTGTAAACACGTCTTTCTGACGATTGAACTGTCGCATGGACTGGGGTAGGCTTCGCTTTTCGTCCAAGTACGACACGACCTTGACTTGGCTTTCGAACGCATACGTCATTGCGTTGACTAATCTTTTGACGATCTTGTCTTGCTTGCTGTACGTGGCTAATCCGAGGTTCGACATAGAAAAGATCCACCTTGTCTGAGAAATGGATTGGCTTTCCCCACCAACCAAGGATTCCGCCAAGAAATGCAACGAAAGCGAGTGAAATGAACACGACCGCGAGGATGTTTGGAAGAAGCATTTTGATCCCTTTGCTGACAGATTTCCAGTACTTGAGGGTATTGTAACACATAAGTTAAGTCTTGTCAAGGGTTAAAATAAAAAAACCCCCCAAATTTTCATTCAGGGGGTAGAATCTGGCTGCTTTTTCAAGCCGAACCAGAATCAAAATGGAACGTCTTCTCCGTTTTCTGGCTCATCGTGAGCAGGAGGCGCGTCTGGTCTCTCAGTCTTGATGATCTGATCTGGCGATAGGCCAAGTTCAATCTCATCTGCCATGATACATACAGACGTCTTCTTTTGTCCCTCTTTATCCTCGTAGTCTTGGATACTGAGTTTGCCCTGAATATGAGCTACACGCCCCTTTGTTAGCTTGGGCTGTAGCATTTCTGCCATCTTCCCGAAGCAAACCACGTTCACGAATAAAGTTTCTTGACTTCGACGGTTGTTAACCGCTAGTCGAAACTTCGACATTTGAGTTCCCTTTGAGGTTGTTGAGAACTCAGCGTCTTTTGTAAGACGACCACAACCAAGCCAACAGTTTGCATTCATAGCTTATACTCCCAGTGCTGAACGAATCTTTCCACGTACCACTTGAGTGTTACCACGATTGGTAACGCCGTTGATTGCCCCATAGACATGATTGATGAACTCTGAAGACAGGCCAAGGGCCTTTCCCGCCTTCACAGTGTCCCGCTTATTACTGCCGAATGAGCCAAGACCGCGCTTTGTAGCAAGCGCTGTAATCGGATTAAGGGCGACACCCTTGTTGACTCCCAAGCGGCCAACGCCAGTGAGGACATTGTCGTTGTTGAGCGACCAAGAGATACCATTACCGATTGAAGATAGGCTTCGGTAAAATTCACGACTTTCCATTTTGCTTTCCTTACTCAAAGAGATAAACACACAAAGAAGGGGCCGATTTTATTTAAGTACAATTAAGCACGTAGGAAATCGGCAAAAACCTAATTACTGAGCCGATGCTTGCGTAGTGCTGGTGTCTGCCGTCGGCGCTTCAGTTGTCGGTTCCTCTGTCGTTGTGACTGGAGGATTCAAGTTGTTGTCAAACGCCGTGACGTGGCCCGCGAGTTCATCAGCCAACGCTTGGAGGGCTGGATCAACCGCGCCGCTCGCTGCCTCATCTGCTGCGATTTGGGCCTGTAGAGTTGCAACTGTGCCCTTAAGAGCGTTCACTGTTGCCACGACGCTGTCGAGTCGTGCTTCTGCGTTCTTGACTGCTGTGGTCAAATTGTCGATTGCTGCCATAATTTGTTGTTCTTTCTGTTGAGAGATAACCGGGTAATAGTAAACCGCCATTATGAAAAATCCTTTCGGTTAGCGTAGCGGCGCTGCTCTGCACCTACTGGGTCATAATTCGGTTCTGTGTTTCCTTCACCTACTATAG
>Ga0075029_100001563_pt1 | contig 13064 bp, 13 predicted proteins | sample LitLauG_LLR_2013_FD_71391 | JGI IMG/M metagenome (GOLD analysis project Ga0075029, IMG submission 71391) | Freshwater sediment microbial communities from North America - Little Laurel Run_MetaG_LLR_2013 | ecosystem: Environmental > Aquatic > Freshwater > Creek > Sediment | place: USA...
CCCAGCAGGAAGATCACTCCCACAACAATGCTGTAAGCCGACGTGGCCAGCGTCAGCGCGCGCAGTGCGTACGGCTTCGCCAGCACGGATGAGAACAATCCCGCCGCCGAGGCGCACATCAGCGTGTTCATCACCAGCAATCCCACGATAAACATCAGCAATCCAAGAAGACCGGATGCGGTTCCTCCCAGATTCGCCGCCATCAAGAAGACCAGCAACTGCGTCGGAGTTTCCGCGCCCAGGCCGTGAATCACGCCGACCAGGAAAGTGGAACTTGCGCCATATCCGTTCTTGAAAACCTGCGGCGCTTCCACCCGCGTGCCGCCGAAAAGCTTGGTCAGCCGCCAGTAGATCCAGAGCATCCCGTTGATGAGTAGCGTGACTCGGGTTTTCGGGCGCGCATGGCTATGGGGCGCCTCGCGGAAGAACGTGCCTAGCACGTAGATTCCAAGCGTTAGCAACGTTATGCCGACCAGCCGCTCCGCCCAGCGATCGCTCGATGCGGGCAGCGAAACGCGAAACGCAACCGCCGCAGCGCCCAGCACCGCCACTGTAGTCGCGTGGCCGGAGACGTAGAGAAGTCCGTAGCGCATGGCGTCGCGGGCCTTCGCCTGCACGCTGCTGATGTCGCTGATGGCCGCGATGTGATCGTAGTCAAGCCCGTGCCGGAAGCCGAGCACCGCCGCCGAGAGCAGCGCCAGTCGTAGATTGCTGGAATGGTCCATGCCGATGAACTGAGGCTGCGAATCGGCTCCCCACGCCGAAACACGCCGGATTGGTTAGGCTAGCACACCTGCGGCAGGCGTTTAGGAAGGCGAGCGTCTCAGGGCAACCAACTCTCGTGGGAGTCATCCTCCTGAGGGGAGCCAGTTTTCAGGCGGGGCGAAGGATCTCGCCTAGGCTTGTCATCCTGAGCGAAGCGACGGACCTATGTACTGGGCCGGCAGCATCGACGCCGCTCGCGAGTACATGGGTCCCTTCGACAAGCTCAGGGCAGGCTCTTCGCTTCGCTCAGGATGACAAATCGAAATCTTCCGGATCGGGTTCACTTCTTCCCAGGCAGGGGCACAACAATCAGATTCCGCATTCGTGCTGACAGGTTCAGCGCCAGGGACCGATAGAATCGCGACCCCAGATGCGGGAACAGCTCAAACAACGACTGTAGCGTCGGCGCATCGAGATAATAAGCCTCCACCGCCTGCTTCGCGGCCACACTCACCGTCGCCGGCTGTTCATCCAGAAACGAAATCTCGCCGCAGACTTCTCCAGGACCAAGTGCCGGCAGAATCTCCCGCCCGGGAATTTGCACCGACGCCGTTCCCGAGAGCAGCAGGTAGATGCCCCGGGTTCGCCGACCTTGCCGGATGATGGGATCACCGGCGTTGTACTTCATGCGGGTGGCTTTGTCGGCAACCAGGCTCCAATCGTTCGCAGTGAGATACACCAATCCGTTCTTGGCGGAGCTTAGTACAGTAAGATCTTGCTGCAGGATCGCGTTCGACATGGGCGCGCAACTCAGTTCCGGAGGGACGGATTCCGGTGAATTGAAATCAACAGGGCTGGCATGAGATTAGCAGAAAGTGAGGGGAGAAACTCCACTCCGGAACCCGGCAAGTCACGAAGGTAAGGGTGACATAAACACCTCGTCGGAGCCAAGCCACCTACTGCAGCAGCAGAATCTGCCCCGTCTGCCGCGCCAGCGTTACAGGAGATGTGACCGCATTCCCGTTCACATCCACATAATTTCCCGGAGGCAGCGTCACGGTCGCCGTAGCGGTGTATGGATTCACCAGCGTCAGCCCGCCGGAGAACGTGCGCATCCATGCGCCCTGCTTCTTCTTCATCGTTCCCGTAGCATGCCCGATCGCAATCGAATACTCCGGAAACGTGATCAGGCTGCCGTACCCTTGCTGCCCGTTCGCGATCCCTGTTACGTAAACGTAGGTGCAGTTGTTTTTGACCAGCAGATAATTCGCCAGCACCCAAAGCCGCTCCGCCTGGCTGATCTGATTGCTGGCCCCAGGCTCCTCGCCGTTGGTCATGTAGCAGAGCCCCTTCGACTGCACATACTGCAGGGCGGTCACAATCGTCTGCCATTCCGTCGGCGTGGAAACATGCCGCGCCGCCGTGCCCCAGTTGGTGAAGCCGCGCTCGTCGAACAACAGATCGGTGGTGGTCATCAACTGCAGGTTGACTGAATTTGGCTCGCCGAAATGATAAGTCACGTTCACCTGCATGGTCGCCGTCTTCGAATAAGCGTGCACGTGCTTGTAAGTCGCCGCTTCCCAGCCGAGCACCGCTTTGCGGAACGCCGCATCATCCGACTGCCCGGTAAACTGCTGCACCCATGCGCCGGAAGTATCGAAATGCCCGCAACGCGCCCAATCATTGGTCAAGTCCATCGTGTCCACGGCAATCCCGCCGAATCCCTGCGCCAAAGGCGCATCCACCCAGTTCGCCCACTGATAGGCCTGCACCGCCGGATTGGCAAAATCGAGGGGAGCCAAAGTAGTCGATCCAAACTCAAACGCCAAAGTCTTCCGATCGCACAAATACTCCAGCCAATCCGGATGGTTCGCCTGATACCACGCCAGCGAATTCGTGAAGTTATCCACGGAGTACGGAATATATGTCGAGTTGTAAACGTTCGCAGGCTGCGTGGCATAACTCGATCCCCAAACCATATCGACGACGCCCGATTCAGTCGCGGGGTCGCCCACGTTGTAGTTGAAAACCATCTCCAGATGGATGCCGTCGTTAGTGGGAGGAAATAAATTCGCCCGGCTGGCGGGATGCCCGAAGTCGGAGGGATTGACGTCAGAGCTCTGAGCCGAAAGAAGGGCGGGGAAGAGAAGCAAGAACGCAAAGCAGCGGCTGGACATAGGCACCTCCCGAGCGCCCAGAAGCATACCGCAGGAGAGGAGAAGAGGAAACGGCCGTTAGGACAGGTTCTAACCTCCGGAGCGGACTAGAGACAGCCTAGGTGAGTAATGGTGGGCCCGGAGCGATTCGAACGCCCGACCCCTTCGTTCGTAGCGAAGTGCTCTATCCAACTGAGCTACGGGCCCTTGTGGGAGACAATTTATACTACTACAAAAGCACACCGCTGAGTGGTGTGGAAGGCCGCAACAATCTGCTGCGAACCAAGGCGGCATACTGCCCACCCATCGGCACTCAGGCTCGCTGCAGGTTCGTCTTTGCGGCCTTCGTGAATCCTCAGCGTCCTCAGCGGCAAAAATCTGACCCGCAGAAAGACCCGCCTGTTCCCAAATCGATTTTCCTAATTTCAACGCACAAATAGCCCGCCGAAACGGAACTAATAATCCGAAAAACCTTGCTGGACGTGACTTTTCAACAGCCTATGGCCCGGTCGTTGCGTTAACCGTCGACGTAAAACTTTCCCGGCAACCCGAAAATCCTACCGCCCCCGCAAAACACACGACCCTTTATTTTGAACGCCTTGAGAACGGCATATCACATGCTCTAGGAAAGGGCAGACGAAGTGGCGCGCAACGGGGTGCTCCAGAGAATAACTTCGGCCAGAGGTTTTCTTGGGCACCCCTTGCATTAACTGGTTGAATCGGCGAAGCGAGAAAAGCCCTCCCCCAAGAGCTTCGAGCAAGCGCCGCTAAGCCAGAGCCACCGTCTCCCGCACGTCAATTCCCGCCTGCCGCAATAGCTTCGCCACCGCATCTTGCTTCATCCGCGACGCGTCGTACTCCACCGTCACCGTGCGCTGCTTGGCGTTGAACAGCACCCGCCGGATGCCATACACCTCGCGCATGCCGTCAATCGCCCGCATCTCGCTCTCGCCCGGAATTGCCCCGTAGTTGAAAACCACGTCCAGATAAGTCATGGCCTGCAGTCCTTCGGTATGATGAGTTGGATTCGCCGCGGCTCGCGCCGGGGCGAATCCAATATAGAGCATCGGCGATCAAACAATACAGGCCGATCTCAGGCCACCAGCAATTCTTGAATACTCTGAACCCACCCCCGACCCTCGAACGCGACCCAGTCTGTGGGATGAATGTCAATCCAGCGACGTCCAAGCATGTTTACGAATATGCTGGAAAGAATTACTACTTCTGCTGCGCCGGCTGCGTAGAAAAATTCAAAGCCAATCCGCAGGGATATCTGAATAAACCGAAATCCACCGGGCTGGTCACGCTGGGAATGCCCGCCCCGAAACCTGCCCCTATAACAACAATTCAACCCGCGGCAAAGCCGGCATCGGAGACCGCCTACGTCTGCCCGATGTGCCCCGAAGTTCGTGAGTCCAAGCCCGGAGCCTGCCCGTCGTGCGGCATGGCGCTCGAGCCCGAAATTCCCGTCGCCGCCACCCGTACTGAATACACCTGCCCCATGCATCCGCAGATCGTGCGCTCCGAGCCAGGATCGTGCCCCATCTGCGGCATGGTGCTCGAGCCGCGCACGGTGGCGGCAGTGCAAGAAGAGAATCCAGAATTGCGCGACATGACGCGGAGATTTTGGGTCGGCGTGGCGTTGACCGCACCACTGCTCGCAACCGCGATGGTTAGCATGCTGTGGCCGAACGTGTTCATGGGTGGACTCGACATGGTCAGGGGAGACAAGTATGTTGTCACTCCCTGGACTTCGATCCTGCCGTGGCTCGAATTTGTTTTGGCAACGCCCGTAGTTCTCTGGTGCGGCCTTCCATTTTTTCAGCGTTTCTGGACGTCGCTGGTCAACCGCAGCCCGAACATGTTCACGCTGATCGGCCTGGGGACGGGCGTGGCCTACATGTACAGCGTCGTCGCAACCGTCGCCCCGCAGATTTTTCCCGCGTCGCTGCGCGGCATGGGCGGATATCCCGACGTCTACTTCGAAGCCGCCGCCGCCATCACCACGCTGGTACTACTAGGCCAGGTGATGGAGCTGCGCGCCCGCAGCCGCACTAGCGCCGCCATTCGCGCCCTTCTCGATCTCAGCCCGAAGACCGCGCGCGTCCTCACTGCAGACGGCGCAGAAAAAGACATCCCCCTCGATCACGTCAAACCCGGCGACCGCCTGCGCGTCCGTCCCGGAGAAAAAGTCCCCGTAGACGGCGTGGTGCTCGAAGGCCGCAGCTCGATTGACGAATCTATGATCACCGGCGAATCGATTCCGGTCGAGAAGTCCGCCAACAGCAAAGTGATCGGGGCGACCATCAACGGCACGGGATCGTTCATCATGCAAGCCGAGCGCGTCGGCTCCGAAACTCTGCTCGCCCGCATCGTGCAACTCGTCGGACAGGCCCAGCGCAGCCGCGCTCCGATTCAGCGCTTGGCAGATCGTGTCTCCGCGTGGTTCGTGCCAACCGTGATTGCTATCTCGATGGTGACGTTCGCGGTATGGTTTCTCTTAGGCCCGCAGCCGCGCCTGGCGCACGCGTTGGTAAACGCCGTAGCCGTTCTGATCATCGCCTGCCCCTGCGCGCTCGGGCTCGCCACCCCCATGGCAATCATGGTCGGCACCGGCCGCGGCGCTCACGCCGGAGTGCTGATCAAGAATGCCGAAGCATTAGAGATCATGGAAAAAGTCGACACCCTAGTCGTCGACAAAACCGGCACACTCACCGAAGGCAAGCCGCGAGTCGTCGCCATCTCCCAGGACCTGGAGAAGAATCCCGAACTGTTTCGCCTCGCCGCCAGTCTGGAACGTGCCAGCGAACACCCACTGGGAAGCGCTGTCGTGGAGGAGGCTGTCAAGAGGGATCTAACGCTTTCTCAGCCGCAAGAGTTCCAATCCATCACCGGAAAAGGCATCCTCGGCGTTGTCGATGGACACAAGGTAGCGGTGGGCAGTCCGGGGTTGATGGTTCAGCTTGGCGCGCTTCTGGCGCCGAATATCGACTCGGTTCCGGCCTATGACGACGGCAGGCTCAGCGTCGCGGTGGATGGAAAATACGCGGGCAACATTCGCGTAGCAGATCAGCCAAAACACTCCACGCCCGATGCTCTGCGGGATCTCAAGAGCCAGGGTCTTCGCATTGTTATGCTCACTGGAGACAGCAAGGGCGTGGCCGCCGCGATCGCCAGGAAGCTGGGCATCGACGAATTCGAAGCCGAGGTCCTTCCCGAGCGCAAGGCCGAAGTAATCAAGAAGTTGCAGCAGCAGGGAAGAGTCGTCGCCATGGCCGGAGACGGCATCAACGACGCGCCCGCGCTGGCTCAAGCCGACGTTGGCATCGCCATGGGAACCGGAACTGACATTGCCATGGAGAGTGGCGGCATCACGTTGGTCAAAGGAGATCTCACCGGAATTCTCCGCGCCCGCAAGCTCAGTCAGGCCACCATGCGCAACATCCGCCAGAATCTTTTCTTCGCCTTCATCTACAACGCGGTCGGCGTGCCCATCGCCGCCGGCGTGCTCTATCCGTTCTTCGGATGGCTGCTCAGCCCCATCTTCGCCGCGGCCGCCATGAGCTTCAGCTCCGTCTCAGTGATCACCAACGCATTACGCCTGAGAAACGCCAAACTGTAGGCCATTTCACCACGGAGTCACAGAGCCACGGAGAAACCTCAAAACAACTTCTTGATTTCTCCGTGTCTCTGTGACTCTGTGGTAAATCCGCCTCTTTACTGCCCCTTCAGCTTCTTCAACTGTTCCACCGCATTCGTATTCTTCGGATTCATCTGCAGCGACTTCTCGTAATTCTGGATCGCCAGGTCCTTCTGCCCCGTCTTCGCGTAGGCCTCGGCCAGGCTGTCAAATGCATTTGCCGACTGCGGATACTCCTTCGTATTCTTCACGAACACATCCACCGCATCCGCGCCTTTTCCACCAAAGAGCAGGTGATATCCGAGCAGGTTCAAGGTTCCCTCATCGACCTTGTAGTCCGGGCTGGTCTGGCCTTTCAATTCGTCGTATTCACGCTCCGCGGCCGGAGTCCCCTTCGTCATCGCGATCAGATACAGATGATCGGAGCCCTCCTCGCGCGGCGGCTTGTAAGCCCAGCCATATTCCTTCGCGATGCGGCTCAACAGCATGCCCGCCACCGCGATTCCATTGGCAGAATCGGTCATGACCACAGCGCCTTTGCCAGTTTCCGCGTTCATGGTAAACAGCGCCTCGAACCCTTCGTCCACGCCGCCATGTGAGAACTGCCCCGGCGTATTCTTGTCGAGAAAAAATCCCAAGCCGATGTCGTCCTTCACGGGCGTCAACATTTCGTTAACCATTTTCTGCGACAGAACGCGGTTGGATTTACCCTGCTTCGACTGCGCGATCTCAATGCCAAATTTCGCCAGATCGGTGGGATTCGTCCACAATCCAGCCGCGGCCATCTCCGGATACACGTGCGATCTTCCGTGTACTTCGGTGCCATCCATGCCTGCGCCGCCCGCCGTCATCTCCGCGCGCTTCTTCGGCAGCGGCTGCTCGTAGCTGCTGTCGTTCATGCCGATTTTGTCGAGCACGGTCTCGCGCATCACGGCAGGGAAGGGCTTGCCGGTGACGTCCATCATGAGTTGCTGCTCGATCGTCACCCCCCCGCCCGAATACCGGCTCTTCGTGCCGGGCTCGAAATCCACGCGAATCGGAGCCGTGTTCGCCGGCTTCTCACCGTTAAAAATCTGTACCAGCGTCGGCATCGGAGCGTCGACGTCGTAACCTGGAAAGCCGTGCACAGTCAGTCCGCCGGTGTGCGACATGAGCCGCCGCAGCGTGACCTTCTCCGTCTTCGTGAAATCGTTCTCCGGAATCTTCCAGGTGGTCAACTTCTTGTTGACGTCTTCATCGAGCGACAGCTTGCCCTGCTCGACCAGGGCCAGCGCCCCAGTCGCCGCCACGGGCTTCGAGATCGAGCCCGCCTGAAACAGCGTGTGCGGATTGACCGGCTTCTTCGATCCCGGCTCGATGACGCCGTAGCCTTTGGCCCAAACGATCTGGTAGTCGTCCACCACCGCGACGCTTAAGCCGGGAATTTTGTAGGCGTCCATCAACTGTTGCAGGCTCAACTTCGTCGGCACGGCGCCGGACTCGCCCGGCATTTCGATCGTGTCGCTCTCGATTTGCGCAATGTGCGCGCTTTGATCGGCAGGCTTGGCTTTCTTTTCGGATTCCTTCTTGTCTTTCGCCGCCAGATTCATCGAAAGCGATAGGCACAGCACCGCGCACATCACGGCGAATCTGCCTCGGAGCAATTCCATGGGAAAATCCTTCCTCGGATTTGAATTAGGACTCGACGTTTCGCAGCTTAGCACGGCGTGTGAGAGTAATCGTTAACCACAAAGGTCACGAAGTTACACGAAGGAATATTCGAGACCGAGCGCCTTCGTGATACTTCGTGCCCTTCGTGGTGGAAGCGTTACAACTTGCTCAGAAAAGTGGCGATCTCAGGATCCGTCCAGTCGACGGCCCCAATGAACTTTCGCCGCATCACGCCGTTGCGGTCGATGATGTAAGTCTCGGGAAACTTGAACGTACCGTATAGCGCATTGCTCTTCTGGTGGGGATCGCGCACCGTGAGCAGGTTCACGTTGTGCTCTTTGACGAACTGGCGATAGGCGCCGTCGTCCACATCCATACTCACAGCCAGCACGGACACGCCTTTGTCCTTGAGGCGCCGCTGCATCTCGACCAGCGACGGCATCTCTTCGACGCACGGAGGACACCAAGTCGCCCAGAAATTCAGCACCACGATTTGCCCGCGGAACTGGCTCAACGTGTATTTATTCTGCGCGTCCTGAACCGTGAAATCGGGCGCCACGGTGCCGATTCGGGGCGGCCGCGACCCGCTATAGCAACCACTGAAACCCAGCAGCAGGCAGACAACCAGAAGGGAATGAAAACCGAAGAAGCGTCGCACCCAGCTATAATAATGGATTCGGCGAATGGGAGCGACGAAAACAGTGCACAGCCTGCCCGTCGTGTCGGTCATCATCCCGGCCCGAAACGAAGAAGTTTGTCTCGGCGACTGCCTTCAGTCGATCGTCGCGCAGGCCGGAGTCGAGTTCGAAGTGATCGTCGTCGACGATCACTCGATCGATCGCACCCGCGAGATCGCCCAGTCGTTTCCCAAGGTCAAAGTAATCGACGCTGGACCTCTTCCCAACGGCTGGACGGGCAAGAACAACGCCGTGACCACCGGCGCTCGACAAGCGCACGGCGAATGGCTTTTATTCACAGACGCTGACACAATTCATCTACCGGGTTCGCTGGCGCGCGCACTGGCGGAAGCCCGCGAAAATCAGGTCGACTTGCTCTCGTATTCGCCCGAGCAGGTCGCCGTCACCTTCTGGGAGATGGCCGTGCTTCCCATCGTTTTCGCGGAGTTGGCGCGCCAGTATCCGCTCGCCAAAGTCAGCGATCCGAATTCGCCGGATGCCGCTGCCAACGGACAATACATCCTCGTCGAGCGTGAGGCCTACGGCGCGGTGGGCGGCCACGCTGCCTTCGCGGAAGACATTCTCGAAGACGTTGCGCTCGCCCGCGCCGTGAAATCATCAGGCCGCAAGATTCGCTTCCGCTACGCCGCCGACGCCGTTCGCACCCGCATGTACCGCAACTACCAGCAACTCCGCGACGGCTGGACCAAGAATCTGGCGCTGCTGTTTCCCAATCCCGGCTGGCTGGCGTTGAGAACGCTGGCTTTCTGGGCTGTACCTTGGGCGGTTGCGTCGACGAGGGCTGCAGGCATCTTGAGCGATTTGGGATGGGACACAATTGTGGTCCTGACTTTCCTTTTGCTTGCCATACGCATCAATCGCGCCAATTTCCCCTTGAAGATGACCCTGCTCGCCGCTGTCTTCGGCATGCCCATGTTCGCCTATCTATTGCTGCGCTCAAGAATCGCTCACAACCAAGGCAACATCTCATGGAAAGGCCGTACCTATTCTGATAAGAACTCGGCGGCCGCCGGCGGCCGCAGACCAACGGCCGACGACGCAAAACTGGCCACCGGCCACTGACCACTGACCCTATGGTGTACTTAACCCGCAAAGCCGAATTCTCCGCCTCGCACTACTACCATAGCCCGGATTTCACCCCGGAAGAAAACCGCCGCCTGTTCGGCAAGTGCAACAACCCGAACGGCCACGGCCACAACTACACCCTCGAAGTCACGGTGAAGGGCGAAGTCGACCCGCGCTCCGGATTCGTGGTCGATCTCAAGCAGCTCAAAGAAGTCATGCACCGCGAAGTCCTGGACGCCATGGACCATCGATTCCTCAATAAAGAAGTCCCCGAGTTCTTCACCCAAATTCCGACCACGGAAAATCTGGCCATAGCGATCTGGCAACGCCTAAAAACGAAACTCCAAACCGCCAGCCTGCACCGCGTGCGGGTCTACGAAACCCCAGACCTGTTCGTAGATTTCTACGGAGAAGATTAGCTAGAGGCTAGGAGCTAGCAGCTAGAAGCTGACACCATGAAAGCCCATCTAACCCGCCGCTACTTATTCTCAGCCTCGCACCGCCTGCACAGCCTGCAGATGTCCGCCGAGGAGAATGTCTCCACGTATGGCAAATGCAACAACCCGTACGGCCACGGACACAACTATGCCCTCGAAGTCACGGTGAGCGGCCCGGTCGACGTACGCACCGGCATGGTCTGCAATCTGGTCGATCTCGACAATTACGTGGAAAGGGAAGTCCTTTCCCGCTATAACTTAGAGAATTTGAATACCTTGCAAGAATTCGCTGAAATAGTGCCCACTACGGAAAATCTTTGCGTCGGTATCTTTGAAATAATGCGGCGCGGCTTCCGTCCGGCCCATCTAGAGAGAGTGAGACTCGAAGAGACGATGATGAACTCGTTCGAATACACCGGCCAGAACAAACCGTACAAATAAGCCGGACGAATCGGGGCCCAATGAAAACAACTTCCGGTGACGCGCAAGCAACGAAAGCAGCGACCATAGATCGCATGAAAGACGATCGCATGAAAGAACCCCCAACCCTGACCAGCGCCAGCTACGAAGACCTGGTGCAGGAGATGCTCGTCCGCCTCGGCGAAGATCCCACCCGCGAAGGCCTGGCCTCCTCGCCCGAGCGCGTGCACAAGGCCATGCAGTATCTCACCAAGGGATACAGTGAAGATCCCGAGGCCCTGCTCAAAGGCGCGCTGTTCACGGTGAATTATGACGAGATGGTCATTGTCAAAGACATCGAGATGTTCAGCCTGTGCGAACACCACCTGCTGCCGTTTTTCGGCAAGGTGCATGTGGCCTACATTCCCAATGGCCGCGTCATCGGCCTGAGCAAAATTCCGCGCCTGATCGAAATCTTCTCTCGCCGCCTGCAGATTCAGGAGCGCCTCACCACTCAGATCGCCGAGACGATTCAGCGGGTCATCGAGCCGCAAGGCGTGGGAGTGGTCATCGAGGCTCGCCATCTCTGCATGATGATGCGCGGCGTAGAAAAACAGCACTCGGCCGCCGTGACCTCCTCGATGCTGGGCTGCTTCCGCCAAGAAGAAGAAACCCGCGCCGAATTTCTCTCGCTAATCCGCCAGCGCCCGAACGGGGTGTAAGAGGGTGTAGCGTGAGAAATGGGGATTTTGACTTCATCCCTGAATTCGTTGCTAAGATACGCGACGTGCCTCCACGGAAATCGAAAGCAAACCTCGCCGGCCAAACTGCCCTCATCACCGGAGCCAGCCGCGGCATCGGACTCGCCCTCGCCCGTGCTCTAGCCAACGAAGGCTGCAGCGTGATCCTCACCGCACGGAACGAAAAATCGCTGGCGAAAGTCAGCAGGGAAATGGCCTCGCCCAAAATCCGCGTCCTCGCCTACCCCTGCGACGTTCGCGATCCCCACTCCGTCGATGCCCTCTTCCGCGCCATCCGCCGCGAATTTCGCACGCTCGACATCCTCATCAATAACGCCGGCATCGCCCACGCCAACCTTCCGGTCGAGAAGCTCCCATTCCCCGTCTGGAAAGATGTGCTCGAGACCAACCTGAACGGGACGTTTCTCGTGACCCAGGCCGCTCTCGTCATGATGAAGCGCGGCGGGAGCATCGTGAACAATCTTTCGATCGCGGCGAACCGCGTCTTCGCCGGCTCCGCCGCCTACAACGCTTCCAAGCATGCCGCTCTCGGTCTGACCAACACGCTGCGCGAGGAGCTCCGCCCGCGCGGCATCCGCGTAATCGCCCTGATGCCCGGCGCCACCGACACCGATATCTGGAAGACGCTCTGGCCCAAAGCCCCGCGCCGCAAAATGATGTCGCCGGAAACCGTAGCCGAAGCCCTCGTCAACGCGCTGCTCCTGCCCGCGAACGCGACCGTCGAGACTCTCGAAATTCTCCCCACCGCCGGCACGCTATAAAAAGCTGGCGCTATCTTTCTCGCGCGGAGCGAGTCCAAGTACAATGGCGTCCGCCATCCGCTAACACACTGGAGAAAACCTATGACGAAATCGCCCTTGCTGCTCGCAGCGCTGCTGGCTGCGACCCTCTCTGTTACCCTCCCTGCTAACACCCAGGACAACAAAGCCGCGGTGAAGCCCGCCGATCCGCCTTCGAAGGTTCTGCTCGACTCCTGGAACGATATCGGCCGCAAGCTCATCGCCATGGCCGAAGACTTTCCCGAAGACAAATACGATTTCAAGGCCACCCCTGCCCAGCGCAGCTTTGCCGAGCAATTGATCCATGCCGCCGGAGCCAGTTACTTCTTCGTCGACGCGGTAACCGGAGAAAAGCACCCCGTTGAGGACTTGATGAAGCGGGACCGCTATAAGAGCAAAGCAGAGATCGTTGCTTTCGTGAAGAAATCGTTTTCCGACGGAGCGTCCGCCATCCAGGCCAAAGGCGATAAAGGCCTGGCTGACCTGATCACCGATCCCTTCGCCCACCAGCAGTATCGGGTCGAAGACCTCGCCTACGGCTTCATCGAGCACTCCGGGGAACACTACGGCCAACTAGTGGTCTATTACCGCCTGTCCGGCCTGGTCCCCCCCGAATCCCGCCCTAAGAAGTAGGGAATCAAGAAAGACGTGGCTGCCCCCATTTCTCGCGCGGTTTGTGCGCGAGAAGTGGGGCTTTTGATTTTAGTTTTGATTGGATGGCGGGAGCTATCGGTAAGCGTACGGCGACCGTCTTCCGCGCTCCGGGAAAAGCTT
>Ga0075029_100001564_pt1 | contig 13060 bp, 8 predicted proteins | sample LitLauG_LLR_2013_FD_71391 | JGI IMG/M metagenome (GOLD analysis project Ga0075029, IMG submission 71391) | Freshwater sediment microbial communities from North America - Little Laurel Run_MetaG_LLR_2013 | ecosystem: Environmental > Aquatic > Freshwater > Creek > Sediment | place: USA...
TAGCGCGGCGAAAGCCCCCCGAGATAGGCGTAGCCGAGCGCGCCGAGCCTGTGATTCACCGTAACGACCACGAGCTCATTCTCCGAAACGAACTGATCGCACACGGACATCGTCGCGCCGGATCCCGTCGTGAAGCCACCGCCATGGAGATAGACCATGACGGGCCTGCTGCCACGGCCGACGCGCGGCGTCAAGACGTTGAGAACGAGGCAGTCTTCGCCCATGGGCTCTTTGAGCGCAATCAGTTCATCCTGACGGCCACCCGACATGTACGCGCCGGCGCCCTGTATGGCATAAACAGGATCACCCAGTTGCGGAGCACGTTGACCGAACCGGGTTGCGTCCCGCACGCCAGGCCAGGGCTCAGGCGGAGCGGGGGGCAGAAATCGCCGATCACCGGCCGTCGACGCCCCATAAGGAATGCCCAGAAACACCTGCACACCGTTGCGCGCCACGCCGAAGAGTTTTCCGTCTTTGAGCTCTACGACCGGCGTAGCGTCGGTAGCCGCCCGCGCAACGACTGACGCCATTGCGACCGTGGAAGCCACACCCCGGAGCAGACACCTTCGTGTCATGGTGAACTTCATCGCCCTGACCTCCAATCTCTAAAGCATCCGACCTGGACCGTCTTGTGGTAGGCGAAAGCGGGTAAACGTCTGATGAAAACCATTACGGATATGGCCCGATCACTGGTGCGCCAGGAGTGCCGGTACCACCGCCTCGCGATAGAGATTGCAGGCCTCGCCACGAAGCCTCGTATCCGCCCGGATGCCGATGTCATTGAGGTGTACGTAGGCGCTGTCTGCTGTAGTGAAGCGTGGCCATTCCGGCATGCCCGCGCCATTTGGATTGCCGCTCTTCGCGAAATTCGCCCAATAGTCCACCATCGCATCTTCCAGCCGCACCATCGGAGGCGGCAGGTCCCCTCTCCCGGTCATCCTCGCAATCATGCCCAGCGTGCCGAAGACGAACGAGACTTCGTCCGAATGCTGGGCGCCGATCTCCTCCTTGCCAGGCAAAGTCTCATCGAACTGATACGCGTAGACAACCGAGCCCTGCCGTGCGTGCCAGGTTTGGATCACGACAGCCGGGCACCGAAAAGTGGTATCGGTCGCGAACATATCCGCGGCGCCGCCCATGACCGGATCGGGCGGCGCTGACTTGTCGTAGAACGCCGCGGCACGCGAAGCCGAATCTCCGAAGGTGGATTGCAACCGCCCTGGCAGATCGGCATCCTTCGGCGGACCGAAGCCTTCGCGGGCGTTGTTCCCTATCATCAGCGGAATCGCCATTTCGCCATGGGCGGCGAACACCTCAGCCGGCGACTTCGGCAGAATCCAGCCGTCAGCAATCGGCCAGCTCCGACCGGCCCAAGCTACTGCAAAGTCAGCCCAGCGCTTCTGCAGGTCAGCCGCCGGCATAGCGCGCAGTTGCGCGATCGACGCCGCGCCTTGCGCATCCGCGAACGCGCTTCCCTGCCGCTCGGCCTGTGCCAGCTGCATGCCCGCGCCACTCAGCAACGGCGTGCCGCTTTCCGCAATGGCGCCCTGAAAAAGTCCATGACTCAGCGGCGAGGTCATTAGATCCGTCACGCTGATCGCTCCGGCCGATTGGCCAAAAATAGTGATATGCGAAGGATCTCCGCCGAATGCCCTGATGTTTTCCTTTACCCAGTGCAGCGCCGCAAGCTGGTCGGCGAGGCCGTAATTGCCCGATGTCCTGTTCGGAGATTCGCGGGTGAGTTCGGGATGGGCAAGGAATCCGAAGACGCCGAGACGGTAATTGATCGTCACTACCACCACGCCCTTGTGAGCAAGCGCCGTGCCGTCGAATGACGGTATGGTACCCGCACCGCCGGTAAAGCCGCCACCATGCACATACACCATAATCGGCGCACGCGCACGTGGCTTCAGGGCGGGTGTCCAGATGTTGAGGTTCAGGCAATCTTCGCTTCCACCATCGGCGAACAGGCTGCCATATCCCTTCGGGTCCTGCGTGCACGCTTCGCCATATTTCACGGCTTGGCGGACACCGCTCCAGGGCACCGCGGGCTGCGGCGGTTTCCAGCGCAGCGAACCGATGGGAGGCGTGGCAAACGGAACATTCAGGAACGCCGACACGCCGTCGCTGAGAGCCACGCCCTGCAGCATACCCTGGTGGACTTTCACCTCCGGCGCCGCCGCCACTGACGGTGATATCGGCATTAGGGCCGCCAGAGCGGCCACCGCAGTGGCAGCCGCCAGCCTCACGCATAAAGGCAATCTTTGGCTGTGCGCCAGGCGTACATTTACGTCAATCATCACTGCCATTCCCCCTTGCTATGATTGAGGACAATGTTCGGACCTGAAGGGCGTGGCCAGATCACCGGTGTGCCTTTTCGGCAGGATTGGGTGCAAAGATCAGCCTATCACTCGACCTCAACGCCGGGCATCCCCATATGGGGATAGCCAACGCAACCCGACCGAGGCGGGCGCCGTTCGCGGTGATGTAGGAATGCTGCGGCCCAATCGTTTTGTCCTATACACGTGACCTGCTGGAGTCGTCGGTCCGCTGCACCTTGGACATGGCCATGAGCCGAACGCCGCGCGCAGCGGCTGCTGCGCGCGGCTTCGACGTAACGCTCGGCCCGGCGCCGGGGGTAGACGCGGGCTGAACGCAACTCATATCAGCGCAGACCTTCAGTCAGACCCGAACGCATACCGCAGCGCTACCCCGAACTGCCGCGGCGGCGGGAGCGTCACGCTGAAATATCCGGTGTCCGGCCCGAAGAATGCCGACAAGCCGGCCGGCCACGTGTCCGTCGCGCCGATGCTCGTGGCTGTCTGGTTGCCAAGGATATTCTTCCCGTACACGGACAATTCCCATTTCGTATTAGCGCCGCGGAGGCCGAGGAACACATCTGTCAATCCATATGCTGGTACCACGTAGTTCAAGCTCGCGTTGGCATTCCGAGGATAGAAATACACGAGCCCGCGAATAAAGCCGTCCACATTCCCATTTACCGGGTGGTTATATTCCGACTGAAGAGTGAGATTCCAGGGAGGAGCAGTGGAGGTGGAGGCATCGGACTTGCACAGCGCGACAGATTGTCCAGCCGCCTGAAATTGCGCCACCGTCGGCGCGATATTGTCTACAACGCCATTAAACTTGCTGCTGTTGCAGGGAATTGACGCATTGCTCAGTCGTCCATTCGCCCAGCTGAAACTGCCGGAGATGCTCCAGTTCTTCGTGACCTTGGCATTCGCCGTTAATTCAACACCATCGACCACCGCCGGAACATTGGTGGTGAAGGAAAGGGTGGAGACGGAGGTTGACGGCCCATTGATGTCCAGGAAATAGGCCGGCTGAGTGTTATAGAAATAGCCCGAATAGGTCTGGTGGTAATAGTCGAGGTCAAACATCAAGCGCTTGTCGAAGAAATCTGCTTTTGTGCCAACCTCATAGCTCGTGGATTTCTCGTCTTTGGGAAAGAGATACGGCGAGAGCGCCGGATTCGACGTGGAGACCGCGAGGCCGAGGTTGATGTTGCTAGCCCGAAAGCCGGTTCCCGTCTTGAAATAAACCATCAAGTCGTCGTTGAACCGATGTGAAAGTTCCACGTTGTAGAGGATCGGGTGAGGCTCTGCGCCATAGACCGTGTGAAACGTGGGCACGTTCACCGGAAAATCGCAAACACCCGGATACGTGGCTCCGAAATTTCCCCCTATGAAGCCGCAGATGGCGCCCGGCAGCGCCAACGCGGTGTGCGTCGGGAGAAAGGAAATGTCGGTCGTAATCGTGTGCAGATAGGCGCCCCAGCGAACTCCGCCTGTTATCTCGGTCTTCTGATCCAGATGGTACGTCAAGCTTCCGTAGACCGCGTTCTCCCGCACCAAGTTGGGGTTGGTCAGCAAGGTGCCCTGGACGGCGTAATTATAGTTAGGGGCACCTGGAACAGGCGGGCCGAGGGGCGAACCGAAGGCGCCGCCAAGGAACGTGGGCGCTAATCCGACGGTCGTTGGAACTTTGGTTTCATTGTAGAAATACCCCGCGGTGTAGTCCAAGTGGTTGAAGAGCGGCTCGACTGAATTGAGCCGCAGCTCGTGCGTCCAATCCTGCTCCGTACTGCTGTTGACCTGGGCGAAACAGGGAAAAGGGGCAATGTTCGCTGGAACACAAAGCGGGTTGAAGCTCGTGTCATGGTTAAATCCGCCGGTGTAACTGAGCCGCTGGCCGTGAAAGGTCCAGTCCAGGAGCGCCTGAACCATGTCACCGTGGTATTCAGCCAATGCCGGGCTGGCGGCGTTGGTCTGACGAGCGTAAATGCCAATCTGGGGCCCGTTGAAACCGGCTGGCGCGAGGGGATCTCCGGGCACGCCGGGCGACCCATTGCCGAAGGCGCCGCCGTTATAGTTGATGTCTTTCCTTATCAGATGCTGGTAGATCACGACCGCGCTGACGTCATCGGTAGGCTGAAATCGAGCCGACACACGCGCGGCATCCGATTCCTCGTGCGGCGGTGTTGGATTGAATACGCTCTGCACGTCATCGACCGAGTTTTCATCCCGGAGGACGGCCACGCGGATCGCGAACTTACCCTGCACGATTGGAACGTTTATCGCTCCCTGCACATTGGTAGTCTGCTGTTCGCCAACGGACGCCGAGGCGTACCCACCAATGCTATCGAGGTCTGGTCTCGTGGTGGTCAGGGTGATCGAGCCCGATGGCGCCGTGTCGCCACGGACAGTGCCTTGTGGCCCGCGCAGGACTTCGACCTGGCTGAGATCGTAAAACGCCTGGAAAACCTGATTGGCTCTGGCCGGGATGTCGTTCAGGTAGAACGCCACGGTCGCCGGTGCCGCCTGCACCTGATTGTAATCAATGCCGCGCATCGAAGCGGTTTGGGCAAAACCGTGCCCGTCCGTGAGCGTGAGTCCCGGCACCAGCTTCTGCACATCCAGCATGGTCAGGATGTTGTACTTCTGGACGTCCGCGGAACTCACCACATCTACGGTTTCGGGTACATTTTGTAGATTCTCAGCCTTGCGCCGGGCCGTGACGACGACCTCCTGGAGTTGTTCGCCGTATTCGTTCGACGCGGTCTGTGCCGCCGAGGAGGCGGCTCCGTTTGCAGCGCTCGCTGCGGGTGTCTTTGTGTCCGCCGGCATTTGAGCGTCCGCCAATCCCGAGAAAGCCAGAACAACAAACCCGCAGAGCAGGTGTTGAGATCGCAATTTCATATTTCACCCCCCTTAAGTGACCCAATGTTCAGAGACAGCCGTCGGCGCGGTGTGAGGCGGCCTCTCCTGCAGTGCCAAAGACTCAACAGCGGCGTCATGGCGTCGAAGGTACCAGGGCGATGGCATCTTTGATTGCGATGCCGCCGCAGAGGGACGCGCCCACTAAATTGACAATCTCTGACGTGCCGGGATCCAGAGCGATGCACATTCGCCAACGATCATGTTGTGCACTCTATTCAACCCCCGCGCCGGACGCTTTTCTGTCGGTACACCATATTTTTCTGTGGGTATTCTGAGCGTAGTGCCAGCTGGCTTGACCATTATCGACGGCGCATGTCGGCCGCAGAACGTGGGGTCATATCCGCAACTTTGGGAAATCGCCGGCGGACGTCGTTGACGCTCGGCCGCGTTGTGGATCGGAGAGCACTGGGATCTTCGTTGGTTGCCGCTACCTGCCGCGGCATCGGGTGCGCGACTGGACGCGGGCGATGTAACGTGGCCTTTCGGTCCCCTCCAAAATCAACATGAGACGGCCTGCGGGCGCCGCCGCCGCCTGTCTGTGCCTCATTAGTCGCCTGCCTGCGCTGCACATGCGCTTCCAGGTCCGCAGGGCATCGAAACGGCCGCGCGGCTTACCTGCAGAAATAGCTGCCGGTCACGTGCGGATCACCGCTCCTGTACGTCGCCTTCTGAGGATAGGGGCATAGCGGCTGGCTAATTCGATCCGAAGTGCCTGCCGGAGACTCAATCTCGACGCGGTCTGGTGCAACGCCTTTTTCCACCCAGTTGACCATCAGATCGTAGAATTGCATCGTTCCCACCGTAGGGGGATTGGCGTCCGAGTTCGCCGAACCATTAGTGGAAGAATGGCCGATGCCAGGGACAAGATAAAGTCTGAAGAAGCTTTGAACATTGGCGAGTCCGCCCATTCTGTTGATGACCTGCCTGTAGTAATCAATCGTCCCTTGCGTGAGCACAACCGTATCGTCGAGACCTTGCCATGTCAGCAGCTTTCCGCCGCGCGCCTGGAAAGCCGCCAAATCGGGATTTGTTGCATCAACGTTGTCAAATGCAGGCTGAAGCGCCACAGCGCGATCGAACACGTTGGCAAATAGCAGATACGAGAGTGTCAGCCAAATGCCCTGACCGTTTCCCGACGCATTTCGGTACTCCGGGCCTGCCAGGGTGGGGTTCTGCCATGCAAGCGCCACCATATCCCCCCCAGCACCGCGGTCAGGACCGGCAGTGCTCTCGGGCGCTCCATTCTTCTTGGCCGGCATATCTCTCCTGGGGCCGGTTTCAAAAGATGCCGCCAGTACCTTTCGCAGGCCGGCCCCATAAAGCGACGATCCCCGTGACGGTCCGAACCATCGACGGGCCCCGCCCGGCGACGTATCCCAGCCATTGTCCACGGCGGGTGACGGAACCGACCCATCAGCGGTCATGCCGTACCAGATCTTATTGACGGCATTAGCCTGCAGCTTGGTGACGCAGTCGGTGCCTGTATGGTTGCCACCGTCCGCCGTGCAAAGGACTCTCGAATCCCTCGTAGGGTCGTAGCGACAGGCCGCTGGATCCATGATATACCCCAGATGCAGGCCGCCGACCACGTCGCAGGCATGGATCGCAGCGTTTGAGACCAGGTCCTGCTGCGCTTCGGTTAACGGCACCCCGTCAAGGTCGCGCTGGAAAACGATCCGTCCGTAGAGATCGGCGACTGACCAACGTGTCCAATTTATCGCCGGATAGATCGCGGCGATACCGTCGTAATCCGCCGGAAACTCCTGCGCCAATTTGTACCCCTGCCGACCGCCCTGCGAGCCCCCGTCAAAGTAAGCATGCTTCGGCGGCTGCCCGTAGTAGGCGGTCGCGAGCGCCTTGGTCTTCACAGCCTGCTCATGGATGCTACGCCAGGAGAAATCTCTCCACTGCGCCTTGCTGAGCGTGCCATCCGGATCCAGGGCAAACGCAGCGTTGGTCGTCGCCAAATCAGGCATTGCCGGATTAAATCCGCTATGGCCCGAATCGCAGGTGGACGTGACTGCTCCTTCGGACGCGGCAATGCCGGCCGAGTTCATCGAATCCGCAATACGTATAGGCGATCCCGCATTGCCACCAGACCAGCCATTGCCCCCGATGGCATGCACGCGTCCGTCCCAGTTCGCCGCCGTGGGCAGCCAAACCTCGATACCGATCCCCGGCGACGTGGACGGCGCATCCGCCGGACCCGGGTTCCCGGGACCGACGTTGAGTTTCACCATGCAGAGGTCGCTGGCCGCTATGGGTGTCCGTTCAGTTTGCGCACCGGACAATAAGAGCGGTTGCCCCTTCCTAAAGGCTTTCACGGCAATGACGGTCGTCAAGTCATCGGGTTTGAAGGCGGCTTTCATCGAGTCGTCACAGGTGAGCAGTTTCGCTGTTGCCGCTGCTGCCGACGGACTCCACCCAGCTGCCGACATCGCGACCATCGCGACAAGCAGTAACGTGACCGGACGCCGTCCGCCTGCGAAATTTCTCATACCGAGTCCCCAGATAACGATCAGGTCCAACGCGAAATCAATCCACGCACTGACAGCCTTCGACACGGCTCCGGCCCGGTTGTACGGGATCGCCGCCGGGAACGCCCATTGCGCACCTCAAGACTCCACCGCAGACACCTATGCTACGACGCGGGTCTGAGAAAGCCGCTGTCGAACATCCAGGCGTAGAACTCGTCGATCCATAAGGCAAGCGCGCGCTTCCTGCCTGCCATGCCGAATCCGTGACCACCGCTGCCATACAGATGCGCCTCCACGGGCCGGCCGGCCGACCTCCAGGAATAGATGAGCCCCAGATGCCGCCCATTGCTGGCCGGAATCAGGAAATCATCCAGAGCGATCGCCGTGAACATGGGGGGAGCATAATCAGGTACCGCAAGTTCACCCATGGGGCCATATATCGGCGCGATGAAGTCCGGCCGGACGGCCGCGTCCGCATTCATCCCCATGCTCAACGTGAGAATCGCGCCGGCAGAAAATCCGCAAAAGCCAACGCGCGCGGGATCGAGATGCCAGTTGCTGGCTCGTGCACGCACCAGCCGAATCGCTGCTATCCCATCCTCCAGCGCCTCCGCCGGCGTACTGAAGTCGGCCGCCACGACGTTGCCATGTGCCGCAGCGGGTGGCTTGGTCAAGGGCGCGAGCCGCCTGTCCCGCCACGCGGTGAAGGCTTTCTCGTCTCGCGGCGATTCCTGCAGCCGATACTTCAATACAAAGGCCGCTATTCCATGATCGGCGAGCCATTGCGCCACCATGTATCCTTCATGGTCGATTTCCAGCTCGAAGAAACCACCACCCGGAGCAACAATTACGGCCGCGCCGGTCGCCTTGGCCGGGTCCGGCAAGAATGGAGTCAGTGTAGGGATCGTGACGTTGCGGATTCTGCGATAGCTCGCATATAAGCGCTCCCATTGCTCTCCGGCCACTGCCGCACCGCCTTGCCGCAAAGCGATGGCGTTGGACTGATCTGGAATTGGCAGCTCTTCGCTGGCTGCCGGCACGGCGGATATCGCCACGGCCAGGGCAACGGCGGCCGCCGCAATGCGCTGAACTCCGCACCAACATGCCTCGACTCCGCCGAACTTGAAAATCGGCGCGTCGAGAAGTCTCCTGAGTCGGGTCAGCATCCTAAATTGTCGCCCGGCCCAGCCGTTCACGGCGGCGCAAGACCTCGCGCGGAGAAACCGAAAAAGCGCGCCGAAAAGCGGTGCTGAATTGGGACATATTGGAAAAGCCGCAGGCCATGGCAGCCTCGGTTACCGTCATGGGCTGCTCATCTGATATATCCAGCAAGGTTCTGGCGCATTGCAGGCGTTGGGATTTCAAATACTGCCAGGCGGTGTTTCCATCGTCACGAAATAGATTGTGCATATAGCTCAGAGAAAGGCCACACTCCTCGGCAATTTCAGACAGCTGTAATTCCGGATCTGCGAGCCGCGCCCTTATCGCGCGTTTTACACGCGCGAGGTTCCTCGTCCTCATTGGACGTCCGTCCGTATTATCGCCGCGGTGATTCCCCAGCACCGCGACCACCAACTCGCCAACGACTTGCGCCGCCTTTGCAAATTCCGCATCAGACATCTCCGTAGCATGCACTTGCAATGCCTCAAGACAATGTTCAACGACGCGTCCGAGTCCGGAACGAACATCGATCAGCCGCCCGCAAATTTCCTCGGCCATGGCGAGTCGCTGATCAACGAATTGCCGCGGCATTGCAAAGCATATCGTCTCGCCGTCACGCAACTGTTCGTGAACCGCACGCAAGATCCCGCAATCCAATGTCAGCGAGCACGATGGGTAACTGTGCGCAGGTACGCACCCGACGATTTTGTGCTTCCGGTTAACGGATATACGGGCGATATAGCGCTCGTGAAGGTCGATGCCTTTGCGGTCAGCCTGCCCGCTCAAAGAAGCGGATTCTGTCGCATCGGAAATGCGCACAATAGTCCAGCCGTTTGCCGTACGACCCCCGGCGTCCAATACGCCATGCCGCTCCCTTGGGACACTCGACAACGACCCGAACGTCGCGCCTACTTTTAGGTCCGACCATCGAACCTCGGCATTGTCGCACCGAAACAACGCCTTGCGCGTCCGTGGCTCTATTCGGCCGGTACGATACATGGCCGGGTCCCTCCCCTGTCCGCCTGGCATGCCGCAACGAGGCGATTTACACCTGTCATCGGGACGCTCTTTGGCATCTACCTTTGCAGCTGAGACTAGCATGAACTGTTTGGGCTAACAACAATTATGTTTGATAGGCAAACAACATTCCCAGACGCGCATTTTGCCGTGCAACAAATCCTGCAGTACTCCTGGAGAAGCCAATGAAATTGTCGTGTGGCATATTCAGGGACTATTTCAATGTAAGGCGCTGAGGGGTGGAAATCCATGCGTTTGACGCAACACCCCGCAATGCGGCCAGTAGGCTCTGGGGCGCTGTCCTCCGGACTGGCTCTAACGGCAAGGGTGGATCTATGACGCGAAATGATCATCGGGGATCTGGCACGCCTGGCGGACGAGCCGGCTATGCGATCGACTCATGCATCGGCGCGGACAGCTTTCCCCACGGTCTTTCAGCGGCGGCGGGATTTGATCCCCTCCCGTTCGTGCATCCGGAGCTTCGCCCCTTTATGGAACCGATGCGGCAGTTGGTGGGGACAATTCGGCTGTCAAACGAAACGCTGGTTACGCGGCGTAGGGTGGATTTCTCTCAACCAACATCGGAAGCACCGCCTTTCGTGGACCGCCTGATCGCCGGAACAGCCGGGTCGCCCGCCGTGCGCGTCTATGTCATCAATGCCGGAGTGGCCGCTACCGCTCATCGGCCTGCGATTCTTCATATGCACGGCGGAGGTTTTGTCATGCTGGATGCCCGGTCGTCGATCCACAACCTGCAGGATCTGGCCGTGGCCCTCGACTGTGTAATCGTCACTGTTGACTACCGACTCGCGCCAGAAACGCGCTTCCCGGGAGCGCTCAATGACAATTATGCGGCTCTGCTTTGGCTTTACAAGAACGCCGATGAACTTGGAGTTGACCGCATGCGCATTGCCGTGATGGGAGACAGTGCGGGTGGCGGGCATGCAGCGATGTTGGCAATTGCCGCGCGCGATCGCGGCGAGGTTCCGCTGATTTTCCAGGCGCTCATCTATCCTATGCTCGATGACCGAACCGGCAGCAGTCGAAGGGCTCCGCCCCATGTGGGCATGGTCGTCTGGAGCGCGGAGGATAATGAATTCGGCTGGACGTCACTGCTTGGCGTCCCCGCCGGTTCAGGTTCTGTACCGCATGGCTCCGTGCCTGCCCGAGAGTCGGAACTGAGCGGCCTGCCGCCGACCTTTATTGGCGTGGGCTCAATCGATTTGTTCGCGGACGAGAATGTCGAATATGCGCGGCGCCTGATGGGCGCTGGCGTGGTGACAGAACTCCATGTCGTACCCGGCGCCTTTCACGGTTTTGATGGCCTCCTGATGACCACGGTCGCAAAGCAATTTCGGTCCATTCTCATCAACGCACTGGCGCGCGGCCTGCATCCAAACAGGTAGTCAGCCTGGAACAGCAAGGCTTCGTCACGACAATTCATGTGGATCGGAGAGCGTGGCATTGTCGGTCATCCGGCGCAGGAAGTGATGAAGCAGCTTCTTCTGCGATTGACTGAATCCGGACAGCAGGTTGGTTTCGTGAGCGGTCTGAATATTTTTGACACGATCTACAATTCGCGCGCCCTTACGAGTGAGCCATAGACCCTTGGAGCGCGCATCGTGATCCGCCGGGCGTCGTTCCACGAAACCGTCGCACTCCAATTTGTCAATGATAGGAACAATGGTGGATCGATCCAGATTTACGGCCTCGGCAATGCGCCCCTGAGGAGCGCCGGGATTCATGTGAATCAGGGTAAGCAAGGTGACATTGCGTGAGCCGAAGCCGACACTGGTAAGCCGGGCGGCAAGATTGATTGATGAGGCGCGCTGCGCGTAATACAATTGTGTTCCAATTGATTCGGCGAGATCGCCAAGCTTCAATCCGCTACGAGCATCCATGTCGTCGGCAACGGCAATTCTGCGCGCTCTCATTTGCGAATCCTCGGCCCATGCATAGCGAACATTGTCCGTTAACGACGGCTTACCCGCGTGACGTTCGCTCTACTAAGGCAAATATGGGCCGCCGCGGCCCTCCATATTGGTCCGATCAGATTGAACCGGTGGACATGCGTGGCAGCCCGCCGATGAAAGCTCAATTCTATACCACGTCGCGTTTAGGGTGGCCAATCGCGGCCTTTCCGCGTGTGCCTCGTACCCGGCCGAAGACAGCCCAATGAGCCGGACATCCGGTGGTCGATGACGATACTCACAGTAACAAACTGAGTACTCACCGAAAAGACAGGGCTGTGGCCTGCCGCTAACTTAGTTGGCGACGCGAGTCCGTGACGTCCGGCGCCTGTTGCCGGGATTCGCGCCTTCAGTGCCGCATGATTGGACCGTGGCCGGACCGCAGCACGATGGCCCTTTGGTTCCTTCCGTGGTCGGCAGTGGGCGGATTCGTGAATCGGACCGGACCTGGTGACATCGACGCACGCGCTACCTTTGATAGGTCAATCGTGCAATACGACGCAGACGGCGCTTATGAGCCTAGGCGCCGCATCCGCAAGTTTGACTGCAACCTGACCGGCTCTTTAGCGGGTGGACAGCCGTAGCAAGGCAAAGAGAGATGGGATCATAACGTGACTAATACAAGCAAGAATCACCTGAAGCACCGCCCGGGACGAACCTTACTCTCCGGGTTTGTTGGCGTTGGCTTGGCGCTCCTGCCGGCTGTCCGCGGCGCTCATGCGGACGAGCCGGTGGTGACGGTTATGCCGGGCAAGCCTGCTCTCATGCTCGGAAACTTCGACCTGAACACATTTGACTATACGACGGCGGAATTTTCCGTCGCCGGCACCGCCACGGCGTACAAAGTGGCGGGCGAGGCCAGTATTGACGGCCATTGGAATGCGGTGCCCGATGGGACCGCGCCCTTCGCCACTCGAATCGTCGTCATCAGGCCGCATGACGCGCACAAGTTCAATGGCACGGTCGTCGTCGAATGGATGAATGTCAGCGGCGGCCTCGACGTGCCGGTGGACTGGTCAACCGTGCATCGCGAACTGCTGCGTGGCGGCTACGCCTATGTAGGAGTGTCCGCGCAGAAGGTCGGCGTCGAAGGGGGTCCGAGTGTCAATGGTTCACCGGCCCGGCCTCTGAAAACCGTGGATCCCGCGCGGTATGGTCGACTCTCGCACCCGGGAGACGCCTTTTCCTTTGATAT
>Ga0075029_100001566_pt1 | contig 13045 bp, 13 predicted proteins | sample LitLauG_LLR_2013_FD_71391 | JGI IMG/M metagenome (GOLD analysis project Ga0075029, IMG submission 71391) | Freshwater sediment microbial communities from North America - Little Laurel Run_MetaG_LLR_2013 | ecosystem: Environmental > Aquatic > Freshwater > Creek > Sediment | place: USA...
GACTCGGGCCACCTTCTGCTCGGCGAGGTGCTGATGGGTGTCGCTCCGTTGACGGGGGGCACCTTTGAGATCGATGGCGTGAGCTACGAGCCGGTCAACGTCGCGACCGCTCGCAAGCGCGGTCTTGGTTTCGTGCCACCTGACCGCGCGCGCGACGGCCTGGCACCGACGATGAACCTTCGAGAGAACCTCTTCCTTGATGGAGTCCTGCCCGCCGCCAAGGGATCGCGACGAGCGGAGGTCGAATTGGCCACATCGATCCTTCGAATGGCGAACGTCAAGCCGCCGAATCCCGAAGCCCCGCTCAGCACGTTGAGTGGTGGCAACATGCAGAAAGTCCTGATCGCGAAGTGGCTCACCATGAAGCCCCAGCTGCTGATCCTCAGTGAGCCAACGGTCGGTGTCGACGTCGGTGCGCGCAGCGACATCTACTCCCTTCTCGAAGCGGCGTGCGCCAGCGGCATGTCGATTCTCCTCACGAGTTCCGACGCCGAGGAGATCGTGCGCCTCTGTGACCGTGCACTGGTGATGCGTCTGGGCACCGTGTGCGACGAGTTATCAAAGCCAGACATCACGGCCGAGCGGCTCACCGCGCTGAGCAGCTCGACCATCATGCATTCAGGTCAACGTGACAAGGAGGGCGCGAACTGATGGCGTCGACCACCCCGGATTCAACCAAGGCGGCCGTGAAGAAGGAGTCGAGCGCCGGCCACTCGATGAGTGTCCAATTGGGACGTTTCTCCCTTCTTCTGGTGCTCGGCATCTTCCTCGCGGGCTTCTCCATTGTGAAGACGGCGACGTTCGCCGACCTCGGCACGCTTCGTTCCATCGCCAGCATCAATATCCCCACGCTCTTCTTGGCGTTCGCCGCGACGCTCCCGTTCGTGGTTGGAGAGTTCGACCTCTCGATCTACTCGGTCGCCGTGTTCTCCCAGTGCCTGGTCATCGATCTGGTGGAGGTCCAACACGTCCCGGTGATCCTGGCGATCCTCGCCGCACTTTGTGGTTCAGCGCTCATCGGCGTCTTCAACGGAGTGGCCATCGCCGTCTTTCGCTTCTCTTCGTTCATCGTCACGTTGGCGACCGGCAGTCTGGTCGCGGGCATCTTCCTCGCGATCACCAAGGGCCAGACCATCTACCTCATCGCGCCGCACGCTCTGACGATGATCGCGCGAGCGACCGCGTGGGGGGTACCCCTTCCCGTCTACTACGGGATCCTCGCCGCCATCGTGCTGAGCCTGGCCCTGACTCGCACGCCGGTCGGTCGGCGAATGTACGCCACCGGCTCCAACCAACGTGCCGCGCTCCTGACCGGCATCGCCACACGCCGCTACATCATCTTGACCTTCATGGTCGGGGCGCTCTTGTCGTCATTCGCGGGGATCATCCTCGCTTCGAACCTCGGTTCGGCGTACCCCGACCAGAGCGGCACGCTGCTCATTCCCGCCTTCGCCGGTGCCTTTCTCGGTGCCACCGCCTTCACGCCGGGTCGTTTCAACATCCTCGGCACGCTCGTCGCGGTGTACGTCGTCGGTGTCGTCGTCGCGGGCCTCCAGCAGTTCGGCGTGGCCCAGTGGGTCACCCCGACCTTCGATGGCGTCATCCTCTTCGCCTCGGTCGTGTTGCAGGTCTGGACCAGTCGGGCCCGGGCTCGTGCGGCCGCACGGTCGAGGCTGCGTGAACTGGAGGAGCTGGCGGCCGCGTAGGTCGTCAGTCGCCGCCATGATGGTCAGTACGCTCGTTGTCGCCTGGGGAAGTCCAACTATGAAGAAGCAAGCATGGGTTTAGAGGGTCGAATCGCTCTCGTCACCGGCGCAGGTCGGGGTATCGGTCGAGGTATCGCCCTCGCCTTGGCGAGCGATGGCGCTGATGTCGCAGTCAACTTCTCTCGCGACGAGGCGAGTGCGATGTCGGTGGCCGGTGAGGTGGAGGCACTCGGGCGACGGGCCCTCATCGTGCGAGCAAATGTCGAGTCGCTCGACGAGATCGAAGCGATGGTCGCCACGGTCGAAGGGGCCCTCGGCCCCATCGGCATTCTGGTCAACAACGCCGGCATCGCGAGCAGGGGCAGTCTCGTGAGCGACACCGCTCCTGACGAGACGGCCCGGGTGATGGCCGTGCACGCCGTCGCCGCTCATCACCTCTGTCGTCTCGCGCTGCCCGCGATGCGATCCTTGTCGCGAGGTGACATCATCATGGTCTCGAGTGTCGCCACGAAACTCAACGGTGCCTACGGAGCGCCCTACAACATGGCGAAGGCCGCTCTCGAGGCATTGGCCATGACCCTCGCGAAGGAAGAGGTCGCCAACGGGATCCACGTCAACATCGTGGCACCCGGACTGGTCGACACCGATATGGGTCGTCGTCTGGCGCGAGCCACCTCGGGTACGAGCGACATCCGTGAGTTGGACGCATCGTCGCCGTTTGGTCGCGTCTGTCGGCCCGAGGACGTCGCTGACGTGGTGCGCTACCTCGTGTCGTCGGGTGCCGGCTACGTGACGGGCCAGAGAATCTACGTTGACGGTGGTGCCCATGGCTGAGGCCACCGTGGTGCTGGAGCGCATTGAAGAAGGAATCGATCTGCTCACGCTCAATCGGCCAGAACGCCTGAACGCCATGACCGGTCAGCTCGTGAGCGAGATGACCGACGTACTTCTCTCGATCGCCGCCGATCAGTCGTCTCGCGTCGTGATCTTGACCGGGGCTGGAAGGGGATTCTGCGCGGGCCTCGACCTGGTCGAGGGTCTGAACGCGCCGCTCTCGGGCGAGATGGGTCGAGTGCAGGCCAATATGTGGTTCCAAAAGAGCATTGCTCGCTTGATCACGACGATGCGCGAGATCCCTCAGCCGATCGTTGCGGCGGTGAACGGTCCGGCGGCCGGTGGAGGCCTGGCGATGGCGCTGGCGTCGGACGTGCGCGTCGCGTCGGTGTCGGCGTCGTTCTCGGTTGCCTTCGTTCGAATCGGTCTTTCGGGTTGCGACGTCGGCGTGAGTTGGCTGTTGCCGCGCCTCATTGGCGCTTCACGCGCGAGTGAGATGATGCTGACCGGTCGAAAGGTCGAGTCCGATGAGGCCTTGACGGCGGGTCTCGTCTCCGCCGTGGTGCCCGACGGTCAGGTCCTCGACGCCGCCCTCGTGAGCGCGCGTCTCATTCGGGCCAATAGCCCCTTCGGCGTCTGGATGACCAAGGAGGTGGCATGGTCGAACCTCGAGACGTCAAGCCTCCACGCCGCCATCGACCTAGAGAACCGCACCCAGATTCTCGCCACCATGACCGGCGACATGAACGAGGCGACCAACGCGTGGCGCGAAAAGCGTCCGGCAAGATTCGAGAACCGATGACGGTACTGTCCCATGGTCGCGAATCGCGGGTGCTGCGAGATCGGTTTCTAATGAGAGGGATACCCCATGAGTGACGAGAAGCAGTGGACGACCGTCTCGGGCATCCCCCTGAAGGCCTCGTATGGTCCCGACGACGTGCCCGCGGCCCACGTGGAGGCGTCGTCGGTGTTGCCGGGTGCGGCGCCGTACCTTCGTGGCGGCCACACGCAGGGTTACCGCTCACGTTCCTGGCGGATCTTCCAACTCTCGGGTTTCGGCAATCCCGAAGACGAGGCAGAGCGCATCCGCTACCTGCTCGAAAAGGGCGCCACGGGCTTCATCATGGAGCATGACCGCATGACGGGCGACCATCTCTACGACGTCGACAATCCCGAAGTCGTGGCGCGCCGAGAAGACGTGGGAATCTCGGGGGCCGTGATCATGTCCGCGCGCGACTTCGAACTTGCCCTCGAGGGCATTGACCAGAGCAAGTACTTCGCTCACGCGGGTGGCGGCGTCGCCCAGCATGCGCCCTTCTGCCTTGCGGGCTACTGGACCGTGGCGCGACGTCGCGGCATCGACATCAAGCAACTGCACGGCACCGGTCAGGCCGATTTCTTCTTGACGTACATGGGCTGCCCACCATTGCAGCAGATACCGCCAGCGGCGGCGCTCAAGATCAACTGCGACATTGTCGAGTTCACGTCAGAGCACGTGCCCAAGTGGGTACCGATCTCGATGGCGGCCTACAACGCGGCGGACACCGGACTCAACGCCTACCAGGAATTGGCCGCTCTGTTCGCAGCGAACATCGCCCATCTCGACGAAGTGAAGCGACGAGGCACCGTCAGTCTCGAGCGGCTCGCGTACGCGCTCGGAGGAGTGAGCTTTCGCGTGGCGATGGACTTCTTCGAGGACATCGCGAAGCTGCGCGTCGCGCGCAAGATGTGGCATGACCTCTTGGTCCAGCGCTACGGCATCACCGACGAGCGGGCCTTGCGCCTACGAGTGCACATCGTGACCGCGGGATCGGCGATGACGTACCAGGAGCCGATCAACAACATCGTGCGCGGCACGATCATGGGAATGGCGGCCGTGCTCGGCGGCGTGCAGTCCATGGGGATCTCGGCGTACGACGAGGCCTTGTCGGTGCCGTCGGAGCAGGCGCACCAACAGTCGGTGCGAATCCAGCAGATCCTCGAACGCGAGACCAACATCGCGTCCGTCGCCGACCCCCTCGGCGGTAGCTACTTCATCGAAGCGCTGTCCAGCGACCTCGAGACCCGCGCCTGGGGCTTCTTGGAGGAGATCGAGAAACGTGGTGGCTTCATCGCGTGCCTGGAAACCGGCTTCCTCCAACAGGTCGCGGCGGAGAACCAGGTCGATCTCGAACGTCAGATGACGACGGGCGAGCGTCAGATCGTCGGCGTGAACTTCAGTCCCTCGGACCACGACCCTTTCAATATCGACGGCTTCGCCGGTTCGATCGACGCCTGGGACCGTGGCATGGAGCGACTCGCTCGCCTGCGTTCCGAACGTGACACGTCACTCGCGCTGGAGAAGCTGCGCGACCTCACGTCGGTGTGCGCGACCGGTGGCAACGTCATGGCCGGCGTGCTCGAGGCAGTGGGCGCCGACGCCACGGTGGGCGAGATTGGCGACGTCTTCAGGGAGGTGTACGGATCATGGAAGTTCCCGATCAATTTCTAAGCACCGACGCCTCGGCGTCGGTGAAGCGAGTGCTGATCGCCAAGACCAGCCTGGACGGGCACTGGCGTGGCATCAACGTGGTGTCACGCGCGCTGCGCGAGGGCGGCTTCGAGGTGATCCTCGCGGGCATGATCACGGCCGACATGATCGCGCGTGTCGCGGCGGACGAAGACGTCGACCTCATCGGTCTGAACGTCGGCGGACGAGTTGAGGTCGTCGAGCGGATCCTGGACACCCTCGAGGCGCAGCATCTGACCACACCCGTGTTCGCGGGCGGGACCATCCCTCACTACGCGGCCGAGCGCCTCGAGAAGCGCGGCGTTCGCTGCTTCCCCCCGGGCTCGTCACTCGACGACATTGTCCTGGCCGCCCGAGAACTCACCGGCCAGGCCTGACACGACGTTCGTGCAATGAAAGGAACCCCTTGACCACCGACCGGATCTCACAGAAACTTCCCGTTCGCCGCGCGACCATCGGTGATCTGTTGCGACGAAACGCCCAGCGCTACCCGAACCGCGAGGCCCTTGTCATGCCCGTGAGCAAGGCAAATCCCGTGCGCCGCTCCATCTCGTACGCCCAGCTCAACGAAAGCGCGAATCGCGTGGCGCACGCGCTCGAGGACCTCGGCGTCGGTCGTGGCGACGTGATCGCCACGATGGGGCGCAACCTTCCCGAGACCGTCGTCACCTTCTGGGCGGCGATGAAGATCGGCGCCGTGGTGACAGGCGTGAACTACACCTTCACGGCGGGCGAGATCGTCTACCAGCTCACCCACTCGCGCGCCAAGGCCCTGTTGGTGGAGGACCGATTCGTGGAGAAGATCAAGTCGATCACCGACCCCCTGGTGGACTTGAAGGTGAGGATCGTCAACGACCTCTACGCTTCGACGGCCAGCGAGGACTGGATCAAGTTCAGTGACCTCATCGCCACGGCGGATCACAGTGAACCCCAGTCCGAGGTGAACGAGGACGACCTCGCCATTCTTCCCTACACCAGTGGCACCGAGGCATTGCCAAAAGCGGTCATGGTGCCGCATCGCAATTATCTGGTGTCGATGATTCCCTCGTACGTCACGGGCATGGGCCTCGTGGAAGAGGACGTCTGGTACTACGTCCTGCCATTTCACACGATCGCCGGCATGGGGATGCAGATCGCCCTGTTGTCACTCGCGAACACGATCGTGTTGCCCATGGAGTCGACACCAGTCGAAGCGCTGGACGCCATCGTGAACGAGAACGTGACGGTCGTCGGCCAGACTCCCACCTTCTATCTTCAGGTGATCAATGCGCCGGGCTTCTACGACATGGACCTGTCGCGGCTGCGACGGGGCATCACCTACGGCGGCACGATGCCCCAGTCAATGTTCGACGCGTTCGCCAAAGTCGCTCCCGAGTTGTTGTGGATCACCTTGTGGTCCCAGTCCGAACTCACCCAGACGCCGACGATCGGCCGATTTCGATCGCTGGCGGACATCCCCAACGGTGACGTCGCCTGGATCGGCAAGCCGACGTCTCAGCTCGAGGTCAGGGTCGTGGACGAGAACGACGTCGACGTCCAAGCAGGCGTGGAGGGCGAGTTGATCTGCCGCTCTCCGGGGGTCATGCTCGGCTACCTCGATAATCCGGAGCGCACCGCATTGGTCATGCGCAACGGCTGGCTGCACACCGGCGACCTGGTCCGAAACGACACCGCGGGCAACCTGTTCTTCGTCGACCGACAAAAGGACGTCATCAAGAGCGGCGGCATGAACGTCTCCTCGGTGGAGGTCGAGCGGGTGTGTTACCAGTTCCCTGGCGTGCAGGAGGTGGCGGTTGTGGGCCTCGCGGACGACTACTGGTCCCAAGCCGTCACCGCCTTCGTCGTCCCCAAAGAGGGATCTCCACTCGTGACGAGCGAGTTAATCGCCTACTGCAAGGAGCACCTGGCGCCGTTCAAGGTCCCCAAGGAAGTGCGGCTCGTAACGTCGCTGCCCAAGGACACCCAGGGGAAACTACTGAAGCGTGAGCTTCGAAAGAGCGCCGAGCACGAAGCCGAGGTCGCGTCCGACACGCCCCCGCCGACGACGTGACGACGGCGGGACCCTCGTCGCTCCCATCTCTTGACACGCTGCTCAAGGGACTGATCGAGGGCGATCGCCGGTCCTTGGCCCAAACCCTCAGCATCATCGAGCGCGGCGGCGACCAAGCCGACGCCACCCTTCGACGTATCGCCGCGATGCGTTCGCACGACGCGACGCCCAGCGCGACCCTGGGGGTCACCGGACCGCCGGGTTCGGGCAAGTCAACGCTGGTCGACGCGCTGGTGGCGCACCGAGGCGCGCACGGCGACCGGATCGCCGTCGTCGCGGTCGACCCGTCGTCGCCCTTGACGGGAGGAGCCATCTTGGGGGACCGGGTGCGACTTCGCCCCGCCAACTCATCGGCCGACAACGTGTACATGCGATCGATTGCGGCGCGCGGATCGCTCGGCGGCTTGGCCACGATGGTGCCCGGTGCATTGCGGGTGATCGAGGCGGCCGGATGGCCGACGGTCATCATCGAAACCGTCGGGGTGGGCCAGTCGGAGGTCGCCGTCGCCGCCCAGGCGGACACCACGGTGGTGGTCGTGAATCCGGACTCGGGAGATGAGGTGCAGGCCAACAAGGCCGGCCTCTTGGAGATGGCTGACGTGTTCGTCGTCAACAAGTCCGACCGCGAGGGAGCGAGCCGAACGCTGAAGGAGTTGCACGCCATGCTCCACTTCGGCGCGAAGCGTGAGTGGACGGTTCCCGTGCTTCGCACCACTGCGACCGAAGACGAGGGGATCGTTGAAGTGTGGAGCGCGATCGACGACCACCGGCGCTACCTCGAGACGAGTGGCGAGGGGCGACGACGCAACGTCGAGCGCCTGCGCGCCGAGATCGATCAGAGGATCGCAGCGCAACTTCGCGCCCGGGTGCTCACGCTGGAGAGGTCCGACGAGGGGCGAGCGGTGTACGACCAAGTGGAACAAGGATTGCTCGATCCCGTCAGTGCGGCCGTTCGATTGCTGGCGACGCTGGGACTGTGAGCGGCGCTGCTGGGTCAGTCGCCAGGAGGTCCAAACGCGCCAGCGGCGCGCAGCGCGTCGAACTGTTCGTCGTCGATGCCCCATTTCGCGAGACCTAGACGGGTTCCCGATCCAGGCAGTCGCGGCGGAGCGGAGATCGAGCCGGGCGTGGTTGAGAAGCGTGGTGCGGGTCGAGGTTGGATGACGCCATTGGTATCGAAGACGTCTCGTGCGGTGTTGTAGGGATGTGCGGCTGCTTCCAGGGGCGACAGCACGGGCGTGACGCACGCGTCGGTGTCACGGAACACTTCGGTCCACTCGTCGCGAGACTTGGTGGCGAAGACCGCGCTGAAGCGTTCCTTCATCTGAGGCCACTGCTCGCGGTCGAACTGGTGGGGCAGTGACTCGCCCGCGAGGCCGAGGCCATCCAGAAGTTCGGCGTAGAACTTCTCCTCGATGGCGCCCACCGCGACGTAGCGTCGGTCGCTGGTTTCGTAGACCTCGTAGAAATGGGCTCCCGAATCGAGGATGTTGACACCGCGCTCCTCGCGCCACATGCCCGAATTGAGAAAGCCGTAGGTGATGGTCATCAGCGAAGCGGAGCCGTCGACCATGGCCGCGTCGACAACCTGTCCCCGCCCGCTCACTCGCGCAGACAACATCGCCGCGAGCACGCCGAAGGCCAAGAAGACACCGCCCCCGCCGAAGTCGCCGACCAGGTTCAGTGGTGGCACCGGGCGCTCACCGACGCGACCGATCGGCCACAGGGCTCCAGAGACGGCGATGTAGTTGATGTCGTGGCCGGCGCGCTGGGCGAGGGGACCGTGCTGTCCGAATCCCGTCATCCTGCCGTAGACCAGCCGCGGATTGCGAGCTAGGACGTCCTCCGGGCCAAGTCCCAGCCGCTCGGTGACCCCGGGTCGGAAACCTTCGATCAAGGCGTCGGCCTGCTCGCAAAGTTCCAGCACCAATTCACGACCGCGAGGACTCTTCAAATCGAGCGCCACCGACGGGCGCGAGCGATTCAAGAGCTCCGACGTCGTGGTCGGCTCGGCGTCCCACGCGCCGCGTTCGAGTCGCAAGACGTCCGCGCCCAAGTCCGCCAGCAACATGCACGCATAAGGACCAGGTCCGATGCCCGCCAACTCGATGACCTTGACACCGTCCAGTGGACCACCCATAACGACATTGTAGGTGGGTGCGCGATGCGCCAACTCCGAGTGAACAGCCACGGCCGGGTCGATGCGTCGTACGCATCCGGCATCGACGTGGAGGAGCGTTCATTACCGTGTGCAACGAGCGCCGCGACAGTATCGAGCAACTACTGTGAGGTGGCGTACTCGTGAAAGGTGATCGATGAAGCTCTCGACCATGGTCAGTTACTCCGGAGGCTTCAAGCACGCGGTGCGCGGGGTCATCGAGATGGAGAAAGCTGGCCTCGACCTGGTGTGGGTTCCCGAGGCGTACGGCTTCGACGGACCCTCGCAGATGGGCTACCTCGCAGCGCTGACCTCGTCGATCGAGATCGGATCGGGCATCTTGCCGATCTACACGCGAACACCTTCGTTGCTCGCCATGACCGCGGCGGGCATCGACGCCCTCTCCGATGGCCGCTTTCACTTGGGACTCGGGGCCTCGGGACCGCAGGTCATCGAGGGCTTCCACGGTGTGCAGTACACCAATCCCCTCGGTCGCACCCGCGAAGTCATCGAGATATGTCGTGACGTGTGGCGCCGCGAGGCGCCGCTGGTTCACGACGGCAAGAACTACACCATTCCGCTGCCGAGCGACCAGGGGACGGGCTTGGCCAAAGCGCTCAAGATCATCACTCACCCGGTCCGAGCGACGATCCCGATCTGGATTGCGGCGCTCGGAGAGAAGAACGTCGAGATGACCGCCGAGGTGGCCAACGGTTGGATGCCCATCTTCTTCATCCCGGAACGCGCCAAGGATGTATGGGGTGCGCCGCTCGCTCGCGGCGCCGCCAAGCGCGACGCGGCGCTCGGTGAGCTGATGATCACGGCTGGCGGGCTGCTCGCCATCGGCGAGGGCGACGACGTGACGAAGCTGCGCGACCTCCAGCGCCCCTTCGCCGCGCTCTACATCGGCGGCATGGGTGCCAAGGGCAAGAACTTCTACAACGAACTCTGCGTTCGCTACGGATTCGAAGCGGAGGCGCAGCGCATCCAGGACCTCTATCTCGAGGGCAAGAAGGTGGAGGCCGAGGCCGCCGTGCCCGACGAGTTCCTCGAACTGACGACGCTCTGCGGCCCCAAGAGCTATGTGCGAGAGCGCATCGCCGCCTTCGCGGAAGCTGGCGTCACCCATCTCCAACTGCACCCCATCGCGTTGGAGGGCCAGTCCGATGCCTCGCTGGTCGAAACCGTCAAATCGATGATCTAGTCCCGAAATCGGGCTACGCCGTCGATCCGCTGACGGGCGTGGACGCCATGCCGAGCTTGCGATGATCCCACGACCGCACGCGGTCGAAGACGAAATGGACGACGACGCGGTTGTTGATCATCGCCTCCACCTGCGCCTTGACCGACTCGTCATAGGGACCGATATAACGTTCGAACATGTTCACGCCGACACGCCAGATGTCGTCGGGATCGTCGCTGATGTCCCCTCGGCCCTCGAAGGAGACACCACGCAACTCGTCGTAGGTCGATCCGGCTTCGATGAGCACCGAGACGCGACTGTCGCGGCGTAGATTGACGACCTTCTGTGACTTCCGCTTGGTCTCAATCCACACCTCGCCGTCAATCACCGCGTACCACATCGCCACGAGATGAGGTTGACCCGATGGTCCGATGGTGGCCAGATTGGCGATTCGCTGATGAAGAACGAAGTCACCGATCTCTTCGTGCGTCATCGTTATCATTGCGCGTTGGTTCTCACCCATTGTCCTTCTCCTGCTCGTACTCGAATTCGCACGGCGCCACGGTCGTCCACTCCTTGGCGCGGCCCAAGGCTCTGATCATGTTCCACTCCAGTTCGGCGTTCGACGCGAGAAGAACGCTTCCATCCCTTCGCGCACGTCGTTGCTCGCGAGAAGGCGAGCGTGCGCCATGTCACTGCGACGCCATTGGTCGTCCTCGTCCCCGAAGACCTCGGCGTGAGCCATGGCGAGTACCTCGCTGACCGCCAGAGGTGCATTGGCGCAGATTCGCGTCGCCAACGAGAGGGCGCACTCCAGCGATCGACCGTTCTCGCACAGCACGTTCACCAGACCCAGCCGTTCTGCGCGCGCCGCATCGATGCTGTCGCCCGTCAACAGCATCTCGTTGGCGACGTTCACCGGCAGGAACCGACCCAATCGAAAGGCACCACCGAACGCTGGCATCATGCCGATGCGAGGCTCCGGAACACCGAACGATGCGCCGTGCGATGCGACCACGAGGTCGCACGCCAGCACCAGTTCGAAGCCGCCGCCGAGCGCGACGCCTTCGACAGCGGCAATGAGTGGTTTGGTCCGGTGTCGACTGATCATGCCCACCAGGCCGCCTCTCGGCGTCGCCTCGCCGGGGCCCTCTACCAGGTCAGCCCCCGCGGAGAACATCCGTTCGCCACCGGTGAGTACCGCGCATCGCAGGTCCGCATCGTCCTCCAGTTGGTTGAGCGCCGCGTCGACGCCGAACGTCACAGCTTGGTTGAGGGCGTTTCGCTTGCGTTCGCGCCGAATGGTGATGACGAGGATCTGTTGGGCGACCACGGTGACCACTACCGGTGGATCCATCGGCTCTTCGTCGCTCACCACCACTCCTTCGTCTCGGACCGACCCGTTCGTCGGATTCGACGGTTCAGCCCTCACTGCACGTTCGTTAGTCTGCCACGCCCCTCAGTGTCGACGCGCGGGGTGCACTGGCACTCGTCAGTGGATTCGCGCACGTCGTCGACGCGAATCGCGGTGACGGTAGAGTCGAACTCAGAGGTCGGGTAGCGACTCTTTCGGGGGTGTGAAGTGACGACGGAACCAGATTTCCATTCGACGGGAACCGAGGACGGTGAGGAGCTCGTCTACCACAACCAAATCGAGTGTGACCTGGGGATGGAAATCAAGAGGAAGGGCACGTCGGCCTTGGGTCAGGGCTACTTCCGGACGCTCTGTCCCAAGTGTCGCAGCGTCCGCGAGGGTTGGTCGCGCAGTGACCCGCTGTAAGGACCGCTCGCGAGGTTCGGGCGTCATGCGCGTACGAGATCGCACGAACGCCTTCTAGGGGAGTGGTCTGCGAAAGTAATGGATGATCGCGATGGTGCGACCGCCAGAACGTCCGAACCAGTACAGGCTCGCTGCGGTGATCGGAACTGTCATGAACAGTTCCCACCCGTCGTTGGTCATCTCGTCCACCGCGCGGCCTAGCTCCTGCCAGCCCTTCTTGGAAACGGAAACGGGCTGGATCGTGTACTGGTAAGCCACGTGCCCACCATAGGGCGTCGTTTCACGACGATCGGCTGTTGCGCCACATAGGGATGCGTGTCAGGATGAAGCGATGCTCGATCATGTGTCAATTCAATGTCGTGACGTTGTCGCCAGTGCGGCGTTCTATGACGCGGTTCTCGCACCTTTGGGAGGGGGCCGGGTCATGGACTTCGGCCAAGTCATCGGCTACGGCGTCGCGCCGATGCCCGATTTCTGGATCGGACCGCAAGAGACGGGCGAAGGGTTCCGAGAAGCCCACCTTGCTTTCTCCGCGGAGAGTCGAGACGCGGTGCAGGCCTTCTACGAAGCGGCCGTCGCGTCCGGTGCGACGGTGTTACACGAACCTCGGATCTGGAGCGAGTATCACCCAAGTTACTTTGGTGCCTTTGTGCGGGACCCTGACGGCAACAACGTCGAGGCGGTGTGCCACTCCCCAGAGTGAGCGTCGAAACAGTCAGCAAGATTCTCAATGAAGGCGCGCCTTGACGCGGTTCAAACCTGCGCAAAGCGAAAGCACGACTCGTCGTGATCGTTCACCAGCCCAGCGGCCTGCATCAAGGCGTA
>Ga0075029_100001567_pt1 | contig 13045 bp, 6 predicted proteins | sample LitLauG_LLR_2013_FD_71391 | JGI IMG/M metagenome (GOLD analysis project Ga0075029, IMG submission 71391) | Freshwater sediment microbial communities from North America - Little Laurel Run_MetaG_LLR_2013 | ecosystem: Environmental > Aquatic > Freshwater > Creek > Sediment | place: USA...
CGCCTTGGGCCACGACGAAGCGTCGATCGCGCTCAAATTGGATCGACGGAGCTTCAATAATGTTCGCATCCTGCCACAACCGGGCGTTGCCGGTGTAAAGCGCGATTCCAGGATTGCTGTGCGCAGTCATATTGCGGGCGGTCACATGAATGGGTGAGGACGACGCCAGCAGCGCGCCGTCGGGCTGCTCTTTCAGTTCGCTGTATGTGCTCTTGACGTCGCCTTCGGCCAGCGCATCGCCGGTCGCGCGGTTCATGCGAATCGTCCTGGCGGTCGTCTCCATGCCGCCGTTGGCTACGCGCGGATGGCCGGTCAGTACAAGCATCTGATCGGCGGGAGTGTACTGACCCGTATTTGCCCAGGCCTGCATCCGCTTGTCGGCAGGCTGCCCGTCGGAGTAAGCCACGTTGCCCTTTTGGGTGATGAAATCGAGCCCGCCTTCCGGCAAGAAAGTTGCGTCTACAGTATCGCTCGTGCTTACCCGTTCCGGTTCGCCTGGATTCGAGTTGACGATGCGGGCATTGGGAGCGCCGTGAACGCTGGCCAAGCGGTTCTTGCCATCCGAGGTCGCGAATTGGGCCTCGAACTTGCCCGCAGTCACGATAGTCCGTTGGCCCGATTTCGGGACGGAAGATTCCGCCAGCGAAGAAATCTGGATCTGCGCGGCGCCCGAGGTCACGGCCTTGTCTAAGACGCGCCCATCCGCTACGGTGAAGTCGATGACCGGAGCGGTGACCTCGAAATTCTGCGGCGCCGACCCCTCGCCCGGCTTGCCTGATCCAATCGACTGTTGAGTCAGGCGCGCACCGTCCAGAGCGTGCACTTGTTGCAGTTCGTTATGACCGGAATAATCCAGCACTACCCGGCCAGCATCGCCCCGCAGAGGTTGTGACCCCGTTTGCTCGATGTGTACGTTGCCCGTCAGGTTCGCGCTGCGAAGCAAGCTGCCCTTATCAGTGAGAAGGAACTCCGCTTGATCTGTGCGACTATGCATTTCGGCAGGGAGCCCGGGGGCCGCTGGCTCCTGGCTTTTACTTGCAGCAGGCGCCAGGTTCGTGTCGGTGGTGACATTGCCGTGGGCCACAACCCGCTCGACATCGTTCTCCGGGCCGAGGTAGAACGTGGCCTGATCCGCAGCCAGCTTCGCCCCTTGGCGATCGACTCGCGGATGTTCCAGCACGATCAGCCGGGGATCGTTGGTGATGACTCCGCGCTCGGCATCGATTACAGCAGCATCCTCACCGGTCGTAACGATGTGGATCTGCGACGACAAGATCAACTGGTTGCTCCTCCCGGCATAGTTCACCCCAACCGCCCACCCACTCGCCTGCGGCGTGCTGAACTCCACGCGAGCGTCCGTCGAGGCGTTTCCCGTGTCTTTATTGAAGATCAGATCTCGCGTCGTCAGGTGAATGGGATTCTTCATTTCCTTCGGCGTGGCCTGATCGGCACTAACCTGCCCGGAAGGATTGGCTACGAGATCGATTTGCACCTCGCCTTTAGCGGTGACGTCGCCAGTCTTTGTGTTGTAGGCGAAATCATCTCCGTAAATCTGGTCGTAGCGCAACGAGTCCCGGCCGTAGAGGATGATGCTGACGTTGTGCAGTTCAGCATTGCCGTTCAGCTTGAACTGCTTGACGCTGCTCGCCTGCACTGTGAACAGAGTGCGCTGGCCATCGGACTTGGAAAATTGAAATCCATTGGCCGTCTGCTTGATGTCAAAACCCAGCTTGTCGGGAACTTCTTTGCGAACGTCGCGCGTTCGCAGGCGGGCATACAAATACATTCCGACGACCACCACCGTGAACAGCACAGCGGTCGTCGCCAGCAGCCGTCGCAAACGGTAGACTCGGAGCGGCATCTGGCTTCAGTGTAATCCAGGCGCGCGGTTCCGGCTTAGAACGTCTCGTCGACGCTCACTTCCATGATCATGCGGTCGAGTTCGGCTTGGGCCTGATTCTGCTGCTTGGTCAGGTCTGCGCTCTCCTTGCGCAGAGTAGCGAGCCGGCCCTCCTGCGAATCAAGCTGCCCTACATAGCGCTGCAGCAACGCCTTTTCCTCCGAACTTCCCTTCAGCGCCTTCATGTTCTCGCGAATGCGGGCCTGATCCGCGGCGATCTGATCGGATTCGCGTTTGCGCTCGCTGATCTCAGTGGATAGGTCATCGATCTTTTCTTTCTGCTTGAGCACACGATCGAAGGCCTGTTGCATGGCCGGGCTCAGCCGCTTTTGGTCGGTCAGAAGAACCACTTCATCGTCGTCGAGGTTGGTCAACTCGTAGGTCTCTTCCTCAGGATGAAAGGCTTCGACCGTCAATTCGGCGGTCTTGCCCGCCTCTACCGGAACCCGGAATCTCTGGTAAGACTCGGTGGACTCCTCTGGCGTGGGTGTGCCAGGGGCGAGTTTCCATCCCTGCTGCAGCGGGTATTCCACAATGACCTGCCGCGGTTCGGTGTCGGCGTTGCGAATGGTGAATTTGCTCAACGACCGCTGCTCTTTGGTCAGCCGCATCGTGCCCTTGGCGATGCGAATCCGGCTGTACGGCTTTTCACTCGACTCGTCGGAGTACTTGACATGCACGGCGGCATCGCCGGCATACGAGAGCAGCCGCCGCTCGTCGGGATGAATCGTCTCGAGCACACCTTCTCCAGCGAATGTGTCAGCTTCGAGCACATTGAACGATCCGGCATCGAGCACCTGGCCACTCGTGTTCTTGATCCAAAGCGCGCGCAACGGCGCTGAGTCCCGATTCCAAAGAGTGACCTTGTCGGCCTCGATGTGCCCTTGCAGGATAGGGACGAGTGCCGACTGATTTTTGCCGATCGTAATCTTCTGTTTGATTTTGTATTCGAAGAAATCTCCGGCAGATTTGCCTTCGGCTTCGCTGACTTGCCTCCCGGCAATGGTGGCGATTTCAGCCGTTTCCGTGTTGAGCATGGGAGTTGAGCCTGTGACCTCGACAGTCGTGCTCGCTGCGCCAAGGCTCAGCGTGGCATCAATCTCATTATTTCGCCCGATCCCGAGATAAACATTGCTCAAGTTGTACCTTTGAAATCCGGGGCTGACCACGAACACTGCGGAGTTGCCGGCCTGAACATCGTTGAAACGGTATCGGCCTTGCGCATCCGTCGTAGCGACCTGCGACACTCCCGTTTCTTCGTTGCGAACTGTGACGCGGGCGCCGGGGATTATTGCGCCGCTGGGATCCTTCACGGTGCCGGAGAGGGTGGTCGAGGCATTCGAGACGCCTGGAGATAACTTTGCAAACTGCTCAAGACGGTCCGCCTCAACCGTCGCCTCATGCGATTGCGGAGTCAGCATGGCCGACTCTGGCAGAGGAATCTCCGGTCGCCGCGCGTAGAGCGGCTGCGAAATGTTCTGCACGAATGACTGGGGCTGCCCAGCCACCAGTGAAAGCTGCACATCCTTCCAATCTTCGCCGATGGTGTTGTCGACGATCGCCCAGCCTTGCAGCAGCGGCTTCTCGCCCGGCTTGTCGGAAAAGATGATGCGGTACGTGCTCTTCCAGATGGGAACTTCGCTGATGTAGCTGACGAAGATATCGCGATCGCCAGAGCCGGTCGCAGTAAAGCTCATGCGCCGCACATCACGCGCGCGTGAAGAACTGATCAGCGTCAGATAGCGGCTGACTTCCTCGGTGAGTTCACGCTCGGCAATGCGAACCGAAGTGCCGGGCCCGAGGTCGAAGCTGCGCATTTCGCCGGCATCGGTCACGATCGAGAAGCTGGTCACGTCTTCGAAGTCGTCTTTGCCACGTTGGCGATGAATCTTTTCCACACTCAGCAGCCGGCCGGCCGCCGTGGCCGAACCGCTGCGAACTTCCACCCGCGTCCCGCGCAGCGCCGAAAGATATTCAGCCTGCGTTACTTGCTCGCCGAATGGCAGGCGCAAAGATTTCAGGCGCTCGTCGAGCGGCGCAATCGAGTTGTAGCGCACCGAAGAAACGCGGCCGTCACCCAGATCTACGGCGGTCAGCGACTTCAGCACATCGTTCAACTGCGCGGTCGTGAAATCGATATTCAGATCCTGCGTGCCGTGGACCCGCGCTGCGTGCTCGAAATATCCAACGCCATTCTTGTAGAGCACAACGCGTTTCACGGGGAGACGGGAAGTAGACTCGGCCGAAGCGGCCGGATTTGTAACTTCCGGCGCTGCCGGTTTGGCCTGACCGGAGTTGGTTGAGGGCTGCTTGGTTTGGGCGAGAACGCTGACGGCCAGGGACAGGAGAAGCACACTGAACAGCTGAGCGTGACGCATGGGCACCTCCGGCTGCAAGACCAATGATTCTACAGAAGCGGAAGTATAGCTGGAGGTTGTACGGGCGGCAGTGATTCTACTTAGGTAATAGGAATCTTGAAGTCGCGCAGGGTGAGTTCGAGGCCGCCGTATTCGGGATGGTCGTTGTGGCCGACCGTGAAGGCGATATCGATGGTATCGCCCGCCAGGAGCGGCGTTTGCGCGATGCGCTCGGCCATGTGCCAGCCTAGGGCGTCGAAGGTGATCTTCAGCCCGGTTGTTCGATCGAGATAAGTTTCGGCCACGGCTGCTGTGCGCTCGGCTCGTTTGATTGCTGCTCCATCAGGATGGCATCGTGGCGTGGCGAGAATCGCAGCGGCGGAAAGTTGCGATTCGTCTGAATATCTGGCCAGCGGCTTGCTCTCGCGCAGCTTCAGTTTGATGTGCTTGTCTTTGAGAATCCGTGGTGGTGCGGTCAACTGCACGCCTCGCGCTGCGAAGATGGGCTCGGGGTTTCCCACTCCATACGGCTCCAGCAGATGCAGTGCCTGGAAAAGATCAGGAGTCACGTCGCTGAGATTCAATTCCGTGTCCAGATCGAGCGTTGGATCAAAGTCCGCAGGAGTAAGCTGCGAACGCGCGAATGCGTCCAGTCGTGTCCGCAACTCGGCGACATTCGCACTGGGCATGGCGAATCCGCAGGCGTGGGCGTGGCCGCCATAGCGCGAGAACAATCCACTGCACGATTCGATCGCCTCGAGCAGGTGGAATGCGCGTATCGAGCGCCCCGACCCGAACGATTCATCTCCTTCGCGCGATATCACGACCGTGGGCCGGTTGTAGCGCTCCACAATTCGCGTGGCCGTGATGCCGATAACGCCCCGATGCCAGTCATCGCCATCGATCACTATGCAATACGCGTCGTACAGCGCGGGGTCGCCGGTGAACTTCTCTTCCACCGCGCGCAAGATTCGCCGTTCTTCCTCCTGCCGGTCGGTGTTGAGCCGGTCGAGTTTTGCCGCCAGTTCTCTCGCGCGTGCGGCATCTTTCACGCTGAAAAGTTCGATCACGTCGCGAGCCACGTCCATGCGGCCTGCTGCGTTGATGCGTGGCGCGATGCGGAAGCCGACCTCACCCGAAGTTGGAGGCCGCTTCGCCGAGATTTGCGCGACTTCGAGAAGTGCCTTTAGCCCTGGATTGACGGCCTTTCGCAAAGCATCGAGTCCCAATGACGCGAACACCCGGTTCTCGCCAGTCAGGGGAACCGCGTCGGCGATGGTCGCAATCGCAACAACCTTCATGAACGATCGCAGCAGCTTGTTCTGATCTTTCGCGTCGAGGCGCCGCGCCATCAATCCCTGTGCCACCTTGAATGCGACACCCGCGCCGCACAGCTGTTTGTAGGGATACTCGCAACCATGCTGATTCGGATTCACCACTGCCAGCGCCCGAGGCACGCCATCCGGGCCGGGAAGATGATGATCCGTGACAATCAAGTCGACGCCTAGTCGATGCGCGGTTTCAGCCGGCGCGAAGGCGCGAATGCCCATGTCCACGCTGATGATCAGCCGAATACCAGCGGCGGCGGCGCGTTCGATGACATCGTCGCGCATGTCGTAACCTTCGCGAATGCGATGCGGCACGTGAAAATCGGCGGATCCGCCGCACAGTTCGATCGCCGTCTTCAGGATGATCACCGCCATCGTGCCATCGACGTCGTAGTCGCCGTAGATGAGGATCGGCTCTTGGCGCTCGATCGCGGCGTCGAGGCGATCCACGGCAGCGCGGAGGCCAAGCATTTGATCCGGAGCGTGAAGGTCAGAAAGCGACGGCGCAAGAAACTTCCGGGCGGATTCGGGTTCGGTGATTCCACGATGTACAAGGAGAGGGGCGAGAATGCCAGCCGTGCGAGCAGAAGTTGCGCCGCGAATGCCGGCATCCGTGCGCAGCCACGCAATCAGCGGGTCAACAAGGTCGCGTTGGGAAGGCTTCTGAAGCCACTGCATAGGCTGCCGCAGAGGCGTAGCTCGCTACGTTCTACGGATGATGCAGTGTACTCCAGCGGGAATTGTGCAGAAATGTGGAGAGCTTGGAAAACTGGATCTGCTAAATCTCTTCGTCCTGGTCCGGCTCGTCCATGGTTAGTCCGCCGAACTCGTCGGACACTTCAAGCAGCCGTTGATACCGCTCGTACCATTCGGTCGAGACCTCGCAGAGAAACATCGAACCCTGATAGGCCCAACCGAGCTGCAGGAAGCCGATCTTGCCCACGTAGGCGCGCAGCCAGCGCGCATCTTCGACGTCGTCGCCGTCGCTGAATTCGGAGTTGCTCAGCCGCCCCACCATCTCATCGAGCTCGGTGCGCTCTAGCGTCCACGAATGCATGGTCAGGAAGGGAGCGTTCGCGGTCTTGGCCAGCTCGACGAAATCCTTCCAGCCGTCGGGATTATCCCCCATCTCCCACATGACGCACTGCACCTCTTCGTAGTCCACAAACCCGTGAAAACGGCGCATGCCATGGCCTTCGATGAAGGCAATCATGTCGTCTTTGATAGTAGAGAGATCGTCTGGAATAGGAGACATATTCTGAAAAGGCGCAAACCGATATTGTATGCCGGAGGGCCACTTCGGTGCCACCCGCGGCAAAGTCACTTCCGCTAATTCTGAGAACTCTGATTCAAGCGATCGGCTTCCCGCTGTTCAGCCGTGGCTTGGGCGGCATGGGCGGTAAGGGAGTAGATTTCGGCCATTCGCCGGTGAGGCTCGGCCTGCTCCGGATGCAGCTTCGCTGCCTCCCGCAAGTATTGCAACGAACGGGCATATTCCCGAGCCTGCTGAGTTTTCTGAGCAAGTTGCAGCGTGGTGGAGTAAAGCAGGTCCGTCGTCCCGGAATCTTGCGGATTCAGTTCGTGCGCGCGATGCAGAGCTTGATAGGCGGCGGCTCCTTCTCCGAGCTTAGCCAGAACGGCCCCGTATAGAGCGTTCAGCTGAAACAAATCAGACCATCGTTCCAGCGCATGTTCCAGGGGCGCGCGCGCCTTTGCGAATTGGTTCATCTGGTAGTAGGTGAGGGCAAGGTTGTACTGCATTTGCGGGGACTGAGGCGCCAGTTCCGCGGCTCGGTGAAAACACGAGAGTGCGTCCTCCAGGTCGCCATGCTGGCCATAGATCGTGCCCAGAGCGGTCAGTTTTTCTGCATTATCAGGATCGTACAACTGCTGGCAGGTTGCGCGCGCTTCTTCCTTCAGACCTAGATCCAGCTTTTGCGCGCACTCTTGTTTGAGTCGAACGTCATTCTCGTCATGCTTGCGGAGTTCCTCCGAGTGAGCCAGAGCCAGTTTCGCCTCCTCCTCGCGCCCCTGTTCGCGGTATACCTTCGCCAACTGAAACTCCACCCGCGAATCGCGTGGAATCAGTTGTGCCGCGACCTTGAGCCACTTCTCCGCGTTGGGTAAATCATGCTGTTTGAGGTAGGCGAATCCCAGGTAGTAAGCCGTGTCGGGGAAAGGTGGTTTTGCAGCAGCTTCCGTCAAGTTCTCGACGGCCCCTTTGAAGTCGTTCGCTTCCAGATCCAACCTTCCCAGGTAATACAGAACATTCGGATGATTTCCCAGTTGCTGGCGCAAAGCCTCGAACTCGCGGCGCGCATCCGCCGACTGATGCATTTCAAACAGCGCGACAGCCAAAGGGAATCGAGCCCGCTCCGCCAAAGCTGGGTCCAAGTCCAATGCGGCTCTAAACTCGCCGGCAGCCACACTATACTGATCCTGCTTCAAGGCATCGTAACCCTTTCCCAAATGCGCTTCCGCCGTAGCCGGGGTTGACGGGGAAGCCTCTTGGGCGGCGGTGGGGCACGCTGCCGCCAACACCGCAAACAACACGGCCCGTAGCGGTAGTGCATTCCAGCGAATGGAGGGTTTGGTCACGGCGGGGATCAGCCAGCGATTATAACCGCGATGGAAAGTGGCAACTGGGGTTGGGGAGGCAAAAAAACCCCCAGCAGAGTACGAACCCTGCCGGGGGATTTCGAAGTTAGAAGGTTAGCTTCAAGGCGAGCTGAATGAATCGCGGATCGTTCAGCGTTTGGCTTACCTTGCCGAAGGTCGCAGGAGCAGCGATGTCTTGCATACCGCTGCTGCCGCCCGGCAAGTAGAAATGCGGGTGGTTGAAAATGTTGAAGAACTCCGCCCGGAAATCCAGCCGCATGCTTTCATAGGGCAAGGCAACATGCTTAATGAAAGACATGTCGGTGTTGATGAAGCGCGGCCCAGAGATGGGCGCTCGCGAAGAATTACCCAGCTCGCCAGCCATGGGGGCCGCGAAACAGGAGGTGTTGAACCACTCCTGCAGCGTGCGATGGCTGAGTTTGGGATTGCAAGTCATGTCAGGCCGGTTCAGGCTGTTGCCGTTCCACTGAAAGTTCACACCCGACGCGTTGTTGCTGTCGACCACAAAGAGAGGGAAGCCGGAAATTGCCCGTTCGATGGCGTCTACTTCCCAGCCGCCAAGGATAGCGTTGACCGCCTCGCTCGAGTTGCCCCCGAACGCCTTACCCTTGCCGAATGGTAAGTTGTAGGTGACGCTGGCGGTGAACTGGTGATCGAGGTTCAGTTGTGAGAGGCTCCAGTCAGCTTTCTGCGTGCCCGGCAGCGGCCAATAGGTAGCACCCGGGAAGCTGCCCAGACCGTCCGCCATTCCGGAGTCATAGGTGTGAGAGTAGGTGTAGCCGATCAAAGCGTAGAGTCCGTGCCTTGCGCTCTTGGTCTCGGCCTTGATCTGGAACGAGTTATAGGTTGCCTGGCCGTCGTCGTTGTTGTTGGCAACGACGCCGAATGGGTTTGAAACGTGGCTATAACCGCAGCCCAACGTGTAGCCCGGGACAGTGCCGCACGCCGATGGCGACGTCACGTTCAGGTTCAACCCGTCCACCAGAATGTGAGAACTGCGGGATCCGGCATACCCGGCGGTCAGAACGATATTTCCAGGGATCTGGTGTTCCACATTCAAATTCATCTGCTGGACCCGCCCCTGCTTGAAGTTCAGGTTCTGCGATTGAATTGTGCCGGGGAACGTGGTGATCGCCGGCGGCGTAGCGTAAGGCCCAATCACTCCACCACCCAGGTTCTGCAAGAAGACGCGCTGCACACCGCAGTTTTGGGTTGTATTGCCATACGCGCAACTGAAGGAAAAGTTATCCGATTCGGCGAAGTACGGCGGATTCTCCCAGAGTCCTTGGCCGCCCTGGTTCCATGACGAATCGTGGAAGATTGCGTATCCGCCGCGGATGACTGTATTCGCGCTCCCAAAAGGTTTCCAGGCGAAACCCAATCGCGGCTCAACCGCGGTCTTGTCCATCTGAATTCCGACGCGCGGATCGGAAGCTTTGCAGAAGGCGCATCCGGCAAGAGCAGTCGGATATGCCGACGTGTTGCCCGCAATGTACATCGTGCCCGTCGCAAAGTCGTAATTAGCTTGTCGATTCTGGGCCTCCGTGATGGGAGTTGTAAACGCCCAGGCAAAACCGAGATTCAGAGTCAGGCTATTGGAAATCCGCCAGTCGTCCTCCACAAATGGTCGATACATCTTCCAGCGGCGGCCGGTGGTGGCGCCGCGGAATGTCTGGTCGTGAATGCCCAGGCCGATCTGACCCAACAGCAGATCCGCCGTGTTGTCACCGCTGAAGTCGAACGGGATCAGGAACCCATCTTGAAAGGCGTTGCTCTCGACGTTCATCTGTTGCGCGCGGAGCTGGAACCCAGCCTTGATCTCGTGCTTGCCGCGAGTCATGTCGAGCGAGTCCGAGATCGAGAAGACGTTGGTGCCGCCCTGGAATGGCGCGAAACCACGATCGCCCACGGACCAATAACCGCCGCCGGTGAGCACAGAAGTCATGCCGCAACTGATGCAGTCTTTGGTGGATTGGTTGAGACCTGCCGGGTAGCCCGTTATGCTGTCGCACTGGCTTCCCAGGTTGGCGCCCTGGATCCCGTTCGCGGCAGCGTCGCAGGTGCCACTCTGCGCCGAGGTGAAGTGGTTGAAGATCCGGTTGAAACCGGCGTTGATCTGATTGAGAGTGCTACCGGAAAACACGTGAGTTTCAGAAATGGCGATGTTGCGGCCATGGTTCTGGATGTTTTCGGTACTGCCGAAGGCGTTTAGTTCAGCGAACCCCGGGGGGCCGCCGCCGGGGACGAACGAGACGGCCTGATCGTAGCTGAAGCGGGCGAAGACTGAATCCTTGTTGGAGAAATTGTGATCCAGGCGGATATCAAACTCGCCCTCGTTGATTTTTCGCACCGGGGTGTTCACGAAGTTGATGCCGATGGGTGCGTTCGAAGGGCTGATCGCATTCGCCACGGGATAAAGCGAAAGGATGTACTGACCGGCCGGATCAGCCCAGCCGGTCGCACCGGTGGAGATCTTGTTGCAGTTCACTCCTGTCTGATTCGCTGGAAGAGCGTTCAACGTGATGGGGTCGCACTGAAATGGTGTGCCGGTGTAGGGGTTAGTGAGGTTGCCGATGCCATCGACATTGGGAGGGTTAGACTGCCCCAGAGAATTCCAACCGGGCCGAGCCACGCCAAACGGATCGTTGGTGTAATCGCCGCCGACCATCGCGGGCGTGGGGATCAGCCCGCTGAACGGTGTTCCGTGCCGCTGCCGCTTGGCCTGGTAATCGACGAAGAAGAATGTTTTATCCTTCTGGATCACCCCGCCCAGTGCACCTCCGAACTGATTCAAGTTGAACTGCTGCTTGGCCGAGGGGACGCCAAAATCATAGCTCTTGGCATCCAGCTTCGTGTTACGGAAAAACTCGAACAGCGACCCGTGGAATCGGTTGGTCCCGCGCTTGGTGGTGACCAGAACGGTCGGACCTGCGCGTGTCCCCCACTCCGCCGAGTAGGTGAACGTGAGAACCTTGAACTCTTCGATTGCGTCAATTGAAGGCAAGATGGCGATGCCGCCAGCGGTCAACTCGTTGTTGTCATTGCCGTCGAGCAGCCAGTCGGTGCTCTGGGCGCGCGATCCGCCGACCGACAACGAATACGTGCCGCGTGTCGAAACTTCGCTGCTGGGGCCGCTGTTGAAGAAGCTGTTCGGATTCGTTTCCTGCGTGGTGCCGGGCGTCAGCGTCGCCAACTGCACGAAGTCGCGGCCGTTCAGAGGCAGTTCCGCCACCTGTTCGGAAGTGATCACCTGGCCGAGTGTTGGATTCGACGTTTCAACTGCCACTTCCGTGGCGTTTACCTCCACGCTCGTGCTGACCGACGCGAGCACCAGTTTAAAGTCCAACTCACGGTGTTCGTCGACTTGCAGACGCACGCTCTTCGATTCGGCGATCTTAAAGCCTGCGGCTTCGACCCGAAGCGCATAGTCCCCGACTCCAAGCAGGGGAACTAGGTAGTGTCCGGTAGAGTCAGTCATCGCTTCGCGGGAGGCATTCGTGGCCTGGGCGGTGACCGTGACTTTCGCATTAGCAACCACGGCTCCGGAGTTGTCTGTTACGGTGCCCGAAAAACTCCCAGTCGCCTGACCGTTGAGGAGTGGGCTCACCAGAAACATCAACGAACAGAAAACCACCGCGCACAGCGTCTTTTGCCTCGACATTCTCTCTTGCCCCTTTCGATGTCTTGCCAAACGCCCAAAGAAAAAGCCCTCCCCTCTTCTTTGAGAAGCTGGGAGGTCTCCTACCACTGCAAGACAGGGCTTATAAATGGCTTGCTATCAATAAGTCAAGAATTTTCGTAATGGAAAAGTACTATCGCTGCGATTTGCAGCACGGCTACGTTCCGCAACTTGTTGCTGTCCAGAATTTTGGGCGAACGGTCCAGTTTGGGAGGTTCAAACGGAAAGGAACTCAGCCACGCTTTGCCCATTCCGCATCGAAGCGTGCGCGGTCGTAAAACGATTTTTGTGTGCCCACGCCTGTCGTGGAAAGCGCTGCGTAAAGATTCGCGCGGCGAACCGCTTCTTTCTCGGGCACTCCCTCGCCAAGAAACACGGCAAAGCTGCCGATAAAGGCGTCTCCGGCTCCAGTGCTGTCCACACTGTTCACCGCGAATGGAGTAACGTGCTCATGTCCTTCGCGGCCCGCAAGCAACGATCCGTTGGCACCCAGCGTGATGATCACACGGCGAATGCCGCCCTGAAGCAGTCTCTCTGCACACCTGCGGGCCTCGTCGGCGCTTTTCGCCGGCATTCCCGTGATGGTCTCCGCTTCACTCTCGTTGGGAACGAAATAATCGAGATCGTTCAACGCGCCCGTGTCCACCGGTTGCGCCGGGGCGGGATTCACGATGCAGCGAATGCCGTGTTTCCGCGCAAATCCGACAGTGTAGTAAACGGTCTCGAGCGGGATCTCGAACTGCAGCACGATGCAGTCGACGGATTTCAGCATCTCGGCGGCATCGTCGACGTCCGCGGGCTTGAGCGCGTCGTTCGCACCTTTCACCACCAGAATTCGATTTTGGCCATTGGGTTCAACGAAGATGGGGGCTACGCCACTCGATAGCCCTTCGACCTGCTTCACGTGAGTGGGATCGATTCCTTGTTTTCGGAAATTTTCAATCGTCGCTGGCCCGAACAAATCGCTGCCTACGCGCGCTACCATGAACACGTCGGCCCCGCAAAGCCGCGCCGCCACTGCTTGATTCGCGCCCTTGCCGCCAAAGCCCAAATCAAACTTCTGTCCGAAGATGGTTTCGCCGGGTTTGGGGAACCGGTCGGCGAAAGTTGTGAGATCAATATTCGCGCTGCCCACCACCGCAATTCGAGGCCGCTTTGCCAT
>Ga0075029_100001571_pt1 | contig 13034 bp, 9 predicted proteins | sample LitLauG_LLR_2013_FD_71391 | JGI IMG/M metagenome (GOLD analysis project Ga0075029, IMG submission 71391) | Freshwater sediment microbial communities from North America - Little Laurel Run_MetaG_LLR_2013 | ecosystem: Environmental > Aquatic > Freshwater > Creek > Sediment | place: USA...
CGCCGTGATTTCCGTTTCCGACACGAGCACCACGCTCGTCGCGGCCGCGCCGATCGTGACCGTCGCGCCTTTCACGAACCCCGTGCCTTTGATTTTCACAGCCGTCCCGCCGAGCGTCGTCCCAGTCGCCGGAGCGACCGAAGACACCACAGGCGGCGCAACATACGTATAAGACGGGCCCGCGGTCGACGACCCGAACGGGTCGGCTACGACGACTTCGTATTTGCCGGGCGCGGTCGGTTCGGTTACGGCCTGGATTTCGGTTTCGGAGACGACGAGCACGGAGGCGACTTCGGATCCGATCGTCACGGTGGATCCTTCGTGAAAGCCGGTGCCTTTGATCTTCACGAGTACTTCGCCTCCCGCGGGGCCTTCCGCGGGGGTGATCGAGGTCACCTTCGGGGGCGCGATGTATGTGAAGCTGGCGCCGGCCGTGGAGGTGCCTTCGGCATCGGAGACGACGACTTCGTGGGCGCCGGCGGTGCCGGCCGGGGTGTCGGCGGTGATTTCTTTCGAGGAGACGACCGTCACGTTGATGGCGGCGGAGCCGATCGTTACGGTGGCCGGAGAGGTGAAGTTTTTCCCTTTGATTTTCACCGCGGTTCCCCCGGCGGTCGGACCCGAGGCGGGCGAGATGGAGGTGACGGCCGGCGGCAGGCCGAGCGCGGGCGACAACCCGTTTAACGCCATGCCCGAGAGCCATGCGGGGGAGCTGGCGGCGAGCGTGGCGCTGTGCGAGGTCTGCAAGCTGCCCGCGGCGCTCCCTAGGGCGCTTGCGGCCGGGCCGGACAGGCATGTCACGCACGCGAGCAGGGCGACCACTGCCACGCGCGCGCCGGGGCCCGCGCCCCGCACGGTGGACGCGCTGCGCCCACGCCTCATTCCTGCCAGCACCTTGACTCGCTCGAGCACAGCGTCTCCTTTTGGCCGATAGACAACCTCGGCCCGGGGTGATCGACCGTTGCCGGGCAAGCTTTAGGCGGACCGAGCGGGCCGGGAAGAATCGTGCAGCGCCGGAGCGCCGAGCGCAGGCACGCGGGGCCGACGCGTACGATCCCGCGCGTGGCCTTCGAGCAGAGCGACCGGGCCCATACGGCGCGACCCCCGGCGGCGCTCGGCGACGTCGTGGAGTTCCTGCGCGGGCATCCGCCGTTCGACGCGCTCCCGCCGGGCGACGTCGAGCGGGTGGCGCTGAACAGCGAGGTGGAGTTCTTCGCGGCGGGCTCGACGATCTTCTCGCAGGAGGCGCAACCGGTGCAGTATCTGCGCGTGGTGCGCAGCGGGGCGGTGGAGATCGTGCTCGACGAGCGCGTGCTCGACATGCTCGGCGCCGGGGAGTTGTTCGGGCACGCATCGATGCTGTCGGGCCTGCCGCCGGGCTTCGCGGCGCGTGCACATGAGGACACGCTTTGCTACCGGATCCCGGAGGAGGTGGCGCGCACCGTGCTCGCGCGGCCGCAGAGCCTGGGCTTCGTGGCGCGGTCCCTGCTCACGATGCGGGCGCCCGTGCCGGCTGCGCCGGCCCCCCGCACGGCACAGCCGGAGCCGGCCAACCGCCCGGTGGCGGCGCTGATCCGCGAGCCGTTGGTGCTGTGCTCGCCACAGACCACGATCCGAGAGGCGGCGGAGCGGATGACGGCGCAGGGAGCGACGTCGGCGGTCATCCAGCTCGAGGGATCGCTCGGGATCCTGACCGACTGGGATCTGCGTGCGCGGGTGCTGGCGGCGGGCGTCCCGTACGACGCTCCGGTGTCGCTGGCGATGAGCGCCCCTGCACACACGGTGGGCGCGGAGCGCCTCGGCGGCGATGTGGTGCTCGAGATGCTCGATCGGGGCGTGCGCCATCTGGCGGTCGTGGCGGCCACGGGCGAGGTCGTGGGTGTCGTGGAGGCCTCCGACCTGCTGGCCGCGGAGGCGCTTTCGCCTCTGTACGTGCGGCGCGCGATCGCGGGCGCGCAGAGCGTGTCCGAGCTGGCGGCGATCGCGCGCCGCCTGCCGACATCGGTGATCGCCCTGCACGAGGCGAGGCTCGGAGCGTCGAGCATCGCGCGCCTTCACTCGCTGCTGCTCGACGCGCTCGTGCGGCGGCTGATCGAACTCGCGCAGGCCCGCGCGGGCGAGCCCCCGGCCGAGTTCGCGTGGCTGGCACTCGGCAGTCACGCGCGGCGCGAGGCGAACCCCAGCTCGGATGCGGACAGCGCGATCACCTGGTACGGGGACGGCGAGGAGACGATCGTGCGCCCGTATCTGCATTCGCTCGCGACCGAGGTGACTGCCGGCCTGCTCGCGTGCGGGATCAGGAGCGACGAGCACGGCGCGAGCGCCTCCAATGAGCTGTTCGTGCGATCGACCGAGTCCTGGCAGCGGGCTGCGCGCGACTGGATCGAGAATCCGACGGGCGAGCAGGCGCTGATGCTGGTGTCGGTGCTCGTCGACAGCCGGCCGGTGTGGGGGATCCACACCGGCACCGCGGTGGCGGACACCTTCGCCGCGGCGGGGGCGAGCCCCGAGCTGCTGCACCTGCTCGCACGCTTCGCGCTCACGCACCGGCCGCCGACGGGTTTCCTGCGGGGGCTGGTGGTGGAGCACGGAGGCGAGCATCACGGGCGGCTCGACATCAAGCGCGGCGGCGTGCTCCCGGTCGTGGACCTCGCGCGCTGGGCGGGGATGGCGGCGGGCGTGACGAGCGCCTCGACCCCCGAGCGCCTTCGCGCGGCGCGCGCGGCGGGGACGCTCGAGGAGGCCGACGCGCGCACGCTCGAGGACGCGTTCGAGCTCTTCAGCGAGCTGCGCATGGAGCATCAGGTCGAGCAGCTGCGCGCGGGCGTCGAGCCCTCCGACCACCTCGACCCGGCCGCACTCAGCGACCTCGCGCGCAGCCATCTCAAGGAGGCGTTCCGGGCGGTGGCGTCGGTACAGCGCCGGATCGCCACGGAACTGAGCCTCGGCGTGCGATGAGGCTCGCGCGGCGCGGGCGCGGATCGAGCACGGGCGCCGGCGCGGGCGCGGGCGCGGCCGCATACAGGAGCGCCCGCCTCCCGCGAGGGCGCGCGCCGTGGCGCAGCGCGAGCTACTGCGCGGTGGACCTCGAGCTGAGCGGCCTTGACCCCAGGCGCCACGAGATCATCTCCTTCGGCGCGGTCCCGATAGAGGACGGGCGCGTGCAGCTCGCTGGAGCCGTGGAGGGACTCGTACGGCCCGAGCGGCCGATGGGCGAGGAGGCGATCCGCGTGCACGGCCTGCGCGCGGCGGACCTCGCGCAGGCGCCGGCGCTCGACGTGGCGATCGACCCGCTGCTGGCGGTCATGGCGGGCAGGATCCCGGTCGTCCATGTCGCCGCGGTCGAGCGCGCCTTCCTCGCTCCGGCGCTTCGCCGCCAGGGCGCGCGGCTGCACAGGCCGATGATCGACACGAGCGTGCTGGGCCGCGTCTGGCTTCAGGAACGCGACGGCACCGATCCGCGCGGTCTGCCGGTAGGCCGAGCGCGCGCATGAGGCGCTCGGCGACGCCCTCACGACCGCCCAGGTGTTCCTGGCGCTGGCGAGCCACCTCGACACGCTCAGGCATCAGACCGTGCGCAGCCTGACGACCGCGGACCGCTGGCTGCAGACGCTGCTGCGCTACCCGCCGCGCTGAGAGCGCCGATACGAGCTCAGAAGAGCTGCAGGTAGCGCTCGAGCTCCCACGGCGTGATCTGCTCGTGCGCGGTCTGGACTTCGCGGCGCTTGACCTCGACGTAGTAGTCGAGGTAGTCACCGGAGGGAGTGCTGCCGAGCCCCGCCCGCAGCACGTCCGAGCGCTCGAGCTCGCGGGTCGCGTCGAGCAGGTTGGCGGGGAGCAGCTCGATCCCCGCCTGATCGCGTTCGCGGTCGCTCATCTCGTACAGGTTCGCGGAGTTGGGCTCGCCGGGGTCAAGGCCCCGCTCGATCCCGTCCAGACCCGCGCTCAGCATCGCGGTCGCCGCGAGATACGGGTTGCAGGAGCCGTCCACGGTGCGGTCCTCGATCCGTCCCGCTGCGGGGATCCGCAGCATCTGGGAGCGGTTGTTGTAGCCGTAGCTGACGAATGCGGGCGCCCAGGTGGAGCCGCTGGTGGGCGCACCGACGGCCAGGCGCTTGTAGGAGTTCACCGTCGGCGCGGTCACCGCGATGTACGCCTTGGCGTGTGCCTTCAGACCGCCGAGGAAGTGGTAGGCGAGCTCTGAGAGGCCTAGTCCTCTGGGGTCATCGGCGGGGTCGCATTCGAACACGTTCTCACCGTCGCGCCACATGCTGACGTGGAAGTGGCATCCGTTGCCGGTGAGGTGCGCGAAGGGCTTGGGCATGAACGTCGCGATCAGGCCCCGCTCCTGTGCCATCGCCTCGACCATGTAGCGGAAGAACACGGCGCGGTCGCAGGTGGTCAGCGCCTCGGCGAAGGCGAAGTTCTGCTCGAACTGGCCGTTGGCGTCCTCGTGGTCGGTGGCGTAGTTGTCCCAGCCGAGCCCGGTGACCGCTTTGGACACCTCCATCACGAAGTCGAGGCTGCGCGTCAGCGCGCGCATGTCGTAGCAGGGCTGCTCGAGCGTGTCGAGCGTGTCGGCGAGCTCGAGCGTGCCGTCCTCGCGGCGGCGCAGCAGGAAGTACTCGAGCTCCGCGCCGATCTTCACTTCGTAGCCGAGCGCGGCGGCACGCGCGAGCGCGGAGCGCAGGATCGTGCGGGGGCAGTAGGGCCACGGCTGCCCCTCGACTGTGACGTCGCAGGCCAGGCGCGCGACGGTGGGGCGCCACGGCAGGATCGTGAGCGAGCGCGGGTCGGGCATCGCGATGATGTCCGGCGAGTCCGGGCCCTGCCCGATGTCGCCCGCGGCGAACCCAGCGAAGCCGGCGCCGTCCTGCAGGAGGTCGTCGAGGTGGTGGGCGGGGACGAGCTTGGCGCTCGGCTTGCCGTGCATGTCGACGAACTGCGCGAACAGGAACTCGACGCCGGCGTCCTTGACGATCCGCCGCACGTCGTCGGCGTTCTGTGCTGGCGCGCTCATCGGCGGTAGGTATACCTCTATCGGCGGCGGCGGAGCAATGGTCGCGCCCACCTCTTGACGGCGGTTAGCATGTTCGTCGCGCACATATGTCGACGGTCACCGAGCTAAATTCGCTGCGCGAGGAGAACCGGACCCTCTACGGCGTCATCAAGCTCGTGTCCTCCTCGCTCGAGCTCGGCCCGATGCTGCAGGGGGTCGTCGAGCTCGCGACGGACGCGACCGATTGCCACGCGTGCTTCATCTACCTGCTCGAGGATGAGCGGTTGACGATCCGCGCCGCCTCGAAGGTCTTCGCGGGGGCGGTCGACCGCGTCCAGCTCGCCCTCGAGGAGGGTCTCACGGGCTGGGTGGCGCGCCACCGCACGCCCGAGTTCATCCTCGAGCGCGCGATGGAGGACCCGCGCATGAAGTACGTGCCGCTGCTCCAGGAGGAGCGCTTCCAGTCGATGGTCGCTGTCCCGATCCTCGCGCGCGACAGCGCCACGCTCGGGGTCATCGTGCTGCACACGGAGGCGCCCAGGGAGTTCAACGAGGACACGCTGAAGCTGCTCGTCCACATCGCGTCGCTGGTCTCGGGGGCGATCGAGAACGCCCAGCTGTATGAGGAGGAGCGCCGTCGCGTGGACGCGCTCACGCGCCTGACGGGGCTCGGCGGCGAAGTCGCATCCGTCATCCAGGCTGGGGACCTCGGGCCCGTGGTGGCGAGCGGCGCGCGCCGGCTGCTCGACGCGGAGTTCTGCCAGATCTACCGTGTCGAGCCGGACGGCAGCGACCTCGAGCTGCTGAGCGCGGATCCCGTCTCGGTCGATGCGCCGCCGGCACTGTCGGCCGCGGGACTGCTGATCGACGCGCTCGACGGGCGCGGCTCGGGGGTGGCCACGCGCAGCCTGTGGCCGGGCCTCGAGGTGAGCGACGTGCTCGTCACGCCCCTCACGGCGGGCGGCGAGCGGGTCGGTTTCCTGTGCGCGGGGTCGGCGGGCGGCCGCCGCTTCAACGACGAGGACACTGAGCTCGCACGCGCGATCGCGCACCTGGCGGCGTTCGCGATCAAGCGAGCGGAGCTGATCGAGCACCTCACGAACGCCAACACGGTGAAGGACCTGTTCGAGGCGCTCGCCGCGGGAGCGAGCGCGTTCGCGGCAGCGAAGGCGGCCGAGGTGCGCTGCGACCTCAACGGCGAGTTCGTGATGCTGTGCGCCGAGCCGGCGGGCGGGCGCGAGCAGGCCTCGAGCGAGTGGCGCAGCGCGGCGGAGGCCGTCGGGCGGGGCCTCGGCGCACTGCACCCGAGCGCCGCGATCGAGGCGGGGCCGGGGCCGGTGCGCGCAGCGATCCCGCTCGGCCCCGGCGCTCCCGAGCGCTCGGAGGAGCTGCTGCGCACCTGTGAGGAGCTGGGCAGGCAGACCGGCGCGGCGATCGGGATCAGCCAGCTTCACCGCACCGCCTCGCAGGCCACGCGCGCCTACCGCGAGGCGCTCGACGCGAGCACGATCGGGCGTGCGCTGCTGCGCGACGGCGGCGCGATCGCCTACCCCCAGCTCGGCGCGTACCGCTACCTGGTCCACATCGGAGCCGAGGACGCCCCGCGCGACCGCATGCGCGAGGTGGTAGACGTGCTGATCGCCTACGACGCGCGGCGCCGAGCGTCGCTGCTGGACACCCTCGAGCGCTATCTCGCGGAGCGCCGCAGCGTGATCGAGAGCGCGCGCGCGCTGTTCATCCACCCCAACACGCTGCGCCAGCGGCTCGCGCGCATCGAGGAGCTGACCGGCGTGGAGCTCGACAGCGCGGACCTCCTGTCGCTCGAGCTGGCGATCAAGCTGGCCCGCCTGCACGGGCGCCCGCGCACCGGGGTGGCGGGAGTCGCAGTCGATTAGCGGGCGCGCGCCGGGCGCGCGCCGGTGAGCGGTCCGCCCTGATCCCGCTCGCGCACGAGGAACACGGGCACGCGCGCGCGGCGGCGCACACGCTGGGGCTCCTGCGACCAGAGCAGGTCGGCGATCAGGCGGTTGCGGTCGGGGTCGGCGGCCATCACAATCGCTTCGCACTCGTAGCGCGTGGCCTCTTTGATGATCCTGCTCGTGGCCTTGCGCGTGCCGAGGACCTCGCCGTCGGCCTGCAGGCCCTTGCGCGTGAGCCGCTTGACCGCGCCTGCGACGATCTCGCGCTGTTCGGCCCACTCGCGTTTGGTGGGCACCAGCCCGGGGTTGGGCAGGCCGAAGGCGACGCCGTGCACGCGCGCGATCGAGAACACGCGCACGCTCGCGCCGGAGGTGAGCGCGAGCTCAACCACCCGTGCGATCGCCGCATCCGGGATCGCGCGTCCCTCCGATGCGAGCAGGATGCGCTCGAACTGGTGAAGCCGCTCGCCCTCCACGACGCCCGCGGCAGCGGCGCTCACGGGCCGGCTGCGCCTCCGGAGGGCAGCTCGGTGCCCGCGCCGAGCCCGTCGACTTTCCTGCGATCCCCGGCCTTGCGCCACAGGTACAGCGGGTAGTAGGCGGCGAGCACGCCGAAGCCGATGAAGTAGTAGGGGAGCGTGGAGTGTCCGGCCTGGCTGCAGGAGCAGCTCGCGTAGACGGGGCCGCCCCAGAAGTAGATCACCGCGTACAGCGCCGCGATCGCGAGCGCCACGTACTTCATCCACTCGGGCAGCCTGAACGGGCGCCTCAGGTTCGGCCGGTGCTTGCGCAGCAGGTAGTAGCCGATCAGCACCGGGATGAAAGAGGCCAGGTAGCCCACGTTCGAGAAGGTGTAGATCTCGACGGCTCCGCCGAAGAACACGACGACGATGGAGCACGTTACGTTGAAGATCATCGAGTGGTCGGGAACGCCGTGGGAGTTGGTGTGCTGGAAGAAGTGCGGGAACTGCCCGTCGACCGACATCTGGTGCAGCGAGCGCGCGGTGCCGGTGATCGCGTTTAGCGCCGAGAGCACGAGCGCGATGATCAGCATCACGGCGATCAGCCAGTTGAGCAGGGACGATCCGGTACCGGAGCCGAACACCCTCGAGGCGAAGTGCACGAAGATCGTCTTGGGGTCCACCAGCGCGACGTTGCCGAGCGCCTTGTTGCCGAGCACGATGATGAACGCGACCGGGATCATCACGTAGATGAACACGCCGTAGGCGCCCTCGAGGTTCATCGCGATTTTGGCGTCGCGGTCGGGGTCGCGGGTCTCGCCGATGTAGCACGCGGCAGCCTCCATCGCGATCACGTTCCACGTCAGCAGGAACGAGAACGCGATCGATAACGTCAGCCATCCATGTTTGAACTGGCTGGCGAAGAAGCCGGAGCCGTCGACGTGGCGGAAGTGGAAGAGCTGGCCGAAGTCAACCACGCTGGGATGGAAGATCCACGAGATCGCGAGGAACGTCAGCGGGATCATCGACAGCATCGCGAGCGTCGTGGCGAACACCGTGCCGAAGCGCAGGCCGAGGTACGCAGGGACGAACAGGAGCAGGATCCCCACAACCGAGATCCCCAGCGTCCACCACGCGATCGGCGTGTGGATCGGCGTGAAGCCGGCGGTGGAGAGTTTGAACCGATCGACGATGTAGAAGGACGCGAGGATCATGTTCAGCGGCGCGACGGGGAACCAGCCCAGCCAGTAGGCCCACGCGGTGAAGCCGTTGACGTGCTCGGCGAAACGGGGCCAGCGGTCCTTGTAGGCGGGATAGGCGTACGCGGGCGAGCCGCCCGAGCGGTCGGGCATCATCGCCGAGAGCTCCGCCAGGAACAGGCACAGCAGGTAGCCGCTGACGGTGACGATGAAGATGATCGGAACCGCAGCCGCCCCCAGCGAGGTGACCATCACGGGCGCGATGCCCGTGACCAGGATGGTGCCCGCGAGGCCGATTACGAACGCGCCCCACCAGTTGATGGTGCGAGGCAGTCCACCGCTCTCGTAGGTGAGTTCGTCGTAGCTTCCCGGGTCGCTGCCGTCCGCCATATGCTCCCCCAGACTGGTAGTGCTTACGGGCGTCAGATTGCCAGGTAGCCCGGATGGCGCCCAGGAAACATGTGGACACAATTGTTGGGCCCGACATGGTGGACCTGGACACATTCCTAGCCGGCCAGCCGCCGTTCGACGCGCTCGCGCCGGCGGAGCTGAGCGCAGTGGCGACTGCCGCGAGGGAGGTCTCGTTCGCGACGGGGGAGGCGGCGCTCGTCGAGGACGGCGCACCGGCGGCCGGCCTGTACGTGATCCTGAGCGGCTCGATGGAGCTCGTCCACGAGGGCGAGGTGGTGCAGGTGCTCGAGCCGGGCGAGAGCTTCGGGCATCCCTCGCTGCTCACCGGGATGGCGCCCGTGTTCACGGTGCGGGCCCACGAGGCGTCGGTGTGCGCGCTGCTGAGCGCGCAGGCCTCCCTGCGCGTGCTCGCCACCGAGGAGGGCGCGGGCTGGGTGGCAAGGACGATGCGCACGCGCCTGACCCGCACCGGTCACACCGTCCACGGGCTGCTCGACGTGGGCACGACGCCCGTATCGGCGATCATGCGCGCGCCCGCCTTCTGCGAGCCCGACGCCACGGTGCGCGAGGCCGCCCGCCGCCTGGCACAGCCGGGCACATCGGCGCTGCTCCTGCGCCTGGAGGGCGAGCAGCTCGGGATCGTGACCGACACCGAGCTGTGCGCTTGGCTCGCCGGCGACGGTGAGGGCCGCGAGGCGCCCGTGCGATCGCTCGCCCGCACCCCCGTTCCGAGCGTGCCGGCGGGACAGCTGGCCGTGGAGGCGACCGTGGACATGCTCGCCGCGGGCGCCGAGCAGCTGGCGGTGATGGAGGGGAGCGCCGTGGTGGGGATGCTCACCGCGGCGGACCTGCTCGGCCTCGACGCGCGCAGCCCGATCGCGCTGCGCCACACCATCCTCGGCGCGGCCGACGAGCAGGTGCTCATCGGAGCCGCGGCGCACCTGCCCCAGCTGTTCAGGCTGCTCGTCGGCGCGGGCGTGCCCTCGCGCGACCTCGGGCGTGTGCTCAGCCTGCAGCTGGACACGATAACGACGAGGCTGATCGACTTCTCGATCTGGCGCAACGGGCCGGCACCGGTGCCGTGGGCGTGGCTTGATCTCGGCAGCGGCGCGCGCCGCGAGTTCACGCTCAGCTCCGACCAGGACAACGCGCTCGCATACGCGACGCCCGCCGCCGGCGAGGAGGCGGCGGTGGATGCATACTTCGAGCGGCTCGGCAGGGAGGTCAACGAGGGGCTCGCGCGTTGCGGCTTCGGCGTCGACAACAACGGCGTGCTGGCGGGAAACCGTCTGTGGAGGATGTCCAAGGCCGCCTGGCTGAGCACGTTCGAGGACTGCCTGCGCGAGCCCAGCGAGTCCCACCTGATCCGCGCGTCGGTCGCCTTCGACTTCCGCCAGGCCGCGGGCGGCCTCGCGATCGCAGCGGCGCTCACGGAGCGGATCCGCAGCTCGCGCGAGTACCCCGACTTCATGCGCCTGATGGCACGCAGCGCGACGGGCTACCCGGTCGCGGTGAACTTCAGGGGCCAGCTCGCGGTCGAGCGCCGCGGCGAGGACGCGGGGCACATCGACATCAAGCGCGGCGGGATCATCCCGCTCGTGAACCTCGTGCGCTTCCACTCGCTGGAGAACGGGGTCACGATCTCGCCGACGCTCGACCGCATCGAGGCGCTCAAGAGCGTCGGCGCCCTCGAGCACGGCTACGCGCAGGAGCTGCGCCAGGCTTTCGAGGTGATCGCGCGGGTGCGCTTCGAGCATCACGCCGAGCTGATCGCGGCGGGGCTCCCGCCCGACAACCTGATCGACGCGAGCGAGCTCACGCCGATCGCACGCGGCGAGCTGCGCGAGGCGCTGCAGACGGTGCGCCACGGGCAGAAGCGCCTCGGCGTCTGGGTCCGCCCCGGACTCTAGGAGGCACGCGCCCGCGCGCGGGGGACCCGCGCGCGTGGGACTCGACGCGCCCGCGCGCGGGGGAACGCTCGCGGGCGTGTCTGCAGCTGCCACATTCCGCGGCGAAAGTGTGCGCGCGCACGCCATTTGCGCGGTGTCGGGAGCGCTCTAGAGTGCTGCGCATGTGCGGTATTGCAGGGCTTTACACCAAGTCGGCCGAGATGCAGGAGCACCTCGGAGAGCACCTCGCGAGGATGCTCGAACAGCTCGCGTTCCGCGGCCCGGACAGCGCGGGCGTCGCCTTCTACCGCGATCCGGTGGGGGAGGGCTCATGCAAGGTGTCGCTGCGCGGCAGCGACACCGAACCGGACTGGGCGGCGCTCGCGGCCGAGCTGGAAGTCGCGTTCGGTCACTGCAGCAAGCCGAGAGTGCGCGCCACGCACGCCACGTTCGTGGTCGCCGGCGAGGCCGAGCCGGTGCAGCACTGGCTCGCCGCCGAGCACCCCGAGCTGCGGCTGATGAGCGCGGGCCGCGCGATCGAGATCTTCAAGGAGGCGGGCGCGCCGCAGCGGTTCGTGAAGGACTTCGCGATCGCGCAGATCGCGGGGACCCACGCCCTCGGCCACACGCGCATGGCCACGGAGAGCCGCGTCACCACGGAGCACTCGCACCCCTTCTCGACGGGCCTTGACCTGTGCCTGGTGCACAACGGCTCGCTGTCGAACCACAACCGCCTGCGGCGCAGGCTGCGCGCGGAGGGCATCAGCTTCCAGACCGACAACGACAGCGAGGTGGCGGCGGGCTACCTGACGTGGAGGCTGCGCGAAGGCGCGAGCCTCGAGCAGGCGCTCGAGGGCTGCCTCGAGGACCTCGACGGCTTCTACACCTTCGCGGTGGGAACCGCGGAGGGCTTCGCGGTGCTGCGCGACCCGATCGCGTGCAAGCCGGCGGTGATGGCCGAGAACGACCAGTGGGTGGCGATGGCCTCCGAGTACCGCGCGATCGCGGTGCTGCCGGGAGCGGAGGACGCCGTGACCTGGGAGCCGGAGCCTTCGCGGGTGTACAGCTGGGGCACGATGCTGGTCTGAGTGATGGCGGCCGCCGACGCGACCAACCGGGCGATGCTGTCGGTGGACCTCGCACAGGAGAGCGTGCGGGAGCTCAACCAGCGCCTGCACGACCTCGGCGAGCCGAGCCAGGTCCGGATAGTGAACCCCGACGGCAGGCACTCGATCGCGGTCGGGCTCGACGGCGCGCACGAGGTCCAGATCGACGGGCATGTGGGCTACTACTGCGCCGCGATGAACAAGCACGCGACGGTGCACGTACGCGGCAACTGCGGCGTGGGCGTCGCCGAGAACATGATGTCGGGCACGGTGACGATCGAGGGCTCGGCGAGCCAGTCGGCGGCCGCGACCGCGCGCGGCGGCCTGCTGGTCATACACGGTGACGCCTCGGCGCGCTGCGCGATCTCGTTGAAGGGCGCCGCCGTGGTCGTGCGCGGCTCGATCGGGCACATGAGCGCGTTCATGGCCCAGCGCGGGTCGCTGGTGGTGCTCGGCGACGCGGGCGAGGCGCTGGGCGACTCCATCTACGAGGCGCGGCTGTACGTGCGCGGCTCGGTCGCGAGCCTCGGCGCGGACTGTGTCGAGAAGGAGCTGCGCGAGGAGCACTCAGAGCAGCTGCGCGAGCTGCTGCAGCGGGCCCAGATCAGCGACGTGCAACCATCCGAGTTCAGGCGCTACGGCTCCGCGCGCGCGCTCTACAACTTCCACGTCGACAACCTCGGGAGCTACTAGAGATGAGCGGCCCCCCGGCGCACGCCTCCAACGGCTGGCACCCCGGCCTGCGCGAATCGGCGACGTTCGACCGCAACGCGATCGCGGAGATCCAGCGCGCGGCGCGCGAGGGCATGTACGACATCCGCGGCTTCGGCGCCAAGCGCCACGTGCCGAGCTTCGACGACCTGCTGCTGCTCGGCGCGAGCGTGTCGCGCTATCCGCTCGAGGGCTACCGCGAGCGCTGCGCGACGGACGTGACGATCGGAACGCGCTTCGCGCGCGAGCCGCTGCACCTGGACATCCCGATCACGATCGCGGGGATGAGCTTCGGCGCGCTCTCGGCGCAGGCGAAGGAGGCGCTCGGGCGCGGCGCGA
>Ga0075029_100001572_pt1 | contig 13034 bp, 13 predicted proteins | sample LitLauG_LLR_2013_FD_71391 | JGI IMG/M metagenome (GOLD analysis project Ga0075029, IMG submission 71391) | Freshwater sediment microbial communities from North America - Little Laurel Run_MetaG_LLR_2013 | ecosystem: Environmental > Aquatic > Freshwater > Creek > Sediment | place: USA...
GTCGGCGCCCGCATCCAGTACGGCGTCCAGGGCGCCAACGACCCGCCCACGTTCACCCTGTTCACCAACGGGCGCCTCCAGCCGACCTACCTCCGCTATGTCGAGCGGGGACTCCGCGAGCGCTTCGACCTCGGCCCCACCCCCATCAAGATCCGGGTGCGGGCCAAGGGCGCCAACGGAGGTGGGGGACGCAGACGATGACCACGGACGTCCTCCCTTCCACGGACCGGGAGTCCCGTCGTGCCCTGGTGTGAGCAGTGCGACCGCCAGCTCGAGGACGAGGAGCTCGCCGCCGACGGCAGCTGCCCGACGTGCGGGTCCGAGCCCCTCGAGCACCGGAAGTCGCCGTGGTGGTTCAAGTTCTTGGCCGTCGCCACGGTGATCTACCTCGGGTACCGGGCCTTCCAGGGCGTGACCTGGGTCATCCACCACGTCTGACCGCCGGTTCCGGCCTCCGGCACCAGCTCGGCGAGGACGCCCTCGTCACCGTGACCGTCGCCCCGTCAGGTGGGCCGCGGCCCGTGGAGTCTGTCTGATTTAGTGGGATACAGGTCATTGACGCCATCGGTCACCGAGGTCACGATGGCGGCATGGACACCCGCTCCGTCACCATCCTGGCCTTTCCCGGCGTCCAGTCCCTCGACGTGGCCGGTCCCTTCGAGGTCTTTGCCGGCGCCCGTAGGGCCGCCGCCGCCCACGGCGTCGAGGCCGCCTACGAGGTGAGCGTGGTGGCCGCCGAGCCCGGACCGGTGACGTGCGAGAGTGGGCTCGGCCTGCAGGCGACCGGCCTGCCGCCAGTCGGTGGGCGATTCGACACGTTGATCCTGCCCGGGGGGACCGGCGTCGACGCGGCCCGCGGCGACGGTGCCCTGGTCGACTGGGTCCGCGGGGCAGCCGCCCGGTCACGTCGGGTGGTGACCGTGTGTTCGGGTGCGCTCCTGGCCGCTGAGGCCGGGCTCCTCGACGGCCGCCGGGCGACCACCCACTGGGCCCGGGCCGCCCAGCTGGCGACCGACTATCCCGCGGTGGAGGTCGACGCCGACCCGATCTACCTGAGGGACGGGAACGTCTGGTCGAGCGCCGGTGTGACAGCCGGGATCGACCTGGCCCTCGCCCTGGTCGAGGACGACCTGGGCACCGACGTGGCCCAGCTGATCGCCCGGTGGCTCGTCATGTTCCTGCACCGCCCCGGGGGCCAGACCCAGTTCGCCACTCCGGTCTGGGTGCGTCGGGCCGAACGGTCGCCGGTCCGCCGGGTCCAGGCCCGGGTGGAGGATGCACCGGGTGCGGACCATCGCGTGTCCGCCATGGCCGAGGCGGCGGCGATGTCCGAGCGGCACTTCACCCGGGTCTTCACCGCGGAGGTGGGGGAGACACCGAGCCGGTTCGTCGAGCGGGTGCGCACCGAGGCCGCCCGACGCGAGCTCGAGTCCACCGGGGACACCCTCGACGTCATCGCCACCCGGTGCGGCTTCGGCACGTCGGAGACCCTCCGACGGACGTTCCACCGCCGACTCCAGACCAGTCCCGACGCCTACCGACGTCGCTTCGCCACCACAGGGAGGACCACACCATGACGGACCGCACGACGGTCGCCATTCCGCTGTTCGAGGGGTTCACCGCCCTCGACGCCATCGGGCCCTACGAGGTCCTCCAGCGGATTCCCACCTTCGACGTGCTCTTCGTGGGCCACACCCGGGGCGAGGTGCGCAGCGACAACGGGATGCTGGGCATCACCCGGGACGCCACGTTCGAAGAGGTGCCTCGACCGCAGCTCTTGGTGTTTCCCGGGGGCTTCGGGACCCGGGTGCTGGAGCAGGATGATCGGGTCCTCGACTGGGTCCGCCAGGTGCACAGCACAACCACGCTCACGACGTCGGTGTGCACCGGGGCGCTGGTGCTCGCCGCCGCAGGGCTGCTCACCGGCCTGACCGCCACCACCCACTGGTCCACCTACGCCGAGCTCGAGCGCTACGGGGCGACACCGGTGGCCGACCGGGTGGTCGAGCACCTCGACCGGCGGCTCGTCACCGCGGCGGGCGTGTCCAGTGGGATCGACATGGCCCTCCGCCTGGTGGAGATCCTGGTCGACCGCACGGCGGCCGAGGCGGCCCAGCTCATGATCGAGTACGACCCCATGCCACCGGTCGACTCGGGATCGGTGGCCAAGACCTCGGATGCCACCATGACCAGGGTGATCGAGTACGCCTCGGTCGGCCGTCGCTAGGACGGACGGCCCGTCAGTTCCCCCAGGCGGGATCCGGTTCGGTGAAGAAGTCGACGATCTGGTCCATGCCGATGGCCAGGAGCGGATTCCACGATCTACACCGTTCAGCGCCAGTAGGACTCAGGCTGGGTTCAGGTTGAGATCGGAGCTCCTGGCCGGTTCTCCGGTCGAGTGACTCAACAGCAGACCGCATGCCACCGGCCAGCGGGAGGCCAATGGATGGAATGTTGTAGTCTGGCGACCTGCTGCATCGAAGGCACAGTTCGCTTTCGGGTCAGTGGTCGGCCGACGTCCGTCGCCTCATGTTCCTCAATCGATTCCGCCGACGGCACGCCGGGGTGGATCAGAGTCCAGGTGGCTGCGAAGGAACCGGTGGACGAGCGTTTCGGCACGAGATGGACGGCATGAAGCGGGCTGTGGCGCAGCTTGGTTAGCGCGCTTGACTGGGGGTCAAGAGGTCCCGGGTTCAAATCCCGGCAGCCCGACCACGACGTACCTCGTAGAAGCCGGTTTCTCCAGAGTGGGGGAGCCGGCTTCTACCGTCAGAAAGTGCCGACTTCTGCCATTCTTCTGCCGGAGGTGTCCCGAGTGGACGAGGACCTTGCACTTCACGAGGTGAGGCAGTTCGTGGCGAGGATCATGGCGATGGACGCGATGTGGGACGCTCGAAAGAAGACTCAGATGCGATGCTCGGCAAAGCGTTCAAGGGTCCCGAAGCCCTACCTCAACATCCCGGGCTTCGATGAGCCCGGACCGGATCGAACCAGGCCGCCTGTCTGGGCATGGCCTGACGTCGAGGCGTGGGCCAGAGCGAGGGGGAGGATCAAGTGATGGGACGATCGAGCCCGTCCTGGACGATTGACCGGGCCGGCCAGCTTCGTCCACAAAATTGGACAAGACGTCTATAGCCGTGCGGGGATGCATGTATTACCTTGCCCCTGCCGGACCCGCGAGCAGACGGTCCCGCCACCCGAAGCTGCGGGTCCGGCACTTTCCGAAGTAGGGACCTAAGCCGGCTCAGTCAGCGCCGCTTGCGGTCGGTGGATTGGGCAAGGGTCGGCCTCCTGCATAGGGATCTTCCGCAGATACTTGATCGGGACATCCCGGTGGTACGCGAGACATCCGGACAACGGGGTCGTCGCCCAAGAGCGTCACTGGACGAGGCACGAGTGAGGCGCCCCGATCTGAGCGGTGTCCGGCAGTTGCGTACGGCGTAGGTCTGACGGGACCATCGTGACGTTCTACGAACCGAGTGAGGGTACGGGAAGGGGGTACGCGCCCGGGTGCCACTTGCGCCATTTGAACCATGCGACGAGTGAAGCGACGAAGAAGAGGGCACCGAAGGCAAAGGAGGCGCTCACCGAGTGGTCTGCGATCCCAACCCTGACATCCCAGACGACGTGGCAGATGATGAAGGGCAATAGGCGACGAATCCTCAGGTACAGGAGAACCGAGGCGGTGGCCCACAAGACAATCGGGATGACGCCCGGACCGTAGTAGAGGTGGTAAGAGACCCGGACTGCCACCGCCACCGTGACGATCCACTGCACAGACCATCCCCGTTGCTCCAGGCGACGCACCAAGTAGCCCAGGACCACGATCTCCTCGAGCACGCCGGCCACGAACGCACCGACCAGCGCCACGACGAAGTAGTCCGGGGTGCCGAAGGACGACACGTGAAACGTCGGCAAGCTCAGTGACCGAACAACGCTTGCTCCGACACTTTGCGGAATCACTTGTGCAAGGAGCCACACGGGCATCACCAAGGCGAGATCCAAGCGCAGACGGTGACCGCCCAACCCGATCGCCGTGATTCCCTCGCCGGAGCGGACGACGAGGTACAGGACCATGGCTGCTGCCGACAGTCCGCTAGCGAAGAGGGCCATGTTGAATGCGGCCGTCAGAGCAGGTTCGTTGGGAATGAGGAGGCCGTCAGGAGCGGCAAATCCTGAGGCTATGTGCGACGCCAGAGCAGCCAGGGCGGCAAGAGTGGCCGGAAGGGGAAACAGTCCCAGTACGAGCCACGTCTCCCAGCCGAACAGTCGACGGAGTGCAGGTTCCGTTACGGGTCGAGCAGGTATCGCCCGATGCTTCAACCTCGACGATGCCGTGTCGAAGCTGCAGTCGACGGCCGGGGGTGGCGGGACTGCGGCGCCCGGTGGTGGGAAGGGATTTGTCGTCACCGGTGCATGTCGAATCGAATGAGCGAGGTCGGCCCTAGACGGGGTCGACCGAGGTGGAGTTCCCGTCGCTCACGTGCTCGGTCCAGCGCAAACCGTCCCAATACCGTGAAGCAAAGCGACCGCAAGGGTCAGCGTGCCATGCCGGTGGGGGCTGGAGAGGAGGCGATGCAGACGAAAATGGAACGGAGCCACTCACCGCCGCCGAGGTGGCGAAGGCGCGGCTCGAAGGCGATAGTCCGGGGTCACCCGGCAGTGATGTTTCCCAAAGTGTGGCTGCGGGCTTCGTGTTCTTCTTTGCGATAGTGATGAGGATGGCGCACAGGATCAATGAGATGAACCCGACGACCGCCCAGAGCCACGACGGCCAATTCCAGGGTGTCACGCCATTGGTTCGCCTGAACTTCTCTGACTCCCGGTAAGCCACAATAGCGACCACGACAGCAACAACAAGGAAGACTAGGTTGACACCCGGAGCGCCATTCACCTGGACGATATCGGCAGGGAGAGAGGACTCCTTGAGGGGATTGTGCGCCTGCGAGCCGGCACCATAACAGCCAACCTGGCCGGACGCGGCCGAGGTCCCGAGCAGATCCCGCACCGGTCCTGTATCCATCTCAGATCAGGCTCCGTGTGCCGACAGCGGGCGGCTTTTTGGGTGTCATCTATCACCGGGTGAGTGTCATCCAAGAAGCCGCCGGGTCACCGACACGAGTGCCATTGAAGGAGCCGGGCCAGCTCGATCTTTGGCAGGAATCGACAGCGTCAAAATGAATGCGCCAAGCAACAGGACGCTTCCAAGGGAAAGGGCAGCAATGCCGAAGCACGCTATCTCCATGCGGAGGCCAGGATCCGGTATTCACAGATGCCGGGACTTCTCGGCACCGGGTAGCGCGCAGCACCGGACGGGGGCCGAGATTCCGCCTTCATGTATCCGTCACCTTGCAGACCTACCTTCAAGCTGCCGGACCCGTTGAGCAGAAGGTTCCGCCGCCCAATGCTCCGGGTCCGGCACTTATCCCTATCGCGGCCGAGGGTGGGATCGTTTCCGAAGCAGCCTGGCACCACTGGATTGGGTCACGCCGAGTCCTTTGTGGAGAGTCCGGGATCACGGCACGCTACGACTTGGGGTTCACTCGGCCTCAATTGATGGAAGACGAAGCCACTCGGCCCAGGCGAGTTCGGAATCGATGAAGCGCGGGTTCGTGAAGGGCCAGCACATCGCAATCCACTGCGGAACAACGCCCGCAAGCGTCTCGGCTACTCGAGTGCCGACCAGATCGTCAACTACCCAGAAGCTGATGTCAGCATCCGCTCCTGCCCTTTCCGGAGGGTCGATGTAGACGCACCCGCCCAAATAGTGCTCACCTGCGTCGAACAGTGCGTAGTTGAACGACAGGTTCAGGTCCATCTCGGCTTCATGACGCACGAGATCAGCAAGATCTTGTTCGTAGGTGAGGGATTCGGGTGGCCAACCATGAGGTGCACCGAACAGTGTCCACAACCGTTCGCGCGACGACATGACCGCGGTGAAGTCAAGGTCTACATCAGTGGCTCGGATCGGGCGCAGGTGGTGGTCAGGCGGGACCGGTGTCAGTCCAGGCGGTGTGAAGTCCTCGGGAAGCCAACGGTGCATCCGGTCATCGTGTCACGACTTCCGGGCAGTGTTCCCGGCGCTGACTCCACCGACGACCCGTTGTTCCCCACATGGGCAACATCTCTGGCTCAGATCGATGCAAATACCTGCCAGTCCGAGGAGACTCCCTTCAGTGCCTGGGTGCCGCGGTCGTCAAATCGGAGATCCGAACCCTCGACCAGATCATGCACGGTGCGCGACACGAGTACCTCTCCCGGACCTGCCAATCCTGCGATGCGTGCACCGATGTGGACCCCAATCCCGGCAATGTCGTCACCTCGCCGCTCGATCTCTCCCGTGTGAAGGCCCGCTCGAATCTCAATGCCTTCCCTCCCGAGACTGTCGCGCAGCGCCCGTGCGCAATGCACCGCACGAGTGGGGCTGTCAAAGGTCGCCAGGGTTCCGTCGCCGGTGTGTTTGATGATGTGACCTCCGAACTTCGCCACGATCCGATGGGTTTCGGAATCGTGTCGATCGAGGATGTCGTGCCACAGATGATCGCCTGCCTCTGAGGCAGCTTGTGTCGACTCCACGATGTCCGTGAAGAGCACCGTGGCCAATACACGATCGTTGTCGATGACCGCGGCCGGCGCACCGGTGAGAAATCCTTCCATCGCATCGAGCACCGGGCCCCACTCGTGGACATCCCACCCGCAATGCATCTCGCCGGCGACCTCCAACAGTTGTGCGTTCCGGAGCCCGGTGGCCATGGCACGCCCACGGGCGATGCCCACGATCGGATCACCAGTGCGATGTATGACGAGCGCTGGTGTTGAAATCGTCGGCAGTATCGGCCGGGCATCGATTGCCAGATTCGAACGCATGATCTCGACCACGAGACGTGGTGTTGCGCAGGCACGTTCATACCGCCCCAGTTGTTCGAGGATCTGCGGTGCAGGCGGTGCGTGGACGAATGCGCCGAGAACCTGGCCCGTCCCCCAGTTGCGCTCGATGAAGTTGAGGAATCGCGGCACGTCGAACTCGGCGGTCGTCGGATCGTCCTGAGGGAGCAAGCAAGCAAACGACGCGTAGAGGAGGAGACTGTTGACGCGCTCCGGATACGATGCCGCAAACAGGAGGGAAAGCGGTCCGCCCTCTGAGATCCCGACCAAATGCGCGCTTTCCCATTCTGCAGCGTCCATCACCGCGCGGATGTCGTCAGCGCGCTCGGCCAGACTGCCAAATCCTAAATTTCGACCCGATAGGCCGGTTCCACGCTTGTCGAACGTCAACACCTGACCGAGACGACCGAGTCGGCCAATCAAGGCGTCGAAGACGGGGAGCTCTCGGGCCAGGTCGAGTTGCGAGATGAAGCCGGGCACGTAGACGATGTTGGTCTGGCCGCAGCCAAACATTGTCCAGGCGATGTCGACATCGCCTGCTTGCGTGTATCGAATCGCCGGTTCGTCCACGCTCCTCATTCTGCCCCGTGCACGGGACCACCGCGTGCCGTGCGGGACGTCCCACCATCGGGAAGGAAAGTCCCGTTGCGGCGTTCCCGATGAGAGTGAATCTCCTGGTAGGCGGGTCACTCAGTCATCGGTGACCCCGCCGCGGAGGGTGTCTCCCAACGCCGGGTCAGCAGCGGTTATCGACCATGGACTACCGGCACATCCGGGCGTGTGGATAACCCGACGTCGACGGGCCGACTATATGCGGGGAGGACTCAGCGTGAAGGTGACGTGCGAGAGTCCGATGCTCTCCTGTCCGTCCCCGTCCCTGGTGTCCCCACGTTGCGCCGAATAGTCGATCGTCCACCCACCATTCGTCGCGCTTCCCTTCAACAGGGCAGGGTCCTCGAACCGCCAACCATGTGACGACAACGCTGCGTACACCTCCGTGAGCACAGCGAAAGACGATTTGCCCGAGGTCGACGCCTAGTCGGCGAGGATTCCGACTCCTGCCACGCCAGCCGCACGACAGAACTCCGCATAACTTGTGCGCACGTCCGCTGGTCTGGTGGTCGATATGTGGCGGCAATCGATCTCGCTGGCGAGTTGGAGGTCAGCCGGGAGACTGAAAGGCGGCACATCGGCCGGAATCGCAATGGGCTGTTGATAGTTGGGGCTATTCGGACCGGCCGCGGTAGGAGGAGGGGCGTTGCCAGACGATGTCCTCACCGCACTTGTAGACCCGCAGGCAGCGACCAGAGTCGCAGTCATGACGACGAACGGTATCCAGAGCCTGGACCGCCAATGTCCAGTCACCATCATTCCATCGGCTCGTGGGTTGCAGCCCTGTAGTCGGGTCACTCGACCGTCCTAGAACACCGGGTGCGGGGGGCACTTCTAATGGCTCAGGGCCGCTTCTGTCTTGCCTTGAGCGCATCGACCGACTTCTGCACTCGCCGCCGCCTAGTGTCCGCCGTCTTCGCATCTTCGATGGGAACGATGAAACTCCTTCGCTGGCTGGTCGTAAGCCCGGCAAAGAAGTCTTGAGCTCCCCGATCGGTTGCGAGCGCCCTGGTCAGGTCAGCGGGAACCTCGATCTCGGCAGGGGCGTCGCCGAGGACGACCGAAACACGGAGGACGTCACCGGCCTCTGCGCCGATGTGCCCTCGCCGTTCGGCGCTGACCGGAATCTTGAACAGGCCCTTCATGGATCCGATCGTCGTCGAGAAGCTGTGTCCGTTGATCGTGACGAGCACGGCGGGTCGTTTGCCGGCGCCCAGCGCTTCGATGATGTCTGGGGGAACGGTGATCCCGGTGGCCGTCTTGCCGTCGAGTTCCAACGTGGCATCAAAGTCCATTCGCATTGCCTATCAGAGCTCCCGTGGGCTGCGGCGCACCATGTTTCCACCCCTGCCCCTGATGGCCGGGACAGTGTCGCTGACCGGCTCGTCTTCCATAGGGCCGACTGAGCAGATAGATGTGGTCAAATGCCCCAATGGGTTGGCGAGCGTGAAGAATCCCAATGGTGCACGGTCGAAGTCGCCAGGTGCCGGCCTCAGAAGACTCTCGGTGACCTGGGCGGCCCCAGTTGCATTGGCGGCACTGCTCGTGGGCGCAGTGATGACAGCTTGTGGGAATTCAGATGCGCGCGTTTCCTCTCCGACCCCGACGGCCGTTTCCCAATGTGCGAAGGGCTCCACTCGCGGGCCACCTGGGTCAACAGGCCAGCCCCGAATCGTTGCGCAATGGAAACCGTCGGTTCCAAACACCGCACCTATGCGAGTAAGGGCACTTCCCCCAGTCCTGAAGTACATGGGACAGTTGTCCGGCCGCAACCAATACTGCATCTCCTCGTATTCGGCCGGCCTCATGGATTCGGGCGGGCCGTGGGTCGAAATTTACGTATATCCCGGCATTTCGGGAGCCGAAGTGAGAGCCCTGGCCAACCTGATGGAGGTCTCGGGTAGGTTCCAGACCGTTCGTGTGACTGGGAGCACCAATTAGCCCGGCTGGCTTGGTGGTGCCCTCGATCACCGGCCTGGAGACCTAGCCCAAGACCACTCGGCTGTCGTACCATTGGCTCCATGGGGCGGGATGCGAGCGGATGGGACTCAATCGCCGGCACTCGACTGTGGATCCAACCAGGGGAGCGCATTTTTTGGCGGGGAGAGCCAGATTCCGGAGTGATCTTCGGGCCTGAAGATGTGATCCTCATCCCTTTCTCCATCTTGTGGGGAGGGTTTGCCATCTTCTGGGAGGTTGGGGTCACGATGCAGGGGTGGAGCGTCGGAACGCTGTGGGGAGTGCCGTTCGTACTGATCGGCCTCTACCTCATCTTCGGCAGGTTCGTGTATAAACACGTCAATCGTCGGCACACTCGATACGCCATCACTGACCGGCGCGTCGTGGTGGCACGCAAGGCCGGCCGGGAGGTTCAGTCTGCGCTTCTATCCCAGCCATCTCAAGTGAAGCGGCGTCGTGACGGCCGACACGCCACCCTCACCTGGCAGCTGCCGGGATCCCAGCCGCCCCGGCGCTGGCCATTCGGCTCCTCGAGCACCCCATTCGGACTTGGATCGATGGATTCCGGATGGCCGATGGGTACGCAGTCCTCCCAAGGCGGGCTCGGGTTCTACGACATTGTCGATCCAGACGCTGCCTTGAGAGCCATCGGCGCGGTAGGTATGCAAGGCGGTGAAATGGTCACGTTTCCCCGACCTTGAACGCCTGTCCGGCGTCACGCTCCACTACGAATGGGCACCCTGCGTCGGTCTGTGTCCAGCCGAATGTCTGTTCGGTAGCCGCCCCATCTCATCGTTGAGCCACTATCCGGATTTGCAGCCACTTGGGGTTGGTGACGATCCCGATGCCAGCTGAGAAAGCCCGGTGCAGTCCTCGGTGGTGACTGAACCTCCGGCTTCATGCCTGTCAGTCGTGACTTGAAGCTGATTCGGACCGAGTACCCGGTAGGTGATGACGATGCCAGCTGGGATCGAGTAGCCGTCGCTTGTCTTGCTCCCACTGTCGACGTTGCTGGGTTTGATCAGGACGAACCGAGCGGGTCGGCCCGAGCCGAGTGCGTTAGACAAGCATGAGTAGAGCATTGACGCTGGCAGTGTCGTTGTCGTGGGCCAACCACTGATCTCATCGTTGATCCCGCAATCGATGCCGTCCACGGGCACCGGAGGGTAGGCCTGCGCCTCGCTCGGACTGGGTGAGCTGAGCGAGGACGTTGGTGTTGAGCTGGGCGATGCCGTTGACGTTCCGCAGGCAGCGAGCAACGCAGGAATGACGACAAGGGCGTACGACCGTCGCATCAATGACCATTGTGTCACGGCGGACCAAGATGTCCCTGACCGATGCCGGCTAAAGAGTTGGTCAGCCGAAAGTTCCGCCGACGGCGTAGGCGACCATTGGGTGCTATCTGCGTGGAGGTGGCCGACATCCGAACGTTGTCAGTGGTGCCGGACAAGGTAGGCGACCAGAAGCGACGTCGCCGGAATCACGAAGAAGATCGCGAGTGTCACCCAGACTGCGAACTTGCCCCAGCGTCGCCGACCGAGACCGCGAGAGAAATCGCCGAAGCGCTCGACTGTTCCGGCCGGGCTAAAGGGATCTAGCTCTGGATCCGGCATGGTCAGAGCCTATTGCGTGAAGCCGCCTCGGATGGGAGTCTTGCCGAGCGCCTCTCGGGCAACTGCGGGGCTTCATTCCCCGGTTGTTCGTACACGGCTACGTGGCAGAATGGTACCGGTGCAGTGCCATGCGAAGGAAGTCGGCTCACCATGAAGAACATGATCCGATACATCCTGGGAGGGACGGCGGTAGCACTGGTGGTACTCGGGCCATCGGGCTCGGTGTCGGCCGCGTCGCCGCCCACGGACCTCACTGGGGTCTCCGTAGTGCACCACGAGGCCTACTGCGCCATCTACATGAACTACGACGAGACTGGCATTACCACCGAGGGCGCGCCCGTGGTCCAGTTCCACAAGTCCCGGACCCAGCTTGAGCTCAGCGTGCCGGCCAAGGATGCGTCGGGAGTCATCGGGTACACCACGCAAGGTTGGAAGGACAGCCGCGGATCCTCGTCAGGGTCAGGCGACTTCGGGGGATCACACTGGACGGCGACGAACGACTACGACGCCAACGGTTCGGTCAGTCTCTATTACACCTTCCCGAGCGCGAGCAACGGCGTGTCGAGTGTCAATGTCGGATGGACGCGAGACTGGGTCACCGGGGTCAACTACATCTCGCAGATTTCCGTTGGCCTGAAAGAGAACCCGGACGGGCACTGTTTCACCGGCCAGTGAACCGGCGTGTCCGCCCACACGGTGAAATCACCGTGGAGTGACCGGAAGGGTCGTGCCGCTCGCCCAAGATGCTGGCAGGTGTCAGCTCCACTTGGGCATCCGCTTCGAGGGACACGTGCAGACGGGAGCGGTCATCACCGCCAGCCCGACCATCCCCTCAGTGCCACCACCGATCAGCCCGTCGCGATCTGCCACGGCTGCAGCGTCAGCGACTGACCGTCGATGGAGACGGTGTGGATGGCACCGTCCACATCAACGGCCACGAAGTGGGTCCCGTTGCTGAGGGCCTCGACGCCGCTTGTCGGTGAGTACAGGTGAACGGACGTTCCATAGAGGTGGCCCTGGAGCTCCTGGAATACCGGGGCCAGCGCCGTAGGCGTGCTTGAGCCGTGCAACCACAGTCCCGGCGTCGGTGCGATCCCGTGCCGCTTCACCAGATTGGGGAATGCCGTCAGGTTGTTGACGTACTCTGCCTGGTAGAGGTTGGAGAAGGCGGCGCCCGATGAGGCCAATTGGAGGAGCGCCTCAGCGGATACTGCGTCCCATTCCGACGGTCCCAACTGGGGCGACTCCGCATACCACTCGTTCCACCAGATGGGAAGGTTCGTCTGGCTTCGGATCCAACGGGTGATGGTGGCGAACACCTCCGTGGCGGCAGCCGGCTGGCTGGGGATGCGCGTGGGCTCATCGGTGCGACCGTCGACGACGAGGAAGTCTGCACCGGCCTTGTGCTGGAGCCAGTAGGTGACCGTGTCGAGCGCATTCTGGTCGACGGAGCCCCATGGACCGGTCAGGCTCGACGCGGGCTGCGTGCTGGTCGCCAGGGGGAACGGCGCGTATGGGCCACCGACCTGCAGACTTGGGTTGTAGGACTTGAGTGCCCGATACACGGCGTTGTACAGGTCCGTGTACCCCGCATAGTCCCAGGGGCCGGTACTGGAACGGTAACCCCACATTTCATTCCAGATCTGGAAGTAATGGATCTGCGGGTACCGCTTGGCGGTAGCCACGGCCAGGTTGGCGAAGTCCTGAATGTGCGAAGGACTCACCGCCACCATGGGCCTGTCCATGGCCTTCATCCACCCGGGAGCGTTGAAGACCTTGAGGACGATCGGCATGTTCAACGCCGACACCTGGTGTATCCGGGCATCGAGACTGCTCCAGTCATAGGAGCCCGGCGATGGCTCGGGATCGGACATGCCGTCGCCATAGAGCGTGACGCCGACCCAGCTGATGGTGCTGCGTAGGAGAGACGTCGGCAGCACCTCGTCGAGCGGCGTTGAGTGGGTC
>Ga0075029_100001576_pt1 | contig 13023 bp, 14 predicted proteins | sample LitLauG_LLR_2013_FD_71391 | JGI IMG/M metagenome (GOLD analysis project Ga0075029, IMG submission 71391) | Freshwater sediment microbial communities from North America - Little Laurel Run_MetaG_LLR_2013 | ecosystem: Environmental > Aquatic > Freshwater > Creek > Sediment | place: USA...
GTCTTAATAGACGGTCTACATCCTTACCTTTGTTAAAGTAAGTTTCTGTAGATGTGGGGTCTTTCTTATTACCCATACCGTATTTAGCGTTATGGCTAACCACTTCATCCCTATGCTGTGAGATATAGAAGTAATGCCATTGGAACACCATAACCAACTGGACACACTGGACAATTCACTAGAGACGATAGACAACAGCGAAGTCACGGCTATTAATGCGATGGCTGGACTGGTAGAGAAAATGATGGGGTATTTAGCAGGTAACAAGCAATCATCTTCACTGGCTGAATATGAGGAATTAGAGAAAGCGGTAACTAATCGCTGGATACTCTCTACCTCCAAAGTCAGAGAATTAACAGGCATAACCCCAAAAGTAGGTAGAGACGATCTAACCTTCACTTGGGGTAGTTTCACGTTTACCAAGTCTGGACGGTTAGGTAATCAGATGGGATGGTTAGTTAGTAAAAATATTTAATTTTCATGGTACAGAATTTAATAGGCGGTTTTTGCGGGAGTCCGCAAAAACTCAAGCTTGGGATTTTTACCGGAGGCGGTAAAAAGTGAACTTGGGTATATCTTTCTATTTTTGACTTACTACCTCTATGAATCCGTCCAGGTTTCTCCTAACATCACTGAAAGTAAATTTACCTTTCAATGCTGAAAAATTTAATATAGGCTGAGGCTCTGAAGAATCAATTTTATTGAGTTCATTTTCTGGAAAATGAGAGAATGCTGTATAAGTTCTATGTTCTCCAGCATGGCTTTCATCTTCCCAGATAACAGCATAGACCCATTCTAGATGATTTAAATATATCCCTGAATTACATCCATTCATCCATAACTGATCTTGTAATTGATAACCAACTATTTGACCATCAAGAACATAGGTTTCAGCTTCATAGCTTCCATTTTCACACTCATCTATATAAACGTGACGAACTTTGTCACCTAATTCAAACTTCTTGGCGGGTAATTCAAAATTAGTAAACATGGTGGTAAATTGGTTGCTGGTATTTGGTAACTGTCGGAACTCCCTGATAAAATTGATAGGAAGTATTTATATTGGTTCTATAAGTTCTTTGGCGAATGTATCCTTATAAAATCTCATAGCTTTTTTTAGTTCTCTACAAATAATCAAGCCAGTTGTGAATTGTTCTCCTAACACCTTGAGAATAAGCCTGTTATTACTTATCAAATATTCCCAATCTTCACTAGCACAATGAACTATAAATGAAGTGTCGAAATATTTAATACGGCATTTTTTCAAAGTCTCGAATAACATAGCTACACCCAGTTTCTATTACAATTGTTGCACTTGTAACGCTGGTTTTTACCTACTTTACCGTTTTTCTTGACATCATTAGAACCACAGCTAGGACAAGCTAAATCACTCGTAGTAGTCGAGTTATCCACTGCTACTAAATCATAGGTATATTTCCCAAAACTTGGCAACTCGACAAAGTAAGGTGATTTAGCTGGTTCAATTACCAGTGCAAATCTATAAGCTTGGGGGTGAGTTCGTCCTAGTCCTAATTCTTCATTTTTACCCTCACAATATTCTGTGAGTTTATCAGCAGTAGCTTTAAGCCTTGACTGTTCTTCACTGGTAAATTTATTGCTATTGGTGATCGCATCATAGGAATTAGAACCAATGTGGATGTTTACCGCGCTATTCCAATCGGATCTATCCATCCCTGGATACTCGGATACATTGGCATTTTGACCAATGAATATACAACCTAAGTTTTGATGTGAAGCTTGTTTAATTGCAAAATTGACATTATCCCCAATGGCGGATTTTTTACCCTTGGTGTGGCTCATAGTGCTGTCAATCTCATCAAATATGTAGAGTTCAAATTGTTCTCTATTTTCTTGACCTGTTGACCTTAAATCTACTTTTTTAGCGAGTTCAGCAATACCACGCTCACTATCATTGTGAGTTTCTCCCACAACTGGAATAGTCCAATAGTTCTTACTTGAGTTGTGCTGTGGGTTAAATAATTTCGCTGTTCCTGGTCTACTTTGCAGAATACATACAGCAATATTTTCGGCAGTGGGAGATTTACCAGACTCCGATCCGCCTGTTAGTCTTAATCGTGTCCAGTTTCTAGCCAACTGTGGGAACTGGTTAGAAGATACCCATAAACGGGCCACATCCTCAGAACTGGTTTTAATTTTATGGCGGGTATGGATGGTAAGGGAGAAGTACGAGGATCTGTCTGAGTTCTCAAACTTAGGAGTATTTAAACTAGCTGATACTTCTTTTAATTTGGCAGGGTTATCGCCATCATTTAGTAAATCAGTGCTGATAAATCGGCTCCCATTGCGGGAAGTATGAAACATCAGCTTATAACCAGTTTCAGTGCTACTCCAGTCAATAGCGTCGAGCGTGTAGCCTAACCTTGAGTAGAAGTCTATTATGGCGTTACCTACCCGCGACTGTTCTGATAGTCCTGGGAATTTTAGCGGTTTACTCAGTTCAGAGAGTTTATTCTGCAAGTTATTGATCTGTTTCTGTGCTTGTTCCAGTTCTTGAGATTGTGTTAAACCATCATTAACAACTTCGCTAAAATCCTGCTTATAAGCATTAATACAGCTATCAGCAACTTGTCCAAATTCCTGCTGTATTGATTTAATGTTACCTAAATAGAATGTCTTGACTTCCAGCAGCTTCTCATTATGTAGAGTCATCGGGATAGAGGTACATAATTTCATCTGAAGGTCATCAATAGCGAGCTTATAAAGCTTGGCTCTCATGCTAGAACCTTTCAAAATAATCTCATGCTGCACAGCTAGACATCCACTAATTAACTCATCATTAGCAAGGTTGCTTTTACCTGCTAATACCTTAATCTGTGCTTGTATTTCCTTTACTTCGCTGTGATATTGATTAAGTAAATCCTTAACGTCGAGTTTATATTTTTTGACCAAATAAGGTATTAAATTATTCACCTGTTGAGTAACTTCTGTAAGTGATTCATTCAGGGTATCAATTGCAGAACTTAGGTTTAATTGTTGGGTGTTCTGTAATTGGTACTGAGTAGAATTTAACTGAGTTCTTAGATTCTCTAAATCAGTTTCTAACGTCTTATTAAAATGTTCTAACTCTTCATAGTCAAGACTTAAGTTACTAAATGTTTCATGTTTAGCGATTAGAAGATCAGCAAAATTCTTAACCTCGCTCTGTAAACTGGTTATCTCACCTTGCTTTTTACCAATCTTCCTACTTGCAATATTTGAACAGTTTTCAATAGCAAGGTTAGATGCTGCTAAACTTCCCAGACCAGTAGCTATAAGAAACTGTGAGAATTGACTATAAGGTGTAGCCAATAAAACTAATCCACCAAAACTAGTAGACAGAGAACCAATAATAAAACTGTTTCTTAGTGCTTGAAAGTCCATAAATTTACCTCGTAAATAAAGTTAATGGGAGTTGTTACACTCCCACAGTTACTAGTCAATTGCTTCTGATTCAGCCTCTATACTTCCAATCTTTTGATCTAGGCTGTACTTGGCTAACTCGATCCCCCTTATTCTGGTTTCCTGTAAGTCAAGCTTGGCGATCCAATAGCGGCGGCGCTGTTCTGTTTCCTGCTGTAATCCTTCCAGGGTTATAGTTTCATGGGTGTACTTCTCCGAAGTTTGATCAAGTTTAGCTACTGCTGTTTGATTCAGAATTTGAGCGTTTTGAATACCTATTTGTTTAGTAGATGTAGTGATTTTTTGGATACCGTAATCAATCCCTGCTTGAGACATCTTCTCAGACAGAGAACCAACTTTGAGAGCGTCAGTATTAAGTGAGAGGTTAGCACTTACAACCCGTAAAGTTTCCCTCTTTTGGGAGATTGACTGAATTAATTTATCAGCCTCTATTTTTTCCGTTGGGTGCAATGGGGAGGAGTCACTAAATAAATTACTAGCCAGATATTGATCAGGGCTGAATGTTGGTAAGTTTAACCCTGAGTAGTTATCTGTAGATTGAGTAAAGACTGAAGGACTACCAACTGGTAAGGGAGCTATTAGGGTTTCTTGTTGATTAATCCCTGCTACATCTTTAAGTTTAGATGTGGTTTCCGATAATTTAGAACGTGCCATAATAATGAGTGTAAATTCCTATTTTTGGGACTTTATAAAGGTAGATGGGAAGTAGTATTACTTCCCTTTTTTAGTCATTCGTCCACTTCGAGAGCTTGACAGATAACAGCGTGTAGAGACTTCTTAGCAGTGTTAATGGTGAACTTTATTTGATTATTTGGCAGTGTAGCCAGTAAGCTAATTAGTTGGGTTTCAATCAATTCTAGAGATTGGATTTGTTGATGATTCATGGTTTTAGTTGGGTTAAGAAATATTGGCGAAATTGCCACAGAGAACAAAATTAATAGAGTGACAGAGAACATTATTTAAGCAGTCAAGTAATTTAATCATCGTGGTAGCTCCCAAAGTTAAATAATCCGGTCAATGTAGCGTTAATAGCATCAAAAATAATTAGAGGGTTAATTCTGAACTTAGGCTTATATGTTGCCTTGAGTGCCTTAATTTCCCTCTCTAATTCCTCTACCCGTTGACTACTAAAGACTTTCCCAACTCGTTAGACAGTCGGGTAATTTCAGCATTAAAGTCGAGGTCATCTGTTAGTAAATCAGGCTTATCGATGGCGGTAGCTTGCAAGTCTCTCAACGCTCCAAAATAACCTTGGCGGGTATTTAGTCGCTGTTCCCTGAGTTGACTAACTAGTTGAGCGTCACGGGCTTGTTGATTTTGGAGGATTTGTTGAGTTTTGAACTGTGAGACTAGATCGGCTAGTTTAATTTCTTCCTCACTGGCTGCTATTAGCTCATCTAACAGGGTGATATTTGCACCTTGGTTAACTTGCTGATTTTGAGTTAACCCCCCTATACCGGAATTAGCAACAATAGCACTATTAGGCTGTAATTCTTGCTGTGTAAAGGTTTCAGGCGATTGGGTTAAATTTGGAGTGGTGCTATCAGCCTCAACTAGCTCTAACGCTTGTATAGCTGGACTTTCAGCACTTGAGAGAGATTTAGTTGAGGCTGTGAGTGTTGCCAGCACATAGTCGCGATCTGGCTGTGAGATAAGTTTGACGCTATCAAAATCGTCTGGGCGAATATTCTCCAAAACAAGCCGGAATGATTGCTCTGAGAGGTTTTCAGCTTTGCAATAATCAGAGATATTAATAGTTTCATCTGGTTTCATTGGTGCTAGTCCTGGGGCTAGTGTGGCTGTTTCTGTTGCTTGTGTGGTTTTTCGTGGTCTTCCCATTGGTTTTACGCTCCTATTCGTTGCTGTACTTGGTTTTGGGGCTTCTGGAAGTGATAACGGGAAAAGTCATTAGGGTTTTTAGCAATGTAGTTTTTGACCCGTTCCGATCGTCGTAGTTGGAACATTAGCCGTCCTATCCGACATAAAACCCAACATTGGTAAGGACTTAGGGGTGATTCTCTGTCATGGCTACCGTCAGAGAGTCGAGGGTAACTAGTTCTAAAACTGGCAATCCGCCAAAATGCGATTCCTTCCCAAATAACCAGGGTTGAACGTGCTACCCCTAGCAGTTCCGCTAAATGGGTTTTAGTTGCAGGAAAGTCCAAAAATAAATCTAAATTAGTGGAACTCTTACAGCGTCGAGGTTTCATAGCTTCATACAGTAATCAAAATTAATCGGTTAATGGTCATATAGTAATAACTAGAGGTATAGGTCAATCCGCAGCATCAAACGCCTATAAATCTTATGGGATGACGAGTTGAGCTAGGTATGAGCTATTAATGAGTGGTTGATACTTGACTGATTTGTGGTTATGCTGCTATGGTAATAGATAACTACATCACTTGTCAACTAATTAGATAAATGATATAGTTACAACATATTCATGCTGATAGATGATAATGGAGTTTAGATAGACAAGTGATCCTATTCATGGCTACTAAACGACCCAGAACAACAATCAGCTTTGATCCTGACGAATATACAGAATTAGAAACTTGGGCTAAATCTGAATTTAGATCAGTCCCACAATTAATTACCGCAATAATAAAACGCGCACTAATTGAAAGGGGACAAATCGACAATGAAATACATACAACTAAAGCAAGTTAAATACTTATAGCAAATTAAGTTGATATGTAAGAATGCTGTTGAAGCCAAAAAGCAAGCAATGGAGAATAACCCCAAAATGACTAACTCACAACCTTTAGATGATATGAACATTCGGCTAGATGACTTTGGTACTCGACTAGACCAGCTTGGTGATGATATTGATTTACTTCGTACCATTCAAGATGCTAATAGACGGGAACTACGCTTTACTAGTCAGTCTCTAGCTAGACTTGAGCGTATTGTTACCCAAATTGCTGATATTGTCAGACTCCAAGGTTCAGCAGCAGAGGCAGATCGCGAACAAGCAGCAGCAGACCGCCAACAAGCAGCTATTGACCGTCAACAAGCAGCTATTGACCGTCAAACTTTCCAAAATAATCTAACCGAGACAAACCAGCAGTTCCAATCTGAAATACGCCGTATTTGGGAATATTTATCTAGTCAAAATAGAAATGGAGGAGAGCTACAGTAACGTTCTGGTAAATTTACCAGAAGCTAATCGGAGTTGATATGTAAAAACGCTACTAAAGCTAAAAAGCAAGAAATGGAGAAAACTGCAAAATGACCACAACCGAGAGTCGATTAGATCGCATTGAAGCACTGCTAGAACGCAGTATTATTCAAGCCGAACGCGACAGAGAGCAAGCCGAGCGCGATCGCCAACAGGCAACACAAGATCGCCAACACTTCCAAAACGCCATTAATCAAATTAACCAACAAGCGGAACAAGAAAGACAAACTACTAGAGCCGTAGTCAGGGAACTAGTAGAAAATGCTGAGGCTGATAGACTAGCGCTGTTGGACTCAATTACAGAGAACAGGGAGAAAATCGACACCTTAACTCAGAGGTTTGATAGATTTGTGGAACAGGCGGCGGCGGATAGACAACAAGCAGCTATTGACCGCCAACAGTTTCAGAACTCCATTGCTGAAATGAACCAACAATTTCAAGCTGAAGTTAGGCGTATTTGGGAATATCTTTATTTACTGCAAGGGAGGAATGGAAGTACACCACAGTAAGCTGCTCCATATTACTCATGATGAAACAGCACAAAGGGGGAATTTTAGCAATCTTACATTTTAGAATTAATTGTCATATAGTCTCGTAGGGTAATTTAGAAATTTAGAAATTTAGAAAGCTTTACTTTTTGTGTCTGATGTGACGCTAAATATACAAAAGTGCATTTGTTGCACTTGTAACACCTCCTGAAAAATTTATCAGGAGGTAGAACTGGTAAAGAAAATGCAAAAATATCGGTCAGTTTAGTAAAATACGTGAAATCAATTTCAACTGACAATCATAAAAATATGTATATTTAGTAGTTAATCTACATCTACAGTAGACAAATTAGTAAACAATTCTATTGAATGTATGTCTTACACGGTAAAGGTTACAGGTATTTATAGTAAAAGTTACAGACATTGAATTTAGTTTTTTAAATGCTCCAAGTACTAATAATGTACTAACCGAGAACATAGCAAATTTTAGATGTTACAGAAAATGGGATGAAGCGGGATTTTTGCAAAATGGAAGAATCAAAGAGGTCAAAGCATAAAAATGTTGCAACAGGCGATCGCGGGCTTAATTTTTAAAAAAGCTAGAAGTCAAAAAAGATGGCATTTTTGATGCGAAATATTCCCCATTTTAAGTATTTAGGCTAACATCTAATAAGTAGTAAAATAAAAAGCCCAACCAAACACAGTTCTAAGCAAACACACTTAAGAAATATCGCTCTAAGTTTACGAGGCTTAACGATACAACAAGTGTTTCTAACTGGCGGATCGGGCTTCTAGATAAAAAATTAATCTTCTAGAAGCCTAACACAGCAAAGGCTTTGCTGTTAAGTCTGTCAGCAAAAAAGCTTAGAACTTGTACACCAACCAAAGGAGTGCAAGTTTTTTAATGCCAGAAACAACATTATTCGATAGTTCGATTTTATCGAACTTTATAAAGGATGTCAAACAATTAGACAAACCAATATTTAGGCTCTCTAATGGTTCGTACTCTAAGTTTTTAAATCAGGCAATTATTGACTTAGTAAAATCTTTCATCAACGAGAATAAGCCAGATCGCGCTATTGAAATCCTAGAAGCGGTTGGTTTTGGAGAAGTAGCAGAGTTTTTCGTTAGTGCGATTAAGTTGGGGGTGATGGTATGATACCCCTGAAATTTTGCTTCTGTGGCTCGACAAATGGAAGATGTAAACTCAACAATGGCTTGATTGTCTGTAATACCCACCAAAACGCCAAAACAGGCGAAGTAATCAACGGGTATGAGTGTGTTAGAAAAGGCACTTTTAAACTGTTGGGGGTGACAAGATGACCCCAATCACAGAATTAAGAGCATTTGCAGAGAGAAAGCAGTTAGAACAGTTCGACATCAGGAATTTTGTAGATCGCCTTACTCCAAAGCAAGGGAAGAACCGCTATGTATGTCCTGTATGCGAGGGTACGTTAAGCATCAAGCCAGAAGATGGTAAATACAATTGTTGGGGTGAGGATTGCCCAAAATCAGCAATCAGGGAAGCTATAAGACCGCTTGAAGAGGCATTGAGAGAAGCGGGAATAGAACCGAGTAGCTACACCCCAAAACCCAAGCGATTCATACCTAAACCGAAAGCCTCAAAACCCGCCATAATTCCTGCTGGTGATATTCACTTGGGAAGACTGCCAAAACCAGTTACTCATCCAGCGAGGGTACAGCGAGGTAAGAATATTGAGACTGTTTACCCTTATGGCTCTAATCAACAGGTTTTGAGGATTGAAAGACCAGACAGAACTAAAACCACAATACCCAAACACATAGATGACAAGGGTAATTTAATCACTGGTAAGGGGGGGGAATTTTGGAACCCTTACAGACTTGATGAAATTACCCAACATGGTAAGGATAAATGGGTTTTAGGTGTTGAGGGTGAAAAATGCGTAGACTTTGCGCGGGTAAATCTTCAGTTACTTACATTTACTTTTCAAGGTGGCTCATGGTCTGAGAAGGATTTAGAAAAATATTTCCAACTGCTTAAAAATGCGGGTGTAGCTAGTGTGGTTTACTGGCCAGACCACGATAAAACGGGTTACGCCAAGGCTAAAAAATGCGCTGCTGCTGCTGCTAAAGTTGGTCTACCATTTATAGAAATTAACCCGACCCGTCTATGGAATGAATGTCCAGAGGGGGGGGATATTGCAGATTGGGTAAAATCTGGACTAGCAAATATTGATTTACTACAACAAGAGATTAACCAGTGTGTAAGTGAGTTAAAAGCTCAAAATGTAGCTACTGCTGTTAACCACGTCGAAAGGTCAAATGAGTGGAATAGATGGATTAAAAGCCGTCAATTTACCCCAAGTGTCACGATAGACCAACCAGAGCTAACAGATTTTGACATTCCCACACATAACGCCATAATCGCTATTAAGTCAGCAATGGGAACAGGTAAAACAAGATGGTTATTAAAAACAATTAAAAACTCACCCAATAGAGCACTTTTGTTTGGCTCTTTAAATAATCTTCTCTGTCAAACAATAGCCGTTGCTGATAAAGAATTTGATGTCAGAATTTATCATTTACATCTAGATGATGCTGGCTTACTCGTAGCAGATCAAGATACTAATATTGCTTGTTGTGTTGATTCAATGCAACATCTAGACGGCTATTTTAAAGGCGTTGACCTCTACATAGATGAAATATGCTCTGTTATTGCCTCTATCCTTTCCGGTGGGACGCTTGGAGAACGCCAAGCCAAAATCATGAAACTGTTTGAGAAAGCAATTAAGGAAGCTAACAGGGTATTTATTCTAGATGCAAATTTAAGCGATATTATCACTGATTTTATTGCCAAAATTGACCCAACCAAGGCAGTAATTAAGGTATTGAATAAAGCACAACCTAAACCCCACCATTTTAAATTTATCAATGGGTTTAATCCTGACAAAAATACAATTAATTCGCGTGATAAATCACCTGTAATCAAAGCGATACTCGACAGCGAAAAACCTTTCATAGCTTCTGATTCTAGAAAGTTCATTAATTCTATTTGTCAGGTTTTGAATACTGAGGGTAAAAAAGGTCACGGATTAAGCAGAGATACAGTTTCAGAAGATTGGGCTAGGAGTTTTTTAAACAATCCTAACGATTTTTTAGAAGTTAATCCATTAAATTATTTTGGCATTACTCCAAGTGCTAACAGTGGTTTAAGTATTACCACAGTTGCAGGATTTACTGATAAAATCTCTGTCTTTACTGGTGTACTTGCAACCAATCAGCAATCACAGATTTTAATGAGATTAAGACCCGTTTTAAATCACCTCGTTTATTGTCCAGAATTTAGCACCATTCGAGGTAATAAAAATAAAGCTAAAACACCTTATAGCTACTACACCCAAACAATTGAAACAATCACTTTATCAGTTAATTTAATAAGTGACGGTAGCCATTGCATCGCAGATGTTTTAGGTAATGCAATTAAAAAACATAAAGATGATATCTGGCTTGATTTAAGCTGTGAACTTGGATCGCTAGATAATTTCGAGCGCGATAATTTACGTAAATGCCTAATTTATGCGCTTGAGGAACAAGGTCATACTACGGAAATAATTAGCCTTGAAACTAGTAAAGAAGATGCACAGAAGCTAACAGATGCTAATGAGTTACTGCTGAACAAACAAGCAAATGAAACCTTTAAGGCTGAACCATTACAAGATATTCAAGAAGCCAATAGACTAGCTAAAACTAGTCCTAAACCTGAAGTAATGCGACGGATAGAAAAAACTCGACTTCTGGACAGATTACCAGGAATTGATTTAACAGACATTTGGGATGCTGATTTTATCTTGAGCACGTTAAAAGACCAAGATTTTATTAATAAACATTCTAGATTTTGGATGTTAAATAATTTAGATATTAGTCAGAAGCGGTCAGAATTAAAATGGTATTTTGGTGCTACTGGTGAATATTTCTATTTAGGGGGAATGGTTAAAGATGCTCATCTTAAAATCTGGGCATTGCATCAATTAAACATTTTACAGTTTGCAGATGGTAGACAATATAACAAAGACAGCTTAGAGGTATTAGAGTTCTATAATAAAGCTTTTAACGATAGAAGAATTAATACAGCATTGGGTGAGAATATCGCGCCTGAAACCGCTACAGGTAAGGAACGGATAGAACTACTAAGAAAGTGTTTTAAGGCTATTGGATTAAATCTTAAATTCGACGGTAAAAAAACAATTGACGGCATTAGACAGCGTGTATATTCGCTCGACCTAGAGGCTTTTAACGATAAGGTGAGAGTCGAGGTACTGAATGCAATTGAACGAAAATATAGCGGATATCTCAACAGTGAAACGGTTAAAAAGATTGATTGGGAGAACCACATTACACAACCAATGGAGGAAATTCATAAAGTGCTACAATATGACAAAATTTTTGCAGCTACGGAATTTATACGAGAGCTAATTTCTAGTAATGCCGATTGGGGAAGTTTTCAAGTCCACTTCACCAAATTTGACGAACTCACCAAAAAACGGATATTCCAAAATTTAACAATTGAAGAACAAGCAATATTAAAAGCATTACAGCCAGCAGATAAGGAACAGGTTAAAGCTAAAGAATTACTGACTATTGTTAAATCGGGTAAGGATTTAGAAACCAGATTTAGCCAAGTTCTGCGAGACGTAGAAAATGGCTACAATCTAGCCCAATATTTACCACAAAAATATCATTACCTGCTATTCCCAGAATCTCAGAATTTTGTAGCGTAATTGCGATTAAGATCCCATTGAGTCCTTGCTAAAACTCTCACATATTAAAACTTTCAGGATTTAGGAATATCCCAACAGTATCCTAAAATATCCGAATTTAATTTCGTATTTTTTCGGTTAATTTCATATTTTTTCGTTAGTACCTCACTTGTGGGACATAGTGAGACATGGTGAGACATAAGATCAGCTTATAAAACCCAAGATTGCTATACAGTAAGCTTTTTAGAAATGTCCCATAGCTTTAGATCGGGACATTGTGAATCATGCTGAAATATTATGCAGTATTAAAAAACTCGAAAAGTACGAAAAATCCCGCAATATAGTCAGAACTCTTACAAGAGGAATTTGGAATCAGGCGAATTGAGGGCAAACTGTTCTATGTGTTGTATGTTCTGTTAATTATTGCTTTATAACGCTGCTGTAATTCTTCTGGGGATAAATCCTTCAGTTTTTCACGCTCAAGCTTAAGGTTATTCACTGGAGTCTCGTTCAGTATATCTGATGGTATTTCTTTTCTAAGCTGTACCAGTTTAATTAAACCAAGTGCAGCCTGGATACCAACACTAGCTCCAGGCTGTGAGAAGTTTTTAGCGATATCTCTGAGTACTTTTCTAGCCAAGGCAAAGTCTGTCATATCATCTTTAGCACCCTCAATTACTATTAATTGCAGGGGGATGAATTTCTAAACTCTTGTACCAATACATTTTCTGGCTGGGGCAAATTAGAGGCAATTTCTAGGGCTAATTCAGGAAACATTTTTTTATGCCAATTCCTAATAGTTTTAGGTGGAATATTAGGATATTTAGAATAAAGCTCTCTGGGGGTTTTACCCTGTTTCATCAGCTCGATTATTTCATCTTTTAAATGCTCCCATTGGGAACGCCTACCTTTAGTCATCTTGCTAGAAAACGTAATGTCTTTATTGTATGTAATTTTGTAGAATATCTTTTTCTTAATCCACCCCCTCAAAACACCCCCTAGAATAGCCGAGGGGGTTTTATAATACCCAATCCAGCATAAAACCATACAAAACCCGATAAACGCCAAAATTAGGGGGAATGGTGAGAGATTAGCTGCGGGGTTGCCAAACCGATCGCCCCCTTCCCCCTTCCCCATCACTGGATAACTCGACTCCTCCAAGTGTCCGCACCT
>Ga0075029_100001588_pt1 | contig 12978 bp, 9 predicted proteins | sample LitLauG_LLR_2013_FD_71391 | JGI IMG/M metagenome (GOLD analysis project Ga0075029, IMG submission 71391) | Freshwater sediment microbial communities from North America - Little Laurel Run_MetaG_LLR_2013 | ecosystem: Environmental > Aquatic > Freshwater > Creek > Sediment | place: USA...
ACCCGAATGTCTGACGGGTGAGTCGATCTCGAGTCTCACCGCGTTCCAACCGGTTGAAGGTGCGGTCTCGACGTACGGCACTTTCCGTCTCCGGTATGGGTTTGTGACATCGCGCGGTAGCCGAGCGCGTGAGCTCGCCCCACCAACGACTACAGTTTCTTTAGCGAGCAGTCCGAAATGGTCGGTCTGTCGCTCTTAGAATTGAGTTTTCGTGGCACAAGGAATTGTTAAGTTTTTCAATGCTGAAAAAGGGTTCGGTTTCATCTCGCGCGAGCAGGGTGATGACGTTTTCGTGCACTTCTCCAACATCCAAGGCGATGGCTACAAGAGCCTCGAAGAGGGACAGCGCGTTGAGTTCGACGCTGCGCCCGGCAAGAAGGGCGAAGAAGCCCAGAACGTTCGCCCGATCTGAGTTTGTCCGGGACTCTTTCGAGCCCCAGGACTTCCAGCCGGCCGAGATTTTCCGGCTGTGCACATCAAGGTGAAGTGCGAGACCGCCACTCGCCCTGAAGGTTGCGCCCAATCGGTCTCGCTTCCTTTAGAGGTGGACCGCGGAGATTCCGGGCTGGATTTCACCTCCATGTCCTTCAACCCTCTCCAGGGCGACCTTCCAACGTGCGCCGCACGCTGGGGAATGAAGGCTACCGCCACTACCTCGGAACGCAATCCTTGAAAGTCGGCGAGGGTTGGATTCTGGGTGGTCGTCGGGACTTAGGTCATCGGAACCGGACTCGTACGTATGTCTAGGCTCGGTCGCAAGAGGGTGCTCGAATGACGGTGCTCTCGCAGGGTCTCGAAGACTTGCCAAGGGGGAACCATGAACGAAGGCCACACGAGCGGCGGGCGCCGTCGTAGTTGGGCGGAGCCGTATCGCATCAAGATGGTGGAGTCGCTCTCGATGACGACGAGGGAACACCGTGAACGCGCGATCGCCGAAGCCGGGTGGAACACCTTTCTGCTCCACGCCGAGGATGTCTACATTGACCTGTTGACAGATTCGGGTACCAACGCCATGTCCGACCGCCAGTGGGCCGCCCTGATGATCGGCGACGAGGCGTACGCCGGGAGCAAGTCGTACTACAACCTCGAAAGGGCGATGCGCGAGGTGTACGGCTACGAGGAACTCATACCGACCCACCAGGGCCGCGGGGCCGAGCACATCCTGAGCCAGATCCTCATCAAGCCCGGTGACGTCATTCCGGGCAACATGTACTTCACGACGACGCGTTTTCATCAGGAGTACGCCGGGGGGACCTTCGTCGACGTGATCATCGACGAAGCCCACGACCCCCAGAGTCTGCATCCGTTCAAGGGCAACGTCGACCTCGAGAAGTTTCGGGCCGTCATCGACGAGTTCGGCAGCGACCGCGTTCCCTACATCTCGGTCGAGACGAACGTGAATCTCGCCGGAGGGCAACCGGTCTCCATGGCGAACCTGCGAGCGACTTATGAGTTGTGTCGCGAGAACGGCATCTATCTCATGCTCGACGCCACGCGGGCGCTCGAGAACGCCTGGTTCATCCAGCAGCGAGAGCCCGGCTACGCCGACAAGAGCGTGCGAGAGATCCTGCTCGAGATCTGCAGCTTCTCCGACGGGGCCACCGTCTCCTCGAAGAAGGACAACCTGGTCAACATCGGTGGTTTCCTGGCTCTGCGCGACGGCGAACTGGCGCGCAAGGCGCGCGGCCTGCTCGTGGCGTTCGAGGGACTTCACACCTACGGCGGAATGTCTGGGCGGGACATGGAAGCCTTGGCGCAAGGCATGCGAGAGATGGTGGAAACCGACGACCACGTCCGGGCCCGCATCGGTCAAGTCGAGTACCTGGGTAACAAGTTGGTCGACTACGGGATTCCCATCGTCTTGCCGATCGGGGGACACGGCGTGTTCCTGGATGCGCGTTCGATCCTCGCGCACGTTCCCCAAGAGGACCTGCCGGCCCAGGCTCTGGCCGCCGCTATCTACGTCGATTCCGGGGTGCGCACGATGGAACGAGGGGTGGTTTCGGCGGGCCGCGATCCCCACACCGGTGAGAACCATCTGCCCAAGTTGGAGCTGGTTCGACTCACGATTCCTCGTCGCGTCTACACCCAGGCGCACATGGACGTCGTCGCCGAGTCGGTCCTCGAGGTGTACGAGAGAAGAGAAGAGATATCTGGTCTTCGCTTCACCTACGAGCCGGACGACCTTCGCTTCTTCCTGGCGCGATTCGAGCCACTGGCGTCAAGCAGATAGTCCGCAGTTCTCACTAACCCGGCAGAGCGCCCGTGGCAGCGGGTCTACTCGGGTCGTGGCTGTACTGGGACCACGATCCCGGGAAGAGGCGACCACTTCCCAGACCGGCCCACTCCATGGTCAGGAGATTGTGGCACGCGGTGACTCCCGACCCGCAGTAGGAGACGACCTCGGCACCGACTCGAAGCCCCGCGGCTTCGAAGATCTCTCGAAGCTCGCCCGGCGACCTGGTGTAGCCGTTGGCGTCCAGGTTCGACCGACAGGGCACGCTGATCGCGCCAGGGATGTGACCCGAGCGCGGATCGACGCTATCGCCCTCCCCGACGTAGCGGTCGTAGTTGCGCGCGTCGAACACGACATTCGAGCGGTTCATCGCGTCGTCGATCGTCGCCAGCCGCTCGGCGGGCCACTCGCGAGGGGTGAAGGCACCTACTGCGACCTGTGGTCCGCGACCGACCTCCAATTCGCCGCCGAACGCGCTGAGCCCGCCGTCGAGCAACGCCGCCGAATGATCGGTCACCCGGAGCATCCAGGCGAGCCGCGCCGCGATGACTCCTCCGGCATCGTCGTAGGCGACCACCACGCTGTCATCCGAGATTCCGTGTGCGGACATACCCCGGGCGAAGTGTTCTGCCTCCGGCAGTGGATGGCGGCCTCTTTCCGGCGACGGCGGACCGGCCAACCACCGTTCAAGGTCGATGAAGACTGCTCCCGGTGCGTGGCCGACCTCGTAGGCCGCCCGGCCCGAGCGGCCGTCGAGATACCAACGGATGTCGACGAGGACAACCTCCTCGCGGTGCGCGTTGAGCCACTCGATCGTCACTATTGGCAGCACTGTCCCCTCCTCACCGTCCCTTCAGGATACCGAGAGGATTCGGCGAATCGTTTCGATCTTCTCGCGCCCGAGGGACCACGTGGGGAACACCACCGGCAACCAACTGACCGGAACCATTGACGTCATATCGGTTTGCGCGCCGACTTCCGAATCCGCCGTCTAGGTCCGCAGCCGCCGAGAGACTCGTCAACACCGTCGGTTACCAGACGTTGATTCACCGCCTCAGGTAGGGTCGAACGTTGGGGGAGAGTCTTCGAGGAGAACCACCGGTATGGCTGACAACAAGAACCCCCATTCCTGGCCCAACGTGACCCGCGCGTCCGAGATCAATGCGTGGCTCATCGACATGGACGGGGTGCTCGTGAGGGAGGACCACCCGATCGAAGGTGCTCAGCGTTTCCTCGAAGTTCTTCGAAGGAACGCCACTCCCTTCTTGGTGCTGACCAACAACTCGATGTTCACCCGGCGTGACTTGAGCGCCCGACTGAAACACAGTGGCATCGTCGTCCCTGAGGACCACATCTGGACTTCGGCTTTGGCGACCGCCACGTTCCTCGACTCCCAACGTCCTAACGGGACCGCATTCGCGATCGGGGAGGTCGGACTGACGACCGCCCTGCACGAAGTCGGCTACACGCTCACGGAGAACAACCCCGATTACGTCGTCATCGGTGAGACGCGAAGCTACAGCTTCGAGCGAATCACGAAGGCAGTTCGTCTGGTTGGTGAGGGCCACCGTTTCATCGCCACCAACCCTGACCCGACCGGCCCCAGCGTGAACGGCCCGCTTCCCGCCACCGGCGCGGTAGCGGCCCTCATCAGCAAAGCCACTGGCCGAGTTCCGTACTTCGTCGGCAAGCCCAATCCATTGATGATCCGCTCGGCGCTTCGAGAACTGAATGTGCATTCGCAGATGACCGCGATGGTGGGGGATCGAATGGACACCGACGTCGTGGCAGGTCTCGAGGCCGGACTTCACACGGTGTTGGTGCTTTCGGGAGTCTCGGGTCCGGAAGCGGCGGACAACTACCCGTACCGTCCGTCACGAGTCGTCGATTCGGTGGCCACCTTGGCCGATGAACTTGAGGACCAATAACGGCTGGCCGTCGGCCAGTCGCCCGGCTCGGTGATTTCGGACGCTGGCTGGCGCGTTGCTTCAGTCAATCAGAGTGCTCAATCCCAAAGATCGCAATCGGCCCAGACAAAGGGTGGGGCGCTGCAACCCAGAGTCTCTTCGGCGCGATCCTTGCTTTCCGCTCGGAGTTTGAACACCGCTGCGATTGAGTCGAAGGTCACTTTGCGCATCCGGAGGGGTGGTGCAAGACTGCGAAGAAGTTCATATTTCTCACGCATTTCGACGTGGATCGGCTAGTTCGAAGAAGTCGCGTCGAGCGGTGAGATGACAATGGGAGGGCAGCATGCGCATCCACGAATCAGATCTTGGTCCGACGGCGACGCCCGGAACGGGTACCCGGTCGGGGCCCGAGGCGGACTGGGGGAAGAGTCCTCAGTTCGCCAGCCGCATCTCTCGTCTCGGCACAGAAACCGCCTTCGCGGTCGCCGCAGAGGCGGCTGCTTTCGCCGCGCAAGGCCGTCGAGTCTTCCCCTTCCACATCGGTGACTTGAACTTCGCGACACCCGGCAATATCGTCGAAGCGTCGCTGAGGGCGATCAAGGATGGCAAGACGGGGTACTGTCCCAACGCTGGGGTTCCGGCGCTGCGCGACGCCCTCGCGGCGGAACTGAACGCATCACACGGACTTCACTACACCGCCGAGAACGTCGCAGTCGAGCCCGGGGGCAAACCCGTCATCGGCAAGTTCCTCCTCGCCCTGATGAATCCCGGCGACGAGGTGCTCTACCCCAATCCCGGATTCCCCATCTACGAATCGCAGATCGAGTTCCAAGGAGGAGTCGCCGTTCCTTACGGCTTCCTCGAGGGTGATCATGGCTTCGAGATAGACCTCGAAGCCATGGAGGCGGCGATCACCCCGCGCACCCGCATCCTCATCTTGAACGACCTGCAGAATCCGTTGGGTGCCGAATGCTCGCCCCACGAGTTCTCACGGATCGCCGAACTGGTGGAGCGGCACGATCTCTGGGTCCTGGCCGACGAGGCCTACTTCGACATCCGCTATTCGGGTCGGAGCAACTCCTTCGCGTCGATCGATGGCATGGCGGAGAGAACCGTGATCCTCTACACGTTCTCGAAGAAGTTCGCCATGACGGGTTGGCGACTCGGCGCAGCCATCGGACCACGCAGCGTCATCGCGGTCATCAGCACGCTCAACGTCAATGACGAATCGTGCACCACCCATTTCGTCCAATACGGTGGCGTCGAGGCGCTGACCGGTGACCAGAGCGAGCCTCGTCGCATCCTGACGGTCCTGCAAGAACGCCGCGACACCGCTCTGGCGATCCTCCGTGAAACGCCCGGCATCCGTTGCTACCAACCCAACGCCACCTTCTATCTCTTCCCCAACGTGACCGAGGCGATGCGAACAAAGGGATTCAGCGACGTCGATGACTTTCGACGTGACGTGCTTCGCGCGACCGGGGTGTCGATGTGCTCGCGAACCCACTTCGGACGTCCCCAGCCCGGAGAGGCTCAGAGTTTCGTGCGCTTGGCCTATTCCGGTATAGAAACCCCCCAGATCGCCGAAGGGCTCGGACTCCTGAAGAACTACCTCACGGGAGGCGTCGACCATGCCTAGACGCGGCGTTTGGGTCGGCGCCGAAGAGTCCATGCCGCAGGCGGGCGGACCACTCGCGACCGAGGAGAGGGCCGCCTTCGAGACCCTCGATCTGGTCTACCGCTCCTTGTGCGCCATCTTGTACAACTACGTACCGATGTCGGGCCATCCGGGTGGTTCGATCTCGTCGGGGCGCCTGATGGCCGCAGCGCTCTTCGACAGTCTCGACTATGACCTTGCGGCGCCCGAGCGCGACGACGCCGACGTTCTGTCATTCGCGGCGGGCCACAAGGCGATGGGCCTCTACGCCATGTGGGCGTTGCGCGATGAGATAGCTCGTCTGGCGGCTCCGGAACTCTTGGCCGGTGACGAGAAGCGTCTTCGTCTCGAGGACCTGCTCGGCTTTCGGCGCAATCCCACGACCACGACGCCGCTGTTCACATCGCTGCACTCCCGGGCCCTCGATGGCCATCCGACTCCGGCGACCCCCTTCGTCCGTTTAGCCACTGGGGCGTCGGGCGTCGGCATGGCCAGTTCGATCGGACTGGCCATTGGCGCGCAGGACCGTTACGGCCCTGACTGTCCACGGATCCATATCGCCGAAGGCGAGGGTGGTCTCACCCCTGGTCGCGTGAGCGAGGCCCTGGCGGCGGCGGGAACGGCGTCGTTGTCGAACGTGATGGTGCACCTCGATTTCAACCAGGCCTCCATCGACAGCGACCAGGTCTGTCGAGAGGGCGACGTTCGCGGTGACTACGTGCAGTGGGAACCGGGCGAACTGTTTCACCTGCACGACTGGAACGTGGTGCAGGTCGCCGACGGCCACGACTTCGAACAGGTCGTGGCCGCCCAACGTCACGCGATGCGTATCGACAACGGTCAGCCGACGGCGATCATCTACCGGACGCGAAAGGGCTGGAAGTACGGACTCGAGGGCCGAGCATCGCACGGCGCCGGACACAAGCTCTGCTCGGTGGGTTTCAATCAGACCTTGGGCGAACTGACCAATGACGGCATCGTGACCTTGCCTACCTGCTCACCAGAGAATCAGCGCTGCGCCGGCCCTGGCGGTGACGTCATCCGCGAAGAGTGTTTCTGGTCCGCGTTGCAGGTCGTTCGTCACCGCCTCGAGCAGGAGATGACCGCCGTTCGACTTCTCGCCACGCGTCTCGTGGCGGCTCGTGATCGGCTGAACGGGCGCGACCGACTGGCCCGCGCCGGCGCCCCCCGCGTGGAGGCGGTCTTTGAGATGGCCGAGTTGCACTCGCTACGAGCACCCGAGGAGTTGCGGCTGGAACCCGGCACCCGCACGACGCTGCGCGAAACCCTCGGTCGATCGCTGCGTCGTCTCAATCAGGTGTCCCACGGATCGCTGCTCACCGCATCGGCCGACCTCCTCGGGTCGACCAGCGTCGCGACGATCGCGGCCGATTTCGATCCGGGGTACTGGAACGCCTTGACCAATCCCGACTCGCGCCTGCTGTCGATCGGCGGTATCTGCGAGGACGCGATCGCCGGCGTACTTTCCGGGGTCTCGGCCTACGGGCGCGCGATCGGGGTGGGGTCGTCGTACGGCGCCTTCATGGCACCGCTCGGGCACATCTCCGCCCGGCTCCACGTCATCGGCGCCCAGGCCCGGCCACGCGGGAGTAACCATTGCCTGCCTCTCATCCTCATCTGCGGCCACGCCGGCCTCGCGACCGGTGAGGACGGCCCCACCCACGCCGATCCCCAGGCGCTACAGCTGCTCCAGGAGAACTTCCCCGTCGGAACGACGGTGACGCTGACGCCTTGGGAGCCCCAGGAAATCTGGCCCCTCCTGGCGACCACGCTCACCCGGCGGCCCGCGTTCATCGCTCCGTTCGTCACTCGACCGGAGGTGCCGGTCCTGGACCGGACGGCGCTCGGTCTCGCCGAACCCGATGCGGCGGTCACGGGTGTCTACCTGTTGAGGCCGCCCGTCGCGGACGGTGACGTCACGATCGTGCTCCAGGAGAGTGCCGTGACCTACGCCTTCGTCACCGAGGCTCTGCCACTGTTGTTGAACGATGGCATCGATGCCCGCGTCTACTACGTGGCGAGTGCCGAACTCTTCGACTCACTGGCTCCCGAGCGACGCCGCGAGATCTTTCCCGAGGAGTACGCGTTCGAGGCGATCGGGGTGACGGGCTTCACCCTGTCGACAATGTACCGCTGGATCCGGTCCGACGCCGGTCGTGAGGCGACGCTTCACCCGTATCGCCACGGTCACTATCTCGGAAGTGGACAGCGTGAGGTGGTTCTCGCTGAGGCCGGGCTGGACGGCATCAGTCAGTACCGCGCGATCAAGAACTACCTGAGCGACGTGCGAACGCGAGCCCCGGCCGATTCGTAGAACCTGGTTCAACTGGGCGACTGGGCGGACGTTGTTGGCTATTGGACGGTGACCAACGTGCCGATCGGCGTGTGGGGCCAGAGCACCGCCGCCTTGGCGAAGGGCATCTCGACGCAGCCGAGGCTCTGCGGCCAGCCGTAGGAGGAACGGATGAATCCGTGCAGTGCGTCGCCGCCGTTGAAATACGAGACCCAGGGAATTCCTGGGTCGTTGTAGTGCGTACCGTTCGGATTCGTTCCGGACATCGTCTGGGATACGTAGCGTAGGTACACCGGGTACGTCCCGCTGGCGGTGGGCATGACACTGATACCGGTGTTGACCAGTGACGAGAAGACGACTTGGCCGTTGGTGAAGAGTTTGAGGGTTTGGGGCAGACCCTTCTGCACCAAAACGAAGTTGTAGGGGGACGGATCGTATCGGTGGCTCTTGGTCGCGGCCAGGAGGTATCTCCACGTGACCGGGTCGGCGGCGCCAGTCGTGGGCAAGTTGTTCACGGACTGGAAGCGCATCAGGGCGCCCTGGAGGATCACGTTGTTGGAACCGACCGACCAATTGGAGCGAAACGCCGCCGGCAATGACTTGAATCGCCAGGTGAACACTCCCTTCTGAATCGTCGTCAGACTCACGGCGGACCGAGCCGGTGCGTGCACGGTCGTGGTCGTCGTCGGACCAGAGGTCGTCGTCGAGGCCGTGGTCGTCGTCGAAGTCGGGGAAACGGTCGTGGTCGTCGAGGTCGAAGTAGTAGTGGTGGATGTTGAGGTGGTGGTCGTCGTGGCTGGCGGAGTATTCACGCTGGCGAGTTTGAACTGAACGGGCAGGTACCGCAGAACCGCGAGCAACTGGTCTTCCAACCGGTACGAGAACGCTGAACTCGAATGGTTGGTCTCGGTGGAGTGGGTTGGGCTCAATGGTGCGACCCCACTGGTGGCAGCCTGCGCGGCGGGGACGCCGAGGAGTGTCCCGGCGGCCATCAGTCCAACGGTGACCAGGAATATCGACTTGTTCGCGCTGAATTGCATGGTGAAACTTTACCTTGCCCATCAGGTTTGATGACCTCACAAGTTGTCCAATCGGCGTCAGCGTTTTCGCAAGGCGGAAGTTGCTTCGATTTGAATCGGCTGAGGCCCCTCCGGGTTCGTCGCGATGTGGGCATCCCAATCGGTTGCAGTGTCGACCCATTCGCACTTGACCACTCGACGTGGTTCGGTCCCACGACCACAGCGACGGAAGTGGGGGTTGGGCCGCCAAAGCCAGCATCACCGGTTGTCCGGTGGTTCGCTTGGATCGGGGAACAACGTTCTGCGATGACCGAGGTTCACGTCCGCGAGATGGACTTTGCGAATGACGTGCTGCCAGAAACGTCGTCCAGCCAGGTAAAGTGAGCAAATGAAGCGGTCTTCAGCTGTTCGATCGCGACAATTCTCCCTGGTCGCTGTGGTGATGGCCGAGGCGCTCGTCGTGGCCCTGTTGAGCGTTGCGCCGGCACGGGCCGCCGAGCGGGCGAAGGACCAGCGGCCATCGACCTCACCCACGACCACGACCACCGTTGCGACCACGACGACGACCACGGCTCCGGGATCAACGACGACGACCACCGTTCCGACCACGACGACTACCGTTCCCGGCAATTCTGGACTCCCGTGGCCCCAGCAGGGGAGCGGCGCAGTGGCGATTCCCCAGCTCTCCGTGGCCGCCACTTCGCCTCGCCAGCCGAGGGTGCCGATCGCGAGCCTCACCAAGATGATGACCACATGGGTGGTCCTGCACCGACTGCCCGTTGGACCCAACCAGTTAGGTCCGTGCCTTACGGTCAGCGCCCACGACGTGGCACTGTGGAACTACGACGTCAATTCGGGCCAGTCCAATGCCGCAATCAAACTCGGCGAAGTCCTTTGTGAGGGCACACTGCTTCGTGGTCTCCTCGTCCACTCGGCCGGGGACTACGCGCAGTTGCTGGCGAGGCTCGTTGGTCTGGGAACCGCCAGGTTCGTCGCCGAGATGAACCGCGACGCCCGTGCACTGGGACTTCTCCACACCCACTACGCCGACTACTCCGGAATCTCTCCGGCCAATGTCTCAACGGCACACGACCAGGCGATCATGGCGGTCGACCTGATGAACGCCGAGCCCGTCGTACGTCAGATCGTGGCGATGACGAACGTCGCGCTGCCGGTCGCCGGTGTGGTCTCCTCGTATACGCCAGATATCGGCCAGTACGGCGTGATCGGCGTGAAATCCGGGTACACGCCCGAGGCCGGGGGCTGCGACATCATGGCGATCAGGGTGTCCGTGAACAACACGATCATCACCACCTATGCGGTGGTCTTGGGTCAATTCAGCGCGGATCCTCTGGCGCTCGCTGGACGGGCCGCACTCGTCCTGTCTAGGCGCCTTCGCGCCCTCATGAGAGTTGTCGCCACGCCGACGGGCAAGTCCGTGGCGTGGGCCGGATGGATTGGTGACGTGACGACCACGACCACGACGACCACGACGACCACGACGACCACGACAGTTCCAACGACGACGACGACGATTGCGACCCCGGCGATCTCAATTGGGAGCCGCTGATCGTCTTCAATTGAGGACGACGCCGACGACCCCGCCGACATGGTCGCCCTGATCCGAAACCCTTAGGCGGAACATCCCGACTGGCGAAGCCCTATCGCCGCAAACACCCGTGACCATAGGAGTCATCGGGTGCTTGCCGAAAGAAGCGCAATCTCAATATGAGTAGTACTCGGGCATGAAATTGACGAGCGAGTTCGGCGTGAAGCCAATCTTGCTCTTGATGGTGTTCAGTATCTCGCCGATGCCGCTGCCCGTGTAGCTGTTGGTGGTGTTGGGCTGGTAGAGGTCGGGCAGTTGAACGGCGGCGAGGTCGGCGAACTGTTTGAGCGAAGCGGTCCCGAACGTCGAGGCTTTGACTGCCGCGGTCAGTGCGGCGTTGTCATAAGCCCCGATGTTGAAGCTGGCGCCGGGCACGTAGAGGGCCTCACCCGAGGGGTAGTAGTCGGGGGCGTAGATCCATCCGGCTCCCCAGAGGCAGATGCTCCAGTTGGAGGAGTTGCCAACGCAGTCGCTCACCACGTTATTGAAGGGCAGCGGCACGGCGTTGGTGGTGATTCCGATGGTCTTCCACTCAGCCACTTCGGTGTTCACCTGGAGCGCCAACGACGGAACGCCGCTGCCGTACTCCATGGTGATCACGAGCTTCTCCCCGAGGGTGATCCCGGCTCCGCAGTCGGTGGACCCCGATCCGGGTCTCTCACAGACGGCGCTGCCGCTCGTGGTGACCCAGCCGTGATCCTTGAGCAGCGCTGCCGCCTTCGCGGGGCTGTAGGGATAGGGATTGGTAGTGGACGCCCCGCCCGATATGGCCGTCGGCGTCACCGGGGGCAAGGGATTGATCTGCAGATAGCCATAGCCCTGATAGATCTTCTTGATCATCGCGGGTTGGTCGACCATGTACTGAATCGCTTGGCGGATGTAGAGCTGATCGAGGAACACCGCCTGGGGGTTCTTGGGGTTGAAGTTGTACGCGGCGTAGTCAACGGACCACGGAGCACCGACTTCGAGGTTGTACCTGCCGGCGATGGCTGACCAATTGGCCCCCGGCTGGGCGGGGGTCCCCGGACTGGTCAGCATGGTGTTGTCGACGTAGCCGATATCGATCGTTCCGGCTCGCAGCGCGTTCTCCTCGGCGGTCGATGAAGCGAAGGCGAACTCCTTGACGAACTTCACCTGGGCCTTCTGGGGGCCCGAGTACTTCGTGTTCGGGACGAACGTGAGGTTGCCAAGGCTGTCGAAGGCCGACAAGGTCCACGGTCCGCTGACGGCCGACTGCCACATCGCGTCGGTGTAGGTGGAGGTCTTGCCCGACTGCGCCGTGAGATAGGTGAGGACGGCCTTGCAGGCGGCGTCAGTCGACGCCGCTCCGTAGACTCCCGTGGCGCACGTTGAGGGCTTCCCCGCGGCCGTTACGTCCCAGGAATCGGCCATCGGGTAGAGCTCCGAGAGGTAGTTGTAGAGGATCCAGTTGGGGTTGACCGCGGTCTTGAAGTGGATGGTCACGGTGTTGCCCGAACCTGAGGCGCTCGAGACCTGATCGGGGATCCCGTATCCGGCGTTGTAGCCGCAATATGCGGTGGGGTCGGCCTTGTACATGTTCAGAAAGAACATGACCGACCGGGCGTTGATGGTCTGTCCGTCGGCGAACTTCCAACCCTTCATCGTCATGGTCACGGTCTTGTTCGAGTTACTCATCTTCGGCATGTCCGCCACCGACAGTGATGGCACGACCGTCGCCGACGCTCCGAGTCCGAACCAGTAGACGGGGCGGTACATCTCATTGATGAAGGCGTTGATGTTGCTGACCGAGAAGTAGGTGCACGACTGGTACGGGAAGATCCAGTTGGGACTCGCCCCGGGTCCTTCCGCGAAGGCGATGGTGCTGTTCGCGGAAGAAGTGTTGCCGGATTTGGAGGAATTGGCGACCACGAGGCCGATGGCGACAAGTCCCAAGAGGACGATGCCGATGATGGTCATTTTCAACTTTTTGTTGCGCACGAGAAGTCTCCGATCGAAGCATTGGTGGGGTAGAGGTTGAGACTGGCGAACGCGGAGCTTTCGACGCGACGACAGTTCGTGTATCCGGGTGCGCCCGTCGCTTTCAGCCACCGAGGAGCGATGGATCTTTTGCGACGGGTTCGGACATTCATCTGGCGAGCAACTGGCTCGGACGGACCATTGGGAACCGAAGTCGCACTTCCCACTCCTCCCGAGTGTTCACCGTGCGATGGAGCAAGCGGCAAGCGGAGGCAGGGTTCAGACTTCCTTGCTGAAG
>Ga0075029_100001590_pt1 | contig 12970 bp, 10 predicted proteins | sample LitLauG_LLR_2013_FD_71391 | JGI IMG/M metagenome (GOLD analysis project Ga0075029, IMG submission 71391) | Freshwater sediment microbial communities from North America - Little Laurel Run_MetaG_LLR_2013 | ecosystem: Environmental > Aquatic > Freshwater > Creek > Sediment | place: USA...
TCTCCACGCAGTCGGACAACGCGAAAGAGGCCTACGATCAGGCGGCCAAGCAGTCCGAGGCGACGCGCCAGATACTTCGGGCGAACGGCATCGAACCGAAGACTGCGGAAATCGGATTCTTTTCGGTGAGTCCGCAATTCAATTACAAAGACCCGAAGCACAAAGTCACTGCTTATCAGGTGAACACGTCGGTGAGGATCAAGCTCAAGGACTTCTCGAAAATTGGGCCGGTCACCGAGCAACTCGCCGATGCCAGCGTAAGTGACAGCCAATCGCTGAGTTACACTCTCGACTCCACCGACGAGGCAAAAAGCAAAGCCGTAGCCGACGCCTTCCGGCGTGCCCGCGGTTCCGCGCAGGCGCTTGCCGCTGCGGGTGGCCGCACCCTGGGAGAACTCTCCTATGCCTCAGTCGACACTTTCGAGAACATCCGAGTCATTGCACCCATGGCGCGGCGAGCTGGGCCCATGGCGATGGCGGCACAGGGCGCCTCCCCAACGGAGGAGTTCTCTCCCCGGAATGTGACCGTCACGGCTCACGTCAACGCCATGTTTGAGTTGAAATAGCGAATCGTTGAAGTAACGGATCAAAGAAGAAGCCACAGGTTCGACGCCCGCGATGAACTCGGCTGCGCGCTAGAACTCGCGCCGGGCAGGAATCCGGCTGGGATCGACGGCGACTTCGCGCTGGATCTCCATTTCAATCGAGGTTCCGGGCTCCAGCCTGACATCGGCACCGCGAGACAACATTCCGACAGCCAGTCCGGCCACGCCGCCAATCCCTGCTCCGATTCCGGCACCTTTGCCTCCATTAGTCACGGCACCGATGACCGCTCCCGTGGTTGCCCCTTCCGCCGCGGACCTGGCTTTTCTTCCGGCTTCACCGTCCTGACGGATCGTGCCTTCGGAATCTTTCATTGAAGTGTGCTCCGCCCCAGGAGTGTTTTCGATCGACCCGCCCAGCATGACCGTGTAGCCGCTGGGATAGATCATGGAGGTGAAATGGATGAGAACTTCGGCGCGACCCTTGACGTGTCCGCCGCGCTGCACGCGCGTGATCTTGCCCTGGATGTAGGTTCCCGACGGAATTACGACACGTTCGTTGACAACGAACGGGAAGGCCGTTTCAGCGTAGACCGGATCGCCTTCTCGGGCCGTTTTGGTGGAGATCGCCTGCTTCAGAGTCAGCGGAACGCGGGTTCCCGCGGGGATCTTCAGCATCGGCTTCTCGGCTTCCACCGAAGAGGCAGCCGGGTCTGGAGCCAGCGTTGACTGCGCCATGGCGACGCTGGCGAGCAGCAAACCACACATCCAAGCGGTGCCAATCTTCATTTGGGGTCCTACCTTTTTGCAGATCACTTGTAACATGCTTGCAGAGTCAGATGCGCTGACATCGTCGCCGGTTAGCTGGGAAAGTTCATTCTGGGGACGCATTTCGCAAGCGTCGAACCTCTGCCCCAATCAATCCTGGCCGCTGCTTCGTCGGGTGCGGTTTTCAATCACGTTGCCCATGAATTGCGACTGCAGTTTTTGCGCGCAGCCCTCTCCGCATACGTGGAGGGCGCCTTCCTGGATCGCCAGTTTCTCATCCCAGGGTGCGAGGTGCATTACGGGGACGCCGTAGTCCCCGAAGGAACTCCAAAGGATCCACCAGCGGTCACTCAAACCTTTTTGGACGCCGCAATTTGGACCGGCGCACCGGAAAAACGTACTTGGGATGTGCAGCAGATTATCGGTCATATCCAGCCAGCGTGCTCCCGGCCATTGTAGCTGAGGAGTATTCCTGGGGTCATCCTCGGAATGTCACCTCCGAATCCGCCGGCAGGGATTCTAGGTGCTGGCTGCAGCCGAGGAGGATGGTTTCGCGGCTTGCGCGGCCGACGCCTCTTTGATGCCGGCCTGGATGGCGTACTCCATATCGAGATGCGGTATCGGCGACGTCGCTGCCGCCCGGTAGAACTGCACGGCATCGTCCGGCCGGTTGAGTCGCTTCAGGCAGATCCTGGCTGCCGCCAGTTGCGACATCAGCGCTTGCCGTTCCGAAGGATAGGCTTGTATCAGACTCTCTAGTTCGCTGAGGGCTCGATCGTAATTCTCTCGCTCCTCGAGTATCCGGCAGAGTTCAAACCACGTGGCCACCGGCAGCTTCTGGCCGCCCGAATTAAGAAAATCCTCATAATCCTGCCAGGCGCCGTCTGGATTCTTGGCTTTCAGGTGCAACTCGCAGGTCTTCGCGGTCGCGTCGTGATAAGCGGGAAGCTCGCTTCTGCGCCAGTGGATTTGGCGCAACAGATTCCATCCATCGATGGAATTCGGCTTGGCCGAAAGATGCGGCCGCAGCGCGGCCACCGCCTCGTCAAACTGGCCATGTTCCATGTGCTGGTTCGCCCGGTCAATCTCAGGGTCGCCTTCCCAAGTCAGTTCCTTCTCGACCTTTTCGTTCACGCGGGTCTCAAACCCTGAGTAGCGCAGCGCAACTGCACCCAGGGCACCGAATGCAAAACCACCAACGTGCGCCCAGTGGGCGACCCCACTGGCCTTGCCGAACAGCGAGCCATAGAAGACTTCCATGAGCACCCACAGTGGCAGCAGCCAGTAAGCCGATGCCTGGAACCGATAGGTACGGAGGAAGCCGAAGATCCACAGCATCTCAATCTTCATCTTCGGGAAGCGGACCAGAAACGCTCCCATTAAGGCCGCAACGGCACCCGAAGCCCCGACGCAAGGGATGAGGCTGCCCGGATTCGTCCAGGCATGAAATTGAAGCGCCGCCGCGCCCGCGACCAGATAGAATGCCGCGTATAGCGGACGACCCCACACGTCTTCGAGCACAAACCCAGCCAGCCACAGAAACCACATGTTGCCGATGAGATGCAGCCACCCACCATGAAGGAAATTGGCCGTCAGGTAGGTGATCGCCCGCGGGTGCGCGGGAGTAAACGCGTACTTCTCCTGCAATGAACCGGTCGCCAACTCCGAATACTTCGCACTCAGCGAGTCCATCTCCGCCTGCCAAGCCGCCGGTTCTTCCACCAACCGGATTCTCGCGTCCCACCCATCGATCAGGTGCCGAGAAGGGCTCTGAACCTGGGCCCACTCGGCTGGATTCTCGGCTTGGAAGTCGTCTACTAACTGCTGGGCTTCCGGCGACATTTTCAAGTCTGGATGCATTCCGGCCAGCATAATGATGTGTGCCTTGGTAGTACCCAGTTCCGGCGACTGCTGTTCCATGGTTCCGTGCGTGGCAATGAAGATGAGGGTGTTGAGTGCGATCAGGCCGATCGTGATGACGGGCCACCTTCGCGCTTCCATGTTTTCGTGCCGGATCGGAATCAGCATGTTGCACTCAGCGCGCTCGTCGCCTGGGGTGACGTTCAACCTCGCGGATCGACGGAAATCGCCTCAGCTTACCGAGATGAGTCTACAAAAGGGAGATAACCGGGGGAGATGCAACTTAGGTAATCAATGGGCGGAGCTTGAGCTGGCAGGTGTTCTTATTTGTAGAGCAGATATTTTTCCCGCATTTTCACGAACGCATCCAGCCGCTCCTGCCAGTCGGCCGCAATGCGCCGGGGATCGGCGCCAGCGGTCAGAGCGTCCAAAGCGGACTGGTTCACCAGCAGGTCGGCCATGCGGTCTAGCTTGAAGTCGTTGGGGTAGAGCTTATGCAGTGCGGAAGCCAATTCGATTCCCAACTCCGGCGAATCGAGGGTATTCCGGTCAAGGACGAACAGGTTCACGCCTTCGCAACGCTCACCAGAGTAATTGCTTGATGAAGGAGTGAAGGTTACGGGTACGAACCGGACGCTCTGAATCGCGCGGGAGTTCAAGTAGGCGGCGAGTTTCCTACCTTTGATCCAAGGCGCACCGACGACTTCAAAGGGGGTGTCGGTGCCCCGCCCCACCGAGATGTTCGCCCCTTCAATCATTGCCACGCCCGGGTAGAGTGTTGCCTCGTTCAAACTCCGCAGGTTAGGCGACGGGTTGACCCAGGTAATTCCGGTCGAATCGAACCAATCGCCGGGCTGCCAACCTTCCATGGAAACTACATAAAGCTTGGCGCCAATATGCCGCTCGGTGTTCACCATTCTAGCCAGTTCACCCATGGTCATGCCGTGCCGAATGGGTTCGGAAAAATAATTGGTGAAACTCTCGTGGCCCTCGTCGGAGACAGGACCTTGTACAAACGAACCGGTGATCGGGTTAGGGCGATCGAGGAGGATGACCTCGACTCCAGCCTTGGAAGCGGATTCGAGGAAGTACCCTACGGTCGCTTCGTACGTGTAAAAGCGCGCGCCGGCGTCGGCCACGTCGATTACGATCGCATCGAGACGTTTCAGAATGTCCATCGGCGGACGGCGGGCGGAATCCTTGGCTCCGTAAACGCTGTACACGGTGATACCGGTTGCGGCGTCTTTTGAGTTCTTGACGTCGGTGGTGTCGAGGGTGCCAGTTACGCCGTGTTCCGGGCTAAAGATCGCGTCCAGTGAAATGCCGGGAACGTTGGCAAGGACATCGATGGTGCGGCGGCCCTCGGAGTCGAGGCCGGTCTGATTGGTGACCAGGCCGATACTGCGTGGCGAGCCACCTTTTGCCGGAAGGAGGGCGGCGAACTTGGTGTCTTCCAGCACGTCGATTCCGGTCTTCACGGTGCCGTTGCGCAACGCGAGCTTGCGTGCGGCGCTCTGCATTTCGTTGTAGCCAGTGATGGAAGCGGTCCGCATCTTCTCGGCTTCAGGAGGATCGAGTGCCAGAGCCGCTGCCACGGCGGTGGCAACTTTCGTGCGAAGCGATACCGCGCTTCCCTTCTCCTTTTTCGCCATGACGACAGGATCGATATTCATGTGGACAGCATTCGTCAGAAGCACGATGTACGTCTTGGTTGCAGGATCGATCCACAGTGAAGTTCCGGTAAACCCGGTGTGACCGTACCCGCCGACCGGCAACAGTTCTCCGCGGTTGGTGGAGAAGGGAGAATCGATGTCCCAGCCGAATCCGCGCAGGGCCGTGCCGTTCGCGGGCTGCTGCGGCGCGGTCATCTTGGCAACGGTCGGAGGGGTCAACACGCCTCGTCCGCCATCGAGCAACGCCTGGGCAAAGATGGCGAGGTCATCGGCGGTCGAGAATACTCCTGCATCGCCCGCCACGCCGCCCATGCGACGAGCCGTGGGATCGTGGACGATTCCGTGCAAGAGATGATGGTTTTCATCCTCCTCGGTGGGGGCGATGCGATCTCGCCACGAAACTGGAGGAAGGAAGCGCGTTTCTTTCATGCCCAGCGGGGCAAAGACGTGCTTGGCCGAGTATTCATCCAGCGACTCGCCAGAGAGCTTTTCAACCAAAGCTCCAAGGACAAGGAAATTGATATCACTGTAGGAAAATGCGGAGCCGGGAGAGCGCTCTGGCGTGACTTCAAACGCCATGCGATGGCCGGCCTCTTTGCCTTCCCACTTCTTGGACAGGTCGAGATCTTCCGGCAAACCGGAATAGTGCACGAGCAATTGGCGGATGGTGATGTCCTGCTTACCGTTCTGCGCAAACTCCGGGAGATACTTCGCGACCGGATCGTTCATGCGGAACTTGCCCTGCTCCCAGAGCTGCATGAGCGCGGTTGTGGTGGCCAGCACTTTGGTCAGGGAGGCGCAATCGAAAATCGTGTCGACTGTCATGGGCTCGCGTCGAGGGACGATTGAGCGTTCTCCGTAGGCCTTGCGGTAGACGATCTGACCGTCGTGGCCGACGATCAGCACGGCGCCGGGAATCTGCCGTCGGGTGATGGCGTCGTTGATGACGGGATCGACGGCGGTTAGACGCGAATCGAGTGGAGCCTGGGCGGAGGCGGTCGAGCACAAGAGCAGAACTGCCGCCCATATTGTCAGGTTGAGTTTCACGCTTGAAGTGACTGTACACGAGCGCGGAAGGGCCCCTCAAGCGTTGTGAGCGACCGTGGCCCCTGTTGGTAACACCAGTCGCAGCCTCGGCACTATGCCCTGCGAGCCGAGTTTGCTATAACCGCTTCAGGCTCCTCGGGACCCGTATCGCTTGAACACAGCCGACAATCCGTCTCCCGGTTTCGCCTTCCTCGTGCGCAATGTCGGCGCACAAGAGGAGCGCTTTCGTTCGGCCTTTGGCATTCTGGAAAATGCGGTTGCCGCCCGCGGTTTCCCTGGCTGTTCGCTTGCCGTGACGTTTCGGGGAGAACTGGTCGCTCACAAGGCGCTCGGCCGTTTCACGTACGATCCGGCCTCGCCTGAAGTGGCCAACGCGACGCTCTTCGACCTCGCTTCGCTTACCAAGGTGGTCGCGACGACTGCCATGGCCATGATTCTCTACGAGCGCGGCCTGCTTGATCTTGAGGCTCCGGTCACTGCGGTTGTCCCAGAGTTCTCCGGGAACGATGAGAGGCGGCGACAGGTGACGCTCCGCATGCTGCTGGCGCACAGCTCGGGCTTGCCTGCGTATGAGAAGCTCTTCCAGCGCTTTCAAACGCGAGAGAGTCTTCTGCGAGCTGCTTTCGCAACGCGGCTCACCGCCGATCCTGGGACTCGGGCGGAATACAGCGACATCGGATTCATCGTTCTTGGTGTCGCGCTGGAACGCCTGGCGGACGAGGCACTCGACACTTTCTGCCAGCGCGAAGTATTTGGGCCGCTCGGCATGTCGAGCACGACGTTCAACCCCGCAACCGCTTTGAAAGATAAGATCGTTCCGACGGCCGACGATCAGAGCTTCCGCCATCGGATTATCCAAGGCGAAGTGCAGGACGAGAACGCCAATGTGCTTGGCGGTGTTGGGGGACATGCGGGCCTCTTCTCGACGGCCGGTGATCTCGCCATCTTTTCGCATGCGATGCTCAATGGCGGTCACCCGATCCTGCGTCCCGAAACGGTGGAACTGTTTTCTCGGAGGGCATTGGCTCCGGAGGGGACTTCTCGCGCGCTCGGCTGGGATACGCCTTCGGCGCCGTCGCAATCCGGAAAGCATTTTTCGTCGCGTTCATTCGGACATCTGGGTTACACCGGCACGTCTCTGTGGATTGATGCGGAGCGGCAGATTTCGATTGCGCTGCTCACCAATCGCGCCTGGCCTGACTGCCAGAACCAGGCGATCAAGCAGGTGCGCCCGGCATTTCACGATGCTGTGATGGAAGCGTTGACAAAGTAAAGTCTGCCGGGGATGTTCCAAAGGCCCTTGCGGACAATTCTCGCTAGAATTGAGACTGGCCCGGCAGTTCGCCAAGAAGCGATTTCAGACTTATGGACAAGCTTGTAATCCGCGGTGGCAATCCCCTGCTGGGGACAGTGCGAATCAGTGGCGCGAAGAATGCCGCACTCCCTTGCATGGCGGCGGCGCTGCTCACCGATGAACCGGTCATCCTCGAGAATATCCCTCAGGTGCGCGACATCGAAACGACGCGCAAGCTTCTCGCGGCGATGGGCGCTGAGGTCGAACTCGGATACGGTCGCGCGCATCATCGCACGACGATCTGCGCGAAGACGCTGGCTGCTCCCGAAGCTTCGTACGAGTTAGTCAAGACCATGCGCGCCTCGACGCTGGTGCTGGGGCCGCTGGTGGCGCGTTGTGGACACGCCCGGGTTTCACTGCCGGGCGGATGCGCGATTGGCGCTCGTCCAATTGATCTTCACATCAAAGGCTTGGAGCGCCTGGGTGCGAAGATCACGCAGGAGCACGGCTACGTCGAAGCTTCAGCCGAACGATTGAAGGGCGCGGAGATCGTCTTCGACAAAATTACCGTCACTGGCACTGAAGACCTGCTGATGGCCGCGACGCTCGCTGACGGCGAGACGGTCATGCAGAACTGCGCGCGCGAACCGGAAGTGGCCGATCTCGCTGCGCTGCTCAACGCCATGGGCGCAAAGATTCACGGCGCGGGAACGTCGACGATTCGCGTGAAGGGCGTGACGAAGCTTCATGGTGCGCGCCACCGCATCATTCCTGATCGCATTGAAGCGGGGACTTTTATCATTGCGGGCGCGCTCACCGGCGGAGATTTGAATGTGGCGGGCTGCGATCCCGGGCATCTTACGGCGATCCTGCAGAAGCTCGCGGAAACCGGAGTAAAGACCGCGGTGAAAGCCGACTCCGTGCGCGTGATGGGCGATCAACCGCTAACGGCCGCCGATATGAACACGGAGGAGTATCCCGGATTCCCTACCGACATGCAGGCACAATACATGGCGCTCGCTACCCAAGCGGCGGGAACTTCGATCGTTACCGAGAACATCTTCGAGAACCGCTTCATGCACGCGCAGGAATTAGTGCGCATGGGTGCAAATATCAAGATCGAAGGCCGACGAGCGATTGTTCGCGGTGGCACTCCGCTGAGCGCCGCGGCCGTGCTCGCCTCCGATCTGCGCGCTTCCGCATCGCTGGTGCTGGCGGCGTTGGTGGCGGATGGCGAGACCATCATCGATCGCGTCTATCATCTTGACCGCGGCTACGAAAACATCGAAGAGAAGCTTAAAGGGGTGGGCGCAGAAATCCGCCGCGTCGGAAACATCTTCCCGAAGCGAGCTGCGGCTCCTGGCCAATCGTGACAGGTAACGATAGTAACCTGCCCGGCCTCGGCATATGCGGCTAGGATGAAGCGGGATGTTGACTGAGAATCAGCCCGCAAATGCAAGTCTCTCCAGCGTAGCGACTATCCCGGCTGCGAGTTCCCCGTTTCGTGCAAGCGACGGGACTGCGATGACCTGGCTCCGCTACCTGGCCGTAGGTGCCTGCAACACTCTGTTTGGATATGGCTGCTTCGCCCTTTTCACCTTCCTTTTGACTCCGCTGGTCGCCTACGGGTATGTAGCGGCGAGTCTTCTGGCCAATTTGTTCGCCATCACGTTCTCTTTCTTTGGCTATAAGTGGTTTGTATTCAAGACCAAGGGGAACTACCTCAAAGAATGGATTCGCTGTGTCGGTGTTTATTCCGGGAGCATGGTTGTGTCGGCGGCTGCGCTTCCCTTTGTCGTCGCCTTCGTCCGGCATCAGCTTGGATATGATCGCAGCGCCCCCTACATTGCGGGCGCCATGGTGATGGTTTTCGCAGTAGTGTTCAGCTTCTTCGGTCACCGCCACATCTCCTTCGCAAAGAGCAATCAAGCCCCGCAGAACTCCCGTTAATCATCTCGCGTTAATTAATCAGGATCATTGGCTCTGAATTGGCTTCTCCGGGTGACTTTCGTAATTCTGTCTTCCTCGTATCGGTGTGGGATAACTGACTTGCGAGCCACCAGCTCGAAGATTCTAAGCGCCGCACCAGCGGTGCTGCCAGGACCCGGTATATGAAGGTAGTCGTTCTGTGTGGTGGATTAGGCACCCGTCTCCGAGAAGAGACCGAGTTTCGCCCGAAACCGATGGTCGAAGTCGGGGGCCGTCCCATACTGTGGCACATCATGAAGATCTTCGCGCACTACGGGATGCGGGAGTTCGTCCTCTGCCTCGGCTATCGCGGCAACATGATCAAGGAATACTTCCTGAACTACGAGGCGATGAACAGTGACTTCAAAATCTGCCTCGGCCGCAAATCGCAGATCGAGTTCATGGGCGCGCACCAGGAGCAGGATTTTTCCGTCACGCTCGCTGATACCGGCCTGGAAACGATGACCGGTGGCCGCCTGAAACGCGTGGCGCGCTACCTCGAAAACGACGACACATTCCTGCTGACCTACGGCGATGGTCTAAGCGACGTCAACATCAACAGTCTTCTCGCCTTCCATCGTCAGCACGGAAAACTGGCAACAGTCACGTCCGTGCCGCCGATCTCGCGCTTTGGCGTGCTTGAAGCTGATGCCGAAGGTCAGGTACAGCGGTTCATGGAGAAGCCCAAGGCGAACGGATTGATCAGCGCCGGATTCTTCGTGTTCAACCGCCGCATTCTCGATTACCTGGGCGGCCCAGAGTGCATTCTCGAACGCGAGCCGTTGGAGCGGCTGGCGCGCGAAGGTCAACTCATGGCGTACCGCCATGACGGGTTCTTCTTCGCCATGGACACCTACCGCGAATACCAGCACCTGAACGAATTGTGGGCGAGCGAGAAGACTCCGTGGAAAGTGTGGACGGACGAAGCGAATCAGAATCAAGGACGCATGGCAAAAGTGAAGAAAGCAGGCGCGGAATGAACTCCTTCTGGCGCGATCGCTCTGTTTTGGTCACCGGGGGCACGGGACTGCTCGGGTCATGGCTCGTTAAGCAACTGATCGAAGCGAACGCGAATGTTGTTTGCCTGGTGCGCGACTGGGTCCCGCAAAGTGAACTGGTACGCAGCCATCGCATCGAGCAGGTCAACGTAGTGCGCGGCGACATCACCGATCGGGAACTGATCGAGCGAACTCTTGGCGAATACGAGGTTGAGGTTGTATTCCACCTGGCGGCGCAGACGATTGTCGGGATCGCCAACCGGAATCCGGTTTCAACCTTCTCAGCGAACATCGAAGGCACATGGAATGTGCTCGAGGCGTGCCGCCGGTCGCCCAAGGTCGGGTCGATTGTTGTCGCTTCGTCGGACAAAGCTTACGGCGATCAGGAGCATCTGCCTTACAACGAGGCCATGCCGCTGCAAGGACGGCATCCTTACGACGTGAGCAAGTCTTGTGCGGACTTGATCGCGCAGACCTACGCCGTCAGTTACAACCTGCCAGTGGCGATCACACGCTGTGGAAATTTCTACGGCGGCGGTGACCTGAACTGGAATCGAGTTGTTCCGGGTACGATTCGCTCCATCATTCGCGGCGAGCGGCCGGTTGTGCGTTCGGACGGCAAATTTGTTCGTGACTATTTCTACATCGAGGACGGCGCAGCGGCCTACATGCTGCTGGCGGAACGGCTCGCGGGGAGTGCAGCGCTGCGTGGACAGGCTTTCAATTTTTCCAACGAGAGTCAGGTCAGCGTGCTGGAGATGGTGGATCTGATTCTGCGGAAAATGAATTCTTCGCTGCGGCCGGAAGTGCTCAATCAGGCCAGCAACGAGATTCGTCACCAATTTCTGAGCGCCGAGCGCGCACGCACGCAGCTGCAATGGAAACCGCAGTTCACACTTGAATCGGGCCTGGAACGCACTCTCTCGTGGTATCGGGAATTTCTCAGCGCGCCTGCGGCGCTGGCACAAGCGAGCCGGGGATAACGCGACCATGACCCTAAAGACTCCAACCGGAAAGACCGCCGGTCAGTTGCGCGACGAGATCCGGGCGCTGGTCGGCGAGTATTTTGACGTCGCCCTCGCGCCGCAACCGTTCGTACCCGGCGAGAGCGGCGTACCTGTTTCTGGGAAGGTGTTAGACAGTTCTGAGATCGAGCTCCTGGTCGAATCTTCGCTCGATGGCTGGCTTACGACCGGCCGTTTTGCCGCGCAGTTCGAACGGGAATTTGCCGCGTTCATGGGCGTGCGTTGCGCTCTGCTGGTCAATTCCGGTTCGTCTGCCAACCTCGTCGCGCTGTCATGCCTCACTTCTCCGTCGCTTGGTGATCGCCGGCTGTGCCCAGGAGATGAGGTCATTACAGTCGCCGCAGGATTCCCGACCACAGTCAATCCGATCATTCAGAACGGACTCGTCCCGGTGTTTGTGGACGTGCAGTTGCCCACCTACAACATCGATGTGACCCAGCTCGAAGGCGCGGTGTCGAACCGCACGAAAGCCATTGTGCTGGCGCATACGCTCGGTAATCCGTTTGATCTGGACGCGGTCACGGCGTTCGCGGCCAAACACAATCTCTGGCTGATTGAGGATTGCTGCGATGCGGTGGGATCTCTCTACAAGGGTCGGATGGTTGGGACGTTCGGCGCTCTTGCCACCACGAGCTTTTATCCTGCTCACCACATCACGATGGGTGAAGGCGGTTGCGTACTGACACAATCGCCCGCGCTGAAGAAGTTGGCTGAGTCGTTCCGCGACTGGGGTCGGGACTGCTGGTGCGATCCGGGCAAATCAAACACCTGCGGTTGCCGTTTTGAGTGGAAGCTGGGCGATCTGCCGACCGGCTACGACCACAAATATATCTACAGTCACATCGGATACAACCTGAAAGCGACGGACATGCAGGCGGCGGTTGGCGTGGCGCAACTCAAGAAGCTCTCCGGCTTTGTGGCTGCGCGGCGCGCTAACTTCACCAAGCTCTACGACGCACTGCGCGATTTGCAGGACATCTTTGTTTTGCCTGAGGCCACGGCGAATTCGGAACCCAGCTGGTTTGGATTTCCTTTGGCGGTACGACCGGACTCGGGCACGACGCGGAACCAGGTCATTCGTTTTCTGGAGTCGAAGAATATTGCGACTCGCCTGCTCTTCGGCGGAAACCTGTTGCGGCAGCCGGCCTATCGTGACATTCAGCGGCGCGTGGTCGGTGATCTGAAGAACACCGACTCGGTGATGAACAACGTTTTCTGGGTGGGCTTGTACCCCGGCATCACGCAATCGATGATCGATTACATGGCAGCGACCTTTCATCAGATTCCGAAAGCTGCTTCGACCGCGCTGGGAGCCTAGTCAACAACCGCCATGAAGCCTTCAAGCACAAACCGGCTGGCCCGCGACCTGGATGAAATCCTGGCGCGCACAGAGCCGCTGTGGCAGGAGTTGGGCGGTCAGCGCATTCTGATTACAGGCGCCACAGGATTTTTCGGGTGCTGGCTTCTGGAAAGCTTTGCCTGGGCGAACCAGAGGCTGAATCTGAATGCCTGCGCCGTTGGATTGTCGCGGCATCCGGGAATTCTCGCCGAGAAGGCGCCGCACCTCGTTGAGGATGCCGCAATTACGCTACACGCAGCGGATGTTCGGCACGGAGATTTCCCCCACGGCACATTTTCGCACGTCATCCACGCGGCGACCGAAGCCAGCGCAAAGTTGAGCAGCGAAGCGCCGATCGTCATGTTCGACACGATCGTGGAAGGGACGCGGCGAGCTCTGCAGTCTTCGATTGCCAGTTCGGTCAGCAGATTTCTTCTTGTCAGCTCTGGCGCGGTG
>Ga0075029_100001594_pt1 | contig 12953 bp, 11 predicted proteins | sample LitLauG_LLR_2013_FD_71391 | JGI IMG/M metagenome (GOLD analysis project Ga0075029, IMG submission 71391) | Freshwater sediment microbial communities from North America - Little Laurel Run_MetaG_LLR_2013 | ecosystem: Environmental > Aquatic > Freshwater > Creek > Sediment | place: USA...
ATCAGCGTGAAAGCCCAAATATTCGAGCGCTTCATGTCCCCTCCTTGAAGCAACTGAGTTATTTTCGTCAAAGTCCAGCGAAGCCGGCACCGCCACGTAGCGGAATAAAGCGCACCCGGGCGCGGTGCAACGCGGCCCGATTATATGGGCGCTTTTCGTCACATTGTCACTACCCAGAGCTACTAAGCCCTCCGTAGAAGCCTCCGAAGGCGGGTAGCCAACCGCATCTGGACGGTTGTCTTTCGAAGATGCGCCGGGGCGGAACTTTCTGACCAAGAGGACTGGAAATCATTCGACGGAGCGTGGTTGGCGACTAAGCGGCGAGGCGCTCATTGACCCACTTAAGCTGCCGCCGATGCCTGCTCCGCGGCCTCGACCGTGTCGAAGTAGCGGAAGAACTCATCCACGTGCGTGACCTTGAACGCGTTGCGCACGCGCTCGCACACCCCGACCAGCGCCAGGTTGCGCCCGTTCTTCTGGTGAGCCACGTAAGCGCCCACCAGCGCTCCGATGCCGGCAGAGTCGATATAAGGCGTGTTGGTGAGATCGATGATCAGCGACCGGGAATTATCGGCGCGCACTGTGGCTTGAAACCCGAACACTGCGGTCAGCGTCAACGGGCCCTGCAGCGTCAGAATCCGCTGCCCGGGCTGGGTCCCGGCTCGATCCTCCATGCTGAAAGCGTCCTGCGGCATGCGTGGAATATTAACCTGAGAGAAACAGGGCAATTGTTAACGCCGCGTGAATTTACAGGAGACAAACACTCAGTCGACTCGTGAGTCCCGCGTGAGACTAGGTGCCCGGCACCAGCAACTCGCGACTCGCTTCCCGCCGCTTGCCCTGGATCTCGATGTAAACATTGACCAGCGACACCGCCGCCGGCGTCACCCCGGGAATGTTCTGCGCATGGCCCAGCGTGCTTGGGCGTACCCGCGCCAGTTTCTCCTGCATCTCGCGCGACAGCCCGCTCACCGAGGCGTAATTGAACCACTCCGGAATCGCCCGCTGCTCGGCCTTCTTCAGCCGCTCGATGGCCTTGCTCTGCTGCTGCAGGTAGCCCTCGTACTTGATCTCGGTTTCGACAGACTTGAGCTCGTTGCGGACTTCGGAAGAAAGCTCAACCCCAGAGGGCATGGAAGACGCAGAAGAACCGGGATTAAAAAACTCAGGCGAGAGTTCCCGCAGCACCGGCGCCAGTTGCTCAATCGTGATCTCGGGCCGCTTCAGCAACTGGGCAAGAGACTGCCCAATCACCGATGCATACGTGGGGACAGCCTCCTGAGCCTGCCCTGAGCGAAGCCGAAGGGGCTGTCCGGTCGAGCAAAGCTCGACAGCGATCTTTTCCAGCTCGCCAGTCAGCTTCGTGCTTCCCAGCAGCTTCTTCATCCCGGCCAGCCGCTCCTGCTTAGCCTCGAAATCCGCCCATGCTCCATCGCCGATCAGCCCCACGCGCCGCCCATGCGGCGTCAGCCTCCGGTCGGCGTTATCGATCCGCAAATGCAGGCGGAACTCCGCCCGCGACGTGAACATGCGATACGGCTCATTCGTTCCCTTCGAAATCAAATCGTCAATCAGGATCGCCGTATAAGCCTCGGTGCGGTCGAGAACCAGCGGCGGTTCGCCCTTCACCTGCAACGCCGCATTGATTCCGGCCATCAACCCCTGGCACGCGGCCTCTTCGTATCCCGAAGTTCCATTGATCTGCCCCGCCAGAAACAGCCCGGCGATCTTCTTGGTTTGCAGCGTGCGCTCCAGCTCCGTGGGATCAATCGAGTCGTACTCAATCGCATACCCCGGGCGTAGCATCTCCGCAGTCTCAAGGCCTGGAATCGTCTTCAACGCGGCCAGTTGCACTTCCACCGGCAGCGACGTGCTCATGCCGTTCAAATAAATTTCGTGCGTGTTCAGCCCCTCCGGCTCCAGAAAAAGCTGGTGCTGCAGCTTGTCGGGAAACTTCACGATCTTGTCTTCAATGGAAGGACAATATCGCGGCCCGATAGACTGAATCTGCCCGCTGTACATCGGCGAGCGATGGACATTCTCGCGAATCACGCGATGCGTTTCTTCCGTGGTGAACGCGATGTAGCATGGCACCTGCGAATCGTGGTGCGCCACTTTCTTGGTGCGGAAGCTGAACGGCGTAGGGTCAACATCGCCCGGCTGCTCGGCAAACTTTGACCAGTCAATCGAGCGCCCATCGAGCCGCGGCGGCGTACCCGTCTTCAAGCGGCATCCGCGCAGTCCCAGTTGTTTCAGCGATTCGCCCAGCAAAATTGCCGCCGGCTCCCCCGATCGCCCCGCAGGAATCTGCTGCTCGCCGCAATGAATCAGGCCATTGAGAAAAGTTCCAGTGGTGATGATCACGGCTTTTGCGCCAACCGTGCGGCCGTCGCGCAACTTGATGCCACGAATCAGGTTTCGAGGGTTCAAAGTTTCAAGGTTTCCCAGACCCTCAAGTGGGGAGGAAGAAACCTCGAAACTTTGAAACTTTGAAACCTGGTTCAGGCCCCCGCAACCTTCCACAATCACATCCGCCACTTCCGCCTGCTTGATCTTCAAATTCGGCTGCGACTCCAGCGCTTCGCGCATCTTCAGCCGGTAAGCCTGCTTGTCGCACTGCGCCCGCGGCGACCACACCGCCGGCCCGCGCGAAGTGTTCAGCAGCCGGAATTGAATTCCGACCGCGTCGGTGATCTCGCCCATGATGCCGCCGAGTGCGTCCACCTCGCGCACCAGGTGTCCCTTGGCGATGCCGCCAATCGCCGGATTGCACGACATCTGCGCGATCAGGTCCACGTTCAGCGTGAACAAGGCGGTGTGCAGCCCCATGCGCGCCGCAGCCATGGCCGCCTCGCACCCGGCATGCCCGGCCCCGACCACGACCACATCGAATTGTTCGGTGAACTGCATTTCTATTTTGATTCTATCGTCTAAGCCCATGTGGGGACAGCCGCCCCCGGCTGTCGAGTCCGCACCGCCCTTTAGCGCTGTCATCCTGCGCGAAGTGGTTGTCCGCATAGCGGACAACCACGCAGTCGAAGGATCCCTACTATTCAACGGCAGTGTGCAAGCAATAGGGATCCTTCGCTCACGATGACAGGTGTCAGGGGCAGTGCGTTTACTAATTTACGGTGAAGTTCGATGCACTCGTCGCTGTTCCGCCCGCCGTAGTGATGCCGACTTTTCCGGTCACCGTTCCCGTCGGCACAGTGGACGTCACCTGCGTGTCGGAGTTCACGGTGAACGAAGTTGCCGCCACGCCGCCGAAAGTTATCTTTGACGTCTGTGTAAGGCTGACGCCGGTGATGGTCACCGACGTTCCCACCGGGCCGCTGGGCGGATTGAAGCTGGTGATCTGCGGCGTCACGCGGAAATTCTTGCTGCTGACGAGCGGGCCACCCGGCGTCGTGACCGTCACCGGTCCGGTTTCGGCCCCGGCCGGAACGGTTGCGGTCAGGTAAGTGCTGGTGACAGCGTCGAAGGTCAGAGCGGCGGTTCCGGCGAAAGAGACGCCGGTTGTGCCTTTGAATCCCTGGCCGAGAATCTCCACGGTTTTGCCAACTTTTCCCGACGGCGTGACCAGGCTGGCGAATGGCGCAGCGCCGATGTTCACGCTGTAGAAGACGCCGCAATTGCCGACCGTACACCCGCCAGGCAAGCCGCCGCCGGTGCCGCCATCAAACGTGTCGCCGTAAAGCAGACCGTCCGTGTGCTGGAAAAGCGTGACCAGGGGATCCTGGCCTGTGGTCCCGTCAAAGTTATAAATCACATCAAAGACGCCGGCGGGCGTGACCCGGAAAATCGTTCCGCAGCCGCTGGCGCAGTTCGTGCCGTTGCCGCCCTGGGGCGCGGTGCCATAGAAGTTTCCATCCGTCGCCTGCACTAATCCAGCGATGGGGCCGTAGCCATCGGTCGTCCCATTGATGCTGTGCAGCAAGGTCACGTGACCAGCCGGTGTCATCTTGAAGACAGTGCCGGTTCCGAATTTTCCACCACCGGTGGTCGTGCCGTAGAAATTTCCATCGGTCGCCTGGATCAATGGGCTCACGGGTGATCCACCGTGTTTTGTGCCGTCAAAGTTGAAGACCACGCTGAGGTGCCCGGCAGCCGAAATCTTGAAGACCACGCCGGAGCTGCCGGTACCGCCCGAAGTTGTCGTTCCGTAGAAGTTGCCGTCCGTTCCCTGCAGCAGCGGGGCAAACGGGTCGCAGCCGTCAGTATTGCCAAACTGGTGGGGCACCGAGTACGTGTTGCCTGGCAGCGTCAGTTTGTAAATATAGCCGCAGTCGGAGCTTCCCCCCTGTGTGGCTACGCCGTAGAGGTTGCCGTCCGTCCCTTGTATTGGCGGTGCCTCAAACTTTGACCCGTCGCTGGTGTCGAAGGTATACAGCGTGTTCAAGCTGCCGGTCGGAGTCAGCTCATAGAGGACGGCGATGCCGCCCATGCCTCCGAACGTAGTGCCATAGAAATTGCCGTTAGTGCCCAGCGTCAGACCGCTGTTAGAAACGCCGGTGGCGGAGCCGAAGCTGAACGGCTCGCTCATCTTCCCGGTGGTCGTGATCCTGAACATTGGGCCGAACCCGGTCACGTTATCCCCGCTTGCAGACGTCGAATAGAGCGCGCCATCGCGGCCCTGCGTGATTGCACTCTGGTTAGTCGGATTCACCGGGTCGCCGGCGACGTTGCCGAAGTTGTAAAGCACCTGGGCATTCGAACGCGGGGCAGACAGGGCGAGTACGAACGGCGCGACTACGAGAAGATAAACAAACCGGCGAAGCTTCTGGCACATTGCAATTCTCCCTGGGCAGTGGTGTAGGAAGCTGCGGCACCGCCCGCCGGACGGTTGGTCTGACGCGCAAACGGGCACATGTTAGCCACGGCGAGATCAGGGCGTCAAGCTACAAGAACATGCATACAGCAGACAAGCACGCAGTCGAAGGAGATGAATAGATGGTTCTTCCTGACGACTGAGGACCGACAACTAACGACTCCGCTTGCCTCCAGTCCCGCCCTGACCGTATGATGTGCCTTCAAATTCCACCTTGGAGCTTTCATGTCCTCCAGCGAATTCTGCCAAGCCCTCGACGCCCGCGTCGCGAAATACGATCTGCTCTGCCATCCGTTCTACAAAGCCTGGGCCGCCGGCGAACTTACCCGCGATGACCTGCGCGAATATGCGCGCGACTACTATCACCACGTCGAAGCCTTCCCGTCCTATCTCGCCGGACTGGCGATGCGCCTCGACGATGGCGAGCTGCGCCGCGTTGTGCTTGCCAACATGCAGGAAGAACTCGGCGGCGCGCCCGCGAGGAATGGCCGCAATCACTCCGACATCTGGCTCGACTTTGCCGAAGGCATGGGCGCAGGCCGCGACCAGCGCGGGCACAAGCCGGTCGCAGAGGTTTCCGGCCTGATCGCGCACTTCCAGCAGGTCGCCAGCGAAGGTAGGCCCGAAGAAGCGCTGGCCGCGTTTTACGCTTATGAGTCGCAGGTGCCGCGCGTCGCAACGGAAAAAGAACGCGGCCTGCGCGCCATGTACAGCGCCGACGATAAAACCTGCGGATACTTCACGCTCCACGCCACCGCAGACGTGTATCACTCGAACGCCTGGCGCAATCAACTGGAAAAGCAGGTGACCGCGAATCCAGAAGCCGCCGAGGCCGCGCTCAACGCCGCCGAAGCCGCAGCCCAAAAACTGTGGCAGGCGCTCGACGGCATCGAAGCCCGGCGCATGGCCACGGCAGCCGCATAGACTGCCGTTCGCCAGGCCCAGCATTGTCATCCTGAGCGGAGTCGAAGGATCCCTTCCCCGACGACGGGCTTACCATGATGACTCAAGAGAAAAAAGCGCAAGCTCTCCGCGCCCTGCACACCGGGCGCGAACTCCTGCTGCTGCCCAACGTCTGGGACGCGGCCAGCGCTTGCATCATCGAAGCCGCCGGTTTTCCGGCCATTGCCACCAGCAGCGGTGGCATCGCATTCTCACTCGGCTATCCCGACGGCCAAAAAATTCCCAGGGATGAAATGCTGGCGGCAGTTGCGCGCATCGTAAGGGCGGTTGGCGTTCCAGTCACCGCCGATGTTGAGTCCGGATACGGAAATTCCCCCGAAGCGGCCGCCGACACCGCCCGCGCCGTAATCGCGGCCGGCGCGGTTGGCATGAATCTGGAAGACGTGAGCGACGATGGCGTCACGCCGCTCGTCGATCTGACTCTGCAACTGGAAAAAATCAAAGCCGTCCGCGAAGCTGCCGTCGCCCTTCATGTGCCGCTGGTGCTGAACGCTCGCACCGACGTCTACCTGCTGCAAGTCGGCGAACCCGCTGGCCGGTACGACGAAGCCCTGCGCCGCCTGGCCGCGTTTCGCGATGCCGGCGCCGATTGCGTCTTTGTCCCTGGGGTGCGCGACGCGGCGATCATTGGCCGGTTCGTTTCGGACCTGCGCTGTCCGCTGAACATTCTGGTGGGGCCCGGTTCGCCGTCGATTCCTGACCTGCGCAAGCTCGGCGTGGCCCGGGTCAGCCTGGGATCGAGCGCCATGCGCGCCAGCCTCGGCGTCCTGCGTCGCATCGCCCAAGAACTTAGAAACACTGGCACTTATGATGCCCTTGATGGCGCGCCGTCCTATGCGGAAACGAACGAACTGTTGACAAAGGCCACGTAAGTGTATATATGTATAAGCAGTTATATGCTTATATGAATACAACGGAATCATCCCAGTCTGAAAACATCCGCCTCACCATTTCCTGGTCTAAACAGGCTGATCTCGCCCTGCGGTCGTTCCTCGGCGCACAAGGCATGAAAAAAGGCGATCTCTCGAAATTCATCGAGGAAGCAGTGCGTTGGCGCATCTTCCATCAGACAGTCGGCGAGGCCCGCACACGTTTTGACGACGTCTCACCGGAAGAGCTCCAGAAACAGATTGACCAGGGCGTCGAAGAGGTTCGGGCACGTCGTTATCGCGTGCAGCGGTCCTGATGCGCGTCATTCTCGATACCAACATTCTCCTGTCTGCTTTGCTCTCACCGCTCGGGCCGCCTGCGACGCTTCTCGATGCCTGGGAGCGCGGCATTTTTACTCTGGTTGCGTGCGACGAGCTGATCGACGAACTCCGCGAGGTGGCAAGCCGCCCATTTTTCCGCACAAGGCTTCGGGACAGCGAGCTCGAACTGTTGCTCGCCAGCATTCGGGATTTTTCGTTCTTCTGCCGCGACCTGCCCTCAGGTCCTGCCGCCCCAGATGCGGAGGACAGTTTCTTGCTTGCTCTGGCAGAGGCAAGCCGCGCAGATGTCCTTGTGACCGGAGACAAGGCACTTCTCGCCCTGAAACATCACGAGACAACGCAGATCATCACCGCAGCCAGGATGGTCGAGATGCTTGCAGTGGAGGGAGAGAAACCTTAGGGCAGACGATCACCGGATTGACGTCCCATTATGGGAATGTCGAGCCGGCCAGCGGCGGTCACCACCGTCTCCACGATACCCGTTCTTGGCCCTTGGGAGGCCCCTAGAGCGACCGGCGATGCGGAGGCCGTGACGAAGGTCGGCGCGCTTTCGGGGAGCTCCACGGGCCTCCCAGAGGCCCCGGCGTTCGTGTTTTAAGTTTTTGATTAAAAAGGGCTTGTCGGCAACATTTTTACCGTCATCGCACGGGCGATTGGGGCCTTAAGAATCAGCTACTTACGGAGGTCCGACACACGGGGGCGTGCCGGAGTGTAGGGATCCTTCGACTCCGCGGCTGCTTCGCTTCGCGAACCGGCCGCTGCGCTCAGGATGACAAGACACACATGGGCTTTTGCTGACGACTGACCACTGACGACTAACGACCGGCCACTGCGGGTATGTAACAATCCCCAAACCTCATGCCGCTCGCTTTTCAAATCCAGGCGCAATCCGGTGCCGCGCGCGCCGGGACCATCCGCACCGCGCACAGCGATATCCAGACTCCTGTTTTCATGCCGGTCGGCACAGTGGGTACGGTGAAAAGCGTGCCCCAGGACGTGCTGGAAGACCTGGGCGTCAACATCCTGCTGGGCAATACCTACCACCTCTACCTGCGGCCGGGCGTCGACACGGTGCGCAAGCTGGGTGGGCTGCATGGTTTCATGGCCTGGCCCCGGTCGATTCTCACTGACTCAGGCGGTTTCCAAGTCTTCAGCCTCAGCGAGCTGCGAAAAATCACCGAAGAAGGCGTGACATTTCGCTCGCACCTCGATGGCTCGTCGCATTTTTTCAGTCCGGAGAGCGCGATGGCGGCGCAGATCGGCCTCGGCGCCGACATCATCATGGCGTTCGATGAATGCACGGAATATCCCGCGGACCGCGCGCGGGTGCAGGCCTCGATGGAGCTGACGCTGCGCTGGGCCGCGCGCAGCAGGAAATATTTCGAGGAGCATAAGCGGGAAGTGCCGTGGGGAGAGCAGGTTTCAAAGTTGCAAAGTTTCAAGGTTTCCGGTGCGCAGGTTACTAGTGGAAAAACCTTGAAACATGAAACCTTGAAACCTGAGCCTTTCGACACCCAATCTCTCTTCGGCATCATCCAGGGCGGAATGGACCGCGAGCTGCGGCGCGAGTCGGCGCTGCGCACCATTGAGCTGGATTTCCCTGGATACGCCATCGGCGGCCTCAGCGTGGGCGAGCCGCGCGAACTCACGCGCGAAGTGGTCGAGTCGACGCTGGAGCACCTTCCCAAAGACAAGCCGCGTTATCTGATGGGGGTGGGCACGCCGGAAGAGATTGTCGAGTATGCAAATCTTGGCATCGACATGATGGACTGCGTGCTGCCGACGCGCGCGGCTCGACACGGGCTGCTGTTTACTTCAGAGGGCAAAATCTACATCAAGCAGGCGCGCCATGCGCAGGACAACTCGCCGCTTGACCCCAATTGCGGCTGTCGCGTGTGCCGGCGCTATTCGCGCGCCTATTTGCGGCATCTTTACGCGTCCGGCGAGCTGCTGGCACAGTCGCTGAACTCGCTCCACAACCTGTCTTTCTACCTTGACACGATGAAGCGAGTCCGGCATTCTATTCAACTTGGGGAAAAGTCCCGCGATTTGACCACGATCTGGTCTCGACCGATGCCGCAGGCCTCCCCGGATTCAGCCTGAATTACGAGGATTACCCGGCCGGAAAGACGCTCAGAATCCCCTGAAGATCAGGAAGAGCCAAAGCGCGATTGTGATGCCGCGATGCGCGCTGTGGCAGTGCGGTCGGCGGGGTTGTTGCGCAGAGGGAAGTTGCTGGTTCGAGTGCGAGGGAAAGCAGGTTCCTCACGCCTGAAGGCGTTCGGAATGACAAGAATTTGGGACAGGCGTTCGGAATGACAGGGCTTTAAGACCATCATGCAGAATTTGCTGGCGCTACAGGCGGGCGGGTTGGGTGGACTGGCGGGCATCCTGCCGTTTGTTTTCATTTTCGTTATTTTCTATTTCGTGCTCATCCTGCCGCAGCAGAAGCGGCAGAAAAAATGGCAGGCCATGCTCGATCAGTTGAAGACGGGCGATCGCGTGGTTACCAGCGGCGGCCTGCGCGGCACGGTCATGGCGATCAAGGATGATTCCATTCAGATGCGCGTGCCTCCCGACAATTTGCGGCTGGAAGTGACCAAGGCCTCGGTGCAGCAGTTGATCACGGCTGACGAGGAAAAGAAGGCCAGCTAAGGAAACTCTACTTTTGTCATCCTGAGCGAAGCGAAGGATCTCCAGCACTACGGTTCTGCCAGCAAGTTGCACAGATTCTTCGCTTCGCTGAGAATGACACGGTTTAAGACAGTAATGACACGGCTTAAGAATTGATATGAACAAGACTCTCACCTGGAAGCTGCTTCTTATCGTCGGAACCCTGCTGGTCTTCGTGTACGGCATTTTCGGCATTCCCGGCAATTTCACCGGCGCGGGCCTGGTGTCGGCCATTACCAGCCGAATCCACCTGGGCCTCGACCTGCGCGGCGGAACGCACCTGATCCTGCAGGTGCAGGTCAACGACGCGGTGAACGTGGACTCCGACAATGCAGTGGCCACGCTGCGCGAGCAGCTTAATCAGCGCAAGATCAAGTTCGACGAGATCACCAAACCGGACCCGGCCAATCCCGATCACATCATGGTGAAAGGCCTGCCGGCAGAGTCGCGCAGCGATTTTCTGAACATCGTGACCGACCGCCTGCCGGAATACGACGCATCGTCGGGCGCTGAAAATACCTACAACCTGGCCATGAAGCCGTCGCTGCTAAACGACCTGAAAAACAAAGCGGTTTCGCAGGCGATTGAGACCATCCGCAACCGCATTGACGCGCTGGGGGTGAGCGAGCCCACCATCCAGGAGCACGGATTGGGCGCTTATCAGATCCTGGTGCAGTTGCCGGGAGTCGACGATCCGGCGCGCGTGAAAGACATCATGCAGTCCACCGCGATGCTGGAAATCAAGCAGGCGCTGGACGGTCCCTACAACACGCAGGAAGAAGCGATCGCGGCAAAGGGCGGAGTGCTGCCGCCGGATGCCATGCTGCTGCCGGCCACGGCCAACGCCTCCGGGGGCGGCGACGCCTCAGGGCAGACGTGGTACGTGGTGTCGCGCGTGGCGGCGGTGAGCGGCAAAGACTTGAAGCACGCCGATCCGGGCAACGACCAGAACGGCGCGCCCAATGTGCGCTTCCAGTTGAGCAACGACGGCGGACAGCGCTTTTACAACTTCACCTCGGCGCACGTGAACGACCGGCTGGCGGTGGTGCTCGACAACAAAGTGCGCGAAGTGGCGAACATCAAAGAGCCGATTCGCGACACCGGCGAGATCAGCGGGCACATGGACGAAAACGCCGCGAAAGACCTGGCGACGATCCTGAACTCCGGCGCGTTGCCGGCGGGCATCAAGTACCTGGAAGAACGCACCGTCGGGCCCTCGCTGGGCGCGGATTCGATCAAAGCCGGCGTTCAGGCGGCGATCGTGGGCATGATGGCGGTGCTGATTTTCATGCTGGTCTACTACCGGGGCGCAGGCATCAACGCAGACGTGGCGCTGCTGCTGAACCTGATTATTCTGCTCGGTTTCATGGGATATTTCGGGGCGGTGCTGACTCTGCCGGGCATTGCGGGTGTGATCCTGACGGTTGGCATGGGCGTGGATTCGAACGTGCTTATTTTTGAGCGCATTCGCGAAGAGTTGCGCAACGGCAAGACGCCGGCTTCGGCGGTGGACCAGGGTTTCAGCCATGCCTGGATCACCATCGTGGACACGCACGTCACGACCATCGTTTCGGCGGCGATCCTGTTTATTTTCGGCACCGGGCCGGTGCGAGGATTTGCCACCACGCTGACTTTTGGTCTGCTGGCAAACCTGTTTACGGCAGTCTTCGTATCGCGCGTGATTTTTGACTGGAACCTGGGGCGGAAGCAGCGCGGAGAAGCATTAAGCATTTAGAAACGGGTTTCAATGTTTCAAGGTTTCGTGGACGGACCTTAGAAACTTTGCAACTTTGAAACCTTGAAACCTGCAACTTTGAAACTTGGAGTTTTCACTTGGAATTTTTTCGCGACGCTAATATCGATTTTCTCGGCAAGAAGTGGTACTTCCTGGCTTTCTCGCTGGTGTTCAGCGTGGCGGGCGTGATGTCTATGCTGTTCTGGCACGGCATTCCGCTGGGCGTGGATTTCCGCGGCGGCACGCTGGTGTATGTGAAGTTCTCGCATCCGCCGAACGATTCGGCGATTCGCGCCGCGCTCGACCGGGTGGGGATCAAGAACCCGCGCTTGCAGTCCTATGGCGCGGCCTCGAGCAACGAGGTGCTGATCGACCTGGCGCAGAAGGAAAACAGCGAGCAGCAACTCGATCAGGGCAAGCTGCAGATCATCAACGCGCTGGAGACTAATGCTCCCGCCGGCAAGCAGGACCTGAACAACACCGGCGCCCCTTCGATCAAGAGTTTCCTGCTCGATCGCAATCCAATGCACCTGGGACTGGACGCCGACCAGAAATATGGCGCGCAGGCGCAGGCCATCGCCGACTATCGCGATAAGACGCAGGGCGGTGTGCTGGCGTCGTTCGACCAGCTCAAGACCGCGGCCGACCCGGCGGTGGTGGCTTCGATCAGCGACGGCTACTTTCTGTCGGACTTCAGCGTGCGCAACGTAGAGATCGTGGGGCCGCAGGTGGGCGGGCAATTGAGGAAGCAGGCCATTCTGGCGACCGTGTATTCGCTGGCCGGAATGCTGGTCTATCTCGGGTTCCGTTTCGAGTGGATTTACGGCATTGCCGCGGTGGTCACGGTATTTCACGACACGCTGATCACGGTGGGCGCGTTTTCGCTGACCAATACGCCGATTTCATTGACCGTGATCGCGGCCATCCTGACGCTGATTGGTTACTCCAATAACGACACGATCGTGGTATTTGACCGCATCCGGGAAAACATTAAACTGATGCGCCGGGAGAGTCTGGCCGAGATCGTAAACCGGAGCATCAACCAGACTCTTAGCAGAACCATCTTGACAGCAGGCCTGACCTTCCTTACAGTCCTTGCGCTGTTCCTTTTCGGCGGCGAAGTGCTGCATGGTTTCAGCCTGGCCCTGGTAATCGGCATCCTGATCGGGACATATTCCTCGATTGCGATTGCCGCTCCCATCCTGGTGGCGTACCAGGAATGGCGGATTGAGCAGGGCAAGCGGGCGATTGCGATGCCGTCACGCAAGGGTTAAGAAGCCCGGAAAGCATTGCTGGGCAAGGCTTTTGAAGTATTTTGCAGTACCGTGGAAAGGGCTGGGGTGGTCCGTTCCTCGGGTCAGTTCGGTTCGGGAGCAAAAGGAACGCAGACGGTGTCTAAGAATCCGTAAGGCTGTAGCAGGGAGAAACCTTTATGTTCGAAGATAGCCTTCTCGAATCCGGTGGCCGGTTAAAGACAAATCGGGGCAAGACGACGACGGTCGCGATTATTCTGCAGGTTGCCATCATCGGTATCCTGGTGCTG
>Ga0075029_100001596_pt1 | contig 12947 bp, 10 predicted proteins | sample LitLauG_LLR_2013_FD_71391 | JGI IMG/M metagenome (GOLD analysis project Ga0075029, IMG submission 71391) | Freshwater sediment microbial communities from North America - Little Laurel Run_MetaG_LLR_2013 | ecosystem: Environmental > Aquatic > Freshwater > Creek > Sediment | place: USA...
TCTTGAAAACCGCTAGGGGTGCAAGCTCCTCAAGGGTTCGAATCCCTTGCCCTCCGCAGGCGTTGCAAGATCGACAACGAGCCATTGAGGTGCTGGCGTGCGTTGACCTCCTTCGTGCTCATGGACTAACATTCTAGTCTATGAGCACGTTGCCACTCTCCGAGGTCAAGGCCCATCTGTCCGAGATCGCGGAGGAGGTTGACCGTACTCACGAGCGCGTCCATGTCACGCGAAACGGCCGCGAGTATGTGGTGCTAGTTGCTGCTGAAGACTTGGAGTCTCTCGAGGCAACGCTCGAGCTGTTGAGCGATCGGGCAGCGCTGAAGCGAGTCCGTGACGCAGACGCCGCGATCCTTGGTGGCGACCTCACCACTGGTGACGACATGGCCCAGCTCATGGACGCGCGTCGTCAGCGCGAGCGCCGTGACGGCTGAACCCCCAGACCAACCGCCCTACAGCATCGCCCTCGCGCCTGGCGCGCGGCGTGCGCTCGCGGAGTCGCTTCCGACCGCTGCAGCCTTCGCAGCATGGGAGTTCATCCAAGGCCCGCTGCGTCGACGGCCGCGCACAGTGGGTGCTCCCCTCCGAGCATCTTTCGAAGGACTGTGGCGAGCACGGCGAGGTGAGTACCGCGTCCGGTACCGCATCGACGAGGAGAATCGAACCGTGGTCGTCCTCGACGTCGACCATCGGCGGGACGCGTACCGGGCGTAAGACGTGGGCAGTCGTCTCCACGTCTCGCATGTCGCGGGACGTCAGGGGCGGTGTGAAAGCCATCCCATCAGCTCCGCAGTCGTTGTGACTTCAACAACAAGCCGCGAAACGCGTGCGGCGAACCTCGTCAGCCGTCGACCATCTGAAAGACGCGCCTATTCCAGTACAGCCTGTCGTAGGTCGCCTCTCCGTAAGGCTCAAGGATGCCGAGGTCAACGAGCGCACTGATTGCATTGCGGTTCGCCTGGTTGGTGTGGCCATAGCGGCGATGAGCGTCGGTGACGGTGGAGCAGGGGATACGCGATCCGGTCGTCGGTGATCTCCACGGCGATGCGAGCCCGAGGCAGAGCCTCCCGGACCTGTCGGCCCATGTCCTCGCGCAGCGCGAGGAGTCGCATGATCCTCTCGTGACCTAGGCGTGACTCTTCACGAACAGCAGTGGCAATAGACTCGACCTACGGAGCCCAGTCGCCGGACCGACTCACGCTCAAGAGGTGATCGCGATACTCATCCGCATGATCCTTCAGCCACGGGGACACGGAACGAACGGGACTGCATAGCGCCCCCTCCTGAAGCATCTGGAGGACCGCGGCGAGTCGCCCAATTCGGCCATTGCTGTCAGTGAACGGATGCAGTGTCTCGAACTGGCAGTGCGCCAAAGCGATGCGAGCAATCAGTTGGATACGCCCCTCGCTCGCAGCTCGTGTCACCCAGTCCATCCAGCGTTCGCAGCCTGAGTGCAGCTGGTCCCCGGTGGCGGTGGGATGAAGCGAGCCTCGGCGAGCCGGCGATCCTTTGCCCCGATGAAGACTTGCGTCTCTCTGATCGCGCCCGCGTCTGGCCCGTCGCTCGGGGTGTCCTTGACGATCTGGGCCTGCAAGGCAGCGAGCATGCCGAGGGTGACTGGTCGTTCGGCGATCCACCCGCAGACCGCGCGGGAGCGGCGCGCTGCGCCCTAGGCTTAGAGTCGGCGGTGCTTTGGAGGGTTGGCCCATATGTTGCGACCGGGTGCGAGGGGGCTGGTGCGGTGGCTGAAGCGCCGGAGACGCGGTATCTACGTGTCGCGGATGGGACCTTCATTGCGTATCAGGCTGTGGGCGATGGGCCGGTTGATCTCGTGTTCGGGCTCAACTCGGATGGGAGCAATGTTGATCTGATCTGGGAGGAGCCGGATTGGCGCCTGTTTCTGTCGGGTGCTTTGGAGTTCGGTCGGGTGATCGTGCACGATAGGCGCGGCCTGGGGGTGTCGAGTCGCAATGTGGCGCTCCCCACCCTGGAGACGCAGGTGTCGGACCTGGTCGCTGTGCTAGACGCCGTCGACGCAGACAATCCGATCTTGGTGGGGTCTTCGGAGTCGGGGGCCATGCACGCCGTCTTCGCTGCCACGCACCCTGATCGGGTTTCGGGGATGTTGTGGAACAACCCCCGGGGTCGGATGGCGTGGGCTCCGGACTACCCGTGGGGACGGGGCCGGGAGGAGTTTGAGCAAGACATGCGGGACGCACTGGCCTGGGGTACGGCGGAGTACGGGCGAGCCGTCGCCCACTGGCGTGAGGCGGAACGCCGGGGAGTCCCCAGCGGCGATGCTGCCTTTGACGTCGCCAGTACTTCGGAGTTTGTCAACGCCTATGCGCGGATCAACCGCAACACGGCGACTCCTGACGTTGCTGAGCGGATCATGCAGATCTACTGGGAGACCGACGTTCGTGCGGTCCTTCCCTCGGTGCGCACGCGGACGATCGTCGTCACGGGAACCCGTGACGATGTTGCCGAGGCCGAGTACGTCGCATCCTTGATGCCGAACGCGACGCTGCGCGTTATCGAGGGCCGGTCCGGGGTCGCTGTCGACCCGATCACCGGGTTCTTGCGGGAGATGGCGGGAGTGGCTCCGGTTCCGGTGGGCTTGGATACGGTCTTGGCCACGGTCTTGTTCACTGACATCGTTGGGTCAACGGCTCGTCAGGCGGCGCTCGGCGACAAGAAGTGGAAGGACCTGATCGAGGCCCATCACGCGCTAGTGCGTGCGTCGCTCACACGATGGCACGGGGTGGAGATCGACACGGCGGGGGACAGCTTCTACGCCACGTTCGATGGGCCCGCCCGGGCCATCCGATGCGCACTTGAGATCGTTGAGGGTGTCCGCGCCTTGGGTATCGAGATCAGAGCCGGTGTGCACACCGGCGAGTGCGAAGTCATCGACGGCAAACAAGCAGGGCTCGCGGTCACCATCGGGGCACGAGTGTCCAATGCCGCAGGACCATCGGAGGTCCTGGTGTCCCAGACGGTCAAAGACCTGGTCGCCGGGTCGGGCCTGACCTTCGGTGAACCCAGCGCCCGCCAACTCAAAGGCGTTCCCGGCACGTGGCAACTGTCCCCAGTACGTGACACCTAACCCGGTTCTTCGATCTTCAGCGTGGAGTGTCGTTGATGTAGGCGCTCGTGGTCCTGCGCGAGTCTGGGTGTGTCTAAGCATCCAGGCCGACAGACAGGACCACGAGCGTGTCCCAGGGTAGGGCCGCTTCGGCGGCAACTGTGTTGTTCAACCTTCCCGACTATCGAGTTCTTCACGTTGTCCGCGACCAGGGCAGCGGGCGGACCGTGACGGTGGAGACGCCTCCAGGTGCGTCTGGTCCGCGACCCGATCAGCGAGGGTGTCTATGTCGACGATTCTGGTCTGATCGGCAACTGGCAGGCCTTTCTCCTGGCCTGGCGGCTGCCTTCGCCCTTTTCGGTGGAGTTTCCCTATGGAGGATCGTCTGGGACCGCCACCTCCTGTGGGACCCGGCCGCCTGAGCACAGCCGCCAGCCGCATCGGGCAGGATGAGTGCGTGAGTGGAACGCCACCGCGGAGGGCAAGCAGAGCCATCCTCTCCGCCGCGATCCACACCATCGGGTTCGGCGTCGCGGAGTCGGTAGTCGAGGGCTGCGAGCACCAGCCCGAGCTGGTGGTCCTGGTCGATGGGACTCCGCTGTTCGGCGCCGACCCCCCGATCTCTGGTAAGTCCGCTCTCTCAGACCCCGGGTTTCCGGTAAGTCTTCCTGGTATCAACCCCCCAGTCTCTAGTAAGAGCTAATGACAGGTACAGTCGCTTGAGAGACGACGAGTTGAGTCAAGCGCGCGGAACCTATATAGCCACTGGTTCTGCAACCGGAATCCCAGAGGACTGAAATGGTTCGGATCGACGCCATCCCAACAGAGGCAGAGCTCCGCCAGTTTGAACTAGTCATGAACGTTGGCGGTCGTACGCTGTTCGAAGGCAACACGCTAGGCAATACTCGGACGACGATTCTTGGGTCCTTTCGGGCAACGGAAGACGGTCAGCGAGTCGGTGCGGCTGTTGAGCACATCGACGACTTGCCGATCCCATCACATCACTATGGGGTCCTTGGCGGTCCGGCAACCGTAGCGGAGGGAGAATTGATTCTCGTCAATTACCTCGACCTCCTCGAAGCTGGCCGTGCCGAAGCTGCCGCCGCCTGCTTCTCAGAGGATGCCGTGTACAGCAGTCCGCCGGTTCCCGCGGGTAATGGAAGGCGAGGCCTTGCGGTTGGTCGCAGCGCTATCCATCAGTGGTTCGTGGTCCGTGGAGTGAACGAGGCGCGCCATCACGTCGAAGCCGTTGCGACGGACGGGGCGGGACGCTTTCTGGTCGACGGTTGGGTCTCTGGAATCACGGCTGGCGATGGCAGCTTCTTCTCTAGCTTCTGGGTTGATTCCGATGGTCTAATCTGTCGTTACGTAGCAATCCTGCGGATCCCCAGAGTCGAGTAGGAATCATCGAATCGAGGCCGCCGATCCAGCCGTCGCGGGACTTGGCACGCTGGGTGCCGCACGTGTAGGCCGGCTCTGATTGATCGCGAATGTATATCTAACGTTCAAGTCTCAGACCAGGTGAAGCCCGCCATCCAAAACCAGAACGTTGCCTGAAAAGTATGACGATGCGTCAGAGGCCAGAAAGACGACAAGACCTTGGATATCGTCTGGCAAGCCCTGTCGACCCAGCGGCACCTGGGAGATGAACCGTTCTCGGAGCTCTGGCTGCGACTTGACCATCGCGGCCATCTTCGTGTCCATTGATCCGGGGCAGATCACATTGGCTCGTACTCCGCGGCCACCGTGGGTAGTGGTGAGACACCTAGTCATGGCTACGACGCCACCCTTCGCGGCGGAGTAAGCCGTAGCCGCCGATCCCAGTATGGGCCCGGCGATGGAGCCGGTGTTAATCACCGACGCCCCGTTGGGGCGGTCCACCATCAACGGGAGGGCAAACTTTGTGCACAAGAACGTGCCTGTGAGATTGATCCCGATGATGTGCTGCCACATCTCCAACTCGAGCTCGTCTGGTGGTGCATCGCCGCGGCCGGAATAGGAGACGCCCGCGTTGTTGTGGAGCACGTCGAGGGTGCCGAACTGTTGACCGATGGTGTCGAAGGCATGCATGACTTCCCCTGGGTCGGAGACGTCGCATCGGAGTGCTAGACCGGGGGTCGGCAGCTTGCTCGCAGTCGCCCGGGCCCCGTCGAGACTTATGTCCAACAGCACGACCGTGGCTCCGTGTTCGGACAGTGCCCGCGCCGAGGCAGCACCCAGTCCGTCGGCGGCTCCGGTCACCGCGGCGATCTTGCCGGTTAGGTCGAAACGTGGGGCCATGAGCTTCGTCTCCTGTATGAATGTGGCGAACTGGATCGGGGTAATCCGGCGTTTGCCCACACCGGCTGGCGTTTCTGCACGAAGACGGAAGGCTCTGCCAAGCGTCCTGGGAGTGGCGGATCGGGCCGACGTCCGCCTGCGAGCGACTTCTCCTCGAGTGACCAGTGGACCGGCTCGCCCGAGACTAGCAAGATCCATGACCTGTGCCGTGACGCCGCTGGGCGGTGCCCAACGAATTCTCGTGCGTACATGAACAAGACCAGCATGCACCAGCCGTTCGAGGAGTCGACCCGGCTTGCGGCGCTGCCTCAGCTCGAGGGTACGTCGCAGGCAGAAGTCATTCGCCGCGCGATCAAGAACTACGAGCCGGAAGGGCGCGGTGACCGGCACTTTGCGCTCGCGGGGTGGCCGAAGGTGACGGAGGTTCGGTCGCTGCACTCACTGACGAGGATCTGATGAACGGATTCGGCACGTGACGTTGGTGCTCGACCGCGCCGCTAGTTGCTTTGGCCGATAGGGCAGACCCCGCTACCAACGGAGCGGGGGCACCCTGTCCGGTCGGTCGCCCGCCGGTGCGACGACCTGGACCTTCACCGGGGACGGCGGGCTTGGCGGGCTGGCCGGTGGGTCGCGAACGGCTTGGTCTTCGTGGGTTCGACCTCTTCGCAGGTCCACGCCGTGGATGAAGCCACTGGAGTCGTCCGCTGGTCGGCTATCGTCGATGAAGGTGTGCAAGCGCCAAACGCCCCTCAGCTTGCGGTGGCCGGGAACACCCTGTCCCCGGCGAGCTACGCGTACCTCTCGGCCTGCGTGAACTGAACCGAGCCGTTCGGCTGCAGGTCACCATGGTCCGTAGACGTGGTTGTTCGCGGCCCGCAGCCCGCTGACGTAGCCTGCGCGCTCGCGTGCCACCTCATCGGAGCCGGGGGTCACCGCCAGGAGACCACGCACTTGGTCCAGTGTTGTGAACTGCTTGCGCGCCATCCAGTCGGACAGACCGTCGATCAAGACCGTTGCATGGTCCGGGCCGTGCCGCAGCAGCGCGGACGCCGTCATCACCACGTCTGCCCCTGCCAGCAGGTAGCGGGCCACGTCGCCCGGGCCCTCGACCCCGGTCGATGCAGCAAGGGACGCCCGGACGCGCCCTCGGAGAAGCGCGATCCAAGTGCGCGGCAGCAGGGCCTCGGACGGGTCAGAGAGGCTGACGGCCGGCACCACCGTGAGGGACTCGGGGTCGACATCGGCCTGTAGGAACCGGTTGAAGAGGACCAGCCCGTCAGCGCCGGCGTCGTCGAGACGCACAGCCATCTCGGCCATCGAGCTGAAGTAGGGGCTCAGCTTGACCGCCACAGGGACACTGGCCGCTTCCTTGACTCCGGCGAGGACTTCGACAATCTGTTGCTCCACTCCGCGTCCTGAGATATTGGGATTGCCGGGAAGGTAGTGGACGTTGAGCTCGATCGCCGCGGCGCCCGCGCCCTCCATCGCGGCTGCATACGTGCCCCAGCCGCCGGGTGTGACGCCGTTGAGGCTGCCGATCACCGGAACGTCTACGACGGCTGCGGCCCTCTCGAGCAGGCTCAGGTAATGACGTGGCCCGGGCTCTTCGGCCGAGTCAGCCGGGAAGTACGTCAACGACTCGGCGAAGCTCTCAGTGCCAGCCTCGACCAGCCGCGCGTTCCGCTCAGCTTCCTCGACGAGCTGCTCTTCAAAGAGCGAGTGGAGCACCACCGCGCCGACGCCTGCGTCGACGAGTCTTCGCACCCCATCGACCGACGTCGACAGTGGCGAGGCCGACGCCACGATCGGGTTACGCAGCCGCAGGCCCAGGTAGCTCGTCGCAAGCTCCATCAGCGCTCCTTCCGGGAATCCTCCGGGAAGTTCCCCGCGCTCCGCCTGGCCATCTCCTCGTACGTACCCCAGCGAAGGTCGACCCCCTGCTGGGCGAGCGCAAGAAGGCGTTCCGCCTCGGCTGGGTTCTTGTGGGCCAGCGTGCGGAACCGCAGCTCACCCTTGCGGTAGTCATCGAGGGTGATCCGCGGCCTCGGCGAGTCGAGCAGGAACGGGTTGCCGCCGTCCGCGCGGATCACCGGGTCGTAGCGCATCAGCGGCCAGTGGCCGCTCGCGACGGCGCGGTACTGCTGCGTTAGCCCGTCGCGCAAGTCGAATCCGTGTGCGATGCAGTGGCTGTAGGCGATGATCAACGAGGGTCCGTCGTACGCCTCTGCCTCTCGGAACGCACGCAGAGTCTGCTGCGGATCCGCGCCCATCGCGACCCGCGCGACGTAGACGTTCGCGAGGGCGATCGCCTGAAGGGCAAGATCCTTCGTAGGCATAGTCTTCCCGCCGGCGGCGAACTTTGCGACCGCCCCCAGCGGCGTGGCTTTCGACATCTGGCCGCCGGTGTTGGAGTAGACCTCGGTGTCGAGGACCAGAACGTTCACGTCGCGCCCGCTGGCCAGCACGTGGTCCAAACCACCGGAGCCGATGTCATAGGCCCAGCCATCACCCCCGACTATCCAGACGCTGCGGCGGACCAGGTGGTCGAGCACGCTGAGTAGGTCCACCGCGGCCGGGCCGTCCAGCCTCACGAGCTGCCGCTCGAGTTCGGCGACGCGCTCGCGCTGCTCCCGCAGCTCTGACTCTCTCAGCTGCGGCGCACCCAGGATCTCGTCGACCCGCTCCGCCCCCAGTTGACCGCGCAGCTCGAGTAGCCGGCGTCTGGCAAGCCTGGTCTGTCCGTCGGCGGCGAGCCTCAGTCCGAGACCGAACTCGGCGTTGTCCTCGAACAACGAGTTCGACCACGCGGGACCGCGCCCGTCGGGCCCGGTCGTCCACGGCGTCGTCGGGAGGTTTCCACCGTAGATCGACGAGCACCCCGTCGCGTTCGCGATCGTGAGCCGGTCACCGAACAGCTGCGAGAGCAGCTTCAGGTACGGGGTCTCCCCGCAGCCGGCGCAGGCACCGGAGAACTCGAACAGCGGATCCAGGAACTGAGTGCCCCGCACCGTGCCGAAGTCGACCTGCGAGCGGTCGGCCGCCGGCAGTCGCTCGAAGAACGCGACGTTCTCACGCTCTGCGTCCACTCTCGGCTCGCGCTCGGTGAGGTTGATCGCCCGGTGCGTGGCCTCTCCGGCGGTTGAGACGGGGCAGGCCTCGACGCACAGCCCGCAGCCGGTGCAGTCCTCCACGTACACCTGCAGCGTGTAGCGAGTCTCGGGAAGTCCGGGGCTGTTGAGGGGCGCAGAGAGGAAGGCGTCCGGAGCACCGTCCAGCCGAGCGGGGTCGTAGTAGCGCGAGCGGATCACGCTGTGCGGGCAGACGAAACTGCAGTTGCCGCACTGAATGCACAGATCGGAGTCCCAGGCGGCCACCAGTTCAGAGACGTTGCGCTTCTCGTACTTGGTCGTACCCCGCGGAAAGGTGCCATCGACCGGCAGCGCGCTGACCGGAAGCTCGTCGCCCCGGCCCGCGATCATGGCCGCCGTCACCGTGCGCACGAACTCGGGGGCGGTCACCGGGACCACGGGTGCGGCCTCACGGGTGGTTGTGACCCGTGTCGGCAACTCCACCCGGTGCATCCCAGCGAGCGCGGCATCGACCGCGCGTAGGTTGCGCTCGACCACCTCCGCGCCACGCGTGCCGTAAGTCTTGACGATCGACGACTTGATCGCGTCGATCGCACGTGCCTGCTCCAGCGTGCCGGAGAGCGCGAAGAAGCACGTCTGGAGCACTGTGTTGGTCCGGCCGGCGAGGCCCGCCTCCCGGGCGATCCGACCGGCGTCGATCACATACAGCACGATTTCCTTGGCGAGAAGCTGCTCCTGCACTGGCCGCGAGAGGGCGTCCCATACGCGATCGGTCGGCAGTGAGGTATTGAGCAGCAGGGTCGCCCCGGTTGCTGCCCGGCCGAGGACCTCCGCGCGTTCGAGCATCATGAACTCGTGGCAGCCCACAAAGGTTGCCTCGGAGACCAGATAGGGGGCGCTGATTGGTTCCGGGCCGAACCGAAGGTGCGAGACGGTCTGAGAGCCAGACTTCTTCGAGTCGTAGACGAAGTAGCCCTGCGCATACAGGCCCGCCTCGGATCCGAGGATCTTGATCGTGTTCTTGTTAGCACCGACCGTCCCGTCCGAGCCCAGGCCGAAGAAGACTGCCCGCACGGTCTGCCGAGGTTCGATGTCGAACGAGGTGACGTACTGAAGGCTGGTGCCGGACACGTCGTCGTTGATCCCGATGGTGAACCGCCGCTTCGGCCGCTCGCGCTCCAACTCCTCGAGCACGCCCGCGACCATCCCCGGGGTGAACTCCTTCGAAGACAGCCCGTAGCGGCCGCCGATCACCCGTGGCATCAGCTCCCGCTCACCATTGCAGTGGGCCTCGCTCAGTGCTCCCAGCACGTCGAGGAACAGCGGCTCGCCGAACGAGCCGGGCTCCTTGGTCCGGTCGAGAACCGCGACCTGTTTGACCGTCCGAGGCAGCGCGTCGAGCAGCGCCTGCGCAGGGAACGGCCGGTAAAGCCTGACCCGCGCCACCCCCACTCGCTCGCCTCGCTGCTGCAGGAACGAGACCGTCTGCCGCGCCGTCTCCCCACCGGAGCCCATCATCACCAGCACCCGCTCCGCGTTGGGGTGACCCGCGAAGTCGACCAGCTGGTAGTGCCGCCCCGTACGGTCTCCGAGCGTGTCCATGGCCTCCTGCACCGCTGCGGGAAGCCGGGCGTAGAACGGATTGACCGTCTCTCGCGCCTGGAAGTACACGTCCGGGTTCTGGGCCGTCCCACGGATGAAAGCACGTTCGGGGGACAGCGCGCGGCTGCGATGGGCACGTACGCGCTCCTCGGGCACCAGCGCGCGCAGGTCGTCGTCGGAGAGCATCTCGACCGTGTTCAGCTCGTGCGAGGTGCGGAAGCCGTCGAAGAAGTGCACGAATGGGACGCGCGTGGCCAGCGTGGTGGCGTGGGCGACCAGCGCCAGGTCATGAGCCTCCTGAACGGAAGCGGAGGCGAGCAGGGCGAAGCCGGTCTGCCGAACAGCCATCACGTCCGAGTGGTCGCCAAAGATGGACAGTCCCTGTGCCGCCAACGACCGGGCCGCGACATGCAGCACGGCAGACGTCAGCTCACCGGCGATCTTGTACATGTTGGGGATCATGAGCAGCAGGCCCTGTGAAGCGGTGAACGTCGTTCCCAGCGACCCGCCCTGCAGCGCACCGTGCAGCGCTCCCGCCGCCCCGCCCTCGCTCTGCATCTCTACGACGGTGGGCACCGTGCCCCAGACGTTGGGCCGTCCCTCGCTCGACCACTCGTCCGCCAGCTCCGCCATCGTCGATGACGGCGTGATGGGGTAGATGCAGCAGACCTCGCTGAGCCGATATGCGACCGAGGCGGCAGCCTCGTTGCCGTCGATCGTCGCGCGCATCAGCGGGAGTCCGGGAACATGTCGATCGCGTGCACCGGGCACTGCTCGTAGCACGCACCGCAGCCGGTGCAGCGCTCGTAGTCGAACCGGTAGCGATGCCCCATCCCTAGCTTGATCACCGCATCCTCCGGGCACGCGCCTAGACAGCCGTCACACTCGCAACAGTTGCCGCAGGACAAGCAGCGGCCAGCCTCGTAGGTGGCCTCCGCCGCTGACAGTCCACCGACAACCTCACCGAACCCCTCGACCCGCTCTGCAGGCGGAAGCTCGGGCTGCTGGCGGCGCGCAGCGTCGCCGAAGAACCACGGGTTCAGCAGGTCGAAAGTTGCAGTCTGGTGCTTCGGGCCCCTGGCCGCGGATCTGTCGCGCAGCCAGGCATCGATGTGGCGGGCGGCCTTCTTGCCGTGGCCTACGCCCACCGTCACGGTGCGCTCACTCGGCACCATGTCCCCGCCAGCGAAGACCCCGGGGCTCCCGGTCATCAGCGACTCCGACACCAGCACGGTCCCGTCGCGCCCGAACTCCACCCCCGGCACGGCGCGGAGGAAGTCGGTGTCCGTCTCCTGCCCCAGCGCCAGGATCACTGTGTCCGCGGCCAAGGTCTCGAACCGGCCGGTCGCCTGCGGGTAGCCGGACTCGTCGAGCTCCATCAGCTCCACCTGCAGCTCTGGCCCATCGAATGCCGTGATGGTCCGCAGCCAGTTGATGCGAACTCCTTCGCGCTCGGCGTCCTGGGCCTCCTCTGCGTGGGCAGGCATCTGTCCGCGCGTGCGCCGGTAGATGACTAGCGCCTCGTCGGCGCCCAGCCGCCGCGCCACTCGAGCCGCGTCCATGGCCGTGTTACCGCCGCCGAAGATCGCCACCCGACGACCGATCACTGGTTTCTCGCCTGAAGCGACGCTGCGCAGGAACGACAGGGCGTCCACGATCCGCCCAGTGTCGCGGGCGGGGATGTCGATGCGCTTGGAAAGGTGCGCCCCGACCGCGACGAACACCGCGTCGAACCTGCCCTCGACTCTCTCAGCAGTCAGGTCCTCGACTCGGTGGTCGGAAGTCAGACGTACGCCTAGCGCCGCGATGCGGTCCAGCTCCCGGGAGAGAACGTCGCGCGGCAGCCGATAGGCCGGAATGCCATAGCGCATCATTCCCCCGGGCTCGGCGCCCGCGTCGCGGATCTCGACGTCGTGGCCGAGGCGGGCGAGGTGGTAGGCAGCCGACAGACCACTCGGTCCGGAGCCGACGACGAGCACCCGGCTCCCCGTGCGGGCCGGCGCCGGATCAAAGGCCCAGTCATGCTCCAGCGCGAGGTCGCCGAGAAACCGCTCGATCGAGTGGATCGAGACCGCGCTGTCGAGGTGGGCGCGGTTGCAGACGCTCTCGCACGGGTGGTAGCACACCCGCCCAAGGATGGCCGGCAGCGGATTGTCGGCCACCAGCTGACGCCACGCCTGTTCGTGGCGCCCATCGACGGCGTGCGCCAACCACGATTGGATGTTCTCCCCGGCCGGGCAGCCGACATTGCACGGCGGCATCAGATCGACGTAGACCGGGCGGCGCTCCCGGAACGGCCCGGCAGGGGGAGATCCGTGCCGTAGGTCCGGCAATGCGGTGACGTCGCGCGGCCGGTCGCTCATGTCGACCATCGCCGGCTCGACTGCCCAAACAAGGGCACCTCAATGGCGACCATGGTTGGGACAGTACTCCCCAGTCAGACACTCCCCAGTCGCGTTCTGGAGCTTCAGGGCGCGGGGGTCGAACGAAGAGTCGCGGTCGTGACGTAGCGATCGATGAAGTCGTCGTACGGGGGACTGCCAAACCCGCTCGGAAGCGTTCCACCGCGTCGCGCTCACGCCGAAGACCGCAGGTGACTGCACCCCTTCACCAGAGACGCGGGCCGCGGCTTTCGCTGCACGAGTCTCGGTGAGCCTGACCAGGCTTGACGGGTGGGACATCACCCCGCGTCACCAACATCGAATCGGCAACCCCGCTACGCCTGTTGGTGATCGACCCAAGCCAGCGTCAAGCAGGGGACCAGACTGCCGCGAGGCGACCTCGGCACGGAAGATCGCGACGAGCTCGGGGTCGTCGGTCCAGCCAGCCATCGTCAGGACACCCGGAACTGGGCGATGGAGGCCCGCAGCTCACCAGCGAGGTCGTTGAGC
>Ga0075029_100001597_pt1 | contig 12940 bp, 7 predicted proteins | sample LitLauG_LLR_2013_FD_71391 | JGI IMG/M metagenome (GOLD analysis project Ga0075029, IMG submission 71391) | Freshwater sediment microbial communities from North America - Little Laurel Run_MetaG_LLR_2013 | ecosystem: Environmental > Aquatic > Freshwater > Creek > Sediment | place: USA...
TTGATTCATCAGGTCAGTGCAGCGTAGCATACACACCAACAATTGCCAGCACAGTGCAAATTACTGCAAACTATAACGGAGATGGTAGCAATAGTCCAAGTTCTGGAACTGGACAGCTTGCAGAACCATTTAATTTGACCCCTGTTATTATTGGAATAGTATTAACCTCTGCTGTATCAGGGGTTATATTTTATATGAAATTCAAAAAACCTGCCACAATTCAAACACCAAATGATAATGATACTCAATTCTATGGGGGGTGTCCCCACTGTAGAGGTGATACTATTTCTAAAAACGGCAGACAATTTTGCAACAACTGTAATCAATATTTGTAGACAGCAATCAGAAAGGATTTCCTATTGATACAAATATTCTTACTATAACTATGAACTCATTTTGCATAAAATGAGGCAATTTGGAGATTTTTTTACCACATTGAATGCATATCGATCCTTATCTCCTGATGATTTTATGAGGGATGGCTTTTGCTCAATTTTTTGATTTAAGAATTTTCTTTCTCTGCTAAACTTTGACTAGGAGCAAGAAGTATGACAGAAATGTTGTCAGTGCCTCCTTTGTCATTTGCAGCATTCACTAATTTCACACATGCATCTTGGGGGTCTTTTGCATTTACAACTATATCTTTGATGGTCTCATCATCCACATGTACTATCAGCCCATCACAGCATAACAACAGAAATTCATCTTTGTCTAATGTAAGCTTCATTGTGTCAATATTGACTTCAGAATAAATTCCAACTGCCCTTGTAATTACATTTTTCCGAGGGTGTGCTGTTGCTTCTGATTCTAAAATCTCTCCCCTATCTATAAGATCTTGTACATAAGAATGATCTTTTGTAACCCGTCTGATTTCCTCCTTACTAATCACGTATGCTCTAGAATCTCCCACATTTGCTAAATGTACTTCATTTTTGTCAACTATTGCACAGACAGTGGTTGTTCCCATCCCTTCAGCCTCTGCATGTTCATTGGCATATTGAAGTATTCTACGATTGGCCTCATGAATAGAATTTGCAAGTTCCAAAGCATAATCGACTGAAGGTAGCATGGAGACACAAAATTTCTCAGCAACAGTGGTAACTGAGATTTTGCTTGCAATCTCACCTTTTTCATGTCCGCCCATGCCATCCGCCAGAGCTAGTAAAAACTTTTGACTCATTTTAGATTCAAACCCGGAGATTGATTCTATTGCCAATATCGCATCTTCATCAACTTTTCTTTTTTTCCCAACATCTGTCAACAGGCCCAGTCTGGGGTTTTGTGAAAATTTTCCTACCAGTAAATTAGGTGTATCTTCCATCTTATCACTATCTCTCATGGAATGTGAAGGTCATGTATGGTCCTTTTACAGCATCATAGCATATTGCAATTGATGAATTATCCAATAGCAATTCTTTTTGCCCAGGTGTGAGAATTCGATAAGAGCCATTTTTGTATATGGCAGTACCGTTTCTACTTTTAAGGTCTTGTATCCAATAATACCCTTGTCTATCTTTCCAAATTAGGAGGTGATGTTTACTAATAAAGCTAGGCCCAGTTTCCAGTAATGATATTTTTGGTGGATTTCTAAATCCCAAGCTATGGCAGTAAGCATCACATGAATCATGTTTTCGCCCAATATCTAATTCATTATCAAGCTCATACATTACGCCTCCAAGAATTATGTGAGGCCTTCCAAAGGAGGTAGTTGTGCCTTGTTGTAAAAATGAAATCATGCCATCTGCAGTTGCAAATGTTCTATGACGTGGGTCTATTGCTTTTTGTACTAATTCAGAAGTAGTAAAACTTATTGAAGAATTCAACTCACGAGGACTTTTTGTTAGTCGTCCAGATGCATCCATAAACATCTTAGGTTCTTTTCCTGTTAGCATATAAAACATTGTTGTACCCACACCGTAAATATCACATGAAGCATCAACTTTGCCTTCGCTAATTTGTTCAGGACAAGTCCAACCCAAGGTTCCAATTCTTGTCATATCCGTCATAGATTGTTGCGAAGACATCATTTGGACATAGCCACTTTTTGCAGCTCCAAAATCCAACAATACCGGGCCACGCTGTGGATCTATGATTATATTGCTGGGTTTCATGTCACGATGAATGACATGTTTTTTGTGAACATAATCTATTGCAGAAAGAATTTTACTTAAATAATTTAATGCCATCCTCTCATCAAGCGGATTTTTAATTATTTGTTCCTTAAGAGTAGGTCCAGCAATTTTTTCCATGACAAGGTCAAGAGAAGATCCATGTGCTGATTCATCGATATATTTTACTATATGAGGATGTCCCTCCTGGGAAAGGTATTTCAGAATCTTGGCTTCAACATCTAATTTTTCTATTCTAAGATCATCGTTACCATCTCCCACTATCTTTGGAGATTTTATTACAACTTCTTTACCATTACTAATTCCAATCCATATTTCTGCCATTCCACCTTCCGCAATTTTTTTAGTTACAGTATAGTCATCATGCTTTCCTCGTATTACAGTATCTACAGACAATGTCATATCGTTAATCACCCTCCTTAAACAGAATTTTTACATCCGATGTTTGAATTATGTCGCCATCGTTTAGAAGAGATTTTTCCTTTCCCACAACATCAGATCCGTTTAGAATAGTGTGATTTACACTTGGTTTATCTTGTACATTGGTTCTCCCGTCTTCAAGATAATATTGTTCATTTTCCATATAAACAGTAAATTGTCCTCGTGAAATTAGGGTAGGATCCTTGGAAAATTTTCCCAGATTTACTCTACCTATGAGTCTGTGGGATGAATCAATTTCCATTGTAAATGAATCCGGAAAAACAAGTCTGCCTTTTTGCATACAAGATACAATCTTATTTTCATTTTTGTCCTTTTCTGAAAGATTGTTTGGTGTGGATGGTGTTTGAATCGGGGTTCCACAAGAGATGCAAAAAGCATCTCCACCGTCTTGAACATTTTCGTTGCAAAAAGTACACTGGGTCATGCCTTAATTAGCAAATCCACACAAGCGGTAATTGCCTGCAAGTTTTAGTTGTAGATATTAAGAATCTCATGTAGTAAACGTCAATTTTACAGTATTGGCCACATCAATAACATCACCATTGTTTAGATCTTTTTGACCTTTACCTGTTATATCTACGCCATTAAGATAAGTATGATTTGCACTGGGTCTTTCTTGAACGGTTGTTTTACCATCAATTATGTAATATTTTTCGTTTTCTTGAAGTATTGTAAAATGTTGTCTGGAGATTATTGCAGGATCTACATTTGAAAGAGTTCTTAAATAATTTAATAATTCTGTTCTACCAACTATCTGAGGACTGGTTCCAATTGGAATTGATGAATCATCAGGAAGTTGGAGCTGAGGACACATGACTGCAGGTGGAGTATATTCAGAAATCTTGTGACCACATGCAATACAGTAAACGGATTCAGGTGGATTATCTTTAAAACCACAATATGGACAATCCATACAATATCAACCTCCGTGGCTCTTACGTCTTATTATAGTTGTGTCGTGAAGCGCCTGTTTCTTTTCCAATTCAGACAGATTAGGATTCATCACAGTTTGTTCATGAATTTGTTGTAAATTATTCAACACGTCCCGAGTAGAATGATTTAACACTATAGTAGCCTGCTGGTCCTGTTGTACCGTTTTAATTATTGTCTCAGCTTTTTGTAAAACAGTGGTATCGCCCCCAATTGCTTTTCTCATAAGAATAGTTCCTTCAGTTGCAAACAGCAAGACTCTGGGATTTGGATCTGCTTCTGCGTTATACAAAGAGGGATTGTCTGAATAAGTAATCAGCAAGTTTTGGTTTTGATTCATCATGTTTGCTGCTAACAAGGTAGCATCACCTGCAGATCGCGATGGCAATCTTATTCTAAAAACTATTGTCTGTTTTTGTTGTGCTATAATATCACGAAGTGGTATTGTGTATTGATCTCCTTTTCTATCGGGTAACGCCATTTCAGCTAGAACCGGCTCTGTGGTATACAAGTTTACTATCTCTGCACCCGACATGAGATTTAATTTCAAATCAGGATTTATTAAAATCGTATTTTCCATTGTAGATACTTGTTCTCTTAGAAAGTTTGGAAGTTGTGACAAGGGATCTGTTACATGCATCCACTGACCTCCACCAAATTCACTAATTCTCAAGAGCAGATTTCCATTGTAATCTTGCCCTATTCCAATGGGGCTGACTGTAATTCCTTTGGATCTTATTGATTTGCATAAATTTTCATAATCTCGCGGATTTTCTTTGTCAGTTGGCACGCCATCTGTGATTACAACAATTCTGCTAACTGAACCAGGTTTGGAATTTTTTGAAATCAGCTTGAAAGATTCATTCATTCCTTTATAGAGTTTGGTGGCAGAGCCTACTTGTATTGAACGAATAACCGATTCAATTTTTGCTTGTTCTGAAGCATAAGTTGGAGACAGTTCAATTCGGACTTTATCTTCAAATGTTATAATACTAATCATATCGTTTGGTGAAAGACTACGAGACAAAATCAAGGCAGAATCCTTTGCTTGCTCAAGTTTGATACCTTGCATAGATCTACTGCAGTCAATTGCAAGGCATATGTTTAGACCGCATCTTTGGATCAAAGTAGATTGATCAGCCAAAATATTAATTGTCACAAAAACAACAGAGGCAGAGCCTGCTTTTACATGAGTTCTGTTTGATAGACATTTAAAATCTAACAACAGTAAAGAATGATCTCGAATCTATTAAACTTTAAGCATATTATTCATCAATATTATAATTCATACAAGATTTTTGGAAAAGTAGGGGCTGCTTAATTACAATGGAAAAAAACGATTTCATCAAATGATAAAATTTCTCTTTACAATTTTCATGTTTTTGATTATTTTCCATGCGGGTCTTCAATTATAGTTTTTGGACAATTGTAAAATAATTCTTCGTTGCCAATAATTTCTAACGTCATTGAAACCTTGTAGGTAGAAAAAAATGAACGCGATATATCATCTACAAAAGAAGATTATGTAAAAACATATAACCGCTCAAGTCAGCATCATGAAAGATACAGGATTGGACTACAATTATCTTGTCTGATAAAAGTATCAAAGGATATACAATTTTTCATCAATGCAACTAACTAATGCTTGGAAAATTAGTACCCATCATATGCTAATCAGGGATTATTCCCAAATGATACAGATATTCTTACTTCAATGAATAACCGCATTTAGCGCAGAATGTAGCAATTAGGAGATTTTTGTTGCCACACTTGATGCATATTGATTTGTCTCTTGACTGTTCTTTGACGGGCTGTGGCTCAATTTTTGCGTTCTTGTTTACTATATCTTTTTTTACTTTTTTAATATCGTTAACAAAATTTTCCCAATTCGTTCGCGCATTGTTAGCAAATTTTGATCCAAGTAAATTATCTAGATTTTTATGCCATTCCTGGAGTACGTTTTTTTCTTCTTTCTCAAGATCATCGGCATTTATACCAAAAAGAAGTCGAAGATTTTCAGTCATAATACGTCTTGCAAATCTTTCATATTGTGTCTGACTTTCTCCTATAGACATCCAGCTAATTTTTGCGTTCGCCGCTGCCTCCACCTCAAACCCCTTCCACATACGAATCTTCTCTCCCTCTTCAGTGGAATTCTCATGAATCTCATTTCCTGCCTCGTCATGGGTGAACATGTGTATCTCATGTTTAACATCGGAATTGTTGCAAGACCTTATGCTGTAAATTAGAAACGGTTTATGCTTATAGTCATCTCTAAAATATACCTTCTTTGAGAAAGTTCTATTTTCATTGTTCTTTAATTCGTAGATTTCTCCTGCCTCAATATGAAGATCATCTATACTTCCGTCCTCAGGATCATTTCTTCTACCAGCCAAAATGCGCGTTCTATTTTCAAAGAGATTTTGAAGAGCAGCCTGCACTGTTCTTGTATCAGAATTATGTTTTCTCCCATCCTCATAACTGATGTCAACGGCTCTCAAGTCTGTTGTTGGTTGAGATCTGCGACGAAAATCTTCTATTGATCTAATAGAGCCTTGATCCTCTTTTCGTACCAGTCCAAGTAGGGCATATTCATGTCTTGGTCCTTTTGGCGGCTCAGACTTTAGCACATCCATTTGCCCGCTTGATCTAGTCGTGAATGTCCAATAGTCCCCGCTCCTATATGGTCCCGATTCAAATTTTATTCCAATTCTAGAGATGCTAAAAGAATCATCAAGTAAGATATATCCATCCTGCGTACCTTCTGAACTAACTGGTTTTATCCCGTCCCACAGAATTATTTTTGTATGATATTCAGGGCTATACCGCTGTTGTGGTGTTTCCAAATTATTATGAAGTTCTGTAACTCCTGGTTGGGCCGGGTTTGCAACTGATTTCCATGACAGTTTCCTATTACCAGGATCAATTTCTGTGATCTTTTTGAGTTGTCCCCTTGGTTGTTCCGATAGTTCATCTATATCGTCAATTATTTCTATAAGATCACCTATTCTAAAAACACCGGCGATATTTCTATTTGCATATTCAAGTACAACATCAAATTCATTTACCTCCTGTACGCTAAAGGCTGTAGATGCGTTATCTCTAGACCATTTAAAAGTAGCCTGACTTGGGTCATCTCCACCATTATGGATTTGAATCCTGTAGAGTCTATTATCAAATGTTTCAGAACCTATATCGACATTTATTGATCCAGATGAGTTGAGTGATAACTGATCAAACTTAGTGCTCAATAAGCAAGACTGTGGTTCTCTCATTTTCCTTATTTCGTTTCTAGCAATTTGTATTTTTTCTTCTATACCAGTATTATCTGGAATATTCTTCATCTTCACTTGACATATCGTTTTCATTCTTGTTGAGGTATCTGGGCCTCCAAGTGCCGTCTCTCTTATTTGAGGGTCTTCAAGAGAAGTGATTCCACGAAGCCAGACATCTGCATATACCATATAGCAACTTGAAGAATTTTTTTTCCCCGAGGATGCGATACTGGGCGCCTGTGGATAATCTGCTTGGTTAAGAAAAGTTCTCCATGATTCACTAACGCATGCAACTCCGTTTACATACATTCTTGCTGACTGATTCAATCCAGAATCTCCAGAGATTATGAAATCTTTTTCAGGATTTAATTCGCCCAATATCTCTGAGAAATAAAGATCTGTCTCTGGGAGACCTGTAAAACCAATAGATTTTATTTTATCAATGTTGACCTCTGTATCTATTTTGCTATTTACAATATCTACTGTATAAAAATCCCAAATTTTACTGCAAAGGTCTTCCCTCTTTGATACAGTAAGGGGAGAGGTTTTCTTACCGTCTGAATCCACAAGTAAAAGATTGAACGAGTATTCACTGCCCGTATTACTTATTGCAAATCTCAAGCCACTCAGGGCATTAAAGTTTCTATTTCCAACAAATTCCCAAAATATTTGTTTTAGGTCTCGTCTTTTCTTGATTGTTGGTTTGTGATTATAAATGCTAAACATCAAGTCCTCTTTCGAAATAGGAGAATAACAACTCAAATCAGTAAACCAGTTCACTGAACGATCTCTTGAGCTAGCACTAGTGATGGTTGCCAGTGGCACTCCGCTAATAATTCCTATACACATAGGTTCTTCATTGTCAGTTTTCCATTGAAGTGATATCTTTGAAATATTTGATAGGCCTAAAATATCAGATGGCTTAGCAGAAACAGGGGAAGACAGTTCGAATTTTGCTGTAAGAAATCCTCCGTCATCTTCAGGTTCTGCGATTTTTCCATCATATTTGTATGTTAGTTCAACATTATTTTCTTTTAAAAAAAGGACCAATTCAAAAGTAAGTTTTCTTTCCTTCTTACTCTGCGATGACTTTGCAAGAATCTTAAATTTCACATAAATAGATTTAAATTTTGAGAGATCCAAACTGTGGAAATCTCGTTGTATACAATTTGCTTTGTTGACAAAAAGCGAGCCTCTTTCTGAGGTAGAATTCGGATTAATACGCGGAACATCTTTTGTATTGAGAAAAATGTATCCTGAACTATTTTGATTTTTCAAATCCAAGGGCTTCCAAAGTTCTGGTTCGAGCATATGATCTATTGGTATGTCATTGCCAATTCTAAAAGAATCTCCAACGCATGCCGCATATCCAAGCAAATCTGTCGATTCTTTCCATAAAGCATTCAAAAAGTTCTCCACGTTTTCGTTCAAATCAGCATCAAGCTGAACCCTCCCTTGTTGCATAAAGGCGCCTACGTAATGTTTGCTTGGATCGTTAGTAAATCGTGAAAAATCACCTTTCATTTTTCATTCCCTCTCTGTATTTAGGTTTCAAGAAAGACTCCTGTCTCCATTTCAAATCGCATGTACTCATCAAAGCTGTATACAAGATCTTTTATTCTTTGAGCTTGATAAAGATAGTTAAAGGCACCCATCTCTTGTTCGTTATCAGCTCCTTCTAAAATTTCCTTTGCTGTACTCTCATCAAGTTGTGCATATCCCGGGTCTCCATATTTTTCTGATGTAAAGCAAGGACCGATTTTTAGATTCAGGGAATTATCGGACGATTGATTGCTTTGTGGATATTGGTTCAGATGACATTCATAGCAGGGTGGAATCTGCGAGTCGGAGGGCATAGAAGAATACCTAATACATCCTATTTGGTCTTGTTCTACTAGAACTCTATCAGTGAAAATGGAATTACTGGCTTGATGCATTAATGCGACATGGACCTTGCCAAAAATAGTGCTGTTTCTGATTGTTGCGGCATGGCTGTTTATCGCAAAGTCCTTTCCTTTGCCATCTACAATGCTATCAGATATTGCAAGCCTGGCCTCTGATTTTGCGTATAATGTGTATGCTTTATTGTCCTGACTTTTTATCTCAAATTCACTTGTTTCTTCTTTATCGATTTTCAGGTATTTTTTGCCTGTGGCATTTGATAGCGAAATAGTATGTTTTTTGTCTGCAGATGTAATTGTTATAGTGGATCCATCCTGTGATTTTTTTATATCGTGCGGGCCATCAAGCCAGTTCAAATTTGAAGAATTTTGTCGCAGAAAAGATATAAGATTTGTGTCAGACTTGTCTTTCTTGTCAGATTTGTCTTTCTTGTCAGATTTGTCTTTCTTGTCAGACTTGTCTTTCTTGTCAGATTTATTTTTTGAAATATCTGCCCAATCATATATGAACAACGATTGCATGGTTCTAATCCTGCCGCAGATGGTACTATCAAGTATGATTTTTAGATCGTTATTGTAACCGTTGACTTGAATACTTGTTATGTCAATGCATATGTTTGTCATTCCATTTTCTTTAACTACAGCCAAGTCATATTTTTGGTTACCAATGGCAAGGCTTGCCTTTGTTTCATCGAGATGAGTTATTTTAGCAACATGTGTACTGCCCAATGACGAAATTATTATGGTTTTATCATCATGTGATTTTTTCACACTTGCAGAGTCAAGCCAAGTTTCTTTACTAAAAACCTTCTTTAGAAAATCAATCAGTCTGTATTTTTCAGAGTCATGGACATTATGCCAGCTAAACAAGTACCTTTTTGGCAAAATGGTACAATGTCTAATGACCATAGTTTGTAAATTCCCAGAACTCACGGTTATGATATTTTTATTTTCCAACAAGTTACTTGTTGTATCCATTGTATCAAAGAAGAGGCCATCCAGTATCAGACTAGTCCCCGAACCTGCAGATGTCACTTGAATCTCTGACTGTTCCGATGCCAGATCCGGCGGAGTTGATTGTTCTGTCAGAATAAAGTGTTCACTATCATATACAAATGAACCACGGATAACAACATTAATTGAATAATTGCCCAGAGTCAGTGGAACTCCATCTTGGCTTTTAGATGGAATCCTAATCACAGTGCTTGGAATATTGCCTGAACTATCTGTGGTTACTTGTACACTAGCCTGAGTCTCACCAGCAGAAGAAACAAGACTTAGCATTACCTGCGTGTCAGCAGAAAATCCCGAACCAATAACTGTAACTGGTGTTCCTATTGGACCAAAAGCTGGAGTGATATTAAAAATTGAAGATAATCCAGTTACAGTTAGCGATCCTACGATTACTGGCCTTTCATTCTGCAGAGCACGAATCTCTACTGATTTCCCATGCGGCAAAACGATATTGATGTCTTCATTATATCTCTCGCTGTCTAGTATTTCAAAAATTGCATTGGCGGTACCATCCCACTTGGCAATTGCATCTTTGATTGATGTGGACTGATCATTTGACCCAATTTTACCAATTTTAAATACCATGGTATCATTTTCCGAGATGTCATATACCGAGGGGGGTCGTGTATAAAGACCTCCACCCATTTTGCCGCTAAAGCCATAGTTATAACTGACATTCACAGTGTTGTTATCTTGAGGATCAGAAAATAAAATCCGGCCAAGAACTGGATCGATGGCAACTTTTCCTGATGCAAGAGATTTATTTTCCCAACTGGCAAGATTGCAAACCACTATATCAGATATGTCTTTATCGATTTTATTTATCGTTATTTTTATGAGATTATCGCTTTCTGCGTTTGGGTTAAAATAATAGTTTGCTAACTGCTCATACATAGCATATCGCCTAATTGGACAGGCAACATTGATCTCTTTTGCAAGCGCAGTATCACTTTCTGTTACAGGAAAGTTAAACAACGGTGCATCAAGACCAAATGGATGGAAACTAAATCTCTGTCTGTCATGTTTAAAGGCGGGCGCGTCATCCACCGGAAATGCCTCTAGTCTCCACAAAAACAGACCGATATTTGAAATATTATAGTATCCTAAAATGCCGCGGTCATTTGCATTAATACCTCTTCTTTTACTAATTTGCCTGACATCCGCAGTATGAGCAATAGTATCAAAAGGCGTGTTAAGCAATTCCAGCTTGTTTGTATCTTGCAAATCAATAATTGTATTATTCATGCGTAAGTGATCAATATACTGTGTTGTACACAAAAGTTGGAAGAATTCTACTGCCTTTGCAGTCCATCTTGTAACATCCCTTGCCAAGTTCTCTGTTGTTAGCAGAGTTCCCTTTCCCTTTCTGTAACGAATAGTATTTGCAACATATGCACGTTGGCTGTATGAAGTGTTTGGAGGATGAATGCCCCTTACTCGCATTAAATCAGCAATATATGCAACTGCCCATTCATCACAGGTTTCAATAAACCAGTTATTGTAGAGATTTTCAATATCATCTTCTAAAATTTCAGATTGTTCTGCAATTATGCTTAACAACGAATAGATGGGATTTCCAAGTTCGTCGTCGCGTTGCCGGTATACTTCTGGTAAAAGTTCATAAAGTTTATCCGCATCATATTTCATGGCTACATCTCCAAGAGAGAAATTCCGGCAGGGTTTATGAATACAAGTTCTGCCTCGGTGGGGTTTCCATTATCATCAGTACCTGCAAGGCTTGAAGATATTGCAGAAAGAAGAGCATCAATTCCCGGGTCGCTTTCGTACAGACTTGTAAGATCCACCCCATCTACGCCATCTACCTGCTGCATTATAGAAATTATCTCACTTTGGGATACGGGTTGACCAAATTGCCTTGATGAGGCAGAAAAATTATCTAGCAATGCATTTTTTACAGAAGATAAAACTGTAGTAGGGTCTTGCCCATCCGCCACTAAAATTTTTGCTTTCATGTTGAACATCTTTGGAACAAACGTGTCTAGTAGAAAAGATGTTCCAAAATCTTTTTCGTCGTTGAGTTCCTGCACCAAGTTCTTGTACAAATCTGATTGTGGATCTACAGGTTGCATGTCAGATGAGGCAATTGTAAGATGAACGAATCTTTTTCCCATAACATTGAGCAATGAAGATTTTGCCTTACCAATTCCTGGAAAAGACAGAGAAAAATCTTCAAAATCTTTTAGTGAAATAACACGCCCCAGTGCAAGTATCGTAGAGGAGGCGTTCATACGTGCGTCATTTAGATCCTCAGGATCTCTTGCGCCCGATGGCGCAATAGGATTTGTTACACTTTTTACTCCAATGGGTTTATTGATTAATACATTTAGTTGACCCTCTCGTAGCATACCCGGATTTCCAATTCCGATTCTATATTTTGCAGAAATATTTTCTACTCCAGTTTTAGGGCGAGAGCCCTTAATTCCATCACCAAACATTACATGAACTGTTCCATCATCATCGATTCTAACAATGTATCCTTTATCATTGTGCTTTAGGTTGTATAGTGAATCCACCTCTTTCCAAGGTATACCGTCTATGTTAATTTCTAGGCTAGTTTGAGTACCATTTCCTGTAGCTGTAGATGTAAAAGTCAGCGGGCTTGTAGATAGAGAAAATTCTTGGTTTTGTTGTGATTGGTCACCACTTCCTAGAATTTCGGTTTTTGTTTCCCCGTGGTTTGCTCCTGCAACATTAGCGTTAACTGTTACAGTATCTGCCTTATACCATTTTTCCAAAGGAGGATTAATGGTAAGACTAGTTGTGATATTGTAAAAATCATAGGTGATTTGATCTATTGTAACAATCTCACTCTTGGTCAAACCTAAATCATTTCCTTTCTTGTCAACGACATTTCCCGTGATTGAAATTACCTGTCCTTTAACTAGATCACATAATATATTATCCAAAGTAATGATGGAATCCTTCACTATGCTATCTGGATTTGGGATGTCATCTAATTCTAGTGATTCAGTTTGTGCAAAGACACTGGTACTACGTATGCGGAACTTTGATAGAACATCCTTATCTGGATTTTCCAACACTAAACCAGTAACTTTTCCAGTTATTAGGAAATCAGCCAGTGCAGCTTCAACAACGTCGGAAATTTTGTAAGCAACATAACCCTGCTGGTCTCGTAAAACGCACCAACTCGGATTTTTCGGAGGATCATTCTTTAAAATAGATGAAAACATAGTGTCAAGAAATATTAAATTGTCGGCGGCCTGAATGC
>Ga0075029_100001599_pt1 | contig 12924 bp, 8 predicted proteins | sample LitLauG_LLR_2013_FD_71391 | JGI IMG/M metagenome (GOLD analysis project Ga0075029, IMG submission 71391) | Freshwater sediment microbial communities from North America - Little Laurel Run_MetaG_LLR_2013 | ecosystem: Environmental > Aquatic > Freshwater > Creek > Sediment | place: USA...
CCTACAAGCTGCTCGGCCTGATTTCCTTTTTCACGGCCGGAGAAGACGAGTGCCGCGCCTGGCAGGTGCCGGCGAACTCGCGGGCGCAGAATGCGGCCGGGGCGATCCATTCAGACCTTGAAAAACACTTCATCCGCGCCGAAACCATTCGCTGGGACCAGTTGCTGGAAGCGGGTTCGGAAGCCAACGCGCGTTCGAAAGGCACGCTGAGACTTGAAGGCAAGGACTACATCGTGCAGGACGGAGACGTGATGCACATTCGACACTCTGGATAGCGCGCTATGCGAGCAGATGAATTCACTCTAACCCGGACGCGTCATGCTGCCTTGCTCGGGACATGGGAGTTGAGACTCGGTGTGTTCGCTGCATGAATCCCATCACCATCAGCGTGCTTCTGGGCCTGACTGCGGCTGCGGCCAATGTGTTCGGCGGCGCGATCATTGTGCAGCGGAACTGGGAGCGCAACTATCTGCGCTATTTTGTCGCGCTGGGCGCGGGGTTCATGCTGGCCACCGCCCTGGCTGAGATGGTCCCGGAGAGCCTGGAACTTCGCGGACGCAGCGCGGCGGGGTTGATTCTGCTCGGCTACTTGCTGGTCCATCTGTTTGAGCACACGCTTACCCCGCACTTCCACTTCGGTGAAGAAACCCACCACGAAGAGTTTCTGCACTCGCACAAGAGCCTGTCTGTCCTGGTCGGACTGATCATTCACACCTTTTTTGACGGCATCGCCATCGCTTCCGGATTTCTAGTTTCAAATTCCCTGGGCTGGATTATTTTTGTGGCGGTATTTCTGCACAAGATTCCCGAAGGCTTCACGATGAGTTCGGTGATGCTGGCCAGCGGCCGCAGCCGGGGCGCGGCGTGGGGCGCGTCCGTACTTTTAGGTTTCGCGACGCTGGCCGGAGTGCTGACGATGGCGGTGTTGCGTCACCACGTCGCCGCGGGTCTGCCGGTGTCGGCAGGAGTTACGATTTATGTTGCCGCGTCCGATCTGATTCCAGAGGTAAACAAAGAGCCGCGCGCGCGCATGGCGTTGCTGGTGTTTGTGGGGGCTGGTTTGATGCTTTTGCTGAATGGATTGTTTCGGGGATAGGCCGATAGGAGTATTTGCCGTCCCTACGGGACTCGTTCCGTTAAATGAACTGACCCGGCGCTGGAAGCGCCGGGCTATTGTCTGTCGCCCCTACGGCGGCTTGCGCATCATCCGCCTCACCAGCCCACGGCTTGCGCCGCGGGCTGCAATCCTTCGCCGCTTCGCGGCTGGCCCAAAGCCCGGCTGCTTACTCCACCGTGTTCTTCGCGGTATAGCCGTCGCGGGCGAAAACGTCCAGCTTCACGTCTTTGCCTTTTTGGTCGCGGACTTTCAGCGGACCGCCGTCCGGAGCGACGACTTGCACTTTCAATTTGCGGTAGGTGCCGTCCAATTTGTTGTTGGTGGGATGGTAGGCGAGAGAGTACTCGTTGCGAATGTCGGTGCCGATATCGCGGAAGATCTCGCCAAATTCTGCCTGGAAACGCGGAAAGTAAGCGCGGCCCCCGGTCATCGCGGCAAAGTTTTTCAGTTCGTTGTCCGCCTGCAGGTAATCAATGCTGGCGATGTGCGGGCTTGCAATACCGTGGGAATAGCCGGTGCAGCCTCGCGTTTCACAGATTTCGCGCAGGTACCAGCCGATGCTGATAGGGAAAATGGTCACGTCTTTCGTGTTTTTAATCTTCTTCGTGATCTTGTCCAGTGTCAGCTTGCTGAAGGTGTCAACTCCGGAGGTGACCAGGATGACGTATTTCTTTCCTTCCACGCGATCAAGCCGGTCCAGCGTGTCATAGAGCGCGTCGAACTCGTTGGTTTCCGCAAAGCCCGGAATACGCAACTGGTTAAGGGCCCCAAAAACCGCGCGCTTGTCCTGGGTGAAATCGGTCAAGAGGTGCGGCTGCATGTCGTAGTAGGAAACGGCAATCCAGTCGTCCTTCTTGAGCGTGCCGGCGAAAGCATACGACGCGTTAAGCGCGTCCACCATGAACGGACCGTTCGTCGAGGCAAACTCGATTAGCAGAACCGCAGTGATGGGGGCCTGCGCAACGCTGAAGTTGGTGACGGTTTGCGGGACGCCATCTTCCACTATGCGGAAGTTTTCCTTCTTCAGTCCGGGAACGAACTGGCCGTCTTTGCTGGTGACCAGCACGTCCACGTTGACGAGCGGCACGTTGACCTTAATCGAGTAGTCGGGCATGCCTTCGACTTTTTTCGGCGTTACGGAAGCCGGCGGTTGCGGTGGCCCGGCATCGTCTTTCTTCTTCGGCACCGCATAGGGTCCCACGTCGCCGGTGGGACCGCCGGCATCGGCGGGGGCATCGGCTTTCGGCTTGCCGGTGTCCTGAGTTGGCGGGGATTGGTCCTGGGCCTTCAGCGGGGTACCCGCCAGAGCTAACGCAGCACAAAATAAAGCTCCGGCCGTCAGGAATTTGCGGCCGCGGCCGGCATCCAAGTGATGGAAATGCATAGTGCTTCGCTCCAAAAACCCTGTGCTAGTATAGACGCTAATGGTGGCCTGTGGGATGTTCGCCGGCCGCGCCAAACCTTTGGGCGGCAAGCCGTTACGCCGAGCACAGGTCCGACCCACCATGGCCCCCCGACAGGATTTTTCATGAAGCCACTGGCTCTGCTGATTCTGATTTGCGGCATCGCGGTTGGCTTGGCCCCAGCCCAGACCACACCCGCGGGCACTCCCACTATTCCGGTCGATCAGATCCATGAGGGCATGCACGGCGTCGCCTACACGGTTTTTCAGGGCGTCAAGCCTGAAGCCATGGATGTGGAAGTGCTGGGCGTGCTGCATAACGCGAACGGGCCCAAGGGCGACATCATTCTGGTCCGTCTGCACGGTGAGAAAGTGGAATATACCGGAGTGGTCGCAGGTATGAGCGGCAGCCCGGTGTATTTTGACGGAAAGCTGGCGGGCGCGCTTGCTTTCCGCATTGGACAGTTTTCGAAAGAGCCGATTGCGGGCGTGACCCCGATCGCGAGCATGCTGGAAATCAATGCGCTCGACCGCAGCTCGGGAGAACCTGCGACCAGAGCGGTTTCTGCAGCGGGCGCCGCAGGCAAGACGGCCACGCCGGGAGATGCGGCGCAGATCGGCAATGCCAGCGAGGAGAAATTTGCCAACCTGCTTCAGCCAATTGAGACTCCACTCACGTTCACTGGATTCTCCGAAGCGGCGGTGCGGGAGTTCGCGCCGCAGTTTGCCGCGTCGGGAATCGTGCCGGTGATGGGAGCGGGCTCGGCGAGCGGACTGAGCCAGCCCGAGCCGCTGGAGGCCGGATCGGCGGTGAGCGCGGCCCTGGTGCGCGGCGACATGGACATCGAAGCCACCTGCACGGTGACCTACCTCGACGCGCAGCGATTGCTGGCGTGCGGGCATCCGCTGATGCAGTTTGGCGCCGTGGACCTTCCCATGAACAAGGCGCGAGTGCTGGCCACGCTGCCGTCTCCGTTGAACGCCTTCAAAATCGTGGACACGCGGGACTTTGCCGGCGCGTTTGTGCAGGACCGGCAGACCGGCATCCTGGGCATGTTGAACCAGCAGCCGCGCATGATTCCGGTGACGCTGACGTTAAAGGGAACGGCCGGGACCCGGCAATATCACTACGAAGTGCTCAACCATCCCCGGCTCAGCGCGATCGCCATCAGCGCGACGGTATTCAACGTTCTGCACAGCGTGAACGAATACGGCGAAGAGAGCACCTACCGGTTGAGCGGACACATCCACCTGAAGGACCTTCCTGAGATTGCGGTAAACGACATGTTCGCGCCCGGCGAGAGCGGTCAGCCGGCGGCCATGCTGGCGGCGATGACGCTGGGCGAGCGCTTTGGCCGGATCTATGAGAACTCCTACAACGCCGCCACCGTGGACAGTGTGGATTTGCAGTTTGAGCAGCAGGGCGAGCGGCGTTCGGCGCGTCTGGAAGCCGCGCACACGGACGCCATCGAGGTGCGGCCCGGAGACGAAGTCACGGTGGAGGCAGTGTTGGCGCCTTATCGCGGCGAGCGAATGGTGCAGCGAATTCCGGTGCGCATTCCGGCGGACGCGCCCAAAGGCTCGCTGCGCATCCTGGTCAGCGATGGCGAAACCCTGAATCGCATGTCGCGCGGCAATCCCTATCTGGGGCGCAAGCTGGACCTGGCGTCGACCGTGGCCCAGATCAACCGCGAGCACTCCAATGACCGCGTGTATGTTTCGCTGATGGCTTCCGACCCGGAAGCACGCATCGCCGACAAAGTGCTGCCGTCGCTTCCCACTTCCATCATGAATGTGATGGACGGCATGCGCAGCAATCAGGAGATGGCGGTCTCGCCGGAATCGAGCTTGAATGAGACCTCGAGCGCAACGCTCGACTATGTGATTTCAGGGGCGCAGTTGCTCACGGTTACGGTGAAGTAGGAAGTGGGCGCGCTCTGGCGCGCTGGACAGCCGGGGTGGCGTCCCACGTGAGCATCCTAGGGAGCCAGCAAATTTGCTTTTTCCATGTGGCGGAAGCCGTCGGTCTGGGCGGCGGCGATGAGCATGAGCGCGCCGTTATAGCCGACGTGGACCAGCAGGCTTGCCGCGACGGACCCGGTCACCTGGCGGACGATCGTCAGGACCAGGCCCACGATCACGATGACCAGCACCGCCCCCCAGGCATAGCCAAGCTGCATCGAGTGCAGCCCTCCGAAAAGGATCGAGGTAAATACAACGGCGGGCGCGATTCCCATGCGGCGCACGAGCACCGGGTAGAGAAAGCCACGGAAGAAGAGCTCCTCCATCAGCGGGCCCAGAGTAACCGCAAAAATTGAGGTCAGATAGGCGTCCAATGGGCGGGCGAAGAATTGTTCGAAGGGCGCATCTTTGGGCATGGGGAGAACGTGCTCAAGCAGCGTGAGAGACAACATCAGGCCGACGCCCAGCAGCGGGAAGCGCCACGGATGGTCTGGGAAATTCCAGCGAATGGCCGGAAGAAAATTCGCGTGGTATCGCTTCCGGATGAGCCGCACCATGTAGAGCGCCACCATGCCATAAGACGCCAGCATCGACAGCAGAGCAAGCGTAGGCATCTTGGCCATCTGGTTGGCAAGTTCGGGGATGCTGGTGTGAGGGAACAACCACATCTTGGCGATGACAAGAGCAGCGGCCTGCGCCACAATCAAACTGCCGATCGCAAGCAGGGCGATGAGAAGAACATCCCAGCCGCTCCACAGGGGATCGCGCGGCGGCTCAGGCGGCGGCAGGATGGCAGGCGAACCATCGAGGCGCAACAGCACGGCGTCGGCAGCGGGCAGGTTTGATAGGGACAGCGGCGAATCCGCCGTCACTGGCTCGATCTGCGGCTTGTTATCTTCTGGCAATCGAGGTCCCCGTCTAGGCGGCGCCGTTGAGCGCCTGGCCGGTGTAAGACTTCTTCACGCGCGCCACTTGCTCGGGCGTGCCCTGCGCCACGATGCGTCCGCCTTCTTCGCCGCCTTCGGGACCGAGATCGATGATCCAGTCAGCGCTGCGAATCACATCGAGATTGTGCTCGATGATGATGACGGAGTTGCCGAGGTCGGTCAACCGGTGCAGTACGGTCAACAGTTTCTTGACGTCATCGAAGTGCAGGCCGGTCGTGGGTTCGTCGAGCAGATAGAGCGTTCGGCCGGTCTGGCGCTTGCTCAGTTCACGGGCCAGTTTGATGCGCTGCGCTTCCCCGCCGGACAGCGTGAGCGCCGACTGGCCCAGATGCAGATAGCCGAGGCCGACATCGACCAGCGTGGCCAGCTTCTGTTTCACCAGCGGAATATTCTCGAGCACGGCGAGCGCGTCGGAGACCGGCATTTCCAGAATGTCGGCCACCGAGTGGCCGTTGTAGCGGACCGCAAGGGTCTCATGGTTGTAGCGCCGGCCACCGCATACGTCGCAGAGAACGTAAACATCCGGCAGAAAGTTCATCTCGATGCGCTTCTGCCCCTCGCCCTGACAGGCTTCGCAGCGGCCGCCGGCCACATTGAAGGAAAAACGTCCGGCTTTGTAGCCGCGCTCGCGGGCCTCCGGCATCATGGCGAAAAGGTCGCGGATCGGGGTCATTACGCCGGTATAAGTCGCGGGATTGGAGCGTGGCGTTCGTCCGATCGGCGACTGGTCGATGCGGATGACTTTGTCTATGCTCTCTGCGCTGAGAATGGACTTGTGCGCTCCCGCTTTCTCGCGCGACCGATAAAGCTTTTGGGCCAGAGCGCGGTAAAGAATGTCGTTGACCAAAGTCGACTTGCCGGAGCCGGAGACGCCCGTGACAACCGTCATGAGTCCGAGCGGGAAGGTCACGTCGACGTTCTTGAGATTATTTTCGCGCGCGCCGAGAACCGTGATGGCCGCGCCGTTCGCCTGCCGTCGGTCCGTCCGGGAATCCACATGGGCCGTGCCAGCGAGGTACGCGCCGGTCAGTGATAAAGGTTCGCGCATGATTTCCGCCGGCGTGCCGTGGGCCACCAGGCTGCCGCCGTGACGGCCTGCACCAGGGCCGAGATCGATCACGTAGTCGGAGCGGCGAATCGTCTCTTCGTCGTGCTCCACAACGACGACGGTGTTGCCAAGGTCGCGCAGTTCCTCCAGCGCGGCCAGCAGGCGGCCATTGTCGCGATGATGCAGGCCGATCGATGGCTCGTCGAGCACATAAAGAACGCCGCGTAGCTTCGAGCCAATCTGCGTTGCAAGGCGGATGCGCTGGCCTTCGCCTCCTGAAAGCGTCGCGGCGGAGCGGTCAAGCGACAGATAGTTCAGCCCGACGGCGGTCAGGAACTGCAGCCGCTCAATAATCTCGTGCAACACTCGCCCTGCTACCATCTGCTCGCGCCCGGCGAGTTGAATTCCGCGCGCTGCTTCAAGCGCCTTGCTGAGAGGCATCGCCGTGAATTCAGCAATCGACATGCCGCCCACTTTGACCGCCAGACTTTCCGCTTTCAGCCGCCGGCCGTGACATGCGGAGCACTCCGCCGCCGACATGTAGTCCATCATCCAGTCGCGATAGGCCTCGGAGCCAGAGTCGTCGAACCCCTGCTTCAGATATCCGAGAATGCCTTTGAAGCCGGTCCTGCCGCCCTTTCCGGCTTCGCCGTTCAACAACAAGTCCTGAATTTTCTCGGGCAGTTTTTCGAAAGGCTTGGTCAGGTCGATCTTGTAGGCCAACGCCGTCAGCTCAATGCTGCGCAGCAGATTGGAAGACGCAGAACCCGGCCCCAGAGCGCCCTCGAGCAAAGGCTTGGACCAGTCGGCGATCACCTTGTCGGGATCAAAATCATACTTGCTGCCGAGGCCGTGGCACTCGGGGCATGCGCCATAGACGCTGTTAAAGGAAAACGAGCGCGGCTCGAGCTGGGGCACACTGATGCCGCAATCGGGGCAGGCCAGCTTTTCCGAGTACAACTGCTCGTCACCATTCACCACGGCGACCTGCACCAGGCCTCCGGCCAGTTTCATCGCCAGCGCCACCGACTGTTCCAGCCGATGTTCGATGCCCGGCTTCACCAGCAGCCGGTCGATGACAACTTCGATGGTGTGGTTCTTGCGCTTGTCGAGCTGAATTTCGTCATCCAGATTGACCAGCTCGCCGTCGACGCGGGCGCGGGTATAGCCATGCTTGACCAGCGTCTCCATCTCTTTCTTGAATTCGCCCTTTCGCCCGCGGGCGATCGGGGCCATGACCATCACGCGGTCTTCCGGCGTGAGCGACATGACGCGCTGCACGATCTGGTCGGCGGTCTGCCGGCTGATGGCGCGGCCGCACTTCGGGCAGTGCGGAACTCCGATGGAGGCAAACAGGAGGCGAAGATAGTCGTAAATTTCAGTGATCGTACCGACGGTAGAGCGGGGGCTGCGGCTGGTGGTCTTCTGTTCGATCGAAATAGCCGGGCTCAGCCCGTCAATCGAGTCGACATCGGGCCGTTCCATCTGGTCGAGAAACTGCCGGGCATAGGCGGAAAGCGTCTCTACGTACCGTCTTTGGCCCTCAGCGTAGATCGTGTCAAAGGCCAGGGACGATTTGCCGGAACCACTGAGGCCGGTGATCACGGTCAGCGTGTTCCGGGGGATCTCGACGCTGATGTTCTTGAGGTTGTGCTGGCGGGCGCCGCGCACCGTGATCTTGGTGATTGCCATCCCCGAGGATTGTCCTTTTGTAACGTGACAAGCCCTACAGACTTGCCTGAAAGTAGGTGTGCGCAGCTCTACTCCGTATCTTAGTCGTTAACATCAAAGGTGGTCAAACCGGGATAGAGTGGCGATGGACGTGACCGCCATCATGGTCGCTAAAGCACTGAAAAAGGAACTTTTGGCATCGTGACTGCAATTTTCGCAACCCTGATCCTCACCGCCGCCGTTGCCGCCTCCGTTGGACTTGGAATTCTGCTTGCCTGGATCGTTCTCCAGGTCTTCTTTCGCGCCGTTTCAAGGTCCCAGCAACCCGCCCTTCTGTCAGAGGAAAGTAACCGGCCCCGGTTGACCTTGGTAACGACCCAAGCCCACGCCAGCGGCGACTAGCGGTTCTTCCAGCCTTCAACCCATCCTTTGATGCGTGTTAGCATCGGCTCAGAGCATGTGCTGTCTCTGCCTTTCGGCATGATTCGTTCCATCCTGAACGCCGCCTCGCGATGGAGTCTCGTCCTGGCGCTATTTTCCGGTGGCGCCGCGTCTGGTTCTCCTGCCTCCGGCTGGGTCGAGCTGCATTCCCCGCACTTCACCATCATCACCGACGCCGGTGAGAAAAGAGGGCGCGAGGTGGGCGTGCGGGCCGAGCAGATGCGTTCGGTTTTCGGCGCGCTTCTGCTGAAGCAACGGCTGAACCAGCCCGGACCCATCACGTTTCTCGCTCTCAACAACGACCAAACCTACTATCAGATGGCGCCGCTCGCAGACGGCAAACCAAGTCCGCTCCCCGGTTTTCTCGTTACCGGAGAAGACCGGATTTATTTTGTGCTGAACCTTTCAGAACCCGAACCCTGGCGCGCCGTGGCCCGCGATTTCGCGAACGTCTTGCTGAACTCCAACTATCCTCCAGCGCAGAACTGGTTCGATGAAGGCCTGGAGGAGTACTTTGCCTCGATTCAGACCGATGACAAGACGGTGCGGATCGGCGGCGACCCCGAGTTGAATTCGCCGGACTCGAGCCATTCGGGCGAGATGGTCAGCGGCACAGGAGCGGCGCAGAAGTCGTTGACGGAGTTGCTGAACGAATCGGCCTGGATGCCCTTGCCAGAGCTGTTCGCGATGCCGCATGATGCGGCGAAGATCACGAACCGGCACACGCTTTTTTATGCGGAGTCGTGGATGCTGATGCACTACCTCATCCACAACAATCAGCTTCCCGAAGCCGGCGCGTACTTCGACCTTGCGATGAACCGGCATGTCGCCGTGGACCAGGCCATCACTCAGGCCTTCGGCATGACGCCGGAGAAGCTGGAACAAGCGGTGAAAGACTACTTCCATTCGCTGACCGCCCTGCAGAACGCTCTGGAGCAGACCAAGCACGGCGGGGGGGCGCAGGCCGCTCCGGTAGTCGTTTATCAATCTCCGTCCCCGGTGGGACCAGACGACTTCCCAATTCTGACTGAGAAGCTCGCCGAGGCCGATGCGCAGGCGCTCATTGCGGGTATCAAGACCCGAATTCCTGAGCGCAGGCAGCAGGGACTGGCGCAGTTGCATGCTCTGGCTACATCAAGTGCGGGGGCAACGAAAGAGCAGGAAAAAGCGGCCGCACCTTCCGCAACCGGAAATGCGCTGGCCCACCGCTTGCTCGCAGCCGATGATCTGGACCATGCGCAACTGGACGACGCAGCCCGGGAACTCGGCGATGCCGCCGCGCTCGATTCCCGCGACCTCTGGATCCGTTACGACTTGTGCGTGCTGAAGTTGCGGGTCGCGGAATTCTCGCATAAGGACATTCAGGGATTGCCCAACATGCTGCTGGATTTGCGCGCGGTGCTCGAGTCCTACCCGGACACGGCCAGCGCCTACGACTTATTGGCCCAGGCGCGCATGGCCGGCGGCGGCGGCATGACGGCGATGCAGACCGAACGCTCAGCCATGCTGCTCGGCCCGCGCAACCAGCTTTACCCGCTGCACTTGGCGCAAATCTACGCAGGGGCCAGGCAGTGGGACGCAGCCCGCGCTTTGCTGGAACGCCTGAAGCTGAGCGAGGACCCGCAGATCGCCGCGCGCGCCAAGGAAATGCTCGACCAGTTGGCGTCGAACCAGAAGTACGGCATGAGCGGAGTAGCCCCGGCCACGAAGAACTCGGCGCAGCCCTCGCCATTTGATGTACTGGAGCAGGACGCAGCGAAGCGCGCCTCCGCAACTGCGCCGCCGCGGGCCGCAGGCCCTCTGGGCGGCCATGACTCGCGCTTTCTGAAAGGACGCTTGATCAGCGTTGATTGTTCTCATCCTCCGGCGGCGACCCTGGCAGTTTCCGCCAGCGGCGGGCTCTTCAAGTTGCGCGTTCCCGACACCCAGCGCCTGCCCGTGATTGGAGCTTCGACTTTCTCCTGCGATTGGAAGGACAAAAGTATTGCGGTCAACTATGTTCCTGGAGATCAGAACGACGGCGAGTTGCTTTCCCTCGAACTCCACTAAGCACCGCAATGCCACCACAAAAAAGAAACCCTCCCGCCTGTCACGGGAGGGTCCCAAGTTAGGAAGAGTTTCTACGGTTTTACGCGCCGCGAGTCACGTTCCCGGCTTGCAGGCCTTTGGGGCCTTTGATGACCTCAAATTCAACGCTCTCGCCTTCATTAAGACTGCGATAGCCGTTTTCCTGGATCACCGAGAAATGCACAAACACGTCCTCACCCGTGGAGCGCTGGATGAAGCCGTATCCTTTGGCACCGTTGAACCACTTCACTGTACCTTTTTCTCTCACTTAACGAACTCCTTTACCTGTCGCGAAGAATGGGCTCCAAATTCTGATCGGAGTTTCCCAATGCGGGGGCCCCCTCACAAAACCAGAAGCACCGGATACATTTCCACGTCACACGTCCAAGAAATCACGCCAGAACGAAAATTGCCCCGACAGTGTCGCGGCCTTGACGGGCAGCGGACTGCGGAGCGGTTCGCAACGGACAATGCTTTTCTGCCGAGCAGCACGGAAACATAACCCGGGGTCTGACAAATTCGCCAATGGGCACTTTGCCCATCAACGATGGCCGATAATAGCAGAACTAAAACGTTTCGCAAGCAAAATCCTACTCGCTGTCCCACGGTCATATTAGCGAAACTTGCACAGCGACTAAGCTACGACCGCCCCGCAACGGAACAAACGGAGGCCGCGTTCGATCGACTTTGCCTCTGTTAGGATCTGGAGCGCGGTGCATAACGCAGAGCCATTGCCCGGGGCCAAATTTCTGCCGGCCAGCCTGCGCGAACGAGCGCGGCTGATTTACTCAGGGCTGGCAGTTTCGACCCTCAAATACCTGCTGCGGACCGAAGTTCACACCTTTGCCTTCTCGGTCGCGGCCAACGCCATCCTTGCGTTCTTTCCCTTCGCCGTCCTTCTGATGACGCTGACCCGAAGTGTGTTTCATTCGCGCGTCATGTTTGATGTGGTGGTGGAACTGCTCCGCGACACCCTGCCTGCGGGCCAGGACTTCATGATTCGAAACCTCAGCGCCATGGCCGGCGCCCGGCATCGCGTGGAAATTTTCTCGCTGGTCATGCTGCTGGTTTCCTCCTCGGGAATTTTCATGCCTCTGGAAGTTGCGTTGAACCGCATCTGGCGTTTTTCGCCCAACCGTTCCTATGCGAAAAACCTGCTGGTATCGCTGGGCCTGGCCTTCGCCTGCGGAGTGCTGGCGTTGCTGTCGATCGCGATGACGGCGGGCAACGTGGCCCTGCTGCAGTTCCTGCTGCGCGGACACGCCTCCGGGTTCGTGCAACTCGCCGGTTTCTTCGCGATGAAAATGTTCGGCCTGGCCGCCGGCGTCGGCATTTTTTTCTTGATCTATTGGCTACTGCCCAACGGGAAAGTGCCGGCACGGGCCGTGTTGCCGGCCGCCATCATCACCGGCCTGCTTTCTGAGGCGCTCAAGTACACCTACATTCTTGCCCTGCCCCGGCTGAATTTTCAGGAAGCTTATGGCCCGTTCGCATTGTCGGTGAGCATGATGCTGTGGGCGTTTCTATCCGGCTTGCTGTTGCTCGCCGGGGCGCACATCAGCGCCGAGCAGCACCGGCGGGGTTTGTAGCGGAGTGGGCGGATTCGGCTTCCGACGGAGGCCCCGGTGTAATTCTGGACAGGTCGACACGGCGTGGCGGATCCGCAGCTGTGCCGATCCCTCCTGGCACCGGCAAGGACGCAAGCGTGTATTGCATGGGCGCGCCGTTGCCCATGCTGGCCGAGAGTTCGATTTGCACCGGCCCAGTGAGCGATCCTACCGAGGGCTGAAACGCTGCGATGCCGTTCGCGCCGGATATCGCCGTGGCTTCGATCACCCCAAGCACTACCGCTTCGCCTTGTCCCTGGGTTCCGCCGTCGCCGTTCGCCGTGACGGGGTTGGCGGACGGGCGCATCAGCGTCGCTTGAAACGATACCGCGGCCCCCAGCACTGGATGAGGAAGCGACGCCGAGTCGGTGACTCGCAGCACTACCGGAGCGAAGGCGTGCCCCTGCGGAATCGCCTGCGAGCCTCCGGAGACCGGCTGCAATTGCACGGCTGCGGGCGCGACGAGGTTCGCATAGAGCGCCTGACACGGCGCATTCTTCGGAGCCACGCATGCCTCGATCTGGACCTCACTCCCGAACTGCGACAGGCCCGCGGAGACGGTCGCATACCCGTTCTGGTCGGTGACGGCCGCAGCCTGGCTGAGTGTCGCCTTCCCCTGCGCTACCAGGAAATTAACCGTCAGGCCGCTCATGGGTTTTCCG
>Ga0075029_100001600_pt1 | contig 12923 bp, 32 predicted proteins | sample LitLauG_LLR_2013_FD_71391 | JGI IMG/M metagenome (GOLD analysis project Ga0075029, IMG submission 71391) | Freshwater sediment microbial communities from North America - Little Laurel Run_MetaG_LLR_2013 | ecosystem: Environmental > Aquatic > Freshwater > Creek > Sediment | place: USA...
GAGGCCCTGCGTGCGTTTCCGGCTAGCGCTGCGCTCCAGTCGATGCGCGAGGGGCTGGCTAAGGATTTGAGTCGAGGGGTAGGAGGGTAAGTGGCTCGGATCGTTCATCACAACGTCGTGTCTTTGGAAGTCATCGTGGAAGAAGAGCGCAGCCAGGTGGTCAAGAAGATCGATTTGCAGGCCCTCAGCGCCGGCAAGGCGATCTCTTTTGCGGTGGAGGTGCAGACGGAAACGCTGCCGCGTAAACCGGAAGAGAGCACGCCAGAGGTGCAGCCCGTGAATTGCTCGGGCTGTTTTCAAAGCTTGAGCAACTGCATTTGCGAAGGGACGAGATTCGCATGAGCTACCCGTGGGGCAATCCGAACGCTAAGCCAGTCGAGCCGACGTTGTACCAGCGCTACCGGGCGACGAAGTCGGCCGGGTGGGGAGAGATCCGAGACGAGGTGATCGAGTTGGTGGGTCGGTCGTTCCTCTTTGGAGTGGACGAACTGATCTTGTTGATGAAGGCTGGGTACAAGTCGTTGCCGAAGCGAGAGAAGAGCGAGTTCATGCGAAGGGTGCTCTTTGAACTCAAAAAGTCGGAGGTTTCGACAACGGGTGGTGGTTCATGAGCGAGGGAATGTGGGATGGTGCCGATGCTACGATCTGTCCGCACGGGCTTTTCCTCAACTTAGGAGACACGGCGGCTTGCGGCTGTCGGCTCAGGATAGTGACTAAGGACAATCTCGTCATAGATCCGGGACCGTACAATCCGCGCGACCCAAACGAAGAGTATGAAAACGCTCGAATGAAGATTGGTCCAGAGTTTCCCGAAGGTCGCATGGTGAAGACACCACGAAGAAGAGATTCCTCCAGCAAGAAGAGAGGTGCCCCATGACAGTTGAAGCATTATCGTTGACCCTCTGTCTGGCCTCCGGAATCTTTGGCCGCCCGGCCTGGACGCCCGAGCACTGCCAGGAGAGGGCTGCTCAAATCACGGAGATCGCAGCTCGGGACAACTTAGATCCGATGCTGTTCGTCGCACTCAACATCCAGGAGTGCGATATGCGCGAAAACGTGGAGGCCAAGTTCTACGCGCCAGCACGAGGCTCGAAGAAGCCGGTGCAAATGGGCATTGATGCCTGCCCCATGGGCATTCGCATCTGGTGGCCGAACGGCAAGAAGCCCGTGAAGCCGCTCGACGCTCTCGCACTCTACGAGCTGGCTGGAAAGAAGATGGCCAGGTGGAAGCGGTGGTGCGAGAAGAATCATAAGGGGAAGGCGTTTGGCCCTCATCATCATTTCGTGTCTCATTGGAACGAAGGCAATCTAAACTATGCCACGCAGGTATTGACATTTCGCTCGGTTTTGATGGGGCGACCTTTGAAGTCGGAAGACGAGCTGACTCCGCGTTCAAAGGAAATCGTGCGCCGGCTGCGCCGTGCCCAGCTCGATAGGAGGTCATAGGCGATGGCAAACGCTTCTGTATCGAAGGTTCGCAAGGGAAGTTACGTCATGAAATTGCCTAAGAAGTTGCCGAAGAAGAAGGCTCCTGTGGTTGTCGATGCACTCCCACTTTTCGATGTGGTTCCACTTTCAGTGGTGGGCTACGCTCAGGTGAATGCGGACGGCACGCTCGACATTGCCAAGGTCAGTCGCAGCGTTCGAGTGTGGCGCATCTCGAAGGGATACTACAATGTCGTGTTCGACACGGACCTAATGGTCAGATCGGTTCTTGTCCAGCCGTTACGCAAATTACGTTCTCCTCGGGTGATTGCGACGGTGTGTCCTCTCCTCAGACACAGGGTACCGGATAACATGAATGCGGTTGAGATTTCCTTGTTGACTTTGCGAGGAGTCTTTGTTGACTGTCCCTTCGCCCTGATAGGCGTCACCGATGGCTCGCCGGTATCCCAAAAGCCTTCGTCGGCGTTGTTAGAGCAGCTTCTCCGGGGCAACGACTCTCGGGACCGTCGCAAAAAGTCAAGTAGACGCGACGACAAATAGTTCTTGATTTCCGCGTTTGACTCATGGAGAATAGCCTTCATTTCAGGCGAGGAAAATGAGCAATGGTCGCACGCAGTTCGAGAGTGTTCCAAAACTGGTCGCGCACGCTGAAACAGTGGTTGGAAGCCTTGGCGGACATGCACCTGTCGGCGCTCTGCGATCTGGGTCTACGGACGTGCAAGATGTGCCGCGCTCTGCGACGGTCGCAACAAGAGCCGGAGGCAAGGAGGTCTTCATGAGATACGTCACGAGTCGACCCGAGGTCGAAGGGTTCTACTGGGTTCGGTGCTGGGCTCCCCTCGGGGCTCGTGAATACGAAACCATTGTGAAAGTCTACTTCAACGGATGCTTTCGCAAGTCGGTTTCGGGTCCGAATACAGTCTTCTGGGACGGAGAGAACATCAGCATTGACGATCATCGGCTTCGAGCGTTCGCTGGGCCGATACCTATGCCCGAGGATTGAGATGGCTGACGACGATTCCAAGAATCCACGTCCGATAGATTCCACGGCCGGGCTTGACCGGCTGGTGGTTCCGGAGAGTGGCGAGTCGATCCGGTTGCGCACGCCTTTCGAGGTCGATGGGGTGGTCTGCATTTGCGGGCATCAGGCGTTTTTCATCGGCATCGCCGAGTCCAGCAAAGCGTGTCCGTTTTGCGCTAGCTTGATCGTAGCTCGGTGCTTGAGGCCGAAGTGTGCGACGTGGGCGTGCATCGGGTGCTTGCAGAAGGCGGCAGTAGCCGAACGTGAAAGCCGTAGAGTTTCCTTGTTGGCTGACGCGGGCCGACTGTTTTCTTGACGAATAATCATTGAAAGGAACGAGCGATGAGCATGCACGATAGAGATTGGATCTTGGCCGGCGATTCCGGTCTCCACAACATGTACCTGGGCCAGCTAGCCGAGGGCAAGTCGGCCGCTTCGTATTTGAAGCAGATGGCTCTCGATGGGGCCGGGTCGGTATCCCTCGATCTGGTGAACACCAGGCTGGTGCTTCACCAGGCGGTGCCTCTGGTCGGACCCGATGGCAGTTTGAACATTCAGACGCTCTTCAAGGTCATGCCGTTTCCCACCAATCCGAATGGTGCTCACGTCGTGATCAAAGCCACGACTCTCATCGACGTGGAAGGCGACGCTGTCACCAAGGAGATGTTGATGGGCTCGCTCAAGGAATGCGAAGCCATGGAGCAGGCTGAGAAAACGCGACGGTCGAAATTGACCATCCCGTCGATTTCCTTGGCGCACAGCTAGGAGTTTCCATGAAGCCTTCTGATCGCCGGGGAACCTGGAAAGCGGAGACGGTCCTTAAGCGTCTGCGTCGCTGCCTGGCGATGTTGCGCCTGGGAGACTTTATCTCGGTCAAGGAGCAGGAGCGCATTCTCAAGCGCGTGGCAAAGTGGAAGGGCAAACACAAGCTTCGGCCGCTGGTCAAGCGTTACGAGAAGCCGCAGGAGGAGGAGGTTCCCTCTGCCATGCGCAAGACCATCGAAGAGCGTTTCAGGGCGTTCCACGCGGCCAACCCTGCCGTCTACAGGTGCATCCTACAACTGACCAAGGAGCGCTTCCTCCGGGGATCTGAGCGACACGGGATGAAGGCCATGTGGGAGCAGCTTCGCTGGCGCATCGCTACCGGCAATCTTCGTTTGGCCTCTGGCTACAACTTCAACAACGACTTTACCAGTCGATACGCCCGACTGGTGTTGTCGGAATTTCCGGCGTATCGTGGCCTCTTCGAGTTGCGAAAGTTGAGTGCTCCATGAGTAAGGATTTGCGGCTGACTGGGCCGGATGGCGAGGCGTATTCCTACGAGAACATTCGGACCCAGAGTTGGTTCGATGGTCACAGACCGGGCATTGAGATGGCGGTCGGGTGGTTGAAAAAGCCAGGTGATCTCTTTGTTCATCTTCGGTAACGACGAGCGAGCAAAAGAAATGCGCGAGTTGGCCGAGAAGATGGAAGCCGAGCTTGTAAAGGTAGCCGACGACCGGGCGAACGAGCACCGAGATGCCTATCCCGAAGAGATCCCGCGGAAAGGCTGACACATGATGATCTTGAGACATTTTCGATGTCGCGATTGCTCTGCTACTTGGGAGTCGACCGTTCATCGTCAGTATCGCTTCTGTCCGAATTGTGGCCACATGAACGTCTCGAAGGTGCCTGTCACACCCTCTCCACCATCGACGGATCCTGTGTCGATTGAGCCGCAAGACAAGGGTGTTTGAGGTCGCCATGAGCGGAGCGCGAATATCGTCGGGACCGGACTCGAAGCAGGACTACAAGACGCAGTCCGACCTGATGGCTGCGATCACCCTCCGCTTTGGGCCGATCACCTTCGACCTGGCGGCCCTCGCCGCGAACAAGCAGTCTCCCAACTATTTCGCTCCTTGCACCGGCCCCGAGGGTCCATTGCCGTTCGACAAGGAGGCTTTCGGCATCGACGCCTTCGACCACCCTTGGCACGTCTTGTCGACGAACCGCTTTCGGCGCGAGGGCTACCATGGTTTGCTCTGGCTCAATTGCGAGTTTAACGACATCCCTACCTGGGCGGCTCGCTGTCGGGACGAGGCCAAACTTGGGGCGAACATTCTGTTGCTCACTCCCGCGTCCGTGGGCGCTAATTGGTTTTCCGAGCTGATCGCCCCTTACGCCGACACGTACTTGCTCAAACCGAGGTTGTCGTTCATTCCGAAGCAGACCTACAACAAGGACTGCATGATCTCCCACTTCGTGTCGTCCGAGGTCCGCTCGACGGGCAAGTTCGCCGTCGTGGGGGCTCCCGAAGGCAATGTCCACTCTCTTGAGATCTGGAATTGGAAGAAAAACAAGATTGAACAGCAGTGGACTCGTCCAAATGTTTACGTTGACTGATCGTTGAGTAAGGAGATAGCGCAATGAAGATTGTTCAGCCGTCCGTTGCCCTTGTCCACCACACGCCAAATCCCGAGCGCGTGATCGAGCGTATGGGGAGGATCTGCTACCAGTCGAACCACAAGGTGGCGGTTTGTCCGTTGTGTGTCGGTGCGTGTGTCAATGACGACCCGGATGTCGGTTGTGTTTGGGAAAGGTGCGCCGCATGCAACGGAACCGGCACCGATATTAAATCCGCAATTGCGTTCGTCAAGATGGTTCTCACCAACGGACACGAGTCCGTGATCGAGCACGCGAGCGCCGGTTTCAGCCTCGTCACCGACCGAGGCGTGACCCATGAGATCGTTCGTCACCGGCTGGCGAGTTACTCGCAAGAATCGACTCGGTATTGCAACTATGGCAAAGATCAGTTCAACAGTGAATTGACTTTCATCGAGCCTCCGGGACTACGCACGCCAGAGCAGTCTCAAGAGAGCGTGACGATGGCAGATGGAGATCTCGGGGCCTGGGGCAGTTGTATGGAAGGCTCCGAGCACATCTATTTAGAGATGCTTTCACGTGATGTTGCTCCACAAATCGCGCGTTCGGTGCTTCCTAACAGTCTCAAGTCTGAGATCGGTATGACTGCTAACTTCCGTGAGTGGAGGCACTTCCTGCGCCTGCGAACCTCGCCGAAGGCCCACCCCCAGATGCGCGAGATCGCCGAGATGATCCGCGCCGAGCTGCTTAAGATCTCAAAGGTCTGCTTCGAGGACATTCCGTGAACTGCAAACACATCCGAGCAACGTATGTCGTCCCTGGATGGGCATGTTGCCAGTGCAATACCTACAATGGCTATCAGCGCGAAGCTTGTCGGAATTGCGGACATCCACCTTGCTACGAAACATCGAGCAAGGAGGGCCGCGAGGCCCTCGAACTGAAACCAATCGGGGCAAGTCCTGACTTGGCTAGGGAATGGTTGCGAAAGAACGATACAACAGTCGCGAGAAACTGAAAGGAAGATCCATCATGAACAAAGCAGTGGTTGTTTGGCAGAAGATTTTCGACCGTCGGGTCAACGCCTTGAAGACCAACAGCGAGATGCCGGCGACCGAGTTGAAGGCGTGTCTCAAGTCGCTGATCGAGCTGATCGGATTGCGGTGGGCGATGTACGCGCCACCACCCGCGTCGGAGGATAATTTGACACTTCTCGATCTTATGAGAGCGCAGTCTGACTTCGTCCCTCCGCCGAGGAAGCCGATACCTGCTCCCAGGGAGGGTGGCGATGATGAGGTGTGGTGGGATCGCAAGACTCGCTACGCACATTTCGACAGCTACGCTAAGGCGATCATTCTTCGAGCGGCTGATGATCACCAGCTTCGGGAGCGGCTGGACGCGAAGTCTTCCAACACCGCCTTTCTCAAGGGCCTGGCGAAAATGTCGGGTCTCAAGGTTGCTTGGAAGAAGTTGCCCGACGTTGGGCCGGAGAAAGGATTTGCCTCCTCGGTGTTGTTCGTCATCGATCCGAAGGGTGATTTGGAGAAGACCGACAAGCAGCACGGCGGTCTTTCCAACTTGCTGGCTCAGTTGGAAAAGGCCCTCAAGCTGATCTGACGGTAGTCGCTGAGAAAGGAGTCCGCATGTTCACAGTCAACGATAGCGCCGGCATTCTGACGCCTGCTCAAAGAAGCGAGTTGGTAGCTACGAATGCTTCTAGCCAGGTTGTCGTCAACTTGGTCAATACAGGCTCGCAGGGGGAGCTAGACTTACTCACGCAGAAGTGCGTGACGACGCCGAACACCCTCTGCATCGGTCGCGACAACGCTCACAAGTGGACATCCGTCCACCCAGGGATCGATCTGGGGATCCACGGCGACGCAGCAGTCGAGATGCGCAAGGCCGGCAACGCGGACTTCCGCCAGGGTGATGTTGTCGGTGGCCTCAAGGCTATCGTGTCGCGCTCGGAAGCTCTGCGGATGAAGCAGAACAACACCGCCGTCGTGATCCAGAATCAGGTCGTGCGGCACGAGACAACGTACTGGCCGTTGTTCCTTTTTGGAGGCTGTCTGCTCGCCATGGTGGTGTTCTTCGTCCTCAAGGCCATGCGGAGCGCGAAGAAGGCCGTGGATGCCATGCGGGTGGCCCAGGGGGAGGCAGCCGACGCAGTCTCGCGCAACATTGAAGCTGAGAAGGATGAGTCTCTCAATCGGAAATTTCGGCAGTTGGAAAAGCCGGACTGGCCGTCTCCCACCGAGCCGACCTTACAGCCTCTACCGGATCGTCCTATTACGCTCCCCCAAGCCCGATCAGTTCGAGCTTCGGTGTCATCTCCGGCCGTTGCGACACGGCACCATCATCACCATTCCGTGACCCCCGCGCCGGTCATCATCAACAACAATTCCGGCCCGGATTTCGTGGATGGTCTGCTGATCGGCGAAGCGCTGGAGAGGCGTGAAAGTCGTTATGACAGGCCGTCTTACGATCCACCGAGTCGGTACAGCGAGCCGCCCCGGCGGCGCGAACCGACTCCCCAGCCAGAGCCGGCTTCCTCTTTCAGTTGGGGAGGTGGAAGCACTTCCGATAGCGACAGTTTCGGATCGAGCGGCGGCTCCACCTCGGATAGCGACAATTCGTCCAGCTCTTCTTCCAACGTAGGATCGGACGATGACTGAGCCGTTGAAGCTGGTACCTTCCAAGGACGAAGACGACGACGACTGCCTCGTCGAAGGAGTGAAACGGATCGAAGAGCTGGTTGACGAACTCATCACCGTCAACGAGAAGCTGAATGAAGATCTGGAGGCCATTCGGCTAGCTCTGGGAATAGATCGCATGGAGTTCGCTCGACTCAGGGCGGACGATTTCCATGGTTTGCTTCACGCCACATCCGGAGTGGTGAAGTCCGTCGAGGATGTCGTGGCGAAGCTGGAGAAGGTGCTCGGCTATGTCTGACGACTTCACCATCGAAAACTCCCAGACCGACAACAAGACGCTGTTTGAACGGGCTTTGAGCGACTTCAATGTCGTCCACGTGGCGGTGTTCTATTTGCCGGAAGTGGTCTTGCCGGAGTACCTCATGACGCCCCAGTGGAAAGCTTGGGAGTCGGTGATCCATCTTGAATACGGCCTCGACATGCCGGTTCCCATCACAGATCTGGAGATCACAGACAAGGGGGTGAAAGCCACATTGAGCTTCAACCGGGAGCCCCATCTCACGTTTGTTCCGTGGGACGCGGTGGCTGGTTTCACTTTCGAGGGGCTGCGTCCACCGGCTCCCAAACCACGTCCCAAACTCGGTCTGGTGAAGTGAGATGTTGGCCGTCACGACGCCCGATGGGATCTTGGTTGCTGTCGTATCAACCCATGACGAGGCCGGCGAGGTCATTTTGAGCGACGTTTTGAAGCGGACAGCAGACGGGGCCTTGGGCCGACTAGATCCGTTGTTTTCATTCGTGCCGGTCGGAGACTTGACGGCCGAACAAGCAGCGGAGCTGCAACGGCTAAAAGACGGAGCTGCCGAATTCTATGGCTACAAGGTCGAACGGCTGACGGGATAACATCATGGCCAAGAAGATTTCTGTCTGTTTTCGAGACGACTTTACACCGGGGGATTTTGCGAAACTCACAAGCCTGGTAGTTCGCACACTGCGTGTCGATTTCCCAGGGTTCATTGTCCATACGGAGGCAGCGAAGAATTTCCGAGCCCCATTTATCGTGTACGTCTATGGCATCTGGGGAGGGGCGGATACCCAGAGCGTTGTTGACGCTGCTGACAAAACCGTTGCTCGGTTGGTGCTGGATTTCAGCTTGCAACAAGCGAGTCAGCCTTCGTTGTCAACCGAACCGCTTTCTCCTGGAATGGAGGAGTAGTGCATGCACTATGTAGTGGGCTTTCAATTCAACAACGATGGTGATCGGGTGGCGCTGATCAAGAAGGGGCGTCCTGAGTGGCAGGCCGGGCTCTGGAACGGAATCGGCGGGGGTGTTGAGCGGGGAGAGTCTGTGAAGGGAGCCATGGAGAGGGAGTTCGAGGAGGAAACCGGACTTTCACAGCGAACTGTCATCTGGCGGCCCTTCGCCGACTTGCGAACCTGGACGCACAACCTTGTCACGTTTCTCCATTCATTCACCGACTCCGTGGAGCTTGTTCACACGGCAACAGATGAGGAAGTTGTCGTTTACTCGATTACGAGGCTACAAGCAATCAAGTCGTTGTTGGTTCCCAACGTACTGTGGCTTATCGAGTTAGCCTTAACGATGCGCACAGAGCGAGTGGGGGCGGATGGCCGCGAGTCGGCGAGTCACATGGTTATAACGGAAACGCCGCCTCGCTGACTTTAAGGATAAGAGACACTCCGATGAGGACAGCTATGACGGATGATACGGATGAAGGGTTCTTGAGTTATGTGCTTGGACACTCGAAAACCGAGAGACATGCCTTTCACGTAAATGATGTTCGACGACTCATGTTGTTGGCGAGCGTTGAAAAGATAACTGTAAACGATTGCGGATTATTCAACTTCCTTGGTGTCGGCGAGCATGAGGGAGAAAGGTTGGTCGCGCTGGCCCGAGAGAGGATGAAGAACAATCCAGAGATGAAAGCGAGTGAGACAACATGAAGATCGTCATTTGGACCGGGGCTGCCTGGGAGACGTGGGGGCCGCACTCGATCATCGAAGGCGGTATCGGAGGATCTGAGACAGCGGCGATCCACATGGCAACGCAGCTAGCTCGCATGGGGCACGAGGTGTCCATCGTGGGCCAAGTCGAAGTCGGTGTGGTGGATGGCGTGACTTACGTCGACGGTCGATACTGGAAGTCCTATCCCGTGGGCATGGTGGAGTGCGACGTGTTCATCTCGTCGAGAGATCGCAGCATCGTTCGGGAGATCTTACCGAAGGCCCAACTCAAGATCTTGTGGATGCACGATCTGCACATGGGCGAAGACACTGAAGAGCACATGCTCGACTACGACCGCATCTTCGTCCTGTCGAAGTACGCCCTCAAGTACGCCCTGAGCTGCTATCCGCACGTCCCCAGCTCGAAGTACGTCGTCACCCGCAACGGTATCGACCCGTCTCTATTCACGGCGCCGGAGCATGAGTTGTTCTCCGCCAAGACTGGCTGCAAGGCCATCTACTCGTCGTCCTACGACCGAGGCTTAGATCGCCTGCTCACCTTCTGGCCGAAGGTTCGAGAGCTTTGCCCGGAGGCCGAGCTGCACGTCTACTACGGCTTCAACACAGCCGAAAAGCAAGCCGCTGCCATCGGGCGAAAAAGCGATCTGCTGACTCTCGAATTCCAAAAGCATCGCCTGGCCGAGATGGCGAGCCTCGGAGTGGTATCGCATGGCCGCGTGGGGCAGCGAGAGCTGGCGAAGGCATTCATGGGAAGCTCTTTGTGGCTCTACCCCACGAACTTCCACGAGACCTCCTGTATCACGGCCATGGAGGCCCAGGCAGCAGGGGCGTTCGCTATCACGTCGGATTTGGCCGCTCTTCCTGAAACCCTCCGGATGGGCCACCTCATCAAGCCGCCCAATACGACAGCGAAGTACGAAGCTGAGTTCTTGGATGCGATCAAGTGGTTTCTCGATGCGAGGGCCGACTTGGAGTCTCACCTGAGACTCAATCGGCAGGTGGTCCTCGAAACCTTGTCTTGGCAAGGAGTAGCTTCCGAATGGGACATCTTCTTCGTCGACTGGCTGGCGAAAAATCGTTAGAAAGAGAGGGGCAACACCATGACTCTAGGACCACATTCGGTATTTTTGGATGGCCCGAATTCGGCGGTAGAGATGCAGTCACATGAATCGGCCGAGCAGGAGAGCGAAAACGTCGCGCTGTTTGACCTCGACGGCACGCTGGCCGATTTCGACGGGGCCATGACCCGAGGGATGCGCGCCTTGGCCTCGCCGGGCGAGCCCCTCTGGACTTCCGCCAATGAGAAGGACGAGCCTCCTCACTTGACGGCCCGGCGAAGGCTGGTCAAGCAGATACCAGGGTTCTGGAGCGGTCTGCCGCAGCTCTCCGATGGATTCACCGTGCTTGGCATGGCACGCAGTCTTGATTATCGCATCATGGTGCTCTCGCGGGGGCCGCGCACCAACACGGTGGCCTGGGGAGAGAAGCTGGAATGGTGTCGGGTCAACCTATACGAGGACGTTCAGGTGACGCTCACGGAGGACAAGGGTCTCGTGTACGGCCGCGTGTTGGTAGACGACTGGCCGGCGTATATCCTCCGCTGGCTGGAGTGGCGCAAGCGCGGCCTCGTCATCATGCCGGCGCGCGACTGGAATGTCGGCTTTGTGCATCCGCAGGTGGTCCGGTACGTCGCGAGGGAAAACGACGCGGCTGTTCGTCAGGCATTGACAGATCGGAAGGTGAGAGCATGATCGCGGCTCAACTTCAACCAAGGGATCTAGGCATGAGACGGCTCAACTACGGCGGCATGATCATTTTGACTCTTCCTTTCGTCATCCTCGGGGTGATCGTGGGGCTCTTCGAGTGCATCGTGGGTAGCGATGGTGCCTCGGCCGAGTACGTGGTCAAACCCTTTCTCTGGGCCTATCGCCGGAAGGTCTAGTCGATGTCGCGAACTTCGCACTACATACTCTGCTTCTTGTTCATGGCCGCGCTCCTCATCGTGTGCCGGCTGTTTGACTATCGTTATCAGTCGCAGTGCGAGGAGTTTCCCATCGAGTCGTGTGTGACGGTAGACCTTGTCCATGGCGAGATTGCTTACCAGATAACACCTCGATGCCTTCTGGTCGTAAAGGCATTCAAGGCTGGGCGACAGTCCGCAAAAGTGCTTATGCCAAAGGAACCAGTGTCTGGAGACGGAAAATGAAGCCAAAGACCTATGAGGAGGAAGAGGCCATGCTTATCCGGTTCACACACTCCACTAAATCGATGAGGATTTGAATGTGGTCATGTCTGGTAGCTTTCGTTTCGGGTGCTTTGGCCGAGGGTGTTTGCACCAAGTGGGTGCAGGCCGTAGCGTCCAAAAAACCCGTCTCCGCTGGGCTTTTGTCAACTGTGTGGGTTGGATTGATTCTCCTCGGTATAGGAGAATCGTTGCACAGAGGTAGCGCTGCTGTTTCCTGGGTTATCGGATATGGCATTGGGTCGTATTTAGTGGTGAAATGGTTCCCAGGGGCGTCAACCGGATAGGCATGGAAGAGGCGAGAAGGGAAGTTTTCAAAGGGATACTTCGCCTGACGGGCATAGCGTTCGACGAATGGTCGTTGGTGGTTCGTTGCATGCTTATCCGGTTCACAACCACCACTAAAACAATAGGAGATCGTCATGGCTACAAAAAATAAGCGGTATGTTCCCTTCACATCCAACCACGATTGGACTGACAATTGCATTGAATGTCATACCCAACATCATAGACCGGGTTTTCACTGTAGAAAGTGCGGCATTAGTCGCATTATGGCTGAAAATAGAAGCAATCATTTGGATGTTAATGCCTGTCCCGTTCGCGTTGTTGGCACATGCCAAAAGTGCTTGCAACTCAACCCTATATCAACGGAGAGTTCCGTAGAACATCCGTTGTGCCTGGGATGTCAGTATCCACACTCTATTCACTGTAATACGGCAGAAGAGGCTTTGAAAATCATGCAGGACATCAATGCTGGCATTCCGCCAAATTCTCCAAACAAAAAACAACAAAATGTTAGCTAGATGGTCGTCAACCGGATAGGCATGGTTCGTTGGGCTGACCCAACATCGAAGGACTATCCCGAGGGCTACATTTCCGTCAACTTCGAGGGACAGACGTTGTCGTTCGAGAATTTGGAGAAGGCCAGCAAGCTTCTTGGCACTCGTAAGATCGATATTGGCTGCGAGCACGGGTGTTCGAGCGATCCGAGCCACGAGTCGTTGATCACTATCTACGGAGCCCAGGGGCTTTGATATGCACGGGGCTCACGGCTTCCTGGTGTCCTGTCCATGGAGACTGCACGTGCGACCGTGAAGCCGGCGACCTGAACAACGAGGATTGTCCCTTGCATTGTCGAACGTCCACTCACACTGGGTCCAAGTCCACACGATCTGTTGACAGGCAAGAAAGGCTCCCGATAATGGCATCCAAGACA